>JACCEB010186596.1_pt1 | contig 12233 bp, 10 predicted proteins | sample 7454761 | NCBI WGS metagenome assembly JACCEB01 (sample SAMN15323454, study PRJNA562643) | freshwater metagenome | isolation source: river surface water | place: USA:Blue River Watershed | collected 2017-08-18 | reverse complement strand
GCGACGAAACGCCGGGCCGCGACCCGCTCGGCGAGCAGCTCCCCGCGTCGCAGCACGCGCGCCCCCCTGCTCTCGGCCAAGGCGAGGGCGGGATGACCCGGCTTCACGGCGCTCGAACGGCCGACGAGTCCGGGCGAACGTCCGGCGGCCCAAGGGTCGCGCAGCAGCGGGATCTCGGCGTCGGCCAGCTGCAGCTCCATCGGGCTGCCGGTGGAGTCATCCCAGCCGGAAACCTCCCAGCCCTCGCCGCGCAGGAAGATCGCCAGCGGCCCGACGCCCATGCCGCAGGCACCCAGCATCCAGACGGAACCGGCGCTCATGGGACGGCGACGCCCTCCCCGGCGAAGGCGGTGACGTGACGGGAGAGATCCTCCCAGCGGTTGGCGGCGGCCACCGGTTCCAGCGAGCGGCGCATGCGGTCCAGCCCCGGCGCATCGGAGAGCAACCCGACGACCTCGGCCGTGAGGCGCGCGATCTCGGCCTCGGGCACGAGCAAGCCTCCGCCCGCGGCGGCGAGATGCGCCGCATTGGCCGTCTGATGGTCGTCAGCCGAACCGGGCAAGGGGACGAGGACCGAGGGAGTGCTGCAGGCCGCGAGCTCGGCGAGCGAACCTGCTCCGGCACGGGACACCGCGAGATCGGCCGCCGAATAGGCCTCGGCCATGCGGTCGCAGAAAGGCAGGAACCGCGCGGTCACCGTTCCGTGACGTTCCTCGCCTTCGCGCCCGGCGGGTCCGGTGAGGCAGAGCAGATGCGCGCCGCGGGCGGCGAGCTCGGGAATCGCGGAGCCGGCCCAGCGCGTGAGCGCCGAGGCGCCCTGACTGCCTCCGAGCACCAGGACCATCGGTCCTTCCGCAGGCATGCCCAGCGCGCGACGTGACTCCGCGCGAGGCAGCGCCCTGATCTCCTCCCGCACCGGGAAACCTGAATCGAACTGCTTTTCCGCCGCCACGCCCGGGATGCGCACGCCGGGCGGGAGATGGACCGCACGGGCGAAGCGTGCGATGAGCCGCACGGCCTTGCCGGGCCTGCGATTGGCCTCGTGCACGATGACGGGCACGCCGGAGAGCGCGGCGGCCACGGCCGGACCGAGGCTCATGAACCCGCCGAAGCAGACCACCGCGTCCGCGCGGAAGCTACGCAAGGTGCGCCAGGAGGACCACACCGCTCCCAGGAAAGAGGGGAAGAACAGCGCCTTGCCGAGCAGACCGGGGCCGAAGCCCCTGCCCCTGCCGGGCTCGAAACGGAGCGACGGGTACTTCGCGGTCATCCTGGCGTCGACGGCCTTGCGGCTCACGATGAGCAGGCAGGCGTCGCCCTCCGCCGTCAGCCTCTGCGCCAGCGCGATGCCCGGAGCCAGGTGGCCGCCGGTGCCGCCGCAGGCGAGCAGGATGCGCCTCATGCCCTGGCCTCCCCGGGCACGAACGCCGGCGCCTGCGCGTCCCGCAGGCAGTTGAGCGTCAGGCCGACCATGCAGGCCATGACCACGAGGTTGGTGCCGCCGTAGCTGAGGAACGGCAGGGAAATCCCCTTGGTCGGCAGGAGACCGGTCACGACGCCCATGTTGACGAGCGCCTGCATGACGAGGAAGAGCGTGGCCCCCAGGCAGAGGTTGAAACGGTACAGGTCGGTGGAACGCCGCATCGCCCGGTGGGCGAGCAGGAAGATGACCAGATAGGCCGTGGCCACGGACGCGGTGGCGAACAGCCCGTATTCCTCCCCGATCACGGAGAAGACGAAGTCGGTGTGGGCCTCCGGCAGGAAGGCGCGCCCCTGCAGCCCTTGCGCCGCCCCCTGTCCGGTGAGCCCGCCGACGCCGAAGGCGACCATCCCCTCGAACAGCTGGTAGGCCTCGTCACCGCGTCTTCCCCACGGATCGGTGAAGGAGAGGAAGCGGCGCATGCGGTTCTCCCAGTTCAGGACGACCGCCGCGAAGACCGCGGCTCCGACGAGGAAGGTCGGGATGACGTAGCGCCAGCGGGCTCCCGACATGAGCATCATCGTGCCGCCGACGGCGCAGCACAGCAGGATCGTGCCCAGGTCGGGACCCAGGGCGATTCCGCCGCAGATGAAGACGATGACTCCGGCCGGCCAGAGATATCCCTCGCGGAGGTCATCCCAGCCGGCGGCGGTCATCAGATAAGGACTGCGCGAACTGAACCTGAGGAGCGGGAAGTCGGGCCTCAGCGTGCGTCGCTGGGAGCCGGCCAGGTAGTGCGCGAGCATGACCACCAGCGCCACCTTGCCCAGGTCCGAGGCCTGCAGCCGGATGATGCCGAGATCGATCCAACGCCAGGAGCCGTTGACGGAGACGCCGATGCCGGGGATGCGGGCGGCGACGAGGGCGACCATCGCGACCGAGAAGATCCAGACGCGGTGTCGGCGGACGGCGTCGAGGTCGATCCGGTAGATGAGCCACCCCGCGAGCAGGGCGGCGGGCAGGTACATGAGCTGACGCTCGAACGCCACCAGCCGGTTGCTCGATGACAGCGAGATGCCCGCGCTGTACTGCACCATCAGCCCGAACGCCGCGAGCGCGAGGGCGATGAGGAGGATGCCGACGGAGTACCCAGCCAGGGACTCCGGGGCGTCACTCCTCACCTTGATCACCATCGCGGCGGCGGGACTTCAGGAATCAGTTGGCGGCCTTCGGGGCCGGGGCCGGAGCGGGAGCAGGTTCGGCCGCCGGGGCGGGCTTGGCCGCGGCCGGAGCGCCGAGGGGCCGCAGCTGGAGCGGTTCGAACTGCGGCGTCGGCGCGGCGGGAGCGGCCTTGGGAGCGGCCTTCGGAGCCGATTTGGAAGCGGACTTCGGCGCGGGTGCAGGAGCCGGCTTCACGCCCGACGGAATCTTGATGCGCTGGCCTTCGCGGAGCGTGGCGTTGATCGGCAGTCCGTTGGCGGCGGCTAGCTCCTGCACGGGGATGCCCTGACGGCGCGCGACGGCGAACATGCCTTCGCCCTTGAGGACGGTGATGGTCTCGCCGGGGGCGACCTTGACGTCGCTCACGACCGGGGCGGGCGGAGGCGTCGGGAGGTTCGGCACGGCCGGGGCGGGCGCGGGCGGGACGACGACCGCCGAGGCGGTCGGCGCGGAGCCGGGCTTGGTCGGGAGCGGCGCGCGACGGAGGCCGCCGGAGAAGGCGGCGAGGTCGGCCGGTGACTCGACCTCGTGTCCGGAGGTGCTGCGGCATCCGTTGACGCCGACGAGGACGGCGAGCACGCAGAGGTGCAGGATGACGACGGCGGATACTGTGATCAGGGGTCTCATGGCTGGGTGGTTTTGGCTGGGTTCGGTGGGTGGGTTGGAAAAGTCAGCGGCGGGCGAGCGCGGCGGCGGCCCGCTCGAAGACGACGCCGCGTTCCGCGTAGCCGCGGAACATGTCGAAGCTCGAGAAGCCGGGGCTGAGCAGGATGACCGAGGGCGCGGGCGCGTCCTTGGCGGCGGCCACGACGGCGTCCTGCAACGAAGGGAAGCACCGGCTCTGACGGCCGAGCGCGGCGAACTGGCGGTGCAGTTCGGGGGCGGTCTCGCCGATGAGCCAGGCGGAATCGATGAGCGGCGCGACCTTGCCGGCGAAGCGGCCCAGGTCCCCGCCCTTCCACTTGCCGCCGCCGATCCAGCGCACCGGCACGCTGAACTGGGCCAGCGCGGCGAGCACCGCATGGAAATTGGTGCCCTTGGAGTCGTTCCAGAACTCGACGCCCGCGGCCTCCGCCACCTTGCGCAGACGGTGCGGGGCGAGACGGAAGATGCGCGCGGATTCCTCGAGGACGCGCAAGGGAAGTCCGCGGGCGCGCCAGTAGGCGGCCGCGACCGCCCAGTTCTCCAGCTGGGGCCAGCTGTCGAAGGCCGACCCCTCGGGCACGGTCGGGGCGGCGTCCGCGCGCTTCGCCACGACCGCGGACTCGGGCAGCTCGATCCCGAAGGTCCGCGCGTGCTCGGCGACCGACTCGCCGACGACCAGGATGCCGCCCGGCATCATGCGCTCGATGAGCTTGAACTTGGCCCGGAAGTAGGTCTCGAGGTCGCCGTGCCGGTCGAGATGGTCCTCGTCGAAGTTGGTCCAGAGCACGGCCTCGGGAGTGAAGTGCCGCAGGTCCTCGGACTGGAAGGAGCTCACTTCCACGACGGCGAGGAAGGAGCCGCTCGAGGCGGTGCGATGGAGCGCGGTGAGGGGGAGGCCGACGTTGCCGCAGGCCACGGCGTCGAGCGAGGCGCGCTTGAAAGCGAAGGAGAGGAATTCCGTGAGCGTCGTCTTGCCGTTGGTGCCCGTCACGGCGACGGCCGGCCCGGTCCAGAGCAGGGAGCCGAAATCCAGCTCGCACAGGCAGGGCAGGCCCGCGCGGCGGGCCGCGAGCAGCCAAGGATGGGACTGCGGGAAGCCGGGACTGTAGACGAGGAGGTCATGGCGCGAGGCCTCCTCCGGCCCGAAGTCACGGTTCTCCCCCTTCTCGTCGTAGACCACCGAAGCGAAGCCGCCGGCCGCGAGCGCCTCCACGACCGCGGCGCCGCTGATGCCGGCGCCGAGCACGGCGGCGGGGCGGACGAGGCGGCGGCGGAGGGACTCGGGGAAGTCGGTCATCGCAGCTTCAGGCTGAGCAGGCCGAGCAGGCCGCAGAGGAACGAGAGGATCCAGAAACGCGTGACGACCTTCGTCGCGGGCCACCCCTTCTTCTGGAAGTGGTGATGGATCGGGGTCATGAGGAAGATGCGACGGCCGCCGGTGCGGCGGAAGTAGGCGACCTGGACGATCACCGAAAGGGCTTCGACGAGGAAGACGCCGCCCACGATCGCCAGGAGGAACGGCTGGTGCATCAGGCAGGCGACCGCGCCGAGCGCGCCGCCGATGCCGAGCGCGCCGACGTCGCCCATGTAAAGCTCGGCCGGCGCCGCGTTGTGCCAGAGGAACACGAGGCCGCCGCCGACGAGCGCGGCGCAGAGCACGGCGAGCTCGCCGGCGCCGGGCACGTGCGAGATGCGGAGGTACTCGGCGAGCTCGCGGTGCCCGGCCAGATAGGCCACGCCCCCCAGCACCAGCGTCGCGATGATGACGCAGCCGATGGCCAGCCCGTCGAGTCCGTCGGTCAGATTGACGGCGTTGGAGCAGCCCACGCAGACCAGCACGAAGAAGGAGCCGGCCACGGCGAGGCAGGCCGCCAAGGGCAGGCCGAACGACGACGCCGACCAGACGGGCCCGTTCAGGACCGGAAGCCAGATCTGCGCCGCCGCCTCGCGACGGGAGGGGTCGAGCAGGAGCACGCCGAGGGCGAGCAGGGCGAAGAACGCCTGCCCGGCGAGCTTGGTGCGCGGCGCGATGCCGTCCGAACTGCCGCTGCGCACCTTCAGCCAGTCGTCATAGAATCCGACCGCGCCCATGCCGATGAAGCAGACGAGACAGGACCAGACGAGGACGTTGGGCTTGGTCCAAAGCAGCACGGAAGGGATGACCGCCGCCGCGATGAGCAGACCGCCCATGGTGGGGACCTTGCCCCCCTCCTTGGCGAGGTCGCCCATCAGTGCGGCGGATCGCTCCGGCTGCCGGAGGGCGGCAAGCCGGCGGATGAAGGGCCCCGCGAGCGCCAGTCCGAGGGCGAGCGAGGTGCAGAAGGCGAGGATTGCCCGGACGGTCTGGTAGTCGAAAAGCCGGAAAGGTCCCCAGAGGGATTCGAATTCGCTGAGACGGTGAAGCATGCTCCTAGTGGAAAGGAAGGGTGGAAAGGACGGAGGCGGGGAGGGCCTTCTCCAAGGCGTGGGCCCGGCTGCCCTTGAGGAAGACGAATCCGCGGCGGGCGGCGGCGAATGCGGCGAGCTCCGCGTGCGTGGCGGCGACGGCTCCTTGCGCCGCGGCAGGCAGCGCCGCCAGCGCGGCCGGCGCATCGCCGCCGAAGAGGATGACGGAGTCGCCGGAACGCACGGGCAGCTTGGCGAGGGCTTCGCGATGGAGCCGCGGGGATTCAGGTCCGAGCTCGGCCATGCCGCCGACGATCCAGAGGCGCGGCTCCGTAGAGCCGCGGCTGAGACGGTCGAAGCAGGCGGCGGAATCGGCCAGGGAGGCCGGACTGCTGTTGTAGCAGTCGACGTACCAGGAACGTCCGCCGTCGGCGTGGAGACTGCCGCGCCCGGCGGGAGGCGTCCAGGCTGCGAGCGCCGCGGCCACCGCGCCGGGTTCGGCGCCCACCAGGTCGGCGGCGACCACGGCCAGGGCGGCGTTCCGGGCGAGTCCGTCGGAGACGGGGCCGAGGACCAGGGTGCGTCCGCCCACGCGAAGGGTGCGGCGACCGGCGCCGTCGTCGCCGAGTTCCGCCTCGACGAGGGCCGCCGGCGGCACGGCGGGAGCGGGCTCGCCGGCGAAACGCACCGCGGTGCAGCGCGAGGCGAGGGCGGCGAAGGGCGGCCACGAAAGGAGCGAGGCCGGCAGCACCGCGCGGCCGCCTTCACGCAGCGCGGCGACCAGCTCGGACTTCTCACGGGCGACGCCGGCAAGGTCCCCCACCCCCTCGAGGTGCACCGCGGCGACGGCCGTGACGACGGCCACGTCAGGACGGAGCACCCGGGCCGAGACCCCCAGCTCGCCCGGCACGCTCATGCCGGCCTCGATGACGGCCCACCGGTGGGCGGAAGGATCGGCGCGGAGCAGCATCAACGGGACGCCGAGCAGGTTGTTGAGGTTGGCCTCGGTGACGAAGGCGGCCGGACCGAGCAGCGCGCCGAGCAGGTCCTTGGTGGAGGTCTTGCCGACGCTGCCCGTGACTCCGATCACCGGTCCGGGGAAGAGGTCGCGCCAGGAGGCCGCGAGACGGCGCAGCGCGGCCTGCGTGTCATCGACGACCAGCTGCGGCAGCGCGTCCGCGACGGGCCGCGAAACGACCGCGCAGGAGGCGCCGCGGGCGCGCGCGTCACCGAGGTAGTCATGGCCGTCACGCCGGCCCGTGCGGACCGCGACGAAGGCCTCGCCGCTGGCGAGCGTGCGCGTGTCGGTGCCGAAGCCCGTGATGGGCGACGAAGGTTCGGCGGTCCAGCGGCCGCAGGACCAGGCCGCGAGACGTCCCGGAGCGAAGGTCGGCATCAGGAGGCGCGCCCCCTCCGCAGGGCGATGAGCTCGCGGGCGACCTGACGGTCGTCGAAGGGGACGACCGTGTCGGCGAACTCCTGGGTGGTCTCATGCCCCTTGCCGGCGACGAGCAGGCAGTCTCCGGGGCGCGCTTCGGCCACGGCGAGAGCGATGGCCTCGCGGCGGTCGGGCACGAACTCGACGTTGGCGACGCCGCCGGGCGCCGTCCGCATGTCGGCGAAGATGTCCTCGATCCGTTCGCGGCGGGGATTGTCCGCGGTGGCCCAGGCGCGGTGCGCGAGCTGCGCGACCGCCGCGGTCATCGCGGGGCGCTTGCCACGGTCCCGGTTGCCGCCGCAGCCGAAGACGCAGAGCACGCGTCCGGGCGTGATCGCGCGGAGCATGCCGAGCGCGTTGCGGAGGGCGTCGTCGGTGTGCGCGTAGTCGACGTAGACATGGTAGTCCTGGCCGTTCGCCACCCGCTCCATGCGGCCGGGCACGCCGGGGAAGTCCGCCACGGCGGGCGCCAGCGCCAGCGGGTCGCGCCCGAGCCCCGCGGCCATGGCCAGAGCGCAGAGCACGTTCTCCACGTTGTAGGCGCCGGGCAGCGAACTGACGAAGCGCGCCGTGGCGCCGCGCCAGCGGACGTTGAAAGCCGCCCCGAGGGGATCGAGCGTGACGTCCTCGGCCCGCAGGTCGGCCTCGGCCGCACGGCCGTAGGAGATGACGGCGGCATGCTCGCGGCAGGCCGCGGCGAGGGCGCGCCCGTGCTCGTCATCGACGTTCACCGCGCAGACGCCGGGCGAAGCGCCCGTGCCGCCGTCGAAGAGCTTGCGCTTGGCGGCGAAGTAGGCCTGCAGGTCGCCGTGGTAGTCGATGTGGTCGCGCGTGAGGTTCGTGAACCCGGCGACGGCGAAGCGGAAGCCGTGGACGCGGTCCTGGTCCAGCGCGTGCGAACTCACCTCGAGGCAGGCTCCGGCGCAGCCGGCGTCGGCCATCTGGCGGAAGAAGCCCGCCAGGTCGGCCGACTCGGGGGTGGTCTTGTAGGAGGGCACCGAGCGCCGGCCGAGATGGTAGCGCACCGTGCCGATCAGCCCCCAGGAGGAGCCGTCGGACTGCAGCAGGTGCCGCAGCAGGGTGGAGACGGTCGTCTTGCCGTTGGTCCCCGTCACGCCCGCGAGCAGGAGGGCGCGCTCGGGATGTCCGTGGAACCGGCGGGCCACTTCGGCGAGCACCTTGCGGGGCTCGGCGACCTGGGCGGCGGCGACGGCGGGGATGCCGGCGACCGGAGACCAGGAGACGACGGCGGCGGCGCCGCGTCCGACGGCCTCGTCGACGAAGGCGTGCCCGTCGCTCCGGAGTCCCGGCAGCGCGAAGAACAGGGAGCCCGGCAGCACGCGGCGGCTGTCCGTCGAGAGGCCCGAGACCCGGACCGTCCAGTCCCCGCAACGGCCGAGCACCGGCAGGCCCTCCATGAGCTCCTGGAAGGTCGGCTTTTCCGTCGAGCGGGCGGATGAGGCTCCGGCGGCGTTCATCGGCGTGCTTCGGCCAGGGGGCCGCGGACGGAGGTGACGGGCGGGATGTCGAGCCAGCGGATGCACTTCTCCGCGACCTCGCGGAAGATCGGGGCCGAGACCTTGCCGCCGTAACCGACGCCCTCGCCCTGGGGCTCGTCGATGATGACCGTGACGGCGAGTCGCGGGTCCTGCGCGGGGAAGAAGCCGCTGAAGGAGGCCACGTGGTGCGCGCTCGAGTAACGTCCGCCGACGATCTTCTGCGTCGTGCCGGTCTTGCCCGCGACCTCGTAGCCCGCGATGTCGGCGACCGGCGCGGTCCCTCCCTTGCCGCAGACCTCGCGGAGCATGCCGGCGAGCTGACGGGCGGTGGCGGAGGAGAGCGCGCGGCCGCGGCTGCGGGGCGGATAGCTGAGCACGGGCTCACGGGTGTCGGGATCCTCCACCCGGAGCACGAGCTGCGGATGCATGAGGAGTCCGTCGGCGGCCACGACCGACATCGCCATGTGCATCTGGATCGCGGTCACGCTGACGGAGTGGCCCATCGGCATGCGCGAGATCGTGAGGCCGTCCCAGGCCTTCGGCGGAATGAGCAGTCCCGGGACTTCGGCGCCCGTGATGAGGCCGCTGGACGCGCCGAAGCCGAAGGACTTCACGAGGCTGAAGAAACGGTCCTCACCGAGACGTTCCGCGTAGAGCATGCCCACCTGGACCGTGCCACGGTTGGAGGATTCGCGGACGATGCGCCTGAGGTCCGCGACGCCCATGGCGTGGGAGTCCGCGGGCATCGAGACCATGCGGCCGCGGTAGGGCACCTGCGCCGCGCCGCAGTCGTACACGGAGTTGGGCGTGACCAGCCCTTCCTGCAGCGCGCCGCCGACCGAGACGATCTTGAAGACCGAGCCGGGCTCATAGACGTCGGAGACCGCGCGGTTGCGCTGGCTGTCCATGGGCGCCTCCTTCTCGTCGAAGAAGCGGTTGAGGTCGAACGTCGGCCAGTTGGCGAGGCCGAGGATGCGGCCGGTCTTCGGCTCGCTCACGATGATGACCCCGCCCTTCGGGCGGTAGCGGGCGGCGGCGGCCTCCAGCGCGTCCTCGCAGGCCTTCTGCACCTGCCCGTGGACCGTCAGCACGACCGTGCTGCCGGGCACCGGATCGACTTCGCGGAGACGGTTGCTCGCGATCTCACGGCGGCGGCCGTCCCGCTCCGACTCGATCCATCCGTTCTGACCGGCGAGGAGCGAGTCCATCACGCGCTCGATGCCCGCGGCCGGCACGCCCTCCTTGTTGACGTAGCCCACGACGTGGGCGGCGAGGCTGCCCTTGGGGTAGCTCCGGCGGTACTTGAGCTCCGCACGGAGCGCCTTGATGCGCAGCGCCTGCACCTTGCGCATGACCGGCTCGCCGACCTCCTTGAGGAGGACGGTCCAGCGCACCTTGCGCTCGACCCCCTCGGCGTCGGTGCGGGTGCGCGCGGCGAAGGCCTCGCGGACCTTGGCGGCGGAAAGGCCGAGGGCCGCGGCCACCTCGGGGACGCGCGCCTCCTCGCCGGGCCGCAGCGACTCGGGATCGACGCCGATGTCCCACACGTCCTCGGAGACGGCCAGCAGGTTGTCCTGGACGTCCCGGATCTCCCCGCGACGGCAGGGGCGCGTCTCGACGTGGCGCCGGGCCTGGTAGGCCTCGGCGCGCAGCTCGGGCGCGTCCACCCAGTGCAGCTGCACCAGCCGGAGCAGCACGGCCAGGAAGCAGGCGGACACGACCCAGGCCAGCGAACGGAAACGCATTCGCCTGGCGTGGGGAAGGGTCATCGCAGGGCCGTTCCTCCCTGCCCCGTCATCGGACGGAAGGCGACTTCGCGGGCCGTCATGCGCGGGCCCGGCGCGTTGATGGCGCCCGCCGCGGGGGGCGGCGGGGCGTAGGGGATGCGAGGAATCCAGACCACCTGCTCAGGAGGCGGCGGACGGAAATTCTCCCCCACCCGCTCCTGCAGCTGGATGGTGTCGAGGGTCTGGTCGCGGTCGCGCCTCAGCCGCTCGAGCTCCTTCTGGGCCTCGGCGGCGCTGCGTTCGAGCCTCACGATGCGGCTGCCCACCTCGTCGGCGGCGATCCGCAGGCTCATGATGCTGATGGTGCCGGCGAAGAAGACGATGAGGCTGGCGGCGCCGGCCATCCAGGTGAGCGCGCGGACGGGCCTCATCGCGGTTCGGCGAGCCTCCTCACGGCGCGGAGCCGGGCGGACCGGCTGCGGGGGTTGCGGACCTGCTCCTCGTCGGACGGCTTGACGGCTCGGCGCGTGAGCAGTTCGGCGCGCCGCACCCGCTCGTCCTGCGGGGTCGCGTCGTCACGGTCGACCGGCCGTCCGGCCAGGCCGTTCATGTAACGCTTCACCATGCGGTCCTCGAGGGAGTGGAAGGAGATGACGGCGAGCACGCCGCCGTCCAGGAGCTTGCCGAAGGCCGAGGGCAGCGCCTCCTCGAGCGCGCCCAGCTCGTCGTTCACCGCGATGCGCACCCCTTGGAAGGTGCGCGTGGCGGGATGGGCCCCGCGGGGTCCCGGAGGCGGCGGGGCCGCCTCGGCCACCAGTTCGGCGAAGGACGCGGTGCGCGCGAGGCGTCCCGTGCCGCGCGCGGCCAGGATCGCGTCGACGACGCGGCGCCAGCGCGGCTCCTCGCCGTAATCACGGACGGCCCGGACGATCTCATCACGGCCGCCCCGCTCGAGGAATTCGGCGGCGGTCCGACCGCGGGCGGTGTCCATGCGCATGTCGAGCGGGCCGTCATGCCTGAAGGCGAAGCCGCGTTCCGGGACGTCGAGCTGATACGAGGACACCCCAATGTCCATCAGTACGCCATCATACCGTCCCGGAACGCGGTCAAGGTGCCGGAAATCCTCCGGATGGAAGCGGAAGCGGTCCGGATGCCGGACCGAGGTCGCGCGCGCGCGCTCCGCCGCCTCAGGGTCACGGTCCATGGCGTCCACCCTCGCGCCGCGCGCGAGCATCGCCTCCGTGTGGCCGCCGCCGCCGTAGGTGCAGTCCAGGTAGGCGCGCCCCTCCGCGGGGGCGAGGAGCGTCATGCACTCCTCCAGCAGGACTGGCACGTGGCTGGTCATCGGCGGTCTGTGAACAAACTGTGAGCAGTGTAAATAAAAAGTGGATACAAGTCAGAGTCCCAGTTCGCGCAGCGCGCGGAGGATGGTGCGGGCGGACTCCGAGTCGCGGTCGGCGCGCGGCGGCGTCGGCGAGGCGATCTGGAACGTGCTGAACGAGCCGCTGAACACGACGTCGCGCTCGAGCTTCGCCTGGCGGACGACGTGCTCGTTGAGCGTGATGCGTCCGGCCTTGTCGCAGACGACCTGCAGGCTGTTCTCGCCGAGCGTGCGGAGCGCGTTCATCTTGTCCGGATCGCTCACCGTGACCTGCGACGAGGCGTCGCGGATCCGCTGCACCATGGAAGGAGGGAACACGACGACGGTGCCGAGCGCCGGGTGGAACATCGCCAGGAAATTGAGGTCGCCGGCGCCGTCCGAACGCCAGGAGGCCGGGATGGTGACGCGGTTCTTCTCATCCAGCTTTCCGTTGTGGATGCCGGTGAAGAGAAGGTTGTTAGCGCCAATGGACATGGAATGGGAGGAAGCCCCCAGTTCGCCCACTTTTCCCCACACT
>JACCEB010098817.1_pt1 | contig 12238 bp, 6 predicted proteins | sample 7454761 | NCBI WGS metagenome assembly JACCEB01 (sample SAMN15323454, study PRJNA562643) | freshwater metagenome | isolation source: river surface water | place: USA:Blue River Watershed | collected 2017-08-18 | reverse complement strand
GCCCTGCCGATGGCCTACGAGGCCCAGGAGGCGAACAGCACCGCCGGCTCCGTCGGCCTCGACGCCAGCTGGGTGACCAAGCTCGACGGCCGCGGCTTCCGCTTCGACCTCCGCGGTGCATGGCACGAGGAAATCAGCCCCGGGAAGCGCTCGGTCACGGGCCGCCTAGCGGACAACTTCACCCGCCCCGCGACGGTCTACACGACGGCCGGCGACGGCGGCGGGCTGGAGCTCGGCGCCGCGGCCACCCTCGCGCTCAGCCAGCGCTGGAGCGCCTCGCTCAGTTACAACGGCGACATCCGCCCCGGCGAGCGCCTCGCCAGCCGCGCGGCCTTCGCGATCCAGACCGGCTTCTGAGTCCACGTTCCCCTCCGGGATCGGCCGCGCGCCGGTCTCCTGGTTTCCGCCGGCGGCGGGCTTCGGCCCCCGCCGGCGTTGCTTTTGTGTGCGGTCGCTTGCGACGGCGGCGAGACTCTCCCAGCTTGGCGCCGTCTTGTCCTCCGTCCGGAACCTCTCCCGCATGCCCTCCGTCCTTCGCTCCCGCCTCGTGCTCGCCCCGCTGCTTGCGTTCGTCCTCGGCCTCGCCGGCACCTCTGGCCTCTCCCTGTGGGCCGCCGAAGGCAGGTCCGGGCGCAAGGCCGAGAAGTCCGCCGCCAAGGGCAAGGCCGAGGCGCCCGCGGCCCCCGCCGGCGCCCCGCTCAGCCTCAAGGTCGACGCCAAGCCCATCAACCGCGACGCCCCGGAGCGGGTCAGCTACTCCGCCGTGGTCCGCCGCACCGCCGGCAGCGTGGTCTACGTCTACTCCAGCAAGGTCGTCCGCTCCCCCGAGCTGCCCCCGTACCTGAATGATCCCCGCCTGCGCCGGTTCTTCGAGGAGATGCTGCCCCGCGGCGGCGACGAGGACGAGGCGCCCGGCAACCGCGCCCCCCGCAACAACAACCGCCCCCCCCGCAACCGCGGTTCCGACCAGACCCAGCAGGGCCTCGGCTCCGGGGTCGTCATCACGGCCGACGGCTACATCGTCACCAACCACCACGTGATCGACGGGGCGGACGACGTGAGCGTCTCCCTCGGCGAGTCCAATCGCCGCTACACCGCGAAGGTCGTGGGACGCGACCCGGGCACCGACCTGGCCGTGCTCAAGATCGAGGCGGAGAACCTCTCGCCCGCCACCTTCGCCGACAGCGACCAGGTCGAGGTGGGCGATATGGTCCTCGCCATCGGCAATCCCTTCGGCGTCGGCCAATCCGTCAGCCGGGGCATCGTCAGCGCCCTCAGCCGCGGGATGGGGATGGGGGTCTTCGAGGACTTCATCCAGACCGACGCCGCCATCAATCCCGGCAACTCTGGCGGCGCGCTCGTCGACGTCGACGGCCGCCTCGTCGGCATCAACACCGCCATCCTCAGCCGCAACGGCGGCTTCCAGGGCGTCGGCCTCGCGGTCCCGGCCAACATGGTCAGCCACGTCGCCGAGAGCCTCGTGAAGAGCGGCAAGGTCAGCCGCGGCTACCTCGGCATCACCCTCCAGGGCATCACCGCGAACCTGAAGGAATCGCTCGAGTTGAAGTCGAACCAAGGCGCGCTCGTCTCCGATGTCGTCGCCGGTTCGCCCGCCGCCAAGGCCGGCCTCAAGGAAGGCGACGTGATCCTCGCCCTCAACGGCAAGACCGTCACGGACTCCAACAACCTCCGCATCCAGGTCAGCTCCTTCGCTCCCGGCACCAAGCTCAGTCTCGAGGTGCTGCGCAACGGCGACACCAAGACGATCTCCGCCACCACCGGCGAACGTCCGGGCCAGGGCCGCCACCGCAAGACGGATACGACGGCACCGGCCCTCGACGACGAGGGTGTGCTCAACGGCGTCGCCGTCGACGACATCACGCCGAAGCACCGCGAACAGTTCAACATCCCGGCCCGCATCAAGGGCGCCGTGATCACGAACGTCGATCCCGCCTCTCCGTCCGCCAAGGCCGGTCTCCGCGCCGGCGACGTGATCCTCGAGATCAACAAGCGCCCGGTCACCAACGCCGAGGAGGCCGTCGAGCTCAGCACCAAGGCCGACACGAAGAAGACCCTCGTGCGCCTCTACTCCCGCGGCAACACGGTGTTCGTCGTCGTCGACGAGACGGATGCGACCGCCGGTCAGTAAGCCGGTCCGCAGATCCCGCCCTCCGCGCATTGCGAGCCGCCTCCGGCGGCGAATCCGAAAGTTTAGCTAGGTTACGTCAGGTTGTTGTGTCAGGTGCAGCCCCGGGGCGCGTTCTCGCCCCGGGGCTTTTTTGTTCGGCCGCAGACCGGACCCGCCCTCTACGACCGGCGATCTCGCAGATCGTCGGGCGCCGAACGCCGATTGCGGCTCTTCGCGTGGCCTCCTCCCGAATGAAAGTGAAAACCACGCTTGCCCCGCCGTCGCCAACCGTGTTCAGGTGAACACATGAGCGAGCCACTCACCGACCGCCAGCAGCAAGTCCTCGATTTCATCCACGCCCATCACCGCCAGCACGGCGTCTCTCCTTCCCTTCGCGAGATTCAGGCGCACTTCGGACTCGCGAGCCCGTTCGGCATCAAACGCCACGTCGACGCCCTGACGGCGAAAGGCGCCCTCCGCCGCCTCGATGGTGTGGCGCGCGGCCTCCTGCCGCCCTCCCACCCGCGCCGCGGCGCCCTCGCCGAGATCCCGCTCTTCGGCACCATTCCCGCCGGCCTGCCCACCGCCACCGAACAGGAGCCCGACAGCTACATCTCCGTCGACACGGCTACCCTCGGCGTCCGCACCAACGCCCGGCTGTTCGCCCTCCGCGTTCGCGGCGACTCGATGATCGACGCCAGTATCCTCGACCGGGACATCGTTTTCCTCGCCGCCCGCGACCCGCGCCCGCGCGACATCGTTGCCGCGCTGATCGACGGTGAATCCACGTTGAAGCGCTATCTCCTCGAGCAAGGCCGTCCTTTTCTCCGCGCCGAAAATCCCCGTTACCCCGACCTCATTCCCGCCCAGGAACTCGTCATCCAAGGCGTGATGGTCGGCCTCCTGCGCACCGGCGTAAACTAGTCGCCGCCGCGACGCCGCCGCGCGTCGTTGGGCGGCGCTCAGGCCTCGGCCCTCCCTCCCCCGCTCTCAGTCGGCCTCGGGCCGGGCACTTGCCGGCATCACGGCCGGCGATTTGGCGCCCGCACGCCTCTACGGCGGAGGAATCACTCTGACCCGCGGCTTCCGCGCCCCTGGTCGAGCCGGGAAAGCGCTCGCGCACCCCATCGCGGGCAACGGGCGTCGGGAAAAATAGTCCCGCGGTTCCAACCTTTTGATCGCCGCCGGCATCCGATAAGGAACTCCATGTTGTATGCGGACCAGTTTCCCGTGCCGTTGGGCCTGCCCATGAGCGAGCCGACCATGCCGCCCGCCCCGTCCGCCGAGGCACCGCTCGTCGCCCGGGCTCAGGCGCGGGACGTCGGCGCGTTTGAAATCCTCTACCGCACCCACGTCGGCCGGATTTTCGCTCTCTGCCGCCGCATGACCGCAAACGCCCGCCGCGCCGAAGAACTCACCCAGCGCGCCTTCATCGCCGCCTGGGAGAAGCTCCCGCACTTCCGCGGCGAAAGCACCTTCCCCTCCTGGCTGCACCGCATCGCGGTCAACACCGTCCTTGCCGACCTGCGCGCGGAGGAACGCCGTTCGCGCCGGGTCTTCGGCACCGACGACCCCGCCGCCTTCGAAACGGCCCCGCATCCCGGCTCGCCGCCGCCCGGCTTTCGCCTCGACCTGGAGAACGCCATCGCCGCCCTCCCGCCCCAAGCCCGCGCCGTCTTCGTCCTCCACGATATCGAGGGCTGGGACCACGCCGGCATCGCCGCCGAGCTCGGCGTGACGGTCGGCACCACCAAGGCCCAACTCCACCGCGCCCGCAGCCTTCTCCGGCAATTTCTCCGATGAACTGTTCCGTCGCCTCCGCCCAACGCCACGCCTACGTCGACGGCGAACTCGCGCCGGCCGAGCGCCTCGCCTTCGAGACGCACCTCGCCGGCTGCGCCACCTGCCGCGCCGAGATCGACGCACTTCGCGGCCTGCTGGCCGGCGCCCGGGCCCTTCCCGTCACGGCCGATCCGGCCCGCGACCTCTGGGCCGGTATTCGTTCCCAACTCGACGCCCATCGCTCCGAACTCGCCGCCCTTCCTCCGCCACCGATCCCGTTCCGCTGGTTTGCGCCCTTCGCCGTCGCCGCTGCCGCCGCGCTGCTGGTGGTGCTCGGTGAACCGGCCGCGCCGTCCCTCCGTTCCGCCTGGTCCGTCTCCGCGGTCGCCGGCACCCCGCGACTCGACACCGTCCCGCTGCGCCATGCCGTGCCGACGCCGCTGCGCCGCGGCCAATGGCTCGAAACCGATCTCGCGTCCCGCGCCACGCTCGACGCCGAGCGCCTCGGCGAAATCAAGGTCGAACCGGGCACCCGCGTCCGCCTCGTCGCCGCCGCGCCGTCCGACCAACGCCTCGAACTCGACCGGGGCACGTTGCACGCTCTCATCTGGGCCCCGCCGCGCCTTTTCTTCGTCGACACCCCTGCGGCCACCGCCGTCGACCTCGGCTGCGCCTACACCGTCAGCGTCGATGCCGACGGCCACGGTGAACTCGTGGTCACCCTCGGCTACGTCGCGCTCGAGTCCGGCGACCGCGAGGCGCTGATCCCAGCCGGGGCGCGTTGCTTCACCCGCAAGGGCGCCGGCCCGGGACTCCCGTTTGTCGACGACGCGTCCGCCGCCCTGCGCGAGGCCGTTCGTCGCTTCGACGCCGCCTCCGCCCCCGTCGTCCTTCCGCTCGTCGAGGCGGTGATCGCGCAGGCGCGCCCGGCCGACGCCATCACCGTCTGGCACCTGCTCGGTCGCACCTCCGGCGCCGCTCGCGCCGCCGCGTGCGACGCGCTCCTCCGGCTTTCGCCGCCTCCCGCCGGCGTCACCCGCGAGGCCATCCTTCGCGGCGACGTCCCCGCCCGCCGCGCGTGGGCCGAGGCCCTCGGATTGGGGAATTTCCTGCGCCGCTGAGCCGCGTTCCAACCTTTCCGGCCGCAGCGGCATCTCATCCTCCGAACCCATCCGATCATGTTCAAAAAACTCCCCCTCCTCGCCGCCCTTTTGCTCGCCCCGCTCGCCGCCCTCGCCGGCACCCCGCTGATCTGTCATCCGTATTCCATCGGCGCCGCGGCCTCCCTGCCGGGCAGCGACGGTTCGTGGAAAGGCGTCAATCCCGCCTACGACCGCACTCACCTCGTGCGCGACACGCTCGCCCTGCTCACCCCCGGGACTCCCGTGATCGTGCGCATGGAGACCCTGCGCCGCGCCGCGATCTACGCCACCGCCGGCATGCGCGGCTGGAGCACCCAGGAAGGCTTCTCCGCGGAAGACAAAGCCAACACGGCCGCCCTCACCGCCGCCCTCCGCGACCGCCTCGCCCGCGCCACCGGCCCGCAACGCGCTCTCGCCCTCTTCGACGCGGGCTTTTTCATCGAAACTCTCCGTCACGCCGGCGTGAACCGCGACCGCGAGAGCGACGGCTATGCGCTGCTCGCCCAAGCCCGCGCACTCCGCGGCCCCGATGCCGAGATGGAATTCGCCCTCGCCCTCGCCAGCTCGTGGCCGAATCGCCGCGACGAGCACTCCGACCATCTGGCCCGCGCCCGCGCCGGCGCGAAGTCCGGCTCGCTGCTCGCGACCAACCTCGCGTCCCACTTTTCCCGCTCCTGATTTTTCACCCTCCCTCCCGCAGCGCCCGGCGGCCACCGCCGGGCTTTTTTTTTGCGCGCCACGCCCGTCGCCGCGGCGGCCGGCGCGGAGACGGGCCAGCCTCTTTTTCTGTTTCGGCGCGGCGGTTTCGTCCCGCGCGTGGTCTCCGCATCCCTTGCCCATCCTTGCCCGCGGCCTGCGCTCAGAGGGACGCCGCATGCAGGTATGCCGGCGCCTCGCTTTCACCTCCCGACGTCTAATATGCCACAGGTCGCCGGCAATCGCCGTTGCCGCTCATGGCGGGCGTCGCCTCGATTGGTGCGATTTCTGCGTCTGCACCGACTCCACCCGACTCCGCCGCCATGCCACACACCGCCGTCCCCGTCGCTTCGCCCCACGCTGCTCCCTACTCGGGGGAGAATGATGCCCAGCTCACCGCCTATCTGAATCTGAAGCTTCGCGAGATCGGCCAGCCCGGCGTGTCCGCCGCCGCCGCGAGCGACCGCCTCGCGCCGCTCGTCGACCATTTCCTCGCCCTCAGCCGCGAGAAAGACCGCGCCCTCGCCCGTCACCTCTGCCCTGTCGACCAGCGCCTGCAGAATTTTCTCTACGAGCACCTCGAGGCCGGCCCGGAACTCGCCGGCGATGTGCCGCGCCTGCCCGCCACCACCCTCGTCCTCGATCGCCCGGAACTTGCCCGCGTGCTCTCGATCCCGCCGGACAACGACAAACACCAGAGCGACATCCTGTCCTCCCACCGCGTCCGCCAGGGTGTCCTCCACAATCCGAAGAGCGACCGCCGCACCACCCAGGGCATCTTCCACATCGCCGATTTCGGCCTGCCCGTGCCCGACGACAAGAAGGCCGTTCCCGCCGCCGTCTTCGGCCGCCTCCTGCGGCATGCGCTGAATCCGCCCGCCGACCTGCTCCGCCTGCCGTTCACGTCCGGCGCCCCCGTCCCCGCGGAGACCTTCGTCACCCTTCACCTCCGCCCCGTCGTCTGCCCCGCCGTCCCCGGCTACACGCCCGCGCGCTCCATGGAGACGCGTTTCTTCGTCCCCGGCGCCCTGGTCGCGAACCTCGACTTCATCGAACGCATCTTCGGCAACGCCGGCGACCCGCACCTCCCGGAAAACGACGCCGCGCTCGATACCGCGCACTGGACGGGCCACACCGGCTGCGTCGTCCTCGCCACCCACCTCAATCAGTTCACGAAACGCGAACTCGGCCTGCCCGCCTGGGCCGACGCCACCCCGCGCCAGCGCCGCGACGGCATGTGCTGGAAGAAGCCCGAGGAGCTCTACAACGACGGCGTGGCCTTCAAGCTCACCGCCCGCGACAAGAGCGGCGTCATCTTCACCCTCATTTCGGACAACTATTTCGGCTACTGCAAAAAGGACGTGAAGGCGCAGATCAGTTTCGCCGCCAATCTTCTCGGCCAGTGCGAGGAGGAGCACGCCGGCGGCGCCATCGTTTTTCCCAGTTACGATCTCGGCGAGGACTTCCAGCTCAGCCAGCACCTCGCCATCGTCGACCACACCTTCGAGGAAGCCCTCGCCCAGCTCGGCGACCGCGTGGAGCGGCAGCCCGGCGGGTGGGCCCGCGACCGCCAGTATCCCGATATCTGCTACGTGCCGCAGGATGCCTTCTTCGCCCTGCGCGCCCAGAGCATCACCTGGAGCGCCCCCGACGGCACCCGGCAGTCCATCAAGCTCGTCCCCCGCCACACCTACCTCCTCCCGTCCGGCTACAAGGTCGAGATGGTGAAGCCCGAGGACGGGCGCCGCTGGCGTCTGCGCGGCACCACCGCCGAGGGCGTGCTTTGCCACAAACCCTGCACCGTTTCCGGCGGCGGCAAGTCCGAGATCTCCAAGTCCATCGCCGACGCGATCTTCACCGCGCCCAACTTCGTCAGCGATCTCGCCGCCGACTTCGCCGCCATCGACGCGATTCTGAAAAAGGAGTTCGGCCAGCGCTTCCTCGATCCCTCGCGCAACAAGCCCAAGGGCCGCCCCCTGCTCAGCCCCGAGCGTTCGCTCGGCTCCGTCGTCAAACTGCTCAGCCGCAGCCCCGACTACACCGAGGATTACAACACGTGGCTCGGCTCCATTCCGCGCTACATCCTCGACCTGGTTCTGCTCATCAAGCGCGTCTACAAACCCGAATGGGGCGACGACTGGCGCCGCCACTTCACCGTCGACACCATCAACGGCCGCCCCGGCAACGAGCTGAAATTCCTCCGCGAAAAGGCGATGACGCACTTCCTCCGCGTCGGCTTCACCCCCGACGGCGGCTGGCGCACCTTCAGCCTTCGCAAGGACTTCCATCCCGCCACCAAGATCCAGGCCGAGGACGACATCACCGCGTCCATCGTCGTGCCGGCCGCGCGCCTCTCCGGCCTGGCCCGCCACGCCGTCGCCCCCGGCACCGTCTCCGGCGCCCTCAAGTTCGTCCACAACTGCGAGGCCCAGCTCTTCCAGCGCCCCGACGAGGCCATCCACCGCGGCTACGACAAACGCACCGAGCGCGACTTCTCCCGCCCGGGAAACTTCTTCTCCAACTACGAGCCGCTCAACCGCGACGCGGCCCGTGCGATCGTGGATGACGCGATCGGCTTCGACGCGTTCACCGACCCGATCCGCCAGCTCTTCGAGGGCTTCCTCGCCGGCGACCCGGCCGCGCGCGGCTCGCGGTTTCTCGCCTCGCCTTCCCATCCGCGTCTCGTCGACGGCAAGCCGTCGAAAAACCCCCGCTACCTGCAGGTGCGGCCCGACCTCGAGGACCCGCGCAGCACCTACCTCGCGCAGGTCGGCGCGCAGCTCTACCGCCGCGTTCCGGCCGGATCCTCCGCGCTCTTCCATGTCGGCGCGGTGCTCGCCGGACGCCGCCTCAATCCCCCCGAGCCCGGCGTGAAGCCGATGTGCGTTTTCGGCCCGATCCATTACCAGGAACTGCCCGAAGCGTTCATGGATTTCATCGCCAGCCTCACCGGCAAATCGCCGTCGACCACCGGCGCCGGGTCCGAAGGCGCCCTGACCAAGGGGCCGTTCAACGCCCTGCCGCCGATTCACGATCTCAACGCCGCCTTCGTCTCGTATGCGTTGACCGATCTGCCCGTCTACTCGTCCGCCGCCGGCTGGCTCGGGCCCCGCTGCCGCGTCGATCACGACATCAGCCTGCTCGTCCCCGAGATCTGGGCCCGCATGTCCCCCGAGGAGCGCACGCCGCGCTTCCTCATCGATCACGGCTACCTCGAGAAATGCGAGGATTGGACCCACGCCGGCCAGCCCGTCCTCGCCAGCCGCCTCGGCTGGCGCGTGACGTCGCGCTTTGTCCAGACGTTCTGCGGCCGAGTCCTGGGCAATCCCAGCACGCTGTTCGACGAGGACCTGCTCCGGCCCGAACTGCAGGACCGCGCCGTCTTCGCCGAAGGCATGGCCAACATCGTCGGCGCCATGCGGACCGCCGCCGAGTCCTACTTCGCCGACGGCTCCATCCTCCAGGCGGTGCCGCCCCTCGCGGCCTTGTTGCACCTGATGCGCGACGGCGTCTGGCAGGGCTTCACCGCCGCCGACCCGGCGTTCCGGTCCCAGTTCTCCCGGAGCGCGGTGCTCGCCAGCGACTGGTATCGCGCCCGCCTCGTCGCCCAGCAGCACCGCGATGTCGCCCACTGGGAAGCCCGCGCCGAATACCTCGGAAAATTCCTCGCGCGGCCCAATTACAGCGACGTCGCCGCCCGCCTCGCGATCCGCGAGAAGCTCGCCGCCGCCGAGGCCGCCCTCGCCGCGGCCAATGCCCCCGGCTACGTCGATACCCTCGTCGGCACCCTCGGCCTCGATCCCGCCCTCGTGGCCTGATCCATCCTCCCGCGTCTCGGCGCGGACACCCTCCGCGCGCACCGGACACGCTGCCTGTGCGCGCCGCGCCGCGCCGTCGGACTCGGAACCGCACGCCCCGCGCCCGCGGTCGCGCGGCATTTTCGGTGTCACCCGCAAGCCCGGCATTGCGTCTCGCGCGGTCTCACTTTCTCGTTTCCGCCCTCCCCCATGATCACCCACCCCCGCACCCTCCGGCGCACCGCGGCCACGCTCGCCGCCCTCATCGTCGCGTCCGCGCTGCCCGCCCAACCGGCGGCTCCCGCCGGCTCGCCGCCCCCGGCGAAGAAATCGCCGCCGCCCCAGACCCTCATCGATCCGTCGGTGCCGTTCATTCCGACCGACATGTTCGCGGTCCCGGATGATTTCGAGGTCACGCTCTGGTCGCGCACGCCGGATTTCCGCAACCCGTCCAACATGGACATCGATGTCCATGGCCGCATCTGGGTCACCGAGGCCTACAACTACCGTCGTCACAAGGACCGCGATCCCGCCGGCGACCGCATCGTGGTGCTCCAGGACACCGACGGTGACGGCAAGGCCGACAAGAGCCACGTCTTCGTGCAGGAGAAGGAGCTGCTCGCCCCCCTCGGCATCGCCGTCATCGACAACAAGATCATCGTCTCCTGCGCGCCCGACATCATCGTCTACACGGACGTCAACCGCGACCTGAAGTTCGATCCCGCGGTCGACAAGCGCGAGGTGCTGCTCACCGGCTTCGACGGCCGCAACCACGACCACTCGCTGCACTCCGTCACCTTCGGCCCCGACGGCAAATTCTACTTCAACCACGGCAACGCCGGCGCGCTCTTCACCGACAAATCCGGCCGCACCTTCCGCAACGGCAGCCACTACGACCCCGCCAAGAGCGGCGGCGGCATCCCGGTCGGCGAGCGCCGTCCGCCCGACTACGCCGGCGAAAAGAGCGACGACGGCCATGTCTACGTCGGCGGCACCGCGTTCCGCATGAACCCGGACGGCACCAACGTCGAACCGATCGGATTCAATTTCCGCAACAGCTACGAGCAGACCGTCACGTCGTTCGGCGACGTCTTCCACAACGACAACGACGATCCGCCCGCCGCCCGCACCTCGTTCCTCCAGGAATACGGCAACCTCGGCTTCAACTCCCGCGACGGCAAACGCTCCTGGAATGCCGACAAGCGCCCCGGCCAGGTGACGCAGACCGCGGAATGGCGCCAGGATGATCCGGGCACCGTTCCGGCCGGCGACGTTTACGGCAACGGCGCGCCCACCGGCATCGTTTTCTACGAAGGCGACGCCTTCGGTGAAAAGTGGCGCGGCCTCCTGCTGAGCTGCGAAACGTCGCGCAACGTCGTGTTCGGCTACTTCCCGAAACCCGACGGCGCCGGCTACAAGCTCGACCGGATGCAGTTCTTCACCACCAACCGCGACCAGAACCTCGCCGGCATCGACAGCATGCGCGGCGTGCTTCGCGCCGACGATCTCAAGACTTGGTTCCGTCCGTCGGATGTCGCCGTCGGGCCCGATGGCGCCATCTACATCGCCGATTGGTTCGACCCCCGCACCGGCGGCCACGCCGCGCTCGACAGCAGCTTCGCCGGCGCGATCTACCGCATCACCCCGAAGGGCAAAAAGCTGAGCACCCCCAAGCTGGACCTCGCCACCACTGCCGGCCAGATCGCGGCGCTCAAGAGCCCGGCCGTCAATGTGCGCGCCCTCGGCTTCATGAAGCTGAAGGACGCCGGCGCCGCCTCGGTCGCCCCGGTCGCCGCCCTGCTGAAGGACGCCAATCCCTACGTGCGCGGCCGCGCCGTCTTCCTCCTTTCGCAGCTCGGCAAGGAGGGCATCGCTCTCACCGAGGTTCAGCTCAAGAACCCGGATCCGATGATGCGCATCGCCGCCTTCCGCGCGCTACGCCGGATCAATCATCGGGTGCTCGAGCACGCCAAGACGCTCGCCGCCGATTCGTCGCCCGCCGTCCGGCGCGAGGTTGCGATCGGCCTGCGCGACGCCTCGTTCGACGCCGCCCAGGACATCCTGCTCACGCTCGCCCGAAGCTACGACGGCTCGGACCGCGCCTACCTCGAGGCCTGGGGCACCGGCTGCACCGGCAAGGAAAAGGAAGTCTACGCCGCCCTCGCCGCGCAGGCCCCGGGTGCCGACGCCGCCAAGTGGCCCGCCAGCTACGCGAACCTGATCTGGCGCCTGACACCGGCCGGCGCCGAAAGCGCGTTCGCCGCCCGCGCGACCGCCGCCGGCCTCACCGAGAAGGACCGCGTCGCCGCCGTGACCGCGCTCGGCTTCATTCCCACCAAGGCCGCCGCCAACGCGCTGCTCGACATCGCGCAGAAGGCCAGCGGCCTGACCAAGGCCCACGCCTTCTGGTGGCTCATGAACTACAAGAACTCCCGCTGGCCCGATGCCGGCATCGACGCCGCGCTCAAGTCGCGCGGCCTCTACGATCCGGCTTCGGTGAGCCTGTCGCCCAGCATCGTGCCGGAACCGGCCGCCGCCAAACTCACCGTGGCCGAGGTCATGAAGCTGCAGGGCGACGCCAAGAAGGGCGCCACCACCGCCCAAGCCTGCCTCCTTTGCCACAACATCGCCGGCAAGGGCAACGACTACGGCCCCGCCCTCACCGGCTTCGGCAAGGCCCAGACCGCCGAGGT
>JACCEB011096992.1_pt1 | contig 12241 bp, 10 predicted proteins | sample 7454761 | NCBI WGS metagenome assembly JACCEB01 (sample SAMN15323454, study PRJNA562643) | freshwater metagenome | isolation source: river surface water | place: USA:Blue River Watershed | collected 2017-08-18 | reverse complement strand
GATACGGTTGGCGTGTTCCAGCTGGAATCCGAAGGCATGCGCCGCACGCTGGCGGCGGTAAAGCCCACCAATTTCGGGGACATCATCGCGCTCGTCTCGCTCTACCGTCCGGGCCCGATGGACAACATTCCGCTGTTCGGCCGCCGCAAGAACGGCAGCGAAAGCATCGAATACCCGCATCCCAAGCTGGAAGGGATCCTGAGCGAAACTTACGGGATCTTCGTTTACCAGGAACAGGTCATGCAGGCCGCTCAGATCCTGGCGGGCTATTCGCTGGGCGATGCAGACTTGCTGCGCCGGGCGATGGGCAAGAAGGTCCAGGCCGAGATGGACGCGCAGCGATCGCGCTTCGTTTCGGGCTGCAAGGAGCATTCCGAAATCGAAGCGGCCAAGGCCAACGAACTGTTCGACTTGATCGACAAGTTCGCGGGCTATGGCTTCAATAAGAGCCACGCCGCCGCTTATGCCCTGCTGGCTTACCAGACCGCCTGGCTTAAGACGCATTACCCGCACGAATTCTATGCCGCTTCGATGTGCTTCGATATGCACCAGTCGGAAAAGTTGGCGATCTTTGTCGATGACATGCGCCGTAATGGCATCGCGCTGGCCGGGCCGGACATTAACCGCTCCGAAGCCGAGTTCACGGTTGAGCGGACCGATGAGGGTCATGCCGTGCGCTATGCCCTGGCCGGCATCCGCAATGTTGGCGAAAAGGCGATGGACGCAATTGTGGCAGAGCGAGAGGCGAAAGGCCGCTTTGCCAGCCTGGAGGAGCTGTTCCGCCGTGTGCCGCAGGGTTCGATGAACCGCCGCCAGCTTGAAGGGCTGGCCGGTGCCGGTGCCTTCGATAGCCTTGAGCCCAACCGGGCCAAGGTGCTGGCCAATGCCGATATGCTGCTGGCTGTGGCGGATGAGGCCGAGCGCACGCGGTCCAGCGGCCAGGCCGGGCTGTTTGGGGGCGAGGATCATGCCGCGCCTTCTCTGCGCCTGGCCGAAACCACTGCCTGGCCGCGCGCTGAGCAGATGGCCAAGGAGCGCGAGAATTTCGGCTTTTACTTCGCCGCCCATCCGGTCGAGCAATGGCGCGCGGTTGCCAGCGCCAATGGTGCGCGCACCTATGCAGCGCTGATGGAAACCGGTGTGCCCGGCGGCGGCAGAATGCAGGCGATGATGGCCGCGATGGTCGAAAGCGTCAGCAAGGGGCGCACGCGCCGCGGTGGTGAGTTCGTTCGCGCCGATTTCTCGGACAGTTCGGGTCAATTCAGCGCCGCCTGTTTCGAGGAATCGCTGGTCGAGCCGATGCAGGGTTGGGCCAAGGACGGCACCTGCTTGCTGCTGACCGTAGAGCTGGACGCACCCAGTCCGGACGAGCCGCCGCGGGTTACCGTGCGCGGGGCGCGGCCGTTGGAAGAGGTCAAGGGTTCGGCGCAGATGCAATTGCAACTGGACGTGCTGGTGCCCGAGGCAATGCAAGACCTTGCGACCCTGCTGGGAGCTGATGGAGCGGGGACGGGCGAGGTTCTGGTCCGGCTGCGCACTGGCACGGGGCAAGAGCCGCTGCTGCGGCTTGGCCGCCAATTCCATCTCGACAGCGATGTCGCAGAACGCTTGGCAAGTGTCGAAGGTCTTGCCAATGTGGCCTTAACCGCGCGGCGAAGTGCGGGGCACCTTCGCCTCGTCGCATAATAATAATCGGGTGGGGGATTTGGAGAGCCTGATGCTGGGAGCAATGCAAGACTTTGACCTGCGGGTCACACACCTGATCGACCACGCCGCGCGCGAACATGCCGGGCGTGAAATCGTTACCCGCTGGGCCGATGGCAGCGAAACCCGCACCAGCTGGGCCGGAATTCGCCACGATGCCCTGCGGATGACCCAGGCGCTGCGCAAGCTGGGCGTGCAGCCGGGTGACCGGATCGCGACGCTCGCGATGAACCACAGCCGCCACCTTGTTTCATGGTATGGCGCAGTGGGCGTTGGCGGGGTGCTGCACACGATCAATCCCCGGTTGTTCGATGATCAGCTGGAATATATCGCCAACCATGCCGAGGACATTGTCCTGCTTTATGACGCTGCCTTCGCTCCGATTATCGAGCGGATGAAGCCCAAGTGGACAAGCATCAAACATTACATCTGCTTTGATAATGGTGAGTTTGAGGCCTGGATCGGCGCCGAGGATGGGAACACCACCTGGGCCACCGGGGATGAGCGCGATCCCTGCATGCTTTGCTACACCAGCGGTACGACCGGGAACCCCAAGGGCGTGCTTTATGAGCATCGCTCGACTTTCCTTCACGCGATCACCGGCCTGCAGCCGGCGATCTTCGATTTCGATGCGCGTTCGGTGATGCTGCCGGTCGTGCCGATGTTCCACGCTGCCAGTTGGGGCCTGCCTTGGGCCGGGGCCGCGGCGGGGATCAAGTTCGTCTTCTCGGCAGTCAACGATGCTGCCGTTCTCTGCGACCTGATGAACCGTGAGAAGGTGACTCATTCGGCCGGCGTGCCGACGGTCTGGCTCGCCACGTTCCAGCACATGGATGCAACCGGCACTGAACTGCCGACCCTGCGCCACGCAATCATCGGCGGCTCGGCCGCACCGCGCTTCATGATCGAGCGGCTGATGAAGGCCGGGGTCAACGTTGCCCACGCCTGGGGGATGACTGAAACCAGCCCCATCGGCACGACCGGGGCCAAGACCTGGGATTGGGACGATCTCTCGTTCGATGAACAGGTTTCGATCAAGCAGATGCAGGGCCGGGTGCCCTTTGGCGTCGAACTGCGCACGGTCGATCTGGGCGATCCCACCAAGGTCCTGCCTCGCGATGGCCAGACCAGCGGGGCGTTGCAGGTGCGCGGGCCCTGGATCATCAAACGCTACTTCAAGGCCGAGGCTGACGCGACCGATGCCGAACAGTGGTTCGATACCGGCGACGTGGCGATCCTCCACCCGGACGGCACGCTGCAACTGACCGATCGCACCAAGGACGTGATCAAGTCTGGTGGCGAATGGATCAGCTCGGTCGAGCTGGAAAACGCGGCGATGAGCCATCCGGCGGTGGCTGAAGCCGCGGCAATCGGCATCTATCATCCCAAGTGGGACGAACGTCCGATCCTGGTTGTGGTCAAGAAGGCCGGGGCGGACGTCTCGGGAGACGAGATCAAGGCGCATCTCGCCAAGAGTGTCGCCAAGTGGTGGCTGCCCGACGCGGTCGAATTCGTCGATTCGATCCCGCATGGCGGTACCGGCAAAGTCAGCAAGAAAGACCTGCAAGATCAGTTCCGCGATTACAACCTGGCAGACGCCTGAGATGGCCGGGTATGTGGATCCGAGCCGGGAGAACTGGCAGGCATTCAAGGACCTGCCGCGCGACCGGCCGATCCACATGCTCAACCTGATCAAGTTCCGCGATCTGGCGGACTATCCCGAAGGCCACCCGAACCACGGCAAGGGTCTGACCGGTCGGGAAGCCTATGCGATCTATTACGAAGGCTTCCAGCGCGTCGTCGCCCAGGATGGCGCAGCGATGGTCTGGGAGGCCCCGATCGAATGCGTCGTGACCGGCCCGGCGGACGAGTGGGACGAAGCCTTCGTCATGGGCTATCCCAACAGCGCGGTGTTCATGGCCATGGTCAAGAACGAGGAATACGTCCGCGACGTAGTGCCCCACCGGACAGCGGCCGTGGCAGACAGCCGCCTGATCCGGTTCAGGGGCTAGAACAAGGCCAACTGCCCGTCGGCGCTTGGCGGCACAAACTGGCTGCAATCCAGCGCAGGCATTTCGCGGTTAAGCCCCAGCCGCTGGCAGGCAATCCGGAAGCGGGTGCGGAAGACGTCGGCCCAAACGCCCTGGGGCTTCATCCGCTCAAAGAACCGGCTGTCGTAATCCTTGCCGCCGCGCACCGCCTGGACGATACCCATCACCTTGCCCGCGCGGTCGGGGTAGTGAACCTCCAGCCATTCGCGCATCAGCGGAGCGACCTCGTGCGGCAGGCGCAGCATGATCCAGCTGGCGGTCTTCACGCCGCGCGCCGCGGCTGCTTCCAGGATGCGCTCAATGAATTCGTCGGTGATCGCCGGAACGACCGGCGCGACCGAGACATGGGCCGGCACCCCGGCGGCGGCTAGCTTCTCCAGCGCATCGAGGCGTTTCGCAGGCGAGGAGGCGCGTGGTTCCAGCAGGCCGGAAAGCTTCGGATCAAGGCTGGTGACCGAAAGTGACACTGCGGTCAGGTTCAGCTTGGCCAGCTCTGCTAGCAGGTCCAGATCGCGCACCACCCGTGCAGACTTGGTCGTGATCGTCACCGGATGGCGCGTTTCCAGGCAAACTTCCAGAACTTGCCGGGTCAAGCGATAGGTCGCTTCGATCGGCTGGTACGGGTCGGTGTTGGTCCCCATCGCAATCACTGCAGGGCTGTAACCTCGCTTGCCCAGTTCGGCGCGCAGCAGGGCGGCGGCATCGGGCTTGGCAAACAGTTTCGTCTCGAAATCGAGCCCCGGTGAAAGATCGTGAAAAGCGTGGGTCGGCCGGGCATAGCAATAGATGCAGCCATGCTCGCAGCCGCGATAGGCATTGATCGAGCGGTCAAACGGGATGTCGGGTGAACTGTTGCGGCTGATGATCCGCTTGGCCTTCTCCTCGGTCACCATGGTCCGCAGCTTTGGACCCGGCCCGTCAATTTCCGCACGGGCATCAAGCCAGTCCCCGTCTGCCTCACGCGCCGCCAGCCCGAAGCGCTGGGGTACCGCCGCAGACTGCGCACCGCGGCCGTGGACAGGGAAGGGATTTGGCATGGATGAATTGGAACATAAAAAGAACAAATGCGCAAGTGTTGCGCGTGGGCTTCGGCAGGCTCAGGCTGAGCGGGCCGGGATGGCACGATCGAGAAACCCGCCCAGGCTGAGCTTGTCGAAGCCCGCGCCGGCTTTACGCCTCGCGCAACCGCGGCATCAGTTCAATGAAATTGCAGGGCCGATTTCGGCTGTCGAGTTGCTCTGCCAGGATCCCGTCCCAGCCGTCTTTCACCGCGCCGTTGGAGCCGGGCAGGGCGAAGATATAGGTCCCGCGCGCAACCACGGCGCAGGCGCGGCTCTGGATCGTGCTGGTGCCGATGGACTGGAAGCTTAACCAGCGGAACAGCTCGCCAAAGCCGGGGATGTCGCGCGTCTTCACACGGTCAAGCGCCTCTGGCGTCACGTCGCGGCCCGTCAGGCCGGTGCCGCCGGTTGAGATCACGGCATCGATCGCGGCATCATCGATCCAGGCGTTAAGCTGGTTGGCGATCAGGTCGGGATCGTCGCGCACGATGGTCCTGGCAGCCAGGCGGTGGCCGGCAGCCTGCACCCGCTCGGCCAGGATATCGCCCGAGGTATCATCGGCCGCGGTGCGCGTGTCGGACACGGTGAGCACCGCAATATTGATCGGCTTGAAAATGCGGCTGGGATCAACGGCCACGAATGATCGTTCCATTGGCGGTCATCCGCACCGCGCTGGTACCAGAGATGCCCGGGAAGGTCGGCCAAAGCCCCTGGGTAAGGGCGATCCGGCTCTCCGATGGCCCGCCAGCCTGGCGCTCATACATCCAGTAATTGCGCATCACGATGTTCACGTAACCGCGCGTCTCCCAATAGGGGACGCTTTCGATCCACAGCAGCGGATCGCCCTGATCGCGAATTTCGCTTTGCCAGCGAGCGATCGGCGTAAGTCCCGCGTTATAAGCAGCCATCACCTTGGGCAGCAGGCCTTGCGTGCCAGGTGCATCGCGCAGCATTTGCAAATGGCGCTGCCCGAAGGCCAGGTTTACTTCGGGCTTGTGGAGGTCAGCCGCCGTGCCCGGCACGCCCAGTGCACCGGCATGGTCACGCGCCGCCGCGGGCATGATCTGCATCAGCCCGCGCGCACCCGCCGGGCTGACGGCCTTGGTACGGAACACCGATTCCTGCAGGGCATGGGCATAGACCAGCGCCGGATCGACCTGCCAATTGTTGGCCGGGGTCCACTTGGGAGTGGGGAAACGCGCCGCCGGTTCAGGGCGGCCGCCGACCGGGGCGTTGTAAGCCATCCACAATTGGGTCGCGGGCAGGCCAAGATCCCGCGCCAGGCGGTTCAGCGGCTGATACGCACTCGCCGGGCCAAGCCGGGCCTGATAGCGCAGCACTTCATCGGCCAGGTCATCGCGGCCGATCTCGGCCAGGCCGACAGCCGTGCGGATATTGGCTTCATCGCGCAGCTTTTGCCAGTCGGCGGGGGTGAAGTCAGGCGTCGTGTGGGTCTGCGGCAGGGCCAGGCCGAGCTGCTCGGCCGCGAGCATGCCGTACAGCGTTTCGTCCATCCGCGCCGCCGCCTTGAGCGCGACAGAGGCCTTTTCCGGCTGACGGCAGCGCACGGCTGCGCGGCTATTCCAGTAATGCGCGGCCGCGGTCAGCTCGCTGTTCTGCGATGCGCCAACAGTGCGGGCAAAGGCATCGCTGGCCCCCATGCAATCGCCAATCCGCCACGCGGCAAGGCCAGCGGTCCACCAGCCTTCCGCCACCCATGGGCCTGCGCCATCCTGCACGGTCTGGGCCAGGGCATAGGCCGAGGCATCGTCATTCTCGATGTAGAATGACCAGGCGATCTTGGCCCGCCACTCGGCGCGCGCGCCGGGCGAAAGCTGAGTGTCTATCCCGTCGAGCAATGCCTTAGCCCCAGCAGGGTTATCGGCCTTGATGTTGGAATTGATCGCGGCTGCGACGGCAGCAGGCATGGTTCCATCGTTGGTATCACGCGGGCGGATGCGTTTGGCACGGGTTGGCAGGCTGACCAGCGCGCCCGCCTGCGGCAATGGCGGCAGCATCGTTGCACCGCGCTTTTGCGCCAGCAGGGTGATTTGTTCGGCTTGGGGCAGCTTCGAACCCTTGGCGAGCCAGGCATTGAGCGCATCGAGTTCGATCTTTGGCGAAGTCGGGGCGAGGTAATACTCGGCCATTGCAACCTGATGCAGCGGGCCGTCCTGGCGCTGGGTGAACATTTCCTGGACCTTGGCCCAATCAGCCCGGGCGATCGCGCCAAACAGGTCGCGGTAATAGGCCCGGTCATCCTGGCTCAGCAAGCTGGGGACGTTGCTGCGATCTGCCCGGTTGCGAAAATAGTCGACCGCAGCGCTATTGGCCTGGGCAGGCGTCGCCAAGGCAGCAAGGCTACTCGTCAGGCCGATCGCCAGCATTGTCTTCGCAGTAAAGCGCGTCACGCCAGTTCTTATCCCGTCCAGTCCAACCAGGCTTGCCACAGCCCGGCCTTGCTCCGCAGCCGACCAGCCAGATTGGCCAAGCTCGGCGCTATCAACAGCGGAATGGTGAGGCCCTCATGGTTAAAATGACGCAAAGGTTCAGCAGTTTTCGTCGGATCGTGGCCAAGCAGCGGCGAGATGTGCCGCCCGAACACCAAAAGGCGGCGTGGCCGGACCAGGCCAATGTGGTGGCGCACGACTTGGCCCAGCCCCGCGGCGTCCAGCCCAGCCCAGTCCGGCAGGGGCATGTGTCGGGGCAGGCAGGCGGCGATATAGGCGCTGTCCTGATCAATTCCCATGGCGGTGAACATGGCCAGGAGCAGCCGTCCTTGCGGGCCGGAGAGCAGTAACTGTGCGTCCTCGACCTCCGGGTGGTCGACCAGCACCATCAGCGCCGCGCCCTCTACCCCGCGTGGGGCCACGCGCCCGGCAACATGGCCACCATCCAGTGACGGTTCGCTTAGCCACCACTGCTGGAATTCGGGGAGTGCTGCTGGCAAGGCGTCTAGCCCGGCAAGACGCTCGACTACCGGCGCTGGGGCTACTGCCCGAGCTGGCGCAGGTTGCGGGGCGGCGGGGGCGCGTTGCTCGGGCTCCGGCGCTGCGGGCTCGGTCAGCCAGACGCGTGGGTCATCGGAAAAGGCGTGGTCGACGCCGGCTTCGCGCCACCAGTCAAGCACGGCGGCGAGGGCGGCCGCAGGGTCGAGGGCCGGATCAGTTTGTGCGGGATTGCTCACAATTGCGGTCTTGACCTGCCGCAAGCCAGCTTTCAAGGCTTAACCCATCGATTAACCCGAACAGGTGGACCATGAGCGAACGCGAATCCATGCCCTATGATGTCGTCATCGTTGGCGGCGGCCCGGCCGGCCTCGGGGCGGCGATCCGGCTGAAACAGGTAAATCCTGAGCTTTCGGTCTGTATCCTGGAAAAGGGTTCCGAAGTCGGCGCACACATTTTGTCGGGCGCGGTGGTCGATCCCAAGGCGCTGGATGAATTGCTGCCCAACTGGCGCGACGATGGCTGCCCGATGGCTGAAACCCCGGTGACCGACAACTGGCACTGGGTGATGAGCAAGACCGGCAAGACCTCGATCCCGCACTGGCCGATGCCCCCGTTCATGTCCAACGATGGGAACTACACGGGTTCGCTGGGCAATCTGTGCCGCTGGCTGGCTGGCAAGGCGGAAGAGCTGGGCGTGGAAATCTTCCCCGGCTTCCCTGCTTCTGAGGTTCTTTATAACGAAGATGGCTCGGTCAAGGGTGTTGCCACCCAGGACATGGGCGTGGCCAAGGATGGCAGCCACAAGGGTGATTACCAGCCCGGCATGGAACTCCATGCCAAGTACACCTTCTTTGCCGAAGGCGCGCGCGGCCACCTGACCAAGACCCTGAAGGCGCAGTTCGATCTCGAAGCCAATTGCGAACCGCAGGTCTATGGTATCGGCATCAAGGAACTGTGGGATATCGATCCGGCCAAGCACGTGCCGGGCCGCGTGCTCCACACCCAGGGCTGGCCGCTGAGCGAAAGCGACAGCTGGGGCGGTGGGTTCCTTTACCACCAGGCGAACAACCAGGTGGCGATCGGTTTTGTCACCGCGCTCGACTACAAGAACCCTTATGTCTACCCGTTTGAGGAGTTCCAGCGCTGGAAGCAGCATCCGGAAATCCGCGCGATCCTCGAAGGTGGTCGCCGTGTTTCCTATGGCGCCCGCGCGATCAACGAAGGCGGGTGGCAGTCGGTGCCCAAGCTTGATTTTCCGGGCGGTGCGCTGATTGGCTGCTCGGCCGGCTTCGTCAACGTGCCGCGCATCAAGGGCAGCCACACCGCGATGAAGAGCGGGATGCTCGCCGCCGAAGCAGCCGCTGCCGCGATTGCCGCGGGTCGCGAGCATGACTCGATGGCCGAATACGATGCCGCCGTGCGCGAAAGCTGGATCGCCAAGGAACTGAAGCTGGTCCAGAATGCCGAACCGATGGTCGCCAAGTTCGGCGGTGATATTGGCACGGTCTTGGCTGGCCTCGACATGTGGCTGCGCTACCTGAAGATGCCGATCCTGCCGGTCATGGGCCATCACCGCGATTGCGAGGCGACCGAGCGGGCCGATCTTTACAAGCCGATCGACTATCCCAAGCCCGATGGCGTGATCAGCTTCGATCGCCTGTCCAGCGTGGCGCTGTCCTTCACCAACCATGAGGAAGACCAGCCCTGCCACCTGCAGTTGAAGGATCCGGCGGTGCCGGTTGAGGTCAACCTTAAGCTCTATGCCGGTCCCGAGGCGCGGTATTGCCCGGCGGGCGTGTACGAATTCCTTGGCATCGAGGACGGCAACCCCCGCCTGCAGATCAACGCCCAGAACTGCGTCCACTGCAAGACCTGCGACATCAAGGACAAGACCCAGAACATCAACTGGGTCACGCCTGAGGGTGGCGGTGGGCCCAACTATCCCAATATGTGATCTCCCCAACCGGTGATCGAAACAGCCTTTGCCAAGATCAACCTCGCGCTGCACGTCCGGCGGCGGCGCGAGGATGGCTACCATGAACTTGAAACCGCTTTCGCCTTTGTCGACGCGGGCGACCGACTGAGCGTTTCGCTTGCCGAGCGGGACAGCCTGCGGGTGCTGGGCGAATTCGCCGGGACGCTCGACAATCCGTTCGACAATATCGTCATGCAGGCGCTTTCCGCGCTGCCGCGCCAGCAGGGCTGGGCGGTGACGCTGGAAAAGAACCTGCCGGTCGCGGCGGGGTTGGGCGGGGGTTCGGCTGATGCCGGGGCGCTGTTCCGACTGGTTGGGCGCAGCCAGGGGCTGCCCGATGACTGGCAGGCGCGGGCTGCCAGGCTGGGTGCCGATGTGCCCGCCTGTGTCCTGTCTCGCGCTTGCATCGGCCGCGGGACGGGGACCGAACTGACCGAAGTGACAAACGACCTCGCCGGCATGGCCTGCTTGCTGGTCAACCCGCGCCAGCCGCTCAGCACGGGACCGGTGTTCAAGGCTTGGGACGGGGTGGATCGAGGGGGGCTGCCAGAGGGCGACCTGCGGACGATCATGCTTGCTGGCCGGAATGATCTGGAAGCACCTGCACGCAGCTTGTGCCCGGTAATCGGTGACGTCCTTGGTGCGCTTGAGGCAACTGGCCCCGTTCTGGCGCGGATGTCGGGCTCGGGTGCGACCTGCTTTGCGCTTTATGACGATGCCGCGCAGCGCGACGCGGCACAGGCGGTGATGCCGGCGGACTGGTGGACCCTTGCCGGGGCGCTGCGGTGAAAGCTCATTTCCCAACCCCGTTCGTGTCGAGCGTAGTCGAGACACCGGGCGCAATGTGTCTCGACTACGCTCGACACGAACGGTGGAAGGGGAAAGTCTCGTGAGCGAACACGAAGCTTACCGCCTGCTCGGCACTCCGCGGTTTGGCGGGATCTTGGTCGTCTCGGACCATGCCTCCAACCGGGTGCCGGAGGATATCGACCTTGGCATCGACCCGGCGCTGCTGTCCCAGCATATTGCGGTTGACCTTGGTGTGGCGCAGGTCGGTGCGCTGCTGGCAGAGCGTCCCGGCATCGCCGCGTTCCAGGGCAATATCAGCCGGCTCGTCTGCGATCTCAATCGTGAGCCGCATGCCCCCGCGGTCATCCCGATTGCCAGCGATGGCCATGCGATTCCCGGCAACGCACTGGATCATGCTGCGCATCAGGCCCGGCTTGAGCGGTTCCACACCCCCTATCACACCGCGCTGTCTGACCTGCTCAATGACAGCCCCCCGGCACTGGTCCTGTCGCTCCACAGCTTTACCCCGCAACTGGCAACCAGCGACGATGCCCGGCCCTGGCAAGTGGGCGTGCTCTATAATGCGGATGATCGCGCTGCCCGGCTGGCAATCCCGATGCTGGAGGCTGAACGCCTCTGTGTCGGCGATCAGCTGCCCTATTCGGGCAAGTTGCTCAATTACACGATGAACCGGCACTGCGAGTCCGAAGGACGGCCCTATCTGGGCATTGAACTGCGCCAGGATCAGGTGGCAATGCCGCAGCAGCAGGGCGAATGGGCTGCGCGCCTTGCCAGGCTCTGCAATGAAGTGGCGTTGAAGCTCGGCTGATTGCCGTGTAGGGCTGCGCCGATCGCCCGGTTCGGGCAACATTCTTGCCGGAGTAGCCCCATGCCTGCCCTTCGTTCGCGCACGTCCACCCATGGCCGCAACATGGCCGGCGCGCGGGGCCTGTGGCGGGCCACCGGCATGAAGGACAGCGATTTCGGCAAGCCGATCATCGCCGTCGTTAACAGCTTCACCCAGTTCGTCCCGGGCCATGTCCATCTCAAGGACCTGGGCCAGATGGTCGCGCGCGAGATTGAGGCGGCTGGCGGAATTGCCAAGGAATTCAATACCATCGCCGTCGATGATGGCATCGCGATGGGCCACGATGGCATGCTCTATTCGCTGCCCAGCCGCGACCTGATCGCGGACTCGGTTGAATACATGGTCAACGCCCACTGCGCCGATGCGATGGTCTGCATTTCCAACTGCGACAAGATCACGCCCGGCATGCTGATGGCCGCGATGCGGATCAATATTCCGGTCGTGTTCGTCTCTGGCGGGCCGATGGAAGCCGGCAAGGTGGTGCTGAAGGGCAAGGAAGTGGCGCTTGACCTGGTTGATGCGATGGTTGCGGCCGCCGATGAAAGCTACACCGACGAGGAAGTGGCAACGATCGAGCGCTCGGCCTGTCCGACCTGCGGGTCCTGCTCGGGCATGTTTACTGCCAACTCGATGAACTGCCTGACGGAGGCGTTGGGGCTGTCGCTCCCCGGCAATGGGTCGGTTCTGGCCACCCACGCCGACCGCCAGCAACTGTTCCTGCGTGCTGGCCGCCGCGCACGAGGCCGGGGTCGATTTCAGCATGGCCGATATTGATCGGCTGAGCCGCAAGGTGCCCTGCCTGTCCAAGGTCGCCCCGGCAAAGAGCGACGTTCACATGGAAG
>JACCEB010874641.1_pt1 | contig 12241 bp, 13 predicted proteins | sample 7454761 | NCBI WGS metagenome assembly JACCEB01 (sample SAMN15323454, study PRJNA562643) | freshwater metagenome | isolation source: river surface water | place: USA:Blue River Watershed | collected 2017-08-18 | reverse complement strand
GGGCCTGCACCGCGGTCGGCCGGTCGGCGCGCGCCGCGGTGAGCCGCGCGGCGGTGCGCGTCTGCATTTGCTGGACACGTTGCGCGCCGCTGCGCCTTGGCAGCGGCTTCGGGCGACTGCCGCTGGCGACCTCCCCGCTGGCGACCGCCGGCGCATTCATGTGCGCCGCGAGGACTTCCATGTCGCCCGCTTCAAGCAGCGGACCACCACCACCACCGTATTCGTTGTCGACGCCTCAGGTTCCTCGGCCCTGCACCGCCTGGCCGAGGCCAAGGGCGCGGTCGAACTCCTTCTGGCCGATTGCTATGTGCGCCGTGATCGCGTGGCGGTGCTGGGGTTCCGTGGGCAGAAGGCAGATCTGCTGCTGGCGCCGACCCGCTCCCTGGTCCGCGCCAAGCGCAGCCTGGCGGGCCTGCCCGGCGGCGGCGGTACGCCATTGGCCAGCGCACTCGACGCCACCCGCGGCCTGGTGGAGTCTCTGCGCCGCGCCGGCGACACGCCGGTGGTGGTGCTGCTCACCGACGGCCGCGCCAACATCGCCCGCGACGGCAGCCCGGGACGCCAGCGCGCCAACGAGGACGCCCTGGCCTCCGCAGCGGCCCTGCGCGCCCTGGGTGCGAGCAGCCTGTTGCTGGACACCAGCCCGCAGCCGCAGGCCTCGGCGCAGGCTCTGGCCCAGCGGCTCGGTGCGGCTTACCTGCCACTGCCGTACGCCGATGCGAAGGCGATGTCGGGCGTGGTGCGAATGGCCGGCGGACTGCGCTGAGCGGCAGCGCGCAAACCGCTCCTTGAACCCTTGGCACGCATGGAACCCCGCCTGGACTGGGACCGCGACGGCCTCGACTGGCCGCACCGTGCGTGCAGTCTTTTCGTTGAGGCGGCCGGGCTGCGCTGGCATGTGCAGCGCTTTGCGCCCGCCCGCGCTGGCGCTCCGCGCGCGCTGCTGATTCACGGCACGGGCTCTTCCACCCACTCCTGGCGGGATTTCGCGCCGCTGTTGCAGGCGCACTTCGAACTCCTGGCCATCGACCTTCCCGGACACGCCTTCACCAGCCTGCCAGCGGGGGGCACCTACTCCCCTCAGTTCTCATTACCCGGCATGGCGGGCGCCCTGGCCCAGTTGCTTGCTGTGGAAGGCTTTGCCCCGGACCTGGTGGTGGGCCATTCGGCCGGCGCCGCTATCGGCGCCCGCATGTGCCTGGACGGCACGGTGCGACCGCGCCTGCTGGCCTCGCTCAATGGGGCCTTGCTGCCGCTCGGGGGGCTGGCCGGGCGCATCTTCTCGCCGGCCGCGCGCCTGATGGCGGTGATGCCCGGCGCGCCGCGCTTCTTTGCCTGGCGGGCCGGGCAGGAGGAGGTGCTGCAGCGCCTGCTGGAAAGTACCGGCTCGCGTCTGGACGCGCGCGGACAGGATCTGTACCGCCGCCTGGCTGCCAACCCGGGGCATGTGGAGGGCGCCCTGGGCATGATGGCCCACTGGGATTTGCCGGCCCTGGCCGAGGCGCTGCCGTCTCTCGACACCCCCCTGTTGCTGTTGGTCGGTCTGCTTGATGGCACGGTGCCTCCCCAGGAGGCCGACCGGCTCGTGACCCGGCTGGCGCGTGAGGCCCCGGGCCGTGCGCGGGTCAAGAGGGTGTCGTTGGAGGGGCTGGGGCACTTGGCCCATGAGGAGCGGCCGCACGCGGTCCTCGCCCCCTTGCTTTTGGCCTGGCAGGACTTGGGCTGAGGCGCTGCTGCAGCCGACCCGGCGCTGAACCATCACGCGGTGGATGCGTGGGTGAGGGACCGCTTGCGAAGCCGTCCCCACCGGTCTGCGGATCGTGCCGGCGGGAGGTGCCGCTCAGGGCGTCTGGGTCCCGCTCGGCGCGGGCCGGTCGGCGGCCGACATGGTTGCCCGCGCCCCAGCCTCGAAGCGTTGCAGCATGCGTGTGGCCATGGCGTCGAGGTCCTCGCGCGCGGGCGCTCGGGCTGCCGCCTCCCAGGCCTCGGGCTGGCCCCGCGCGGCATACACGCCGGCGGCGAGCAGAGGCAGGGTGACAGCCAGGACCATCGCGATACCGCGCGAGGACAGCTCCCGCCACAGGGGTGGCAGCAGGACGGCCAGGACCAGAAAGATGAGGGCGGCGGCGCCGACCACGAACAGCAGGCTGGGATTCATGTGCTTGCTCCTTCTTCTATCGGCTGTGATGTCTGCGGTCGGCGAATCTGGCGGGACCAGGCGAAGGCCGCGATCCCCAGCAGCGCAAAGGGTCCGAGCCACAGCGCCCAGGTGCTGGCCTGCAGCGGCGGGCGATAGCGCACGAACTGGCCATAGCGGGCGACCATGAAGTCCATGACCTCCTCGGGGCTGCGGCCCTCGCGCAGTTGCTGGCGGATCTGGGCCCGCAGGTCGCGCGCGAGTTCGGCCTGCGAGGCAGCAATCGTCTCGTTCTGGCACACCACGCAGCGCAACTCCTCAGCGAGGGCCATGACCCTCAACTCGAGCGCGGGGTCCTCGGCCACGGGCCGCGCCTCTCCGGCCCGGGCGATACCCACACCCAGGCCGACCCAGGCAGACAGCAGCAGGGCCGCTGCGCAGGCCCAGGCCCGCAGCCACCCTGCGTGACGTCGGCTTGCCCACCCTGCGGCGCTAGCCACGCAGCCTCCGCACCAGGGGCATGACCTCGTCCTGCAGCACGGCGGGTGTGAGTGGACCCACATGCTTGAAGCGGATCACGCCCTGCTGGTCGATCAGAAAAGTTTCGGGCACGCCGTAGACGCCAAACTCCATTCCGAGTCGCCCGTCCGGGTCGCTCAGCGAGGCCCGGTAGGGGTCACCGTGCGCGGCCAGCCAGCGCAGCGCCTCGGGGGTGGTGTCCTTGTAATTCAGGCCGTAGACCGGCAGCGCGCCGTCGCGCGCAAAGTCCACCAGCACCGGGTGCTCGATCCGGCAGGCTGCGCACCAGGACGCCCAAACATTGAGCAGCCACACCTGACCGCGCAGGTCATCGCGTGCAATCTGCGGGCCCCCGGCCCCGACCAGCACCGGGGCACTGAAGGCTGGCGCGGGGCGACCCACCAGAGGCGAAGGCAACTCGCGCGGGTCGCGGCCCAGGCCCATGGCCAGCAAGGCCGCTAGGGCGACGAACACCGCCAGCGGCAGCGCCATGCGCACCCATCGACGCGCGATCATGCAGGCCGCTCCTGTGGCGCGGTGGTGGACGGCGTGACGGGCGCCTGCGCGCTGCGCAAGGCGGGCAAGGGCTCGCCGGTTTGCGCTGGCAGTGCCTGTGTCCCAGGTTCGCCGGCGGCCTGGCCAGCCGCCACCCGGTAGCGCCGATCGGTGGCCGCGAGCAGACCGCCGAGCGCCATGAGCACACAGCCGCCCCAGATCCAGTTCACCAGCGGCTTGTGGTGGATCCGGATGCCCAGGGCGTCGGGGGGTAGGGGGTCGCCCAAGGCGACATAGAGGTCGCGCATCAAGCCTCGGTCGATGGCCACCTCGGTCATCGGCATGCGGCTGCTGACGTACTGGCGCCGCTCGGGCCGCAACACCGAGACCACCTCGCCGTCGCGGCTGACGGTGAGGGTGGCGCCCAGGGCGATGTAGTTGGGCCCGGCCCGCTGCCCCAGGCTGTCGAGCCGGAAGACATGGCCACCCACCCGAGCCTCGTCGCCAATGGCCATACGCAGGTCATGCTCGCTGTGCAGATGGCGAACCCCGGTCACGCCGACCACGAAGACCGCCACCCCCGCGTGCGCCAGCAGCATGCCGCCAGCACTGCCGCCCAGGCGCCGCCAGCGTGTGCCGGCCGGTGCCTGGCGCAGCCGCTCGGTCAGGGACACCAGTCCCGAGGCGACGATCCAGGTGGCCAGTCCAAAGCCCACCGCCATGCCGACCGCGCCATGCACCAGCAACACCGCCGCCACCGCACCCACGCCAGCGGCCAGGGCGGCGCCGCGCAGGCGCCGAGCCAATGGCGCTGCCGGAGCATCACCCCAGCGCGCCAGTGGAGCCACGCCCATGAGAAAGAGGGCCGGTGCCATCAGCGGGACAAACACCGCCTCGAAATACGGCGGTCCGACCGACAGCTTACCCAGGCCCAGCGCGTCGATCAGCAGTGGATAGAGCGTGCCCAGAAGCACCGCCGCTGTCGCCACGGACAGCAGCAGGTTCCCCGCCAGCAGCAGCGACTCGCGCGAGAGGGCCGCGAAGCCACGGCCTGCACCGAGCGCGGGCGCCCGCAGCGCGAACAGCAGGAACGAGCCGCCGCCCACCAGCACCAGGAAGGCCAGGATGAACATGCCCCGCGCTGGGTCGGTGGCGAAGGCATGGACCGAACTCAGGACACCCGAGCGCACGATGAAGGTTCCCATCAGCGAGAGCGCAAAGGCGGACAGCGCCAGGAAGGCGGTCCAGGCTTGCAGCGCGCCGCGCTTCTCGGTCGCGGCCAGCGCGTGGATTAGCGCGGTTGCCAGCAGCCAGGGCATGAGCGAGGCGTTTTCCACCGGGTCCCAGAACCACCAGCCGCCCCAGCCCAGCTCGTAGTAGGCCCAGAAGCTGCCCAGGGCAATGCCCAGGGTGAGAAAGCACCAGGCCGCCAGCGCCCAGGGCCGGGTCCAGCGGGCCCAAGCGGCGTCCAGGCGGCCTGCGAGCAAGGCCGCGACTGCGAAGGCGAAAGGCACCGCCAGCCCGACATAGCCCAGATACAGCAGTGGCGGGTGCAGGGCCATGCCCGGGTCCTGCAGCAAGGGGTTGAGGTCGCGGCCCTCGGCTGCACCCGGCAGCAGCCGGGTGAAGGGGCTGGAGACGGTCAAAGTGAACAGCAGCAGGCCGGTGCTGATCAAGCCCATCACGCCCAGCACCCGGGCGCGGGTGATCGGGTCCAAGGTCGCCGAGCGCCATGAGACCGCCGCTGACCAGCCGGCCAGGACCAGCGCCCACAGCAGGACCGAGCCCTCGTGGTTGCCCCAGACCGCGGTCAACTTGTAGACCAGCGGCAGATCGCTGTGCGAGTGACCCGCGGCCAGGGCCACCGAGAAGTCGTCATTGACGAAGGCGCTGGTCAGCGCTGCATAGGCCAGCAGGAGCAGCGCGAACTGCACCCCGGCTGCGGGCGCGGCCCAGGCGGCCAGTGCCGGTGCCCGGCCTTGAGCCTGATCCCGGTTCGCGTGACGTGTGGCCCATAACGGCAGCAGCCCCTGGGCCATGGCAACCGCCAGGGCCAGGGCCAGTGCGAAGTGACCGAGCTCGACGATCACTGCGTCGTCCCCTTCGCTGCCTTCAGCGCCGCAGCGGCCTCGGGCGGCATGTAGTTCTCGTCGTGTTTGGCCAGCACCGTGTCGGCGCGGAACAGGCCCTCGGCATTCAGGCGGCCTTGGGCGACCACGCCCTTGCCTTCCTGAAACAGGTCGGGCAGCAGACCGGTGTAGGTGACGGGCACACGGTGCGCGCCATCGGTCACCACGAAGCGCAGCGTCAGACCGCCGGGTTCGCGCGTCACGCTGCCGGCCTCTACCAGGCCGCCGACCCGGAAGTTGCGCCCCTGAGGCGCCTCGCTGCGCACGACCTGTGTCGGACTGAAAAAGAACACCAGATTGCTACGGAATGCGTTGAGCACCAGCGCGCTGGCCCCGGCCATCAGGGCCAGGCAGGCCAGCACCATCAGTGCGCGGCGTCGGCGGGGTGTCATGCGTCTTGCTCCTGTTGGGTGAGCACGGGTCGGCGCGCGGGTGTTTGAGCCGCCGCCCCGGCAGTTTCTGCATCCTCTTTTGCCAGTGCGTGGCGTTGCGCCCTCAGTGACAGCAACTCGCCGGCGAAGACCGCCGCGCACATGCCCATCGAGCCCCACACATAGAGGCCGTAGCCGCCCATGGCGAGCCAGGCCGAGACGGTTTCCCAGGTCAGGCCGCTCATCGCGTGGCCTCCCTCACGGACGGACCGCGCTGCGAATCCGCCCCCGGTCCCGCGCCTTCACCCTTGCCCGACAGCGCCTTTCGGGCCCGCTGCGCCCAGGGTGCATGCGCCTCGCGCTCGAGCACCAGCAGACGCACTCGCCACAGCGTGACCGCGATGGTGTACATCCAGAACGCCAGTGCCATGACCAGCATGCCGGCCAGCATCGTCGTGGCCATGCTCGGTGCCCGGGTCAAGCTCACCGAGGCGCCCTGGTGCAGCGTGTTCCACCAGATGACAGAGAAGTAGATGATGGGCACGTTGACCACGCCTACCAAAGCCAGCAGGGCAGCCGCCCGGTCGGCGCGGCGTGGGTCCTCGATGGCGCCATGCAGCGCCAAGAAGCCCAGATAGAGAAACAGCAGCATCAACTCGGACGTGAGCCGCGCGTCCCAGACCCACCAGGTACCCCAGGTGGGCTTGCCCCAGAGCGCCCCGGTCCACAGGGCCAGGAAGGTCATGAGCGCACCGGTGGGTGCGAGTGCACGCGCCAGAGTCGACGCCAGCCGGGCGTTGAACACCAGGCCGACTGCAGCCCAGCCGGCCATCACCAGGTAGATCAGCATCGACATCCAGGCCGCGGGCACGTGCACGAAGATGATCCGGTAGGCCTCGCCCTGCTGTGCATCGGTGGGCGCGATCACCAGGCCGATCCAAAGCCCTATCGCTGCCAGCACCACCGCCGACCCGGCGGCTAGCCACGCCAGGCGGCCGGCCAGCGGGTAGAAAGTCTGTGGCGCGGCAAAGCGAAACAGCGTCTGTGCGGCCATGCGTTCAGGCCTCCACCGAGATGCGCAGTGCGGCGGCGCAGGCCACGGGCGCGCCCGCCAGCGCCAGCAGCAACCCGGCACCCAGCAGCGAGAGGGCGCCCACGGGCGATTGCCCGCTCAGCACCGCGTCCACCGCGCCGCAGCCGAAGACCAATACCGGGACCGACAGGGGCAGCACGATCAGCGAGAGCAGGAGCGCACCGCCGCGCAGGCCCGTTGCCAGCGCGGCCGCGACCGCCCCCAGCAGGCTGAGGATGGGTGTGCCGAGTAGCAATGACGCGAGCAGGACCAGGAGGGCCTCCACCGGCAGGCCGTACAGCAGCGCGATCAGCGGCGCTGCCAGAGCCAGAGGGACGCCGCTTGCTAGCCAGTGCGCGCTCACTTTCCCCAAAACCAGCACTGGCAGCGGGTGGGGCGACAGCAGCAGCTGCTCGAGCGTGCCGTCGGCCCGGTCATCTTCGAACAACCGCGCCAGTGGCAACAGGCTTGCCAGCAGGGCGGCTACCCAGGGCACGCCAGCTGCCAGGCGCGCGAGCAGCGCCGGCTCGGAACCGAGGGCCAGCGGAAACAGGCTGCTGGCCATGACGAAGAAGGCGAGACTTGCGAGGGTATCGGTGCGCCGCCGACCGGCCAGGCGCAGGTCCCGCAGCGCCAGCGCCCAAGCGGCGCCCACCAGGCTGCCCAGGCTCGGACCGGGCTCCACATCGCTCGGCGCGGCCAATGCGCGCGCGCTGACGGTGTGGGAGGGTGGCAATACCGCTGACATGGTCGTGGGCAGTTCGGGGCTGCTCAGAGCTGGAGGGCCAGCGGAGGGGGCGCCCCGAGTGGCAGCGTCTGGTGGCTGGTGAGTACCGCCAGGCCGCCCGCCTGGAGGTGGCGCTGCACTTGGGCGGCCAGCCAGTCGCAGGCTGCGGTGTCCAGTGCGTTGAAGGCTTCGTCCAGCACCCAGAGCGGACGGCGGCGTGAGAGCGGCAAGCGGGCCAAGGCGCAGCGCCGGCGCTGCCCTTGGGAGAGTTGGCGCACCGGTCGGTGGGTATTGCCGCCCAGCCCGGCTTGCTCCAACGCCTCAATGGCTTGGTCCGGCGTGACCGGCTCGCCCGCGATGACACAGGCGGCCAGCAGGTTTTCGAGCGCGCTCAGATCTTCCTTGAGCGCCGGCTCGTGGCCGAGGTAAAGCCGTTCCAGCCCGATCCGCTCGCGCTGCGGCGCCATCGGGGCGCCCCGCCAGAGCAGCTCGCCGCTGGCGGGCGGCAGCAGGCCGGCGACCAAGCGCAGCAAGCTACTTTTACCCGCGCCGTTCTCCCCGGCCACTTGCAGCCATTGCCCAGCCGAAAGCCGCAGGGACAGCCGCTCGAACAGCAGCCGCCCCCCGCGCACGCAGGCGACATCCTTCAGCTCCAGCGATACCGATCCGGCCATGGGCCCCTTCTCCAGGATGTGTCACATTAGATTGACACTTATAACACCCGAAAAATATTTACATCAAGGGGAATCCCCTGAAAGCCCTCGTTGACAATCCGGGCCGTCATGCTAGATTGACACATTGAAGTGTAAAGGCAGCGATACCGCGGTCTGCTTCCCTGGGGGGTCTCCATGGCCAATCGGATCGAATCTGCGCTCGAGCGCCAGTTCATGCTGGCGGAGGGCCCGCATGCGCCGCCACGCCTGCTGGCGGCGATGCGTCATGCGGTGTTTCCGGGCGGCGCCCGCATACGGCCGCAGTTGTGCCTGGCCGTTGCCACCGCCTGCGGCGATGACGCGCCAGCCCTGTCGGATGCGGCGGCAATCGCGATCGAGTTGCTGCATTGCGCCTCGCTGGTGCATGACGACATGCCCTGTTTCGACGATGCCGACCTGCGACGCGGCCGACCCACGGTGCACAAGGCCTGGGGCCAGCCTTTGGCCCTGTTGGCCGGTGACGCCTTGATCGTGATGGCCTTTGAAGCCCTGGGCCGCGGCGCTGATGTCTGCAGTCCGGCCCAGCTCGCAAGGCTCCCGGCGCTTTTGGCCCTGGTGGCCCGTTGCACCGGCGCGACCGATGGCATCGTCGGCGGCCAAGCCTGGGAGTGCGAGCCGCGGGTGGATCTGAGCCGTTATCAGCAGGCCAAGACCGGTGCCCTGTTTGTGGCCTCGACCTGCGCCGGCGCGATGGCTGCCGGCCAGCCAGCCGCCCCTTGGGCGCGCCTGGGCGAATGCCTTGGGGAGGCCTATCAGGTGGCCGACGACATCCGGGATGTCCTCGGGGACGCGGTCCTCCTGGGTAAGCCGGTGGGCCAGGATGCCCAACACGGCCGCCCCAGTGCGGCGGCCGACCTCGGGCTGGTGGGCGCCCTCCAGCATTTCCAGGGTCTGATGCAGGCTGCGGTGGATTCAGTCCCCGACTGCCCGAGCCGCGAGTCGCTCTGCCGCCTGGTCCGCAGCGAATCCGAGCGGCTGGTGCCGCAGGTCGCTTGCACCCAACTGCTCGAGCAGGCCGGCATGGTGCTGGCTCCGAGCAACGCTGGCTCGAGCGGCGTCAGCGCCTTGCGTGGGGTGGCCGGATGACGACCTCCCACTTGGGCCTGCGCCCCCTTCCCTTGCCCGAGCGGCCCGCCTGGCGCCGCGCCCTGGATGCCCGGATCGACCGCTGGATGGCCCAGCCGTCCCTCTATCGTCGCGCCCTGGCACTGCCCTTTGCCCGCTGGATGACCCAGCGCCGCGCCGAGCGGCTGTTCGGGGTGATGGCTGGCTTTGTCCATTCCCAGGTCCTGCTGGCTTGCGTCCGGTTGCGCGTTTTCGAGCATGTGTTCGAGCGGCCTCGGACCCTGGACGAACTGGCATCGCTCAGTGGCATGCCCGCCGAAGCCCTGGAGCGCCTGCTCAGCTCGGCGGTCGCTATTGAACTGCTGGCGCTGCGGGGGGGTGGCCGCTACGGCCTGGGCCCCCTGGGCCGACCGGTGGCCGCTGAGCCCGGCCTGCGCGGCATGATTGAACACCATGCCGTCCTCTACGAGGACCTGCGGGATCCGCTGGCGCTGCTGCGCGGGCGGGCCGCCAGCCTCCAGGCCTATTGGCCTTACACCGAGGGCTCAGACGCCGGCAGCTCCAGCCGCTGGGACGGCAGCCAGGTGGCTCGCTACTCGGAGCTCATGGCCAGCTCGCAGGGCTTTCTGATTGAGGAACTGCTCGCGGCCTATCCCTTCGCCGAGCACCAGTGCGTGATGGACGTGGGCGGTGGCCTCGGGGCGTGGATCCGTGCCCTGGCCCGCCATTCGCCTGGGCTTGCGCTCAAGCTCTTTGATCTGCCGCCAGTGGCTCAACTGGCCCGCCAGCAGATGGTCCAGGCCGGGATGGAAGGCCGGGTAGCGGTGCATGGCGGCAGCTTCGCACATGACCCCCTTCCCACTGGCGCCGACCTCATCACCCTGCTGCGTGTGGCGCATGACCATCCGGACTCGGTGGTCCGGCCGCTGCTGGCGGCCATCCACGCGGCCCTCCCGATCGGCGGAACCTTGCTACTGGCCGAGCCCATGGCCGACCCGGACTGCGCCCCCGCCGCCGGCGATGCGTACTACCACTTCTATCTGTTGGCCATGGGCGCCGGGCGGCTGCGTACACCTGCCGAGCTGATGGGCCTCATGGCGGAGGCAGGCTTTAGCCACCTTGAACTGGTGCCCAACCCCATGCCCCTGCATGGCCGCATTCTGGTCGGCAGAAAGACCAGTGTTTACCCCTAAACGGGCCCTTTGAGGACGTCTGAGTGTCAATGTGAGTTGACACATATCAAAGTCAAGCGAAAAATACACGTCATGCATGCCTCCGCCATCGTGTTCCAGGCCCCGCTCCAGCTGTCAGTCAAGAAGCTGCCGCTGCGCGCCCCTGCGCCCGAGGACCTAGAGATCGAGGTCCTGCACAGCGGCATCAGCACCGGTACCGAACGCCTGCTTTGGGATGGCAGCATGCCGCCCTTCCCTGGCATGGGCTACCCACTGGTCCCTGGCTACGAGACGGTGGGGCGGGTCCGACAGGCGCCGGCCGAGAGCGCCCTGCGCGAGGGGGATACGGTGTTCGTACCGGGGTCCTACAGCTTCGACGGCGTGCACAACCTCTTTGGCGGCGCGGGCTCGCGCCTGCTGGCCCCGGCGAGCCGTGTGGTGAAGGTGTCTGAGTCGCTGGGCGAAAAAGCAACGCTTCTGGCGCTGGCGGCGACGGCCTATCACGCGGTGGCCTTGGGCGGCCGCGGCGAACCGGCCACGCCGCCGGACCTCATCATTGGTCACGGTGTCGTCGGCCGCTTGTTGGCGAGGCTCACGGTAGCCGCCGGCCTGACTCCGCCCACGGTGTGGGAGACGCAGGCACAGCGCCGCACGGGGGCCGAGGGCTACCCCGTCATCCACCCGGACGAAGACGGCCGCAAGGACTACCGCGCGATCTACGACGTCAGCGGTGACTCCGCCATCCTGCACAAGGCCATTCCGCGCCTGCAAATGGGAGGCGAAGTGGTGCTGGCTGGCTTCTACAAGGGCGATCTGGCCTTTTCCTATACCCCCGCCTTCCTCCGTGAGGCCCGCATCCGCGTGGCTGCCGAATGGAAACGGCCTGACTTGCTGGCGGTCACCCAGCTGGTCGAAGAAGGCCGGCTGTCGCTAGACGGTCTGGTCACCCACGTCGAGACGCCGGCCCGCGCACAGCAGGCCTATGAGGCGGCGTTCGGCGACCCCCTGTGTCTGAAGATGGTTTTGGACTGGAGAAACTGAGATGGCATCCCAAGAAAACAGTCAACCTGTGCGCTTTGTTGAAACCCTGCGTCGCGAAGCGGCGCAGGCGCCAGACCCGGTGCACACCGGCGCGCCCACCAAAGAAACCCAGATCATCGCGATCTACGGCAAGGGCGGCATCGGCAAGAGCTTCACCCTCGCCAACCTCTCCTACATGATGGCCCAGCAGGGCAAGAAGGTGCTGCTCATTGGGTGCGACCCCAAGAGCGACACCACCAGCTTGCTGTTTGGCGGCAAGGCCTGCCCGACCATCATCGAGACCTCGTCGAAGAAGAAGCTGGCCGGCGAGAGCGTGTCCATTGGCGACGTCTGCTTCATCCGTGACGGCGTTTTCGCGATGGAGCTCGGTGGCCCCGAGGTTGGCCGCGGCTGCGGCGGTCGCGGGATCATCCACGGCTTTGAGACGCTCGAAAAACTCGGCTTCCACGACTGGGGCTTTGACTACGTGCTGCTCGACTTCCTGGGCGACGTGGTCTGCGGCGGCTTTGGCCTGCCGATCGCGCGCGACATGTGCCAGAAGGTGCTCGTGGTCGGCAGCAACGACCTGCAGTCGCTGTATGTCGCCAACAATGTGTGCTCCGCGGTCGAGTACTTCCGCAAGCTCGGTGGCAATGTCGGCGTGGCCGGCATGGTGATCAACAAGGACGACGGCACCGGCGAGGCCCAGGCCTTTGCCAAGAACGCGGGCATCCCGGTGCTGGCCGCGATCCCGGCCAATGAAGACATCCGCCGCAAGAGCGCCTCTTACGAAATCATCGGCCGCCCCGGTACCGAGTGGG
>JACCEB011853721.1_pt1 | contig 12244 bp, 16 predicted proteins | sample 7454761 | NCBI WGS metagenome assembly JACCEB01 (sample SAMN15323454, study PRJNA562643) | freshwater metagenome | isolation source: river surface water | place: USA:Blue River Watershed | collected 2017-08-18 | reverse complement strand
TACGTATCGAACCGGCTGTTATTAGCGACGCAGTCAAAAACTCGGCTTATTACAATTTAACACGTAGCACACTTTTACATCATTTCATGTTATTCAAAGATCGAGCTTTAATTGTCCAAGAAACCGCCCCAAAATATATTAAAAATAATGTTATTAATGTTTTTGAACAAGCATTGATAGAAAACTATAAGAAAGAAGAAGAAATGTCTAATACGTCTAATACTTTGCTTTACAAAATTGTTCAGTTTCTTGCAAACAAGCCAAAAGATTCGTCTTGGTTTGATTGGATAAATTTTTTTAAACAAAAAAGTGAAGTAAACAAATCAAGAAATATTCCAACTTTTTTGAGTGATTCGAATAATATTATATTAATAAAGAAGATTCACACATATTTAAATAATAACCCGAATAACTCAACATATATTGAGTATGCAAAAAAACAAGATAAAGAATATGACGAAACCGGTGAAAATGGATTTTTGGCAATTGCTAAATCGTACATAGCATCATTATACATCAATAAAGAATATAACAATCTCGATGCTAATGAGTTTTTGAATAAAATTCTTAATTAAATAGCTTATTTTATTTCTGTTTCTTGTAGAGGAAATCGTTGACAATATGTGCAGGTGATACAGCTTTCATCAATGTTTCTTCTGCTACAGGCGTTTTTGGTATAATCAATATTTGATCACACATCGAACATTTTTTTATGATTGCATTATTTTCAGATGATGTTACAGCAGCAGAGTATTTGTCCAATGATGCTGTCCAATAACGTCTTAATTGTTTAATCATGTTTAAAAAAAGTGTATTTAGTTAAAAAAAAGGAAAAAATGTATATATATAAAAGTAAACACAACAAAAATGGTTTATATTCCTTTTTTTTCTCTTATTTAAGACAAAGTAATAAGACATTTTCCGCTACCGAAAAATCCGCCTTTTTTCTTTTGACAAGAATTTTCTTCTTCTTGTAGTTCGGAATCGGAATCGGATTCGAAATCGGATCCAGAATCAGAGTCATCAGAAACAACGGATGAACCCTTATATTCCAATCGCCACCATTCCCCCATCGACATCCCCCTGTAGGATGAATTGTCACCGTGGTATATCGTGTATTTTTGACGTTTATAAAATTGCCGCCGTTTTATCCATTGACGTTGAAAACAATCGTGTTGGTCTATGATATCCACAATCATCGGATTCTTGTGTTTCATACGCAATATACGCCCCACAGATTGTGTAATGTCTGTACGGGGTGTCGCCATTATTAATGACGCCAACGTTTTAATATCCAACGCTTCCGACGCCATACTGTAAGTCGCCAACACCACTTGTTTCGACTCGGTCGCCTTTAATTCCGCCTCCTTTTTGCCACCAACGTAATACCCCGTGGTTGCGATTCCTCTACTGGTGATTGCCTCGTAGAGATACGTCAACAAACTTTTGTTTTGCGCCAATATCATGATTTGCTGACCCGGATGCAATTCCAACATCGACTGCAATACCCGCAAAATAAATTCCGATCGGTCTATGTAGTCGCACAATTTCGTAATCATCGACGGCAATTGCGGATCCCCCCGATAATCAAGAATCACTTTTTCAAATGCGCGATCCCCAGTCACCTTGTATTCAACTGCATATACCACTACAGGATCATCCGCATCACGTGTTTCTTTGTATATCACCGGACCGAGAAACATTTTGAATATTTTGGTGAGCCCGTCTTTGCGATCCATCGTGGCAGAAAGACCCAACATGTGGCGACTACATATTTTAAAAAGGGCGCGCGAAAACACTTCCGACCCCAAATGGTGGACCTCGTCCAATATCGTCAACCCAAACCCACTAAATGTTTCCGCCGGATATTCCTTCATCGATAATGATTGCAACATCCCAATACAAATATCATTTCCCTCTACTTGACAATGCGGACCCTGAATGATCCCCACCCGCGCGGTGGGCAGGAATTCGCGAATACGTTCGATCCACTGGTTCATCAAAAATTCCTTGTGGACAATCACCAATGTTTTTAGAGAGAGTTGCGACAAAATATTGAGACCCATCACCGTATTATGTGTGACAGTGAAATCCCCCAATAAAAACCGGCGATTCGTGTCGCGGGGGTCTAATTCAAACCCGAAATAATCTCCTTCCGGTGCAGGGTCTTCTGTGATATTTAGCCTGTAGAGGAGATGATATTTGGGGTCATTGCACAGTTTCTTTTTATATGTGCCTATCAACGATTTCTTGTGTTCAATGCGTTGCCTATTCAGGGTCATGATTCGCGGTTTTATGATGTCGACCAGGTTGTCTTTGAACCCGCGAATACGGATGTAATAGTGGCCGCCTGTAAGGGATTGTCGAATGCTGAACGACAACATCAATGATCTGGTGACGAATTTGATATCTTCAAATAATTTGTCGTGGTTGTATTCGAAACACAATTCGTAACATTTGCGCGACACCGACCATCTCGCCAATATGCGAGTCGTGTTGCAACAACAACCGTCGATGATTCCCGCCATCAAATTTCTGCGGATTGTGGTTGACCCGTATTTGTAATGATCGGGAATGGTATATATGTAATATTCAGTGCCGTGTTCCAATAAATTGGATATCATTGTGTAACCATATTGCCATGAGTCTTTGTAATAAATAACGCGTTTTTGGTGGCCTGTAAGATTGGATGCGTGAGACAGGAAATGGTGGGCTGGGACGTAATCCATTTGATTAATGGGCGCGATGACTGTTTGCGAAAAACACATTGATTCCCAACGACTGTTTGTGTCTGTGTCGGTCTTTTTGTCCTCGTCACCGACAACACGTATCTTTGAAAAGGGGGTCGTCGTAATATTGACCGACGTCATCATACGCGTCCCATATATTTTTTGTCCCCCGCGGGTAAACCGTTTTTTGAACGACAAATAACACAATATTTCCTCTACAGGCAAATCCCGCAACCCGGATTTACTTATATTCCTCCCCGCCGCCGATGAATCATATATGGTGAGAATATGACTGGCATTTACCGTATAATCAACATCTTTCTGGACACAATGGATGCGATACATTTTCTCACGTCCAAATGCGAGTGAACAAATGGTCCGGGGAAGGCCGTTGTCGCCCATGATTTTATCACCAATACGCAATCCCTCTACAGGCACAATTTTACCAGTGGCCATCATCACAGGTGTACCACGGGCGAGACACTTACCACGTCCACAAGGAATCTCTAATAGGGCGGCTCCGCCGCCCACTTGTCCCATTTCTGAGCCAAACATTTTGTCTTCTTTTCGGACATGATCCAAATAAGTATTAATAATATTGATTTGGTAATCTCGCAAACCACCCGCGAATGGCACATCAATCTTATCCCCTACAGGCAACTCTGATCGGGACGGCGTTCCATATAATTGATACCCAAAATAACGCGGAACAATGATTTTCTTCGGCGATTCACGATACACTGGAAATTCTTCTACTTGTTGATTTCCCCCCGGTTTAGCAACATTCGGTTTCGCCATCAATGATTTTCTGATATATTCCTGCTCTTTTTCAGTCAATTCCGATTTCAATAATGTATACCCTTTCGGACCAATATAATGACACTGCAATTTCGATAATTCCGGTAACAATTCATCCTTTGCCGTCATCTGTTTTTTTGCCACAAACGGTTTTGTTGTTGCCACTTTTTGATCATTTGTCCGAAACAATGGATGTACTGTTTTTGTCGTCGTCGTCGTCGTCGTTTTTTTGGAGGCTGTTGTTCTTTCACGCTTCTTTTCTTTTTCTTTTTGCAGATGTTCTAGCCAAATACGGGTTTCGTCATTCATATTCCAATTTTTTTTCTTGGCCTTTCTTTTTTTTCCTTTTTGTTTTTTTTTCCTTTTTCCTTTTCCTTTTTGATTTGATTTGATTTGATCTTGTTTGGTCTGGAAAAACGATCAAATTTAAAAAAAAAATAAAATGAAGAAAAGAAAAATATTATATTTCTCTAATAATAATATATTTATTTTAAAATTAAATCTTTACTTTTCTTTTAAAATTTCACTTTGAAAAAATTCTTTTTTTCCAGAAAAAATAATTAAAATAAAACATGGACCAAATTAGATACGCAATCATCGTCGCTCTTATTTTATATATTGTTTTACCAGTTGAAACACCGGTTGAATTGTCATCTCTCATTGATACGCCTGTAGGAATGGCTATTATCATTGTTGCGTGCATTTATGCTTTATTGTATTCTGGATCTCCCATTATTGGATTATTGACATTTGTTGTTGCTTTTGAATTGATTCGTCGTTCTAAATCCTCTACAGGCAGCTTCCAATTGGGTCGTTACACACCAACCCAAGAACGACGTGATCAAGAAATGGCCGTCATGACTCCAAATAGCATCATCGCCTCTTCCCCAAAATCTCTTGAAGAAGAAATGGTTGATCAAATGGTCCCTTTAACTTCTTCATGGGATGATGATGTCATGACTTATAATTATAAACCATCCATGGCCGAATCACATTTAACTGTCGCACAAATTTAAAAAAAAAAGTATCGATCGATCGATATACATGTATGTTTTTTTTTAGTTACCAGTAAGAAATAAAAAAAAACGGAATAAAATTAAATTACGTATACGAAATATAAAACAGAATACAGAAAAAAATAAGGGGGATGGTTATATACATGCTTCATCAATTAAATCTTGTTTTAAAGTGGACAAATGAAGTAAAACGCGGTCAATCATTCCTTGGTTGAAATCAAATATTTTCATTTCTTGTATTATTTTTTCTTTTAATTGATCATTGAATGTGATAAAATGCTCCAATGCAGTATTTACATCTTCTTTGCTTATATGATAACGTGTCGCTAATACGATTTTTTGGCCGATCACGGAAATTCGCATCCCAATACAATTTTCATTTAGTGACACTATTTTCCCAGATTCGCGGTGTATAAAACAATTTTTCACCGAAAAATCGGTAACCCTGAATATTCCCCTGTAGAGGCCAATCATTAGAAATTCGTTAATCGTTGTTTGATATCTGGCTGACGTCGGCTCGAAATGTTTATTTGTCAACGGTTCAAATACGTCACTTTCATTTTCGCCGCTGTCCAAATAATCCATTATTAAATACACCACCGGCTGTTTCGATTCGACAAATTTCCAATTATTATCCCAGGTCCTCTGTTTCGTGTTGATTTTCACAGGCATTTGATTCGTTTTGATACGCATCATACCCACCGACATTAATCCCACTACAGGCTTACATCTATCCAATACCATTGCGTCACGGCCATAATTAAAATCGTCTGGCTTGGCTGCATGGCGAAACAATATTTTTTTCCCATTGAACATCGCTTCGAAAAACATGCTTTTAAATCCTGTCTGATTCACATGTTTACCTGCTAAATTCACCGATTGAAAATCAATGGCGAAATCATGAAACGGCAATTCTTCTTTTTCTCCTATAATAGGTATTCCACGCAATCTCCTTATTTCATTGCCTAATGCTTCTCTCTGAATATCCGTCATCGTCACTCTCTTCTTACGACCATGCATTTCCTGCAATTTCTCTACATCAAATGTCCCGTCTTCTTTTTCAATTTGAAATTCGACTGGTTCATCTGGGTGTTCACATCTTTTCCTTACCATTACTTCTGTTGCCATTTGTTTTTTTTTCAATTTTTCAATTTTTTAAATTTTTGATTTTTTTTTCTTGAATCAAATTTTTTATGACTCCCATTTTTTTTTTCATTTCTTTTTTTTTCTTCTGGAAAAAATATTTTTTTTTATTCTTTTTTCCAGAACAAAATTGGAATATTCGATAAAACATTCTAGATCTTTTTTTTTGTTTTATTTCTTTATTTTTTCAACTTTTTATACAACAACGTCCCGCCACCACTAATAATTGTTTTACTACCACCTACTAATTCGCCGACGCCTGTAGGAAACATGCGTGAATATACTTGATACAATATGGCAACCAATAATGCACACAAAATTAATGGAACGAAAATAAATACAACGAGTGTATATGCGTCATTTGATTTTTTGTTGTCGTCAGAGTTGTCACTGTTTCCCCCGCTGTTGTTATTCCCACTTTGGGTAACCACATCGCCATTTACTCCTACAGGATAACAATCGATATATTCTTTTAATGGAGTAACTGCATTGCCTGAACTGTCTGCCATTTATTTTAAATGTTTTGTAACAATAAATTTTTTCCTTATTTTTTTTTGTTGTTCTTTGTTTATATATTGTTATCAAATAAAATAAAATAAAATAAAAAATGGTGTTATTATATCACCGGTAAATATCTCATGGTTCCATTTTCATACATGGTTACTTGGAACGCGTCTTTGTATCCTTCGACATAAATGGTGTCCCCATTGCTCAATGAGTCACATCCATATTCTCCCGTACAGGATTTTCCTTTATAACTCACTGGCAATTTAATGGCGTTTGTCTTGTCATTCAATGTATAAAATTGCCATTTGTCGCGATTCGTTATTAATGGACGTCCCATTAACGCTAAAATGGTTTCGTCGCCACCACCCGAGCTTCGGGTTAATATTCCCATTTGCCTGTAGGAAGTATCGACAGATTGGGTCGGAATATTAATGGGAATCGCGCCACGGATATCAACGGTCGGATTGGGATATACACGTTCATCGCGTAATGGGGGAATATTGGCCCCGCCCCCATAAACATCTGGTGGCATGATTCCTCCTACAGGCAAACTTGTAGGGAGAAACATTTGGTTAGTTGATTCGTCTTTTTTGCTGCTGCTACCGCTGGTCATTGTGACCATGTAATAAAACCCGGCAGCAACAATTCCCACCAATAATATCAATATCCACGACATGGTATTTTGGGTTGATGCCAGTATTTCTGATTGCTTGCCCCCAACAACGATTGATGGTGTTGTTGTCGATGCGTTACCTCCTTTTTGTGAAAATGATTTTTTCTTGTTTTGACTTTGTTTTGATTTCGTTTTCATCCTTATTCTATTCTATTTGCTTGTCTGGAAAAAAAAAGTTGGAAAGATTTTTTTTTTCAAGAATTCTTTTTATTTTGTTATATTTCTTTTTTTTTAATTTATTTTCTTTATTGTGTAGATAGATTTTTTGTCACGCAGTAGTGTATCGATTTATATTTTGGATGCGCCCATTTTTTTTATCATTTCATCTTCTTCATCTTCACCAGTTGCAACAACAAATGTTTCTTTAACTTTTTTTGGTGCTGACGGATCGGTTTGTACAGTTCCAGGTTCTGTTGGATATTTTTTATTTTCTTTAACACCTGGTGGTGGTGGTGGTGGAGACGATTTAACACTAGCTGCCGCATTTTTTGCGGTTTCTTTCACGGCTTCACTTGAATATCGTGGTTTCATTTCGGCGAATCCTTCCGTTGAAATCAGTCCATTTTGTCTGGCTAAATCAAACATTTGGGTTACAACCAATCCGGCCCCCAAAACATAAATCATGTTCTTTGTGAAAAAGGTGGCGATGTAACATGTTGCGACCATTGCTAGTAGACCGTATATATTATTCGCATTAATAAGGCTGTAAAATTTGAAAACCGCGATAGCTAAAACAAAATAAAGTGTATATTTGTTTCTTAAAAGATCGAGAATTGACTTGATGGATTTCGATTTCATTTTTGTTTTGTTTTATTTTTTCCAGGAAAAAAAAATGTTTTGAAATTTTTTTTTGAATTGAAAGTTTTTTTTATTTGTTTTTATTTTATTCAAAGATATTAAAAAAAAATGTCGATAAAATCAATATAAAGATATTTAAAGTTAATGCTTGCAACGGAAAAATTTTATTATTAACAAAAAAAAATGCCCCCACCAAAATTCCATGTCGCGTTCGTCCAATTGTTTTGTCCCGAATTTCACGCGGATTTTATTCCAAATATACATGCGCCATATACCCAGCATTATATGACTCAATCAACTGTATTTGGTTATGATTCGGATTCAGACAACGAAGACTTGATTTTTGATGACTTATTGGTAGAATCGGATGAAGAAGATGAAGAGGAAGAGGAAGAAGAAGGATTGACCGATAGTGATGATGACGACGATGATTTGGTGGATCCGTATCAAAAAAAATTGAATGCATATAAAAGGTCCCATTTGCAAAAATGCCGTCAACAATTGCATCACCACGATAATGGACCATACCTAAAGTGCACATTTGCGGTAAGAAATTATCGCCGCATCATCCAACATGAATCCTCCTACATGCCTCAACTCATCCAAAAATATTACGACCCCGATCAAAGATGTTTTGCAATTATTAAGACATGGTATATAAAATGGATACAGAGGTGTTGGCGTAAAGTGTTGTCTGCCCGTAGGAGAATCATCTGGAAAAGGGGCACACCCATTGAACAATTTTATTTTTCCCAAAATGGTCATTGGTCGCCGGCTTGTTCCCAATTTCCATCCCTACAGGGAATGCTTTTTCGTTAGTGTATTTTTTATTTGTGCATTGTATTTCTATTTGTACATTGTATTTTTATTGTATATATTGTTTTAAATTAGATTTTAGATAAAAATTAAAAAACAGTGTTATAAAATTCATTTTTTTCATGATCAGATATATTTGGGTAATGATCCATAATAGGAAATTCGTCGCGTGGAATATTATATTCCGACAACAGATTTTTTACGTCATCAAATGATGCATTTAATTCGAACCGTTCGACAATATTGTCTAATTCGATATTTACCAAATCGTCAACATAGTCGTCGATTTTCCTTTGAATATTTTCCTTACTTGTTGATGCTGCTGTTGATGTTGATATTTCAATCACGTCTGTCAGTATGGTTATGATATCTTCAAAATCGTCGAATACACATTTCTTATTCATATAAAATAATAATGCAGTTTGAAATGCAGTTACCATAAATCGGGCTTTATTCAAATGGGTTTGAACATAATTCCATCCTATACTATTCAATTCTTCATTCGCACCACATATTTCCTCGTAGAGCATATTTTGTGATTCAACCGAGAATTCGGACAAGTCCATTATATAATGGTGTTTACTTATTTTCTTTTTTTTAATTTCCATTTTTTGATTTGATCCAATTATTTATGAAATAAGGTCCAAAAAATTTATTCCTTTTAAAAAAAAAATTTGTGTGATTTTCTTCTAGAATAAAAATTCTTCTTCTGGAAAAACTTTTTTTTTTAAAATTAAAATTAATTAAAGGAAATTAATTATAAAAAATTATAAAAAAAAATGACAACAACGGTTTGTAATGTGAAAGTGAAATATTTGCGACCTAAATATTCGAATTTGAAAGAATGGATGGATGATCCCAATAATATATATATCGGAAGACCTGGTATTGTATTTATTGATGGTGAACGATTTCCTAAAAAGAAATCGCCGTGGGCAAATCCATTCAAACCAGGGAGAGACGGTACTCACGATGAAATTGTCAGTAAATACACCTCCTACATTACCCATAAAATCAAGTCTGACCCTGCCACGTATAATCTCGAAGAACTTCGAAATCGTAATTTGGGATGTTGGTGTGTTCCCTACGTGGTTTCCTGTAAGGAAATATCATCTTCCAATTTCCAATGTCATGGGGAAATTTTATTACATTTATTGAATAACTCGGCTACGTATTTTTAATTAAATTGAATATTTGAAATTTTTCCATTTGTTACAACACATCTAATTTGGTCATCCCAATAATCTTCACAATAAAATATATCTAGCAAACATATTGTAACAATATAAGGCTCAAATTGTGCTTTAACTTCTTCATTGAATTCTTTTCCAACATATTTTTGCAGTTCTTCTATTTTGTCCATTATATATAAGATGAGATGAGTTGTTAAGTATTTATTTCTTCTTCTTCTTCTGCTGCAACCAATTGTAATAATTCATCTTTATTTTCTTCTTCGTCTTCGACATTCTGATTATGAAATAATGGGGGTTTGTTTAATTTGTGTCGATAATATTCAACGAGATTGCCATATTTTACAAACAAATTGGTGAATTCTTCACCGCTGAGTTTATGATTTACCCTATCGATGGTGATTTGTTTGAGTTTTTTTTCACAATATTCGAGTTTTTCTTCTTCGCTTTTCATTTTTATTTTGTCAAAAAAAAATAGATTCTAATTGGATATAGTTGGATATGATAATATATGAATATTGTTATGTAAACGTGCGGTTTTAAATATTTCAATGGTGTAAAATCAGTCTTTATATTTTTATTTTTATGGATATTTTAAAATCGTCTTTATATCATTTTTTGTTTGTACTTATTTTTTTTTATTTAGAAGATCAAAAAAAAATGAATGCGCAATATCTAAAACAAATTGAATCCAAAATAACGGAAAAGGTAAAATCTCACGAGGTCCAATTTAAAAATGATTTGCGTCAAAAAATCATGTCGATGGGGTTCGATACCACAAAAACAATGGAAGTGTTGGATTATATCTTTGATTATCCTCCTACATGCTTAACCCATGAAGATTTTATTAAAGAAAAACGAATCAAATATAACATTCCAAATTACGAACGATGTAGCGCAATCATGACGGATGATGATAAACAATGCAGTCGACGACGTATGACAAATTCTCTTTATTGCGGAATTCATCACAAAATACACGCGAACGTCGAAAAAATGGATGTCGAAAATGATATTCAGGACGACGGAGAAAAAGAAAAAGAAGACACTGAAAAAAACACAGGGAAAGAAGAAGAAAACCAAGAGAAAAACACAGGAAAAAACACAGGGAAAGATGAAATGAAAGACGAAGGAGATCAAAACGTTTTTTATCCTACACAGAACAGGTCCATTCGAAAAGGACAAACGGTGGAACTGTGTCGATTAACTGTGGAAGAATATAGAATCAAAGGAATATTGATGTTATTAGATAAAGAATATGGAAATGTGTTTGTCCCGAATATAAAAGAATTGGCATCTGTTTCCCCCTACTTGCATTCTAATTCCGATTTACAGGAAAATCATATCAAATTAGGGGACGAAATCATAAAACCCCTACAAAAAATAGGCATTATTGCATAATACGAAAAAAAAAATATATATTATTATTATGTGTAAAAATGTTTTCCTTACAGGCCTTATAAAAAGTTCTAGAACTTTATTTTTTTTGTTCGGTAAAAAATCTTTTTTTTTTTCAAAATTTTTCCAGACACACACACATTAATTATTTTGATAAAAATAAAATAAAATTAAAATGAAACAAGAACATGAACTTTTGATAGAAACATTAGATCTATGTAAATCTAAACCTGGATTTAATTATGAAATTAATTTTGAAAAATCGCAAATCCATTTATTATTACGGAAGAGTTTTGCGCCGCGTCATGTGATGTGTGATTCAAGTAGGAGATGTTTTTGGACAATTGACATTGTGTGTTTTGGGTATATACCTTTTGTATTCGGATGTGGTGAACTGACGGTGGAAGATATACCCAAAGGTTTATTCAAACCACATCTTGAAACAATTATTGGGTGGTGCAAACAACATGACCTTTCCATTTTTATCGAGAACATACAATCTGAAAAATTATATGAACACTATCTAAAACAGGGATTCGTACATGCCACACAATCAGATTGCCTGATTTTACCTTTTTATTGATTTGTAATTATTACCAGTTTGATGTGTTTATTTATAAAAAAAACAATATAAAAATAACTTAAAAAAATAAGACTTAACAAAAATAAAAAAATTAATATATATAAAATACCGTTGTTTAGCAAAACTAAATAAAATCATGTCACAACAAACAGTTCACACATTAAAATTTGGGGATTTGGACGATTTTTCATTATTTGGTGTTTATACACCTAGTAATGCATTGAAATTTATCGACAAAAAAAGTGTATACTCAATATCAGATGATCAAATTTATAAAAAATGTATTCATCATGAATATAAACCAATAGAAAAGAAATGTATTCATCATGAAGGAGAAATTATAGAAAAGAAATGTATTCATCACGAAGAAGATGATACAACCTGTGAAATTGAAATATTAAATAAAGAAATTGAATTAATGAAAAAAGAAATAGAATTAATGAAAAAAAAGAATGTGCCACATACGAAAAAGAGTGGATAAAAACCAAAATGTATGTGTAGTGAGAGTATTGTTGTTGTTGTGTAAAAAGAGTGGATAAAAACCAAAAGGTAGTAGTGTAAAGGTTAGTTATAAGGTTAGTAAAGGGTAAAGG
>JACCEB010448886.1_pt1 | contig 12249 bp, 10 predicted proteins | sample 7454761 | NCBI WGS metagenome assembly JACCEB01 (sample SAMN15323454, study PRJNA562643) | freshwater metagenome | isolation source: river surface water | place: USA:Blue River Watershed | collected 2017-08-18 | reverse complement strand
CTTTTCCGTGCCGCTCATTCCCGGGCGCGTGATGGCGTCGCTCCCTGAGCGTGGGGATGTTGTGGTCTTTAAAGCGCCGCCCTCAAATCATGTTGATTATATTAAGCGCGTCATTGGCTTGCCGGGGGATCGCATCCAAATGCGAGGCGGACAGTTATTCCTCAATGGTCAGGCGATAGCGCGCAATCGCAAAGCTGATTTGGTGGTTGCGGCAAGCCCCAATACGCGCTGCTTTGCCCCGATATTTGAACGCGTAGACCAGAACGGCAACATCAGCTGCCATTATCCGCGATATCAAGAAACCCTGCCCGGTGGCCGCCGCTATGACGTGCTGGATTTGATGGACAGCGAGGCGGATACGACGGATGTTTATACCGTGCCACAGGGCCATGTGTTCATGATGGGCGATAATCGCGACAACAGCCTTGATAGCCGCTTTCCAGCAGAGCTTGGCGGGGGCATAGGCTTTGTGCCCGTAGAGAATTTGGTGGGCAAAGCCCAGCTTTCCGTCTTTTCAACGGATGGCTCTGCCCACTGGCTCTTGCCGTGGACTTGGTTTACAGCCGCGCGCTGGAACAGGATCGGCGAGACGTTTTGACGACATTAACCCATTGGGTCACCGAAACATTTGGTGTCACCCCCAAGGATGAAGACCTTTACGCCCGGGCGCTGACGCATGGCAGCCATGGCAGCGACACCTATGAGCGGCTCGAATTTTTGGGCGATCGGGTGTTGGGCCTTGTCATTGCGGATTGGATTTACGCGCGCTTTCCCAAAGATGCCGAAGGTCAATTGTCTCGGCGCTTCAACAATCTTGTCTCAGGCGAGACCTGCGCCGATGTTGGCCGCGCGATTGGCCTGTCGTCTCGCTTGCGATTGGGCAAACAGGCCCTGGATGATGGTGCCTATGATAGCGATAATGTGCTGGGCGATGCTGTTGAGGCACTGATTGGGGCTGTTTTCTTGGAATATGGGCTAGAAGCCGCCCGTCGCTTCATTCAAGCGCAATGGGAGCCGTTGCTCGATGTGCAGCGCAGTGCGCGCCGCCACCCTAAGTCAGAACTTCAAGAATGGGCCGCCGCGCATAACCGCAAGCCCCCCGCCTATGAGGTGATGGAACGGTCTGGCCCGCACCACGCCCCACGTTTTCGCATCAAAGTTTCAATTGGCTCTGCTGGCGCGGCAGAAGCTGAAGGTAAATCCAAGCAGGAAGCCGAGACATTAGCGGCCACAGCCTTGCTCAAAAAATTAGGACATTCATGACACAAAAATGTGGGCTGGTGGCAATTGTAGGTGCCCCAAATGCCGGAAAATCGACGCTGGTCAACGCATTGGTTGGCCAAAAAGTCGCCATTGTGAGCCCAAAGGCGCAAACCACACGCACCCGGCTGATGGGCATTGCACTGCATGGCGAGACGCAAATGATGCTGCTGGATACGCCCGGCATTTTTGAACCCAATCGCCGGCTCGACCGCGCCATGGTGCAAGCGGCATGGGGTGGCGCGCAAGATGCGGACATCATCTTGTTTGTTGTCGACTCAAAAGCAGGCTTGGGCGCCAAGGTAGAACGGATCATCGAGGGGCTTCGCCACCGGCCTGAGCCCAAGATGCTGGTTCTCAACAAGGTAGATATTGCCGCGAAGGACAAGCTGCTGGTGCACGCAGCGCGCCTGAATGAGATGCTGGACTTTACCGATGTCCTGATGGTCAGCGCCGAAACGGGCGACGGGCTTGATCTGCTGAAAGACAAAATTGCCGAATATCTGCCCGAAGGTCCGTGGCATTTCCCCGAGGACCAAGTGAGCGACGCAACTGACCGGATGACGGCGGCTGAAATTACGCGCGAGCAACTCTATCTCCAGCTGCACGCCGAACTGCCCTATGCCACGGCAATTGAAACCGAAAAATATACTGAGCGCGATGACGGGTCAGTCGAAATCCACCAGCAAATCAAAGTCGAACGCGATAGCCAAAAGGCCATTGTGCTGGGCAAGGGTGGCGCGCGCTTGAAGCAAATTGGTTCTGCTGCGCGCGCAGAGATTGCTAAATCACTGGGATGCCGCGTGCACCTGTATCTCCATGTCAAAGTCGACCCGAAATGGGATGAAGATCGCGGTCTGTATCGCGATATTGGTCTCGACTGGGTGGATTAAAGCCGTTCGGCTTGATGGGTAAGCATCTCATCCACCCACGCCGGCACTAAGTCCGTCGCGCGGCCCATGCGGCATTCGTGGAACATGATGCTGCCTTGGGACGGATCAAGATTCAGCTCGAGCGTCCGTGCGCCATAATGCCGCGCCGTGCGCACATAGCCCGCCGCTGGATAGACAGCCCCAGACGTGCCGATAGATACGAATAAATCACATTGGCCGATCGCCCGATCAATCTCATCCATGCGATAGGGCATTTCGCCAAACCACACGATATCGGGCCTAAGCGCCGCCTCCCCGCAGTGCGGGCAGGCAGGCCGATCACTCAGAGGCGCGTGCCAGCGCGTGCGGCCATCACAAGATAGGCACCAGGCAGACAAATGCTCGCCATGCATATGGATCAGGCGTTCGGCCCCTGCCCGCTCATGCAGATCATCCACATTTTGCGTCACAATGAGCAAATTGCCCTGCCAATACTGGTCAAGCCGCGCCAACGCATCATGCGCGGCATTGGGGTACGCCTTTTGAATATTGGCCCGACGCATATCGTAAAAGCGCAAGACCAGATCAGGGTCGCGCGCAAAGGCTTCTGGGGTCGCCACATCTTCCACGCGATGCTGCTCCCACAGCCCGCCTGCGCTGCGAAAAGTATCAATCCCGCTTTCGGCGCTAATTCCTGCGCCAGTCAGCACCACAATATTGCGAATATCAGCCATGGCTTGCCTATGCGCTGTGCAAAGCGGGCCATCAAGACGGGAATGCTTGTCGGCCATGGGTCTTTGGCCCTATGGCTATGGACACAGCATTTTACTGGCAAGACAGGGCAGAGACATGGCGGGGATTGGGATTATTGGCAGCCAAGGCCGCATGGGTCAGGCCATTCAAGCCGCGGCGGTAGAGGCAGGGCTTGCCATTGCTGGTGGCATTGATGCCGGTGGGGATCCCTTGGCCCTTGCCCGCACGGCTGATGTGTTAATTGATTTTTCCTCGCCAAAAGCTTTGGTTGCCAATTTGGGGGCGGCTGTTGCTGCATCAACGCCCATACTTATTGGCACCACAGGGCTGGAGGAAGATCACCACCGCGCAATTGATGATGCGGCGGAACATATTGCCGTTCTCCAAACCGGAAACACGTCTTTGGGCGTGACGCTGCTTGCCCGGTTGGTCCGTGAGGCTGCAGCCGCCCTTGGGCCGGATTGGGACATTGAGATTGTGGAAATGCACCACCGGATGAAGGTGGACGCGCCATCTGGCACGGCTTTGCTGCTGGGCGAAGCTGCAGCCAAGGGCCGTGGCATTGATCTGGCCAAAAACAGTGACCGCGGCCGTGATGGCGTAACGGGCGCACGTGCCCCCGGTGCCATTGGCTTTGCCTCTTTGCGCGGCGGGAGCGTTGCGGGCGATCATGATGTAATGTTCGCCACCGAGAATGAGCGGATCGAACTGATCCACCGGGCTGAAAACCGCAGCATCTTTGCGCGTGGGGCGTTGCGCGCCGCCACTTGGCTGCAAGGCCAGCCCAAAGGCCGTTACACCATGGATCAAGTGCTGGGCCTGTAAGAGCCATGAAAAAGGCCGATATTTTTGAGTTTTACCGGCGACTGGCAGAAGAAAACCCTTCGCCTGAGACGGAATTGGCCTATGGCAATGACTATCAATTGCTGGTTGCCGTGGTTCTATCTGCTCAAGCGACAGATGTTGGCGTGAACAAAGCCACGCGCCGCTTGTTTGAAAGCGTTAAAACGCCCGCCCAAATGATTGCCTTGGGCGAAGCTGGCCTCAAAGAGCATATCAAGACCATTGGCCTGTTCAACGCCAAGGCCAAGAATGTCATTGCCTTATCGGAAATCTTAGAGCGGGATTATGGCGGCCAAGTGCCTGCTGACCGGGATGTTCTGGAAAGCCTGCCCGGTGTGGGCCGCAAAACTGCCAATGTTGTGATGAACACGGCCTTTGGCGCCGAAACCTTTGCTGTCGACACGCATATCTTCCGCGTTGGCAATCGCACGGGCCTCGCCAAAGGTAAAACGCCGCTGGCTGTCGAAAAGATGCTCGATAAACATACCCCTGCCCCGTTTCGGCTGGGGGCGCATCATTGGCTGATCTTGCATGGGCGCTATGTTTGCAAGGCGCGTACGCCAGAATGTTGGCGCTGCGCCGTGGCTGATCTGTGCACGTTCAGGCCCAAGTCAGCCTTGCCGGCTAAATTGGCAAAATTAAAAAATGCAGGAGGTGCAGGATGAAAAGAGTGTTGTTCACCGCCACGCTTGCTGGCCTGATGGCCGCCACCCCCGGCTTTGCGCGACAGAAACCTGTCCCTGAGGCAAAACCCGTTGGAGAGCAAGTGAATTGCATTTCAATCAACCAAATTCAGGAAAGTCGTGTGCGCAGCGATTCGATTATCGATTTTCGCGTGAGCGGCAAGAAATGGTATCGCAACACATTGCCGCAAAGCTGCCCTTCTTTGGGCTATGAAGAACGGTTTAGCTATCGCACGTCAACCAGCCAGCTCTGTTCAGTTGATACCATTGCCGTGCTGCAAAATTATGGAAGCGCACTGCAACAAGGCCCACATTGCGGATTGGGCAAATTTCAGCCGGTAGAACTGGTCCGCCCAACCAAGAAATAGCCGCCTTTTAGAAATAATAAGAGCCGGGGGCTGGCAGGCAGGCCCCGGCTTTGCTAACGGCAATCGCACGCACCCATAGCTCAGCTGGATAGAGCGTTGCCCTCCGAAGGCAAAGGCCAGAGGTTCGAATCCTCTTGGGTGCGCCACTCCCGCCTTTTGCTCGTGTTGATCTTCACGATCCTAGCCGCCACTCTCTCATTCAAAAGAGGGAGTTAGGGGCATGACGTTACGCATTTTGGCGACACCTTCCATTTTCGCTCTGCTGATCGGCGCGGCGGCTCCAGCGCAAGCTGCAGATCCGGCTCCAGCTGCGGAGCAAGTGTCTGCCGCCATAGCGCGCGTTGAGGCGTTAAACCCCAAGGTCCGTGCCGTCATTGCACTGGACCCGACAGCAATGGATCAGGCACAAGCGCTAGACCGCAAGCCCAAAGCCCGAGGCATTTTGGGCGGAATGCCGATTTTGGTGAAGGATAATATCGAAACCAAAGGCCCCTTGCCGACTACAGCCGGCAGCCTTGCTCTGCGCGCAAATGTGACTGGGCGAGACGCGCCTATAATCGCGCGGCTTCGCGCTGCCGGCGGCGTTATCTTGGGCAAAACCAACTTGTCGGAATGGGCTAATATCCGGTCAGATTCGTCCATCTCGGGCTGGAGCGCGATTGGCGGGCAAACTCGAAATCCCTTTGCTTTATCGCGCAATCCCTGTGGGTCCTCTTCCGGCAGCGGCGCGGCTGTGGGGGCCGGAATGGTCGATGCCGCCATTGGCACAGAAACGGATGGCAGCATTACGTGCCCCGCTGCTGTAAACGGCATTGTCGGCCTGAAGCCAAGTGTTGGGCTGGTCAGCCGCACCCATATTGTCCCCATTAGCCATAGCCAGGACACGCCAGGGCCAATGACGCGCAATGTGCGCACGGCGGCCCTCTTGCTCACAGCAATGGCAGGGCGTGATCCTGCTGACCCTGCAACCCGCGAGGCAGATGATCGCAAAATGGATTATACAGCCGCTTTGCGGCCAGGCGCACTTAAGGGCGCACGTATTGGCGTGCTGCGCTGGGCAACTGGCTGGCATACGGGCCTTGATGCCCGGTTTGAGGCGGCGTTGGCTGTGCTGCGCCAGCAAGGCGCAGTGCTGGTTGATGTTAAGTCAGCGCCTGACCGCCGTCAAATAAGTGCTCATGAAAACAAGGTGTTAATGACAGAGCTTAAGTCTGATTTGAACGCCTATCTGGCGACGACCGCCCCTGCAGTGCGCACCCGATCGCTTGCCGATGTCATTGCCTTTAACCGCGCAAATGCCGCGCAGGAAATGACGTTATTTGGCCAAGAAACCTTTGAAAAGGCACAAGCAACGCAGGGCGTCGACGATCCTGACTATCTCAAAGCGCGGGACGCGGGCCAACGGCTTGCTGGGCCTGAAGGGATTGACCGGATGTTGGCAGAAAGCGGCACCATTGCGCTGATTGCCCCCACAGCGCCACCGGCTTGGTTTATTGATCCCGTAAATGCCGATCAGGCCCCCTTTGGCGGCGCTGGTTCGCTGGCCGCTGTTGCGGGCTATCCGCATTTAACCGTGCCAATGGGCGGCGTTTTGGGCTTGCCTGTTGGGTTAAGTTTCATTGGCCCCAAATGGAGCGAGGCACAGCTTTTGGCGCTTGGTTATGCCTTTGAGCAGGCCGCCCCAGATATGAAGCTGCGCCCCAGCTTTGCGCAAAGCATTGAGGCCCAGCCCGAGGTCGACCAGCTTTTTCAGCCCACCCGATAAGACCAGCCTCGGCCCATAAGCAGCTTATCCCCGGCCATGGGGATGGCTGCGGCCTTTGCGGTGGGCCTTGGTTGGCGTTGGCTTATGGCGTGCAGGCGCCGGCCCCGGGCGACCCTGCCCCCGGCGCGCCTTCGCGACTTGCCGTGGCGCTTCAGATCGACTGATGATCAAACCCGTTTCATCCTCTGCCCCAGCCACAAAGGTCCGCGCCACAGCCTTGGCAAACCGCTGCTCTAACGTGCGAGGGATTTGGAAAAAGCTCTCCGTCGCCGCAATGCGAATAGCGCCAATTTCGTTGCGCGTAATATGCCCGCGACGGCATAAGAGCGGCATCAGCCAGCGCGGATCCGCCTGATGCTGGCGCCCCACATCAAGTTGGAACCAAACAACATCTTCAAAGCCTTCGCGATGATGCGCTGGGCGGCCATCAGCCTCGGCCTTGCGGGACAGATCAATCAAATCTTCAGGAGACGGCAATTGCGCCCGGTGCATCTGGACAAGAGCAACGGCAATTTCCTCGGGTGTTTTCTGCGCCAACAACCGCTCTGCAATCAGGCTATCGTCATCTTGCGCCTCAACGGGCGCCATAAGTGCTGCCAAAAGCCGCTCTCGGTCTTGCTCGCGAATGGCCTCTGCCGTGGGTGCAGGCACCCATTCTGCTTGAATACGGGCATTGCGCAGCATCATTTCGACACGGCGGCGGCGCATATGCGGCACAATCAAAATGGCCGTGCCCTTTTTGCCCGCGCGCCCGGTGCGGCCTGATCGGTGCTGCAATGTTTCGGCATCGCGCGGCAGTTCAACGTGAATAACAAGGCTGAGCGACGCAACATCAATGCCGCGGGCGGCCACATCCGTCGCCACGCAGACGCGTGCGCGCTTATCGCGCAAGGCTTGCAAGGCTTGGTTTCGCTCGCTTTGGCTATGTTCCCCCGAAAGGGCCACAGCGGCAAAGCCACGCTCCACCAATGTTGCATGCAGATGGCGCACATTATCGCGCGTTGCGCAGAACAGCATCGCCGTTTCTGCCTCGTGAAAGCGCAACAAGTTCACGACAGCATGTTCCGTATCTGCCGGGCTGATGGTAACGGCCTGATAGCTGATATCGCCATGGCCGGCATCATCCCCCAAAGTCGAAATCCGCAGCGCATCGCGTTGATAACGCTTGGCAAGCGACACAATGGGCTTGGGCATTGTGGCCGAAAATAGCAGCGTCCGCCGGTTTTCTGGTGTGGCATCCAAAATGCCTTCCAAATCATCGCGAAAGCCCATGTCGAGCATTTCATCCGCCTCATCGAGCACCACGAAGCGAAGCGCTGAAACATCGAGAGCGCCGCGTTCCAAATGGTCGCGCAATCGCCCGGGCGTCCCGACAATGATATGCGTGCCGGCATAGAGCGCCCGACGTTCCTTTGAAGGGTCCATGCCGCCGACACAGGTCGTGATGCGCGCGCCGGTCCCTTCAAACAGCCAGACCAACTCACGGCTGACTTGCAGCGCCAGTTCACGCGTGGGGGCAATCACCAGCGCCAATGGGGCACCCGCCCGCGCAAAAACGGGGGCATCCGCCAACAATTCCATGCCCATCGACAGGCCAAAGGCGACAGTTTTACCAGAGCCTGTGCGCGCAGACACAATCAGATCCCGCCCGACAGTTTCCGGCTCAACCACGGAGGCCTGCACGGCAGTAAGTGTTTCATACCCGCGTGCGGAAAGGGCCGCCTGAAGCGGGGACGGAATCAAAGGGGACATCATTGCAACAACAGCCTGTTCATGAGGATGAGCAGCAGCTTGCCGCTCCAATAGCTGGCCCAAAGGCCAAAATGGGCCACACCCACTGGACGCGCCTTAGCGGTATTACGCCGCTAAAGCCACTGCCAGTTTTATAACGCGTGCAGCCAAAAGGGATTTTGCCGGATTTATTACGCCAGCGTCGCCTTAATAGCCGCAAGCGCATCCGCCGCCTTGCTGCCATCTGGACCGCCGCCTTGCGCCATTTCTGGCTTACCGCCACCGCCTTGACCACCCAGCGCCTCAACGCCCGTGCGGACCAAATCCACCGCGCTAAACCGCCCGGTTAAATCATCCGTCACAGCAACAAGCACAGACGCCCGCCCATCATTCACGGTAACAAAGGCGGCAATGCCAGAGCCGAGCTTGGCCTTGGCGTCATTTGCCAAGCCACGCAGGTCTTTTGGGTCGAGCCCATCAAAACTTTGGCCCAGGAACAAAATGCCGTTCACATCCTCGGGCTCGGCAGCTGACGCCCCGCCCCCGCCCAAGGCCAAGGCCTTTTTGGCCTCTGCCAAATCCTTTTCCAACTTACGCACTGTTTCCGCCAAGGCCGCCACACGGGCCGGCACTTCATCCGGATTAGCGCGCAATTGGGCGGCAATATCCTTCAGCTTATCTTCCCGGTCAGTCAGCCAGAGCCGCGCGGCTTCACCCGTCATGGCTTCAACACGGCGGACACCAGCCGCCACGGCACCTTCCGACACAATCTTAAACAATGAAATATCGCCCAGCGCAGCCACATGGGTGCCGCCACACAGCTCAACTGAATAGGCACCGCCCGCGCTGCGGGGGCCCATGGTTAAAACGCGAACTTCATCGCCATATTTTTCACCAAAAAGCGCAAGCGCCCCGGCGGCAATGGCATCATCTGGCGTCATCAACCGCGTCGACACTGGCTGATTGCCGCGGATCTCGGCATTCACTTCGGCCTCAATGGCCGCAATATCCTCTGCCGTCAGCGCGGAAGGGTGTGAAAAGTCAAAACGCAAGCGGTCAGCTGCAACCAGACTGCCCTTTTGCGTCACATGCGCGCCCAAGCGATTGCGCAGCGCCGCATGCAGCAAGTGCGTGGCCGAGTGATTGGCCCGGATCCGATTGCGCCGGTCGACATCAACCGACAAATGCACCGTTTGCCCCACCGAGAGGGTGCCACTGGTGATAACCGCCTGGTGTGCGTGCAACCGGCCTAGGGGCTTAGCTGTATCGTCCACCTGCGCGGCCAGCCCCCCATCGGCACGGATGCTGCCCGCATCGCCTGTCTGGCCGCCGCTTTCCCCGTAAAAGGGCGTTTGGTTGGTCAAAATGACAAGTTTGTCGCCCGCCTGCGCTGTTTCTACACGCTGGCCATCTTTTACAAGCGCAACAACTTGGCCTTCGCCCTCGGTGCTGACATAGCCTGTAAACTCGGTCCCGCCCAATTCATCGGCAATATCAAACCAGATTTCATCTGATGCTGTTTCGCCAGAGCCCTTCCAAGCGGCACGTGCCATGGCCTTTTGCCGAGCCATGCCCTCTTCAAACCCCGCCCGGTCAATCCCAAGGCCTTGAGCGCGCAGTGCATCTTCTGTCAGATCATAGGGGAAACCATAGGTATCATAGAGCTTAAAGGCCGTATCGCCCGGCAGAACATCGCCCGCCTTCATCGAGACTGTCGCCTCGTCCAGCAGTTTCAATCCCTTATCCAGCGTTTGGCGGAAGCGGGTTTCTTCTTGCAACAGCGTGGCTTCAACCAGTGGCTGCGCGCGCAACAGCTCAGGATAGGCTGCTCCCATTTCCGCCACGAGCGAGCCTACCAGACGGTGCATCAAAGGCTCTTTCGCGCCCAATAGATGCGCGTGCCGCATGGCGCGCCGCATGATCCGTCGCAAAACATAGCCCCGGCCCTCATTGGAGGGCAGGACGCCATCAGCAATCAAAAAGCCTGACGCGCGCAAATGGTCCGCAATCACGCGGTGTGAGGCCTTCATGGGGCCATTGGGGTCGCTTTTGGTCAAGTCCGATGATTCGCCAATCAGCGCTTTGAACGTATCCGTGTCGTAATTGTCATGGACGCCCTGCAGCACGGCTGCCAAGCGCTCCAGCCCCATGCCCGTATCAATAGATGGCCGGGGTAAGGCTGTGCGACTGCCATCCGCCGCTTGGTCAAACTGCATGAACACAAGGTTCCAAATTTCGACAAAGCGGTCCCCATCTTCATTGGGGCTGCCCGGGGGGCCTCCGGGAATGTGATCGCCATGATCCCAGAAAATTTCGCTGCACGGGCCGCACGGGCCCGTATCACCCATTGACCAGAAATTATCACTGGTTGGGATGCGGATGATGCGGCTTTCGGGCAGGCCAGCAATTTTGCGCCACAGGTCAAACGCCTCATCATCGGTATGATAGACGGTGACAGTCAGGCGATTGGGATCAAGACCCCATTCCTTCGTGGTCAGGCCCCAGGCCAGCTCAATCGCGCGCTCTTTAAAATAATCTCCGAACGAGAAATTGCCCAACATTTCGAAAAATGTGTGGTGGCGCGCGGTATAGCCCACATTATCAAGGTCATTATGCTTGCCGCCAGCGCGTACGCATTTCTGCGATGAGGTCGCAGTTGAATAAGGGCGACTTTCCAGCCCGGTAAAGACGTTCTTAAACGGAACCATGCCCGCATTGGTGAACATCAGCGTCGGGTCATTATGCGGCACCAAAGGCGCAGAGGCCACGCGCTCATGCCCATTGGCGGCGAAATAGTCGAGAAAGGACCGGCGGATATCGTTTGTCGAAGTCATATCTAACTGCGCTTAGGCGAGGCATCGCCGCTACTCAAGCACCAGCTGTACCCAATTGGCCCAAATTGCGTTGAAAACGCCCAGCATCCCTATGAAACCCAGCATCCCTATGAAAAAGGCCCGCCAAAGCGGCGGGCCTTTCGAAGCGTGAGACGCGAGACCATCTTCTAGCGCTCATGCCGGGCGATCGCTCCCAGCATGTCGATTAGAGATCGTCATCCGCCTCTGGTCCTACCATCAGGCCTTCTGCCACCTCTTCGGTGCGGCCACGGATCTGCTGTTCCAGCTTCGCCGCCATTTCTGGATTTTCCTTGAGCCATGTCTTGGCATTTTCACGACCCTGCCCAATGCGGATCGAGTCATAGCTGAACCAAGCGCCAGATTTTTCGACCACCCCGGCCTTCACGCCAAGGTCCAGAATTTCACCAGTCTTGGAAATGCCTTCGCCATACATGATGTCGAATTCAACTTGCTTAAACGGCGGCGCAACCTTGTTTTTCACCACTTTCACTCGAGTGGTGTTGCCGACAATGTCTTCACGGTCCTTAATTTGGCCCGTGCGGCGAATGTCGAGACGTACCGAGGCATAAAATTTCAGGGCATTGCCACCCGTTGTGGTTTCAGGTGAGCCATACATCACGCCAATTTTCATGCGGATTTGGTTGATGAAGATGACCAAACAATGCGACCGATTGATCGAGCCTGTAATCTTGCGCAACGCCTGGCTCATCAAACGGGCCTGAAGACCGACATGGCTATCGCCCATTTCGCCTTCAATTTCAGCCCGCGGCACCAACGCGGCAACCGAATCGATCACCAGAACGTCAACCGCGTTTGAGCGCACCAGCGTGTCGGCAATTTCAAGCGCCTGCTCACCCGTATCCGGCTGCGAAACAATGAGTTCATCAATATTGACGCCCAGCTTCTTGGCGTAAACCGGGTCGAGCGCATGTTCGGCATCGATAAAGGCGGCTGTGCCCCCTGTTTTCTGCGCTTCTGCAATGGCATGCAGGGCCAAGGTGGTTTTACCTGAGCTTTCCGGGCCGAAAATTTCAACAATACGGCCACGCGGCAAGCCGCCAATGCCCAACGCAATGTCCAAACCGAGCGAGCCAGTCGAAATCGACTCAATCTGGATCG
>JACCEB010044807.1_pt1 | contig 12254 bp, 10 predicted proteins | sample 7454761 | NCBI WGS metagenome assembly JACCEB01 (sample SAMN15323454, study PRJNA562643) | freshwater metagenome | isolation source: river surface water | place: USA:Blue River Watershed | collected 2017-08-18 | reverse complement strand
ATGGAATTCATCACACCGCCGCAGTAACGACTGTGAACAACGGCGTGGCTAACTATGTGTTTGAGTACCCGCTTGAGATACCCGAGAAGACTACGATTGAGGCTACTGCAATCGGAACTAACAACAACAATTCAGTCTCGTCGATGTTCATCATTCTCTTGGTCAAAGAGGGCCCGTAATGCCCGCGGCATCCCAAGCTCAATTCCGTTTGATGAAGGCCATCGAGAACAACCCGAAGGTCGCCAAGAAGATTGGCATGTCGTCGGAGAAGGCTGCGGAGTACACCTCTGCGAATACGGGCAAAAAGGCATACAAAAAGCTGCCAGCAAAACTGTGCGGCGGCGGAAAGGCAGGTTGGTGAGCATGGCAAAACAAGGTCTGTACGCAAACATCCACGCCAAACGCGAGCGCATCGCAGAAGGTTCTAAGGAAAAGATGCGCAAGCCTGGTTCCAAGGGCGCTCCAACGGCAGAGGCTTTCCGTGAGTCTGCAAAAACGGCCAAGATGAAGGATGGCGGGCCAAGCCTGGCAATTGGTCGAGGCGAAAAACTGCCCGCGGACAAGGGTGCTGGGTTGACCGCCAAAGGCCGAGCCAAGTACAACCGAGAGACTGGAAGCAACCTCAAGGCTCCTCAACCTCAAGGCGGCGCCAGACGTGATTCATTCTGCGCCCGCATGGGTCCGGTTGCCGAGAAAAGTGAAAAGGGTAGCCGCGCAAGAGCCTCAATGCAGCGCTGGAACTGCCCAGGATGGTGAGGTAAACGATGGCCTACTCTGGAACTTATGGCGAGACCATCATCAATGTGCAAGATTTCATTGATCATGGCGCTCGTCGCTGCGGAAAACTTGCCGAAGAACTGACAAGCGAGCAGGTTTTGTCTGCTCGTCAGTCTTTGTACTTCCTTTTATCCAATCTGATCAACATTGGCATCCAATACTTCGCCATTGGCAACAAAACCTATGGCACAACCCCTGAAAAATCGACATATTTGCTCCCCGTGGGTGGTGTTGACGTGCTCAATGCCCTCTATCGGCAGATGCAACGGCCCGCCCCAGGACAAGGTGGCGGGTATTACGGCACAAATGGCATCATCGCCAATGCTTTTGATGGCAATGTGCTCACCTCGGACGTTCAAACGACCCCGAATGGGTACTTGATGGTCGATTACGGGACCAATAACAGCCAATACATCGGCTCATTTGGCATTTTGCCGGGTGTCTCGGGTGAATTTCACATTGTTTTTGAATATTCCCGTGATGGGTTGGTCTGGAACGCGCTATATGACTGCGGAGTCGAGACTTGGGTGGACAACCAATGGCTTTGGTACAACATGGAAGCCGGCCAAGATGTCCAATACTACAGAATGCGTGAAACAGGCGGTAATACGCTTGTTGTGCGTGAGTGGTATCTCGGAAATCAGGCCAAAGAAGTGCCAATGGCTCGCTTGAACCGCGACGACTACAGCAATTTGCCCAATAAGTTCTTCACGGCCAACCAGCCTTACCAATTCTGGGTCAACCGCACCATCCCGCAGGCTGAGGTGGTGCTGTGGCCGGTTCCGAATGATCCATTTATCCAGATGACCATTTGGTATTCCAAGCAGGTCATGGATGTGGGAGATCTGACGGATGAATTGCAGATTCCGCAGCGCTGGTATCTGGCCGTGCAGTCCATGCTGGCTCACCAGATGAGCCTGGAGCTGCCCGATGTGCAATTGGCCCGTATTCAGTACCTAGAAGGACAGGCGGACAAGCATCTGCAACTAGCGGAACAAGAAGAGCGCGACAAGTCGCCGATCTATTTCGCTCCGAATATCTCTGTCTATACGAGGTAAGCCATGGGGATCTTTCTTGATACCCTAGGCATGTCAGACATCGCAATTGCGGTGTGCGACCGGTGCAAGATGAAGCGCCCGCATGCCGTGATGCGTTCTGACCCCAACTTCCCCGGTTTGCAGGTATGCGATCAGGGTTGCCAGGATCAATTTGACCCATACCGGCTGCCGGCGAGAAAAACCGAGCGGATCAACATCCGTTTTCCTCGCCCCGATGTCAGCGTGGCCGTGACCAATAATCAAGCCCTAATCATTAACACGCAGACCCAAGCCGTAATCTCTACCGAGCAGAGTACCGCAAACCCGCCTGGCAGCGGCCAGCCCGATGGATTGAACACAGAGCCGTGATATGCCAAACGTAACCATATCCCAACTGCCGATGGCAGAGCCGCTTGACGGCACAGAACTCGTCCCAATCGTCCAGAACGGCCAGACTGTTCACACGACCACCCATGACATTTCTGCGTCCCCTAACCAAGATCAGACGTTTCTGACGGTCAATCAGGAGCCTTCGCTCCCAAATAGCCGAGCTTTGGCCGTTACGGGCGACCTAAGCATTACCGATGGCGGTTCGCTTGAGCCATTGACCATTGGTCTTACCGGGGCGGCCAAGAGCTTGAACGACGCAGGCAACGGCTTGGTTGCCAAGAACAGCCTGGGCACGGTTGTGCCACGAGAGATTGTCTCCTCCGGGCCTGGCATTGCGGTTACCAACGGAAACGGCATCTCCGGCAACCCGGTAGTCAACCTGTCGGGCATGGTTGGCGTGTTTGCCGGCCTTGGCAACAGCACCGGCCTTGTGGCCTTCACGGGCAACAACAGCGTCAGCGGCGTCAACATTCTTGGCACGGCCAATCAGATCAATGTCGCCAATCCTGATGGCTTGAACGGAAATCCGACCATCAGCATTGCTGATAACCCCATCCTGCCGGGCGACGCTGCCGTCAAAATTCCGACAGGTACTACAGCTCAGCGTCCGGTGGGTGTTACCGGGCAGATGCGCTTCAACACCACGAGCCAGCGGTTCGAGGGGTACTACAGCGGCACATGGCAGAGCATTGCCGGAAACGAAGGCCCGGCAGGCCCCACAGGCCCCACAGGAGCGCCCTCCAGCGTTACCGGGCCCACTGGTGCTACCGGACCCACAGGAACCGGTCCTACGGGCCCCACAGGGGCTGGATCGACTGTTCCTGGCCCCACCGGACCACAAGGTGTTCAGGGCGTGCAGGGCGTGCAGGGTGTGGCCGGGCCGACCGGCGCTACTGGTTCTGCGGGGTCTACCGGAGCAACGGGGCCCACCGGGTCAACCGGATCAACGGGCGCAACCGGCCCAACTGGCAGCACGGGTTCTACCGGGCCGACTGGCCCAACCGGAAGCCAGGGTGATCATGGTCCAACGGGACCGCAGGGCGTCCAAGGTATTCAAGGTGTCCAAGGTGATGCTGGCCCGACTGGGCCAACCGGCAACACTGGGGCGACTGGCCCGACAGGTGATACAGGCCCCACGGGAGCCGCCTCAACTGTGGCCGGCCCTACCGGCCCCACGGGATCAACGGGGGCTACGGGAGACGCCGGCCCTACCGGCCCTACCGGAGCGGCCTCGACAGTGGCTGGGCCTACCGGCCCTACCGGGGCACAAGGCGACCACGGACCTACCGGCCCTCAAGGGGTTCAGGGCATTCAGGGTGATCAAGGGCCCGTTGGCCCGACCGGCTCAACTGGAAATACAGGCCCCACCGGCTCTACCGGTGACACAGGCCCAACTGGTCCTACGGGCTCCACGGGAAGCGCCGGACCCACAGGCTCAACTGGTGATGCCGGGCCTACCGGCCCCACGGGTTCTACTGGAGCGACTGGAGATACTGGCCCCACCGGCGCTCAGGGCGACGCTGGACCCACAGGGCCTACCGGTTCTCAGGGCGACCATGGACCGACTGGACCGCAGGGCGTGCAAGGTATTCAGGGTCCGGTTGGCGATGCCGGCCCCACCGGCCCTGCTGGCTCGGCGGGATCGACTGGGCCTACTGGTCCTACTGGTGCGAACTCGAATGTTGCCGGGCCTACTGGGCCAACCGGAGACGCCGGAAGCGCCGGCCCCACCGGACCTACCGGCACTCAGGGAAATGCTGGTCCAACCGGCTCCCAGGGCGTTCAGGGCATTCAGGGCGAGCAAGGGGATGCTGGACCTACTGGTCCCACCGGATCAACCGGAGCTACTGGCCCTACTGGTTCGCAAGGCGACACAGGCCCGACGGGTCCGACTGGTGATGCTGGCGCAACAGGCCCCACCGGGCCTACAGGAACCACCGGAACGACCGGACCTACTGGGCCTACCGGATTGTCCGGGGACAAGTACCTGACCACTAGCACCACCTCTTTGACCGTTCAAACGGCTACTGGGGTGACCGCAACCATCGGAACTGGCTTGGCCTACTCCGAGGCGCAGAACATCATCGTCAGCTACAACGGCGACACGACCACGCACATGCATGGTCCGGTGGTTTCGTACAACTCCGGCACTGGCGCGATTGTGTTCGACGTAGTGAACGTAACTGGTTCGGGCACATATGCCGACTGGACGTTCAACCTAGATGGCGCCCAGGGCGTGCAAGGCCCAACAGGTCCGACTGGCGCAACAGGATCAACCGGGCCGACCGGGGATGCGGGAAGCGCAGGCCCGACCGGTCCTACGGGAGCTAATTCAACCGTTGCCGGTCCTACCGGGCCAACGGGAGCCGCTGGCTCAAATGGGCCCACTGGACCCACCGGAGCGCAGGGGGACATTGGTCCTACTGGACCTCAAGGCGTTCAAGGTATTCAGGGCGTTCAAGGCGATGCCGGGCCGACCGGTCCGACAGGTGCGTCTGGCTCTGCTGGCTCTACCGGCCCCACGGGCCCAACCGGAACTACCGGAGATACTGGGCCGACAGGCTCGACTGGCTCTACTGGGCCGACTGGACCTACTGGGTCTCAGGGTGACCATGGCCCCACCGGCCCCCAAGGCATCCAAGGCATCCAAGGTGATCAGGGCGATGTTGGCCCCACAGGCCCGACGGGCGCCAATGGCTCGACAGGCTCAACCGGCCCCACAGGCCCAACCGGCGCGACCGGAGATACTGGGCCGACCGGCTCAAATGGGCCGACTGGACCGACCGGAACTACCGGCGCAACCGGTGATACTGGACCTACTGGACCTACTGGTGCAAATGGCGCAACAGGCTCTACTGGACCCACCGGGCCTACTGGTACGCAGGGCGCTGAAGGCCCCACCGGCCCTCAAGGCGTGCAGGGTATCCAAGGCGTCCAAGGCGACATCGGCCCCACCGGACCTACAGGATCTGCCGGCTCAACTGGGCCGACCGGCCCTACGGGTGCCGCATCGACCGTTGCTGGACCTACAGGCCCCACTGGTGATGCTGGCTCAACTGGCCCGACTGGTCCCACAGGGGCCAACGGCGATGCTGGCCCAACCGGACCTACGGGAACGGCTGGAGGCGCTGGACCCACTGGCCCGACCGGAAGTCAAGGGGATGCCGGACCCACCGGCCCTCAGGGTGTGCAGGGCATTCAAGGTCCTGTTGGCGATGCTGGTCCGACTGGCCCGGCAGGTAGCGCAGGCTCTACTGGACCTACTGGCCCCACGGGCGATATTGGCCCCACGGGACCGACAGGCGCCGCATCAACAGTTGCCGGACCTACAGGGCCAACTGGTTCTCAGGGAGATGCGGGTCCCACAGGTCCGCAGGGCGTTCAGGGTATCCAGGGCGACACCGGTCCCACTGGCCCCACGGGCTCAAATGGCTCAACCGGACCTACTGGCCCGACTGGCGACGCTTCTACCGTTGCCGGACCTACCGGCCCAACTGGCGCAGGCGGAACCGGACCCACTGGACCCACCGGCACAAGTGGCTCCGCTGGCCCTACTGGTCCGACCGGCGGCACGGCTCGTATCGTCACGGAATTCACCGCGACAGCGGGTCAGACCACGTTCTCGGTGACCTACACCGTCAACTACCTGGATGTCTACAAGAACGGCTCCAAGCTGCTTGGCGCGGACATTACGGCCACCAATGGAACGTCGTTCACGATTGCGGCTTGCGCCGCTGGCGACATTGTCCAGGCGGTTGTGTATGACACAGTGAGTATTGCTGCTGGACCTACTGGGCCGACCGGATCCGCTGGCCCCACCGGGTCTTCTGGGCCTACTGGCCCAACTGGGGCTGGGGCGACATATCCCGCCGCCGGCATTGCCAACTCAACCGGAACGGCCTGGGGCACGTCCTACTCGACCAGTGGTTCTGGCACTGTTGTGGCATTGGCGACGGGCGCTTCTCTTGTGACGCCATCGTTGGATGCCGAGACATTCACGACCAGCGCAACGGTAACGGCGGGCACGAACGCTCAGGGGCAAGGCGCCCTGACAAGCGACTTCAACGTCATCACCACCACGTCAAACAACCCTTCTGGCGTTACATTGCCAACGGCCACCACCGGTCGTCGAGTGATCATTGTCAACAAGGGCACGAACCCGATCTCTGTGTATCCCGCAACTGGCGGACAAATTGATACCCAGGGGACGAACACTGCTTTGATTGTTGCCGTCGGAAACTTTGTTGAGTTCAATGCATCGAGCACCACCCAGTGGTATTCGACCGTGAACAACGTGACTCCGACTGAGGTCATCTATACGCCGAGCGACTCGGTCACTGTTGACATCAACCCGAGCAACGGAACGATCCAGTATTGGGTTTTGACAGCAAGCCGAACCTTTACGGCCACCAACTTCAAGGCCGGGCAGAGTGTGACCATGATGATGTCGGCGGGAAGCAGCTTGGCAACATGGCCGTCTGTTACCTGGGTTGGAGGAACTGCGCCCACATTGTCAACGACCGGGTTGACAATCCTTGAGTTGTGGAAATACTCTTCCACCATCTATGGTGCAAACGTGGGGAATGCGTAATGCTTACGCACATGCTTCGAGCGGCGGCTGGTAACTCGGCCCCAGCTCCGTCCGGCGCCGTTGTGTGGTCAATGACGGGGAATTACATCAACGCAAACTGCTATGCGTTTGCTGTTGGAACTGGGGCGGCAGCATGGTCTGGCGGCGGAGCTGCAACGAATGGCGGAGCCTCATACACCACCGGAGCGTCTTATAACGGAACCACATGGTCTGCTAGCACAAGCATTAGTTCGGCAAGATCAAAAGGCGGCTCTGGCGGCTCATTAACCGCAGGAATGATTGCCGGAGGTGGATCTGCTGGCGGAACGGGAACAATTGCTCAAACATACAACGGCACCGCCTTCACAACAACTCCAGCCATGTCGCTCGCTTGCGGCAACGGATGTGGAGGAGCCGGAAATGCTTCTTCGTTTATCACGCTTGGAAACTCCGGCACAACATACCCGGTGACGACAACTGCGTGGAACGGAACATCTTGGTCTGCCGGTCCCAACATGGTGTATGGGCGAATTGATGGCGGTTCTGCCGGAACGGGGACTGATTGCTTGAGCATAGGCGGACGAGATAACGTAGTCGGTTATTTCAACAAAACTCAAAAATACAACGGAACATCTTTCAGCTCGTCAACGAACTTTCCAAAAAACATTGGATTGAATTTTGGGATTGGGACTTCTTCAAGTGCCTGCACATCATGTGCTGGATTTGCGTCTGGCGCAACTCCAACGTACAACAACCAGAACTACGATTTCAACGGCACGGCTTGGTCTATAAGCGTAACGTCAACATGCGGCAACTTGTATTTCCCAACCGGGATCGGGACAAGCTCAAGCGCCGTTTTGCAGGGCGGCTCTTTGAACGGGGGGGGCATCAATCCGCAAACAATGGCGAACTCCCAGGTTTTGAAAAGCACGGCGATTACCGGCGGCGTGTGGAGCGGTGTTCCGCCTCCGACTCTTGTGCGTAATAGAGGGGTTGGTTTTGGCACCCTGACAGCCGCGATTGCGGCGGCAGGACAGCTTGCGCCAGCGCAGGCAAACTCAAGCACTACTGATTCATTCAATGGAACTGCCTGGTCAGCCGCATCGGGAACTACGCCGGTTTCAATTGGATTTACACAGGGTCTTGGAACCAGTACGGCTGGCGCATCATTGCTTGGTCTCAACAATTCTGCAAACTCGCCACTGAACTACATAGCTTTGTATAACGGATCAGCTTGGTCAACTGGGGCATCAAACTCAATTGCGTTATCAAGGATTGCCTCTTTTGGGTCGTCTACATCTGCTTGCGGAGTAATTTGCGGATTTACCTCTGGCGGGGCTATTAACCGCACGACATATACATTCAATGGCACGGCTTGGGCCGCCGGAAATCAAAATACTCTTTCAGCCTATGCTGGCTGCGCCTCGGGCACAACATCTTCAGCAGTATTTTCTTGTGGATTTAATAGCGCAGCAGCTTTGCAAGTTTGGTCATCAACTTTTGATGGCACCACTTGGACAACCAGTGGAAACTCGGCTACTGGAAGAGCTTTTTTGAATGGAGCCGGATCGTCTGCATCGTCTGCATTTATTTCTGGGGGAAATTCAACTACTACGGCAGCATCGCCTGTTGCGGCAAGCGAATTTAATGGATCAGCATGGGCGTCAAAAGGAACTCCGACTGTTAGCAGAACTTTTAATCACCAAACAACAAGCGGCTCAACAGCGGCACTTGCTGGTGGTGGTTTGTATGTGACGACGCCCGTATACGTTTTCAGTGTAGAACAATACAACCCATAATAAGGAGCAAAAATGAAAGAACTTGAGATACTGAAGTCAATTGACATTTTGAATGGGGACGATTTCCAGTTCCTGTCCGAGATTGCCGATGAGATTTCCGACACGCTGAAAAAGCGTCAGATGTTCAGAACGGAGACGGAAATGGCAATTTCCGTTCTTGATGACATCCATTACCCAACCGCCGCAGCAAAATATTGGCAGGCTGTTCGAGAGCAATCCGTCATGTTTGAGGCGTTGATGTCAACCAGCTTCTTGTATCGGCGTAATGAGGTGAAGCTCAAGAGGGCCATGGCAAAAATGGAGTCGACGCAAGACCCGTTTGATAAAGAAGAGGCTCAGATCGAGATTGACGAATGCCTTTTCTCTCGCGCCACGATGGAGTTTGAGTCAAAGGATCGCATCCGCGAGCTGCGCCTTTGGAGCAAGTTCAAGAAAGAGCTTGATGACGGCTCTTTTGACACCAAGGATGTGAACACGCATCAGCTTGTCAGCTATGCCAAGCGCTTTATTTTCCAGGCGGTAAACGCTCCTGGAGACATGCCTGTTGCCGAAGCCAACAACCTGTATGGTCAGCTTCAGACATCAATCAAAGAGCTGTCGCATATGGGCCTGCTTGATCAAGTGCTGGATGGGATGCCGCAAGCAGTGATTGACCGGGTCTTGGTTGATCGCGGTATTGTCCAAAAAATCGCAATGGAAAAGAGTGACGATCATGTACATCAAGCTCCCTGACATCTACCCCTACGACCTGAACAGCCAGTTCCAACTGGATTTCCCAAACACGAGCAAACCGGATGTTTGGAACTAAGCCGCCTTGGCTGAGTTCGGGATTTTCCCCGTCGTCATGGTTGAGCAGCCGGATTTCGTCATGCACGAGCAGTCGGTTACTGAACTTGCCCCGCAGCAGATCAATGGCGTATGGACCCAGGTCTGGTCTGTCGTCGAGCGCACGCCGGAAGACAAGCAAAACTTGACGGAAGCTCAGGCATCTGCAATGCGATCAGAGCGTGACAGAAGGTTGCGCGAAGAATGCGACCGCATCAATCCCATGTGGTGGCAGGATATGACGGAAGAGCAAAAGCTCGGCATGAAGGCTTACCGTCAAGCGTTGCTGGATGTCCCGTCGCAGCCAGGCTTCCCCTGGTCGGTAGAATGGCCGGCAAACCCCCTGTAATTCGGAGCAAACAACATGGCCCAGTCATCAAACCTTGGCGCGTTTGCCAACAACCTGAATGCTCAGGGGTCGCCCGTCCTGCCCAACCTGTTTGAAACGGCGGAGATTTCCGCAACTGCCGCCACGGGCACGATTAACTTTGATGTAATGACCCAATCGGTCATCTACTACACGGCCAATGCATCGGCCAACTGGACGCTGAACGTGCGCGGGAACAGCACCACATCGCTCAACAGCATCATGTCTACCGGCCAGTCGGTGACTGTTGCATTCTTGGTCACCCAGGGAAGCACGGCTTACTACCAGTCTGGATTCCAAATTGATGGCGCATCGGTGACGCCGGAGTGGCAGGGCGGAACCGCCCCAACATCTGGAAATGCCAGTTCTGTTGATGTCTATGTTGTGGTCATCTTCAAGACCGGAAGCGCAACCTTTACGGCGTTTGCTTCTCAGACAAAGTTTGCCTGATCATGCCGATCTTTACTTCTCAGGCCGTAGGCTCCGTCAAAGGGCTGGGATTTACATCTAGCTCGGCTACATATTTTGTTGGGTATTACAACACTACTGCGGCCCAGGCGCTTGGCTACCCATCAAGCATTTCCGCAACTCCATCTGGGTTTGTGTATCTTGCAAGCCAAACAGGTTCTTCGACTAAGGCCGCAACTGTTGTTGGAATAAGCCAATCTGGAAATTTGGTTTTCCAAAACAGATATGGCACAAACGGCAGTATAAATGCCGGAGGTCAAATTGATGCCTCTGGAAATTTAATTACTGCGGGCTCTTTTGGTACAGCATCGGCAAGAAACGCAATTTACAAATATGATGTCGCCGGAACATATGTGAATTCGGTGGGGATAAACACGCCTTCTACAAACTCTGGAAACACAAACTGCTACATTGATTCATCTGGCAACATTCATATCGCTGGCTCTAATGGAAGTGCAACTCAGGCTGGCATCTACTTAAAGTACGACAGTTCTTTTACTCTCTTAAACCAATACAATTTAACCCTTAGCGGTTCTCCACTTATATTAGTAGGAATTGGCGGAGATTCATCTGGAAACATTTACATTACTGGATACACCGTAATTTCAACTGTCTATTACATCTTCCTAATCAAGTTAGATAGCACTGGCGCAATTGTCTGGCAGTACAAGTACGCATTTGGAGCAACGGCCACGATGTCATATCAAAACTTGGCGGTTGATTCATCTGGGAACATTTACGTTGCTACAAATCTTTCAACAGAAATTATTTTAAGCAAATTTGACTCCAGCGGAACAGAGCAGTGGTCAAAAAAATCAACTCAATCTCCGAGTATTACTTCATCATCTTTGGCAATTGATCCTTCATCGACATATCTTTATGTGGGCGCCTACAATGGCGCAAAAGGCATCACGCTGAAATATGATTTGTCTGGAAATTTGCAGTGGGCAAGAAGCCTGAGCATTGGTACAACCGCATTGAATTCAGCCTTTTTTGCTGTCAATTCTTTTGCCTGTTACACCTTGTTGACTGTTCCCGTTTCTTCTGTCGTCAAATCTGCAATCGGGTGCTTCCCAACCGATGGGTCAAAAACAGGAACTTACTCTGTAAGCGGAATCACCTTTACTTATGCCGCTGAAACAGTTACGCAGTCAACGGTAACCTCTACAAGAACTACACTTGGCGCAACAAAAACAAATGCAGCATTTACTGCGGCGGGATTTTCCAATACCGCAGCGGCAGTAACGGCAACGTTTACATCAACAATTACATAATTTCAACAACCAGGAGAATGAAATGCCTTACAGCAGTAAGTCAGGAAAGCAGTACATCAAGGATGTGGTCAGGCAACTGCGACCATCAAGCATCCTTGATATTGGCTGCGGAAGTGGAACATACAAGGAGGAACTAAAGGGGCTGTGCGCCCCCAAGGCTTTTTGGCATGGCGTTGAGATCTGGCGCCCGTACATTGAGAAGTTCGACTTGTTCAGCAAGTACGATCTGGTCACCGTTGGCGATGCCCGCGAGCTGAAGTTTGACCGACAGTACGACCTGTGCATTCTGGGCGACGTGCTTGAGCACATGACCGAAGAGCAGGCCAAGGAGCTTCTCGACAAGGCGAGAAAATTCTGCAAGTGCGTGATTGTCAGCATTCCGGTCGGCCACTACCCGCAGGGCGAGTTTGAGGGCAACCCGCACGAGGCTCACATCACCGACAACTGGACGCACGAGTCCCTGATTGAAGTCTTTGGCGCGCCATATGACGGCATCATTGACAACGAGATCGGGGTGCTGGTTTACCGCAAGCCCAAGATTGCCGTGTATGCCATCAGCAAGAACGAGTCGAAGTTTGTCCAGCGTTTCTGCGAGTCATCCGCTGATGCCGACATGGTACTTATTGCTGATACCGGCAGCAATGACGACACCGTAGAATTGGCGCAAAAGCACGGGGCAACTGTTCATCAGATCAGCATTAACCCTTGGCGCTTTGACAAGGCTCGTGATGCCGCCTTGGCACTGAT
>JACCEB010173467.1_pt1 | contig 12256 bp, 2 predicted proteins | sample 7454761 | NCBI WGS metagenome assembly JACCEB01 (sample SAMN15323454, study PRJNA562643) | freshwater metagenome | isolation source: river surface water | place: USA:Blue River Watershed | collected 2017-08-18 | reverse complement strand
TAACTGGGCCTTTGAATGCTGTTTGTGCATCAAGACTAGGAATTACAACATCGCCAAACAGATATAATGTACCAGTTCCGTTTGGTCTATAGATAACATCACCATTTTCAATATTACTTTGAATGAAGTTAGCTGTATTTGTGAACGTAAATTCAATACGACCTAGACTGCTATGGTAGCTAGTTTGGCTGTTTGCAGTGATTAGAGTGTAACCAGTTGCGGTAGAAGGTGTATTACCTAACGCAGCCTGTGTCTGGCCAAGGCCAATAAATCCACTAGGTGTAGTAGGGTTTCTTGTTCTTCCACTTAATAATAATGCCACGTTATGCTCCTACTACCAATATGAATGGTGTCATTTCTGCGTATAATGATTTTTGGAATGTTCGTCCGCTCAATATACCAGTACTCTGACTAATAACCAGTGTTGGTCCAATTCGGAAATCTCCGTTCTGGTCAGTACTGGTAAAGAATACTTTACCATTATTTAATTGAACAACTTCTTTACTTTGTTGCGGGTCAGCTGTACCAACTTGAGGTAAAGCACCGTATTGTGTACCTGCACCAACATATTCAAATAGATATCCGCTTGCTGAAATATAGCTTTGCTGATAGAATCTTACAGTTGCACCGTCAACAAATAGTGTTGGGTCTGTTACATTCTGCTCTAATCTTACTAAATGGTATTGACCTTTACGCAAGAAATAACCATTACCAGTATTAACAGAATTATAATTTCCTCCGTAGATTAAGTCGTAACCTACAGCATCAACAATTGCACCCATATCACGGAAGCATTTGTCTCTGTTATAGTTTGTAGCATCAGTAAAGACAGCATCGATATATGCAATAACTTCAGCTTGTATAAATGCTCTATTTGCTAATAACAAATTAAAAGAATTTATTACTTCTGCATCAGTACTTGCAGTTAATCCAATAGGTTCTTGTGTAGGTGCAACACTAGGACCGTTTTCAATAATATTTGTGATATTATCTATCTTAGTCTGTATTAAAGATACTTCAGTCGGTGTGCCAACATTAGCAGATATAACTTGAGGAATTTTCTTTTGATACGTTATAGGAACTGAAATACCGCGAACTATCTTATCAACAAGTTCTCTAATGTAGTTGTATGCTGCGGTTGTTTGAGGAATTTGATCGTCAATTGCCGAGTCGGCTGCATTAAATCCGTAATAGTATACACCGCTAGTTACACTTTGTCTATTGCCTCCATGCAATGCATCAAATGTTAGGCTATCGATGATATATCCAACATCTCTTTCGCATGTTGCTCTATCATATTCAAATTCAGTATTGTCTAGATTAATTCTCGCAATAACTTCTTTCTGAATAAATTGTCTATTAGCCTGTAGCAGTGCTGCTGCTGAAACTCTATCTGATCCTGTAGAAGCTACACCGTTTGGAACAATGATATCTGTTACCCCACCTGTTCCATTAGTAAGAATGTTTAGGATAACATCTACATTGTCAGCAATTGTACCTGCAATACCTCTAGTGCTGGTACTTAAATTAGTAACCTGGGTGTAGATATTACCGGTAGTTATGGCAACAGTTTCGTTTAAAACAACTTTTTGTACTAGTTCTTTAATATAACGAATTGCATTAGTAGTAGTTGTAATTTCTCCCTGAATAGTGCCAGTGTAAGTATCTTGGTTCCAGTACTGTAAACCAGCAAATGTGCTTTCTGTTAGGCCGTTGTACAACAAATCAAATGCAATACTATCAACAATTAAACCAGTGTCTCTTCTGCATTTGCTCTTATCATACAAGAAACCAGTGTTGTAAGTATTGTTGATAAAGGCAATTGTTTCTGCACGGATAAAGTCTCTGTTCGCAGCCAATAGTTTAGCAGCATTGACTACAGCAGTACTGGTGCTTCTTGACAATGCAATTGGTTCTTTAACAGAAACTTCGTCGGGTCCGTATTCAATAATATTGTTAATTAAGTTAACATTTGATCTAATAGCAGCAACTTCAGTAACAGTTCCTGTGTTTGTAGATATTACTTGTGCAACTGTACTTTGTTGAGGATTGGTTATCAATGTTCCTGTAACAATATCTCCTACAATTTTTTCAATAAAGTTATAGGCTTCAGTGGTCTGAGGAATTTCTCCAGGGATAGCAGTGCTGTCTTCTAGGTATCCATAATAGTAAACTCCACTTTGAACACTCTGTCTATTACCGCCGTAAAGAACATCGAAGCTAACACTGTCGACCATGTAGCCAACATCTCTAAAACATTTTTCCTTGTCATAAACAAAGCCAGTAAATGTGCTATTGATATAGGCAATAATTTCGTCTTTGATAAATTCTCTGTTTGCCATTAACAAGTCATAGGCACGATCTGCATTTGGATTAGTGTTTGGAGTTAGACTAATTGGGATTAGTTCGCTTGCAGCACTCGGTCCGTTGTTAATGATTGTTGTGATCTTATCAACTTTTGCTTGTGCAGATAGAATTGTAGCGTTGTTCGCTGGCAACATGTAGGTAATCTGATTGGTTGTATTACCTTGACTTGGAACAATTTCTACACCAGACAATATTCTTGGTAGGATTTCTCTAATTCTATTGTAAGCCGCAGTAGTCTGAGGAATTTCATTTGGGATAGAAGTCGAAGTACTATCATATCCATAGTAGAGAACTCCGCTCTGTACGCTTTGCTTGTTGCCACCATGTAACAGATCAAAGGCAACACTGTCAACCATATAACCTACATCTCTTGCACACTTAGTTTGGTCGTATTCAAATCCAACAGTCTTTGTGCTTTCAACATAAGCAATTGCTTCTGCTACCAAGTATGGTTTATTTGCTATTAATAAATTGTAGGCATTAACTGTAGAAGTTGTAATACTTCTTCTACCGTTTGGTACAATAATGTCTGTAACACCAGCTGTTCCAGTAGAAAGAATATTTAAGATAACTCCAAAATTAGTTCCTACCACTACTGCATTACCCACAATGCCTGTTGCAGTAGACGTAGTTTGAGTTACCGTAGTCTGATAGCGGGTGCCACCTGTATCTCCAACAACAATTTTTTGTGCTAAAGAACTAACATGTGTAATTGCGTTAGTTGTAGTTGTAATTTCGCTAGCAATAGATCCTACGTAGTTACTTTGATTCCAATATTGTAGGCCAGCAAAGTTACTTTGACTGTCTGTTGCAGTAGGATATAAAATATCAAATGCAATGCTGTCAACAATTAAGCCGGTGTCTCTTGCACACTTGACTTGATCATAACTAAAATTAGCATTGGCTTCTACCCAAGCAACTGTTTCATGTTGTAGATATTCTTTATTTGCCTGCAATAGATTGTAGGCCGCAAGAACAGCAGAAGAAGTAGACTGATCTAAACTGTTAGGAACAATTTTATCAGTGATTCCATCTGTTCCAGTTTCTAAAATATCTGTAATAACTTTAAATTTTGAATTAATAGAAAGGGCAACAACAGATGTAGAACTGGTTACTGTACTTGTAACTTGTGTAACGGTGCTCTGATATCTGTATCCAGATTGGTCATTTCTGATAATTTTCTGTGCAACTTGATTTAGATATTTGACTGCATTGGTAGTTGTTGTTTGTTCGCCAGGTATAACAGTTAGACCTTGGTTCCAATATTGAATGCCTGCAAATGTACTTTGACTTGTACCATTGAATAACAAGTCTTGTGCCAGTGCATCAACAATCAAACCAGTGTCACGACTGCACTTGACAGGATCATAGCTGAACTTACTTGGCCAAATACTGTCAACAAATGCTACAGTTTCTGCTTGGATGAACAATCTGTTCTTTTCAAGCAACTTCTTAGCATTTAAAATATTTTGATTTGCATCAACATACTGTCTTGGACGAACGATTTCTGGACTGCTGTCTGCACCATTGATAATAATACCAGAAATAATGTCAAATTTTTCACCAAGCATTTGAACAGCGTCTGCACCGCCACTTAGTGTTTCATCAAATACTTGCGGATAAACAGATTGATATGTTCCTGAATCATACGTTGCGTTTATATAAGCTATAACTTCTTCTTGTATAAAAGCTCTGTTAGCATTTAACATCAGATATGCATTGTAAACATCTGGGTCAGTAGATTCAGTTAAGCTGATTGGTACTTTTACTTCAGCGGCAGCCGGTCCTACATTAATAATATTAACAATATGATCTATAAATCCTTGGATCTCAGTCACTTCATCGTCGGTTGCCGGTGTTAATGATGTAACTTGTTCTTGATAAGTTTGATAAGTTGATGTTGTAATGCCTTTAATTACATACGGAACTAATTCTTTAATGTAGTTATAGGCCGCACTTGTTTGAACAATTTCTCCAACGATGCTGGTACTGGTACCGTCGTAATTGTAATAATAGACAGCACTTTGAACAGCCTGCTTATTACTTGGACCAGTTACATTTGGATGCACTAGGTCAAATGCAACACTATCAACCATGTAGCCAACATCTCGGTAGCACTTAGCTTGATCGTATGTAAATCCAGAAGTCTTAGTTGATTCAACATAAGCAACAGCTTCTGCCTGAATGTATGTTCGGTTTGCAGTCAATAATGAGTAAGCACGAGCAATATTTGTTGAAGTGTTTTGCGGACCGTTTGGAATAATTTTGTCAGTTACACCTGCAATACCGTCAACTAAAATGTCTATAATGATTTCAAAATCATTTCCAATAATTTCTGCTTCAACTGAAGTTGCTAGAGGCAATCCTGTGTTCTGGGTTACTGTACTCTGATACCTAGTACCTGATGTTATTCCCTGTACTACCTCCATTGCTAGATCTTTAATATATCTTACAGCATTAGTTGTAGTTGTTATTTCATTTGCAATTGTTCCTACATAATTTTCTTGATTCCAATATTGTAGGCCTGCAAAATTACTTTGACTTAATTCAGGAGTTGGGTATAATAAATCTAATGCAAGAGAGTCGACGATTAATCCAGTATCTCTCTTACATTTTGCTTGATTGTAAACAAATCCACTTATTGTTTCGTTTTGAATTACTCGAAGTGCTAGATTCTTAGCGTAACTAACAGCTAACGATGTAGTAGTTTCTTGTCCAGGTACTAGAGTTACTTCCGTAGTTACAGTAGATGCAAGAGAAGTATCAATGTTACTAGATAACACCGTGTAATAAGCATTACCACAGAAATACAAATTGAAATAACTTGAATTTAACGGATCAGAATATCCAGAAAGAATTGGTCTGTCTAAAACAATTTGTCTGTAATTTACATCAACGACTTGCGTTCCTGTTGTAACGTATGGAACACCTGTGTCTGGATTAGTTTCATTTCCGAGAACGTCTCTAATATACAATGTATGACCGACAGAAACTCCGGTAACGTCAACATCGCTGATAATAAAACTACCAGTTGTTATTGTACCTGTATTAACTGTTGCTATCAAATAACCAGGATATCCTGCTTCATTGATAAGAGGTACACGATCTCCTTCAAAATTAATATAAGTGTCAGGAGGAACAACTTCCATAACCTGACCAATGTGCGGACGATCTCTATCATTTGGAAGGAACACTTCCATAACCTGCTTCTGTGGCCAGTAACCTAAAGGATAAAATTCACCGTTAGGTACATTAGTTGGGAACGCAGGGTTTACAACAAATCCCTGATATGCTAGTTTTCCTAAGCCTTTAGCAGTCAAACAAGTATCACCGAAGTTAGCGTTGGAGTTAGTAATAGAAGCAATACCGCCGTTCTCAACAATAACTGCCTGACTACACATAATTGTGAATACAGATACAAGCTGTGCGTAGCCGTTGTTGATAATGTGAATACCAATACCGCCTTGGTTAACTTGCGTGAACGCATCAAAAACAAAAGACTGAATAGGCGATCTTAAACTAGGTGCGTTTCCGTCAACTAGAGCACCGCCGCCAGAGCCTGTTGGATCTAGTCTACGATCAACATATCTGTCTCCGTCGTTAACTGTCCACTGTGTAGGAACATCTGCATCTAAGAAAGGATAGGTAGAAGTATATCCAAAATAAATTGTTGCATCATCACTAGGACTAACTGTTGAAGTGCTTAGTGTTATTAGATAGGTATTTGTACTTAATTGAGTGACTTCAGTTACTGTTGATGCAACATTAACATCGTTAGGACTTAATCCAGTTGGATATATCAAACCTAACAAATCTGGTGTAGGTACATCTGGTGCTGCTCCTTCACCGCCTTCAACAATACTACCAATAAGATCAAAACTTGTTGCGGCTCGTGTACTTACAACACTTCCTTTATCTAAATTTAAATCAAAAATTTGATTTGATAAAGTATTATAGATGTTAGTTACTGTTGTATTTGTGATAACCTGTAGAGATATATCTTTTAGGTATCCAATAGCTGCAATTGTCTCAGTAATCTCTCCCGATATTAGAGAATCGTTTCCTCTCCAATAGGCTAGACCAGCTTCTATACTTCTTTTGTTACCACCAAATCTTGCATCACCTGACACAGCATCAACAATATATCCAACGTCTCTGTAACATTTATTTTCGTCGTAAGTTAATGAAGGAAACGATTCGTTAACAAATGCTACTGTTTGTTTTTGTAAAAACTCTTTATTCTTTTTTAACAATAACTGTGCATTTCTATAACCTTCGTTCGCTGCATCATTAACTGCCATTCCTACTGAGATAGTTCCTGTATATAGTGTTACAGTAATTTGATTTTGATCAGCAACCCATGTACTAGTTCCAGCAGCTAACGGAATCTGAACTGTTTGGTTAGGAACAAACATTGTTCCGTCTTTTAACCAAGGTCCTGATTGGTTAGTACAGTTTTGTACATACGGAGAATAGTAAACATCGATTGGATTCTCTAAGTTCGGAGGAAATGCTACGCAGTATGCACCTGTAGTATAAGTTCCTGCACCACCCGGAGCGTATCTTTCAACACTACCTCTACGCAGATTACGCATCTGCATCTGTGCAATATAGACGCCAGAGTTAACGTGGAACAGATCTAAGTCTTTATTTAGAGGTTCGACGAATGTAGTTCTTAAGTCATTACCAACAACAGATGTATAAGGCTTTAATGGAATTGGGTTATCTTCAAAGTATGTACCTGCCATAACTTTAATAGCAGTACCAGGCTGGTAAAACGGACTACGAACTGCACCGCTAATTGTACGGCAAGCACGAGTTCTGTCCATTGAAGTACCGTCGTTTTCGTCGTTTCCGTCTGGCGTAACATATAAAGTATTACTGACTAAAGGTGCAGTACCTTCAGGTATGCCTCTTACAGTAAAGTTTCCGTCAATCGTTGCATCAGTTTCAACAGAAAGATTTCCGCCTATTCTAACAGTTTGATAAGGAGTAAGTGCAATATCGCCGCCGCTTATGGACGCATTGATTACAATGTCGTCTCCTTCTAACGTTCCATTGATTACATGATCATTGAACTCTAATTTTCCAAGAGTATTTGTCCAGGTAACTTTGCCGTTAGTATCGGTTTGTAACGTAAAACCGGTTTCTGCTTCAGGTGCAGGACCCAAGGCCGGCTGGGCCTGCTGAAGGTTTAGATACTCCCACCTATTTTCTTTTAGTTCTGCAGGAGTAGCAACCGGTTTTCTGTTACTTAATAAACGTGGCATTGCTTTCTCTTAATTAATTGTTAGCTGTTTCAAGAATACTTAATACTAATTTCATCACTCCGTTAGCATCAGCACTTGCCCTTATACTGTCTTGACTTTCTAAGATCATCTTTCCTGTAATAAGTGCAGCACTGTCATTTGGAGGAATTTCAAAATTTTGTACTAATTGAGTTGTTACATTAGGCTCTTGTGCGTTATTTCCTTGTGCATCTGGAAGTACTCTAAAACGTCTATGATGACTAAAAGTAACCGTATGAGATGCAACAGGATCAACGTTAGCTACCTGTGCCATTAGTACAATTGAAGTAACTCCAATTGGTGCAACATATACTGTCGCTGTAGAATTTGTATCTAATACTCGTGTTTTTGTTTTAAACGTGTTTAATGGAATTAATGCCATTTATATCTCCTTATCCGTCAGTGCCGCCTGTTTCAACCGCTAAGATAAATGGTGTCATCTGAGCGAATAAACTCTTTTCAAATGTTCTTCCAGACAGCACACCGGTTGCTTGACTAATTACCAGTGTCGGTCCAATTCTAAAATCTCCGTTTTGGTCAGTTGAAGTAAAGAACACCTTACCATTATTTAACTGAACAACTTCCTTGCTCTGTACAGGATCTACTCTACCTACTTGAGGTAATGCACCATATTGTGTTCCCGCACCGCAATATTCAAATAGATATCCAGAAGCAGATTGATAACTTCGTTGATAGAAGTTTACAGTACTACCATCGATGAACAGTAACGGATTTCTAACGTTGTCTTCTAGTGTAACAATATGATAAGTTCCGTCTTTACTGTAATAAGTCTTAGCAGCTTCAACGGCTCTAAAATTTCCTCCAGAGGCTAAGTCTGCTTTCAATGCATCAATGATTAATCCAACGTCTCTTCTGCATTTCTGTTTATTATATTTGAATCCGCCAAATTCATTAGCAATGTAGGCAATAACTTCTTCTTTGATAAAGTCTTTATTGATATTCAACAAGGCAAATGCTCTAGCAACTTCTTGACTAGTGTTCATTACTAAAGAAATAGCTCTTCTTTCTTCTGCAACAGTTGGTCCATTTTCTATTATGTCAGTAATAACATCAATCTTTGATTGGAGTGTTGAAGTCTGGTCGCCAGTAGCAGGATTTAGATTAGTTACTTGAGATACTGAATTTTGATACTGTGGACTAATAGGAGTTCCAGTAACAATGTCTCCGACAATGCCTTTTATAAAATTGTATGCCGCAGTTGTTTGAGGTATCTCTCCTTGAATTGCACTATTACTTTCATCAAATCCGTAATAGTAAACTCCTGCCATTACACTTTGTCTGTTGCCGCCGTGTACAAGATCTATACAAACACTGTCGATGATATAACCAACATCTCGTGAACACTTTGCCTGATCGTATGTAAATCCAGGATGATTTGTATTGATCCAAGTTATTACTTGACTTTGTATTGATGATTTATTTGATTGCAATGCAGCAAACGCAGCAAGTGCAGTCGAATCAGTGGTCTTGTAACCGTTAGGAACAATTATGTCCGAAACACCAACAGTACCTTGATCTAAAATTTCAAGGATAGTATCAAAACGTTGTCCGACTACTACTCCGGGAGATCCTCCAGCAATCGAAACTGCTAGAGATTTTGCATATTCAATGGCCGCAGTAGTTGTGGTTATTTGTCCTCCAATGCCGTCAACGTAATCTGTTTGATTCCAGTACTGAAGACCTGCAAATGTACTTTGTGTTGTATCATCGTACAGCATGTCCATAGCGATACTATCGATGATTAATCCAACGTCTCTTCTGCATTTATCTTCGTCGTATGTAAATCCGCCAAATATATCGTCTACGTATCCTACAGTTTCGTTCTGAATAAAAATTCTATTCAATTCTAATAGCTCAATTGCACTTTGATAGAAACTTGCTTTAGTTCCTGTGTTACGAATCTCTGGTGCAGCTTGAGGACCAGATAAAATTACTCCTGTAATAATATCCAATCGTTCATTAATAAACGGTATAGTGTTAACACCGCCTGGATACTGAGAAGGATTAATAACTTGAGCTACAGAGCTGGTATATGTTCCGGTAAAGGCCACGTTCGAAACAACTGATTGAACAATTTTCTTCATGTGGTTGATAGCATCAATCGTTTCGGTTTCTTGTCCAAGTATTTTACTTTGTCCTGTTGGGTAAGGACTCTCGGCAACAATACTAGTTAAAACGTTATAGTAAGCATTACCACAGCAATACAAGTTGAAGTAGAATGGGTTTCCATACTCTCCTCCACCAGTTTCAATTGGATTGCTTAATGTGATCGACTGATAATTAACAGCTACAATCTTAGTTCCAGAAGTTAGGTAACGTGTGCCGTCACCGTTGTCTGTTGCTTCGTAACCAAACTGATCTTTAATAAAAATTTCCTGGCCTACACTCGCTCCAGTTACGTCAATACCAGAAATTGTGTAGCTGCCTGTGGTTAAAGAACTTGTATTAATTACTGCGGTTAAAAATCCTGGATAGCCTTGTTCGTTTCTATAAGGAACAACATCGCCGTCATAGTTTACATATTGATCTGGAGGTATGATCTCCATAACTAAACTGATGTGAGGTCTGTTTGCAGGATCTGGTACAAAAATACATACCTGTTGTCTATTTGGGAAATATCCTTGAGGATAAAATTCATTCGGTTCGAATTCGTTTGTTAACTCGTTATAGGCAATATTTTCTGGGTTGTAAACTGTGCCGCCGAACTTTCTCTTACCATATCCTCTGGATAGTAAACATAAATCTCCGAAGTTGTTGTTAGAGTTAGTAATAGAAGCAATGCCTCCATTGTCGGTTTCTACTGCAACATTACAGAAAATTGTGAACACAGAAACTAACTGTGCGTATCCTTCATTGATAATGTGAATGCCTCGACCGCCTTGAGTGATCTGAGTAAACGCATCAAACACAAAAGACTGAATAGGACTTCTTCTGCTAGGTGCGTTACCGTCTACTAAGGCACCGCCGCCTGATCCATTTGGATCAATCCTTCTATCTGCAAATCCGTTCTCAGTCCATACTCCGGGAAGATTTTTATCTTCGATTGGATAGACTGTTGTTTCTCCAAAATACATTATGTCATTTGATGCAGATTTTACTGTCGAAGTGCTTAGTGTAATAATAAATTGTGTAAGAGTGCTTTCTGTACTGAAAGGTGCATACGCAGGTCCATTTTGAATGATAGTAGTGATAGCATTAAAATTACTATCCACTAAATCTCTAGCCACTTCTCCGCCTGCTAGTTGACTGTTAATGATTTGTGTTACAACAGCAGTCATTGTGGTAGAACTAGTTCCTGGAATAATTGTTTCAACTGAGTCTTGATAGAAACTGGTAACTGGATTATTTGCAATAACATCTAATGCTATGCTCTTAGCATATTGAATAGCACCGGCTGTTTCTTTAAGCTGTCCTTCAATTACACTTACCGCACCTTCCCAATAGGCTAAACCGGCTTCAATAGCTCTAGTGTTAGAACGTTTTATGATGTCTCCGGCTATTGCATCTACAATTAATCCAACATCTCTAAAACATTTTTCTTCGTTGTAATTAAATTCGTAAGGTTGAATGTATGTCTTGTTAACAAATTCTACTACTTCAGAGACAATAAATGCTCTGTTGGCATTTAGTATTGTATAAGCACGATCTATATTTGTAGATGTACTGACAGATAAACTAATTGGAACTTGTTCTGGTGCTACAGCAGGACCTTTCTTAATAATATTTCTAATTAGATCAATATTCTCTCCAATGATCCTTGCTTCATTAATAGTTGCACCTAGATAATCTAAATTTTGAACTTCAACAGTTTGATAAGTTTTAGTAGCAGGAATTCTTTGAACAACTTTTTCAATTAACGACTTCATGTATTTGTAAGCCGCCATTGTTTGAGGGACTTCGTTTACAAGAACGGTACTGGTACTAGTGTATCCATAATAGTAAACACCTGCTTGAATACTTTGACGATTTCCGCCGCGTATAAGGTCCATTGCTACACTGTCTAACACATATCCAACGTCTCTTCTGCATTTGACTTGATCATAAGTAAATTCGGGATTGTTAATATTAATCCAAGCAATTACTTCGTCTTTAATAAATTCTTTATTTGCAGTTAATAGATCGATAGCAATAGCATAAGGTGTTGATGTATTAATGTCTCCGTTAGGAACAATTAAATCAGTAACTCCGCTAGTCCCTTCTATGATAACTTCGATCACAGTGTCAAACTTTGAACTTAACTCGTTAGCAACAATTCCAGATGTTCCTGTGCTAATATATTGAGTCAATGTTCCTAATACAGGAACAGTTATTCCTTGAATAATGTCTGCGGTAATATCTCTTGCATATGCAAAAGCATTAGTTGTGGTTGTTTCTTCGCCAGGTATTACTGTGTTTGTTTGATTCCAGTATTGAAGTCCTGCAAATGTACTTTGACTTGATCCGTTGTGGACCATATCTAAGATTAATCCGTCAAGAATTAGTCCCGTATCTCTAGCACACTTTTCGGCATTATATTCAAAATCTAGATTTGTAAAAGTTACATCAATATAGTTAACGACTTCATGTTGCATGAAAGTCTT
>JACCEB011123087.1_pt1 | contig 12262 bp, 12 predicted proteins | sample 7454761 | NCBI WGS metagenome assembly JACCEB01 (sample SAMN15323454, study PRJNA562643) | freshwater metagenome | isolation source: river surface water | place: USA:Blue River Watershed | collected 2017-08-18 | reverse complement strand
CTCCCGCTGATGAATTTATTTTTCCAGTACGTTCATCTAAATAATTAACTATTTCATATTCTATATTTGCAATATATATTGTTATAGTTTTATTATTAACTTTAATTTCTTCTGTTTTTGGATTATCGATTACTGTAGCCATAGTACCCAACATTTTTCTTAAATCTTTTTCATAATAAATTTTATTATTTTGATAATTCATATTATAATTCATATTATAATCATCAATATTTTTATTATATAGATTTACAGCATTATTTGTTTCTGTATTTTTCTTTTTTAAAAATATAAATGCACCAACAGATGATGATAAACAAACTATAATTAATACAATTATAACTATATATAATATTTTCATTATATAATATAATTTGTAAAATAATAAAAAAAAATATATTTAATTTAATGATAAATATACATATAGAGACTAAAACACATAGATGTATCATAATCCATTCGAATATATGTGTTTTCTTGTTTTTCTACATGCTTAACAACTGAATAAAATGCTCCCCATTTTTCGCGTGCTTCTAAATATGCTTCTGTATCATTAATTACATCATTTATATATGGTAAAAGTGCATTCTTAATATCTGTAGTATTCTCAAGTTTTGCTACAGGAGAAGAATTAGCCAAGTTATAAAGTTTTTGAACTTTAGTATTATTAAATGTAATATCAGTATTCATTATAAGAGTTGATATAAATAAATATATTAAGATATTATGGTGATTTATTTTTCAATTTTTTTATTTATTATATTATTCATTATTAACACAATCACTACAAATAAATCCATAATGTTCATATAAATATTCATTATGATCTTTTAAATCCTTATTTAAAAGATATGAATCATATATTTCTGATCCTTTTTTAATATTTTTAATAGATTTTACAATCATAGTACCATTTTCTTGATTAAAATTAAATTCTACATTTGGATTACAGGAATGATTAAATTTTGCAACTAATGGTAATGTTAATGGTCCATATTTCAATCCTTCAAATGCATTAAAAATATATTTAGCATAATAAAATTCTATTAAATCTTTTGAATATTTTGAAAAAAAATCTCTTAGTTTTTTATCAGTATTTTTAATAATTTTATGAACATTTTTTATCATATTTGTTCTTGGAAAATTAAGAATATTTCTAGGATATAATTCATTTTCTTTACATTCAATATATTTTTTTGTCAATTGTAATCCCTTATCTATTTCATTTTCTCCAAATAAATTAATCATAGGATACTCTATTAAAAGGATCTCTCCTTTTTGAATATTATTATTTGCTATAACTTTATGATATTCATCATTATTTAAAAAAGTTATTTTATTAGATATAAAATTATCAGATTTATAAGAAGGGGAATAAAATTTCATTACAAACAAGTAAATTAGTTAACAAACAAGTAAATTAGTTAACATATATAAAATTCAATTTTTAAAAATATAAGATAATCGAGATGCATTGATAAACATAAAAGGTTTATTTTAAATTGCTGTGTGCATCATATTAACAATTAAAATTAATATAATAAATAAAAGATAAAAACAAAAATATTCGAGATGCTTTATAAAAAAAGGCGTTTTCTTTTAAAATTTTGCTGTGAGCATCTATAATTAGTCCCCATATTAACCCCAACCCCCTTCTTAAATAAATAATAATTCCCCCCCATTTTTTATACAATAACACTGTCCCTTATTCAACTAAAAATCACTTTGAGAATGCTAGAATCCAATCATCTTAGTTTTTAACCAAAATAATCTATATTATTTTTTAACTACATAATCATACATAATTAAATATAAATTATCTTTCCAATTGCCCTTATCCTTAACCAAATCCCCTCCCATATATCAGGATGCATTTTTATATTCCATTGATTTATAAATTGCTGTGTACATCCTACTCTATTAGAGTATGTTATATGTTTAAATCTATTATTATATAAAATATATTTAAGAGATATTTAAATAAATCTTATTTAAGTAAACATGAACTTTAATAGTGCATTTGATGCTACTTTAAACACACTAAAAAATATTGTTAACTATGTTAGAGGAGAAAATGGTGCAATGGCGCACGCTTCATTAAATGAATTAACACCATTTAATTTAGATTCTGAAAAACAAGAAAAGTTTGATAATGTACTTATTGAACTTTTCTTACTTGTTCGTAATGATTCTAGTCTTAATGACAAACTCGAACAAATTTTATCTATGATTAATTCTTCAACTGAAACAGAAGAAAAAAAAGTATATTTTGAACGATTTATTAAAACAGTATTATTTATTCGTCAGCCACGCAAAGGGAAAGGAGAACGAAAACTCTTTCAAGATACAGTTAAATATCTATGGGTTAAAAATCAACCAGTTGCAGAATACATTATAAGTCTTATTCCAGAATTTGGATGCTTTGATGATCTTAATCATTTGTATGATTTAGATATTATGGGTCTTAATAGATACCTTGTAAAGATGATGGCAGAAGCTATTAAAAAAGATTATCAATTAATCCAACAAGATCCAGAAGCAAAGATTAGTTTAGTTGGTAAATGGGCTCCGCGTGAAAAATCACAATATGATAATTTTGCACATGATATCGCAACACATATTAATGGAAGTGTAAATAAAAATACTTGTATGAAACAGTATCGTAAAATGATTGCATCACTTAATAAACATCTCAAAACAGTACAACATCATATGTGTCAAAAGAAATGGAGTGAAATAGACTTTAATAATGTACCATCAGTATCAATGACAAAATTTACAAAAGCATTTCAACATGAAAAAACCAGTCCATATCCAAAAGCATCAACAAGATTACGTGTTAGATACAATAAAAATATTTATACTGGACGTCGTCATGATGAAAGTCATCCAGATTATGAAGATCGTAATACATGTAGAACAAACCTTCATAACTTTTTAAAGGATGGAAACAAAGTTAAATCATCTGTAACAGATCTTTCATCTATTGTACAAAATTATCTTTCTGGATCAGAAGCTGATATAGTTTGGGAATCACAATGGGTTTCACGTGTAGATGAGCTTCGCATGCTTTTAAATTCTGTTGAAAATAAAATGACAATATTTCCAATGGTAGATCTTTCAAGTTCTATGAGTGGTAATCCAATGATTCAAGCAATTACCCTTGGTCTATTTACATCAATGTTTATGGATAAAACACCAGATGGAGAAGAAAATCAATTCTCAAACAGATTTATGTCATTTAATACAACACCACAACTTGTTAAACTTCCACGAACAGGAACACTAAAAGAAAAAATAGAAGTAATGCAAAGATGGACTGGTTCTGGAATGTGGGGTGGAACTACAAACATTCAAAAAGCTATACAACTCCTTCTTGATATCGCAATTACACATAAATTACCAAAAGAAGAAATGCCACAAGTTCTCGCAATCTTTTCTGACATGCAATTTGATGAAGGCGATTCAAACTGGAATGAAACATCATATGAAATGATTAAGAGACAATTTGAAACAGCTGGATATTCAGTCCCACATATTATTTTCTGGAATCTTCGTGAAAATACACAAGGTTATCAAGTTCTTGCTAACAGACCAAATTCAACGATGCTTTCTGGTTTTTCAACTAGAATGATGGATTTATTCTTACAAGGAAATCTTGATGAACTCAAGAATGTTTCAAATGTTTCAGAAGAAGTAAAACAAAAAAATACAACAAAAGATCTTTTTGAAAAAGCTCTTGCACACGAGATGTTTGAAAGTATCAATGAACAAATGAAAACAAAGCTTGAAGAAATTATCTGTTAATTAATTTACAATATTTTTATAAAAATTGATTTTAATTATATTTAATGTTTTAATTTTATATTGTAATTATAAAATTAATGATTATAGCAATATCTGGAAAAATCGGTTCTGGAAAATCTACAGTTGGAGATATATTTGAAAGAGAAGGATTTATATTAGATTCTTTTGCAAAATCTGTAAAAGATATTTGTTGTATTTTATTTGGATATGATCGTGAAATAATAGAAGGTTCTACACTAAATAGTAGAATATGGAGAGAAGCTATTGATAAAAAACATACAAATTTGATTGGAAAAGATTTTACTCCACGCGATGCAATGGTATTAGTTGGAACAGAATTTGGAAGAAATATGATTCATCCCAATATATGGGTTAATACATTATTTAATCGTTACGATAAGAATAAACATCTACTTATAACAGACCTTCGATTTCCAAATGAATATGAAGAAATAAAAAAACGAGGAGGAATTGTTATTCGAATTAATCGATGCAATTTAAACAGTTCTAATCATATTAGTGAATGTGCCCTTGATTATCATAATTTTGATTATGTTATAAATAATGATGGTACACTAGAAGATTTAAAAACTAATGTATTAAATATAATAAATGAAATAAAAAAACACACTTAAAATTTAATTAAAATTATCTACATAAAACTCAAAAGACTTTGTGAGACTACGCATATCTCTATAATATTCATCACTCAATTTATCATCCACTAAAATATTTTTCGACTTTTCAAAATCAAACAAAACAAAACAATCTTTTTCTATATCAAATCCGATATTATCTAACAAAGTATCACGATGAGCCCAAAAGTTATCACGCAAATAATTCAATGCATTTGGAATGTCCTCAAAGATATCTTCATTTGGTTTAATTTTATCACACTTATCTTTCTTAATATCTTCAAAAGCACTATGTAACATCTTAATTGTCTTTGATACGACTGCTACAACTTCTAAATCTTCAAAAACATAGATACCCTTAATTTCCTCCAAATACTTACATTCATTTTTGGAAAGAAGAGAATACAACTCTGCCATTTTATTGTCGTTAAAATCTTCTAGCTTGTAAATCTTAATGGTAATCTTATCAAACACGAGTACAATCAACATGTCTTCTTTAAAGTGGAGGATATCAGAATTTTCAGGCTTTAAATTCTGGTCAAAAAAAATCTCGAAAAGTCCTTGATTAATCTGATCGAAATATGTTCTCTTCGTTTTTTTAGCAAGGATTTGGTCGGAATAAATACTATCATACATGCCTTCTACAACATACGCATCATCATCAATTGCTAAGAAATGTTTCATCGCCTTTTCCTTCAAAAGAATTTCAAAGGAATTACGCGGAAAATAGGTTGAATAACGACGAACTTTGAGCTCGTGCTCCATATCGTTATTTTCAAAAGTGGGGGAAAGAGTAATGGAAATCATTTTATTTTATGTATATTTATTATTATAGAACATATATGATATTTCATATTTTCAATTTTTTAAAAATATTGCTTAGTTAACAATTTATTGCTTGTCGGCCATATTAGCCATATATATAGTAGCACTACCAAAAATAAATACTGATAAATAATTCATATTAAATTTCTTTTTAAATAATAATATATTTACTATAATAAATACGAATAATGTTGTTATATTATAATTGATTACTAGACTTGGTTCATGCATACCTAATATTTCTACAGAAGCATTCATTGCAGGACTCATAAATAAATATTCACCTATAGCAAATAATATTAATATAAAAATTCTTGGACCTAATGTATATTTTGATAAGAAAATTGGTCCAGACATCCATGCCATTGATTGAAAAAATGCTGCTATTATAAATGGTAAAAATGGAAATGTATATTTAGGAAATATTTTAAAATATCTATCTAATAGTTTTTCCAATTGAGGTGTTGCAGCTGTTCTATGAGTTGGATCTTTATACATATTATATAATATATAATATAATAAATATATTAATTATTCATATTAATTATTCATATTTTAGTTAATTTATATATCTATATATTAAATCATCTGGTGGCAATCTGTTGTTATTTTCTTTAAAATATTGATAATCATAATCACATCTACATATGTGTATACAATTACAATTTAATATATTAATTTCTTGTTCTTTTTCTTCTATTAATTTATTTTTTTTAATACCGTCTAATTTATCTAAATCATCAACTGAATTACTTTTTCTTTTTAAATTATTTTCTATAGGAGTAAATAAATTATTATAATTTATATTATTTTCATTCGATATTTTTATTTTTTTTATTTTAATATTTTCATAATCGTCATTATCTGCTTTTCTTTTTAATTTTAATCTATTTAAATTATATGTTAATATATTTATTTCATTATTTATGTTTAATTTTCTTTTTTTATTTTGTATAACTGGTTGAAATGTTACTTTTCTTTTTTTTATATTATCTTCTAAACTATCGACAAGACAAAATTCTTCCATTTATATAATTAAAGATAATTTTTATTTGATTTTACCCTTAAAATGTCTTTAAATTCTCTATCATCTATTTTTAATTTATATTCATCTGAATATAATTTATTAACAGTAGAATATATAAAAGAGCTTGCTATATTTTCTAATTGAAAATCTTCATAATCACCTAGACCAGTTTTTTCATTAAATTCTACTAATTTAACATTATATTTTTTATCAACTATAAAATCTAATCCAAATAATTCATAGACATTTTTTTGATCTGGATATGGTTTCATTATTTTAAATTTTTTTATTAATCTAAAAAGATATGTTAAATTTTGTTTAATTTGATTTATAATATATTTACCATTTTCTTCTCCTATTTGTTCTTGTAAATCTTCAATATAATAATCACGATCGTCGTTTCCTGGATTTGTTATATTTTCTTTAACATTATTAATATTAAAAGTATTAGATCTCTCATATAAACTTAAATTCATTATAATAGGTTTTACAAAATATGCTCTATATATACCATCAACTAAAGATATAACAAGATATACTCTCAAATCAAATACACGATTATTAAATAATAATAAATCTTTAATATATTCTGATAAAACTAACTTATTATTTCCTCCCGGTTCTTTCTTATTTCCTTTATATAAAAGATGTTTACCATTTTTATTAATAAAACTTTTAAATTTATCAAAATTATCAAATAATTCTATATTTGCTCTTTCAAAACTCCAAGTTGGTCTTAAAATAAATATTTTATTATTTGTAAATAAATGTTTATATTTATCTAAATTATTTATATCTATATCTGTATGATAAACCATAAATCTTTTATAATTTTCTGGTTCTTCTCTTTGTATAGTTTTATATAAATTTGATTTATTAGTAAGATACTTTCTATGATATGTATCAAATCTATATGATATATCTGCTTTTATTGAATAATCACTTTTTCCAATAACATAACTAAAATCAACATGTTTTAATTTTTTAGCTTCTTCTTCTGTAACTAATCTCCAATTTGGATTAGTTCTAAATATTTCTTCTATATATTCTAAATTTACTCCTTTACTTTCATTATCTACTTTTATAAAATATGTTTTTTGTTTAATTAGATTGGATTTTTGTTCCATTAATAATATAATATTATTATATAAATTAATAATATAATGATTCAATTTAATTATAAATATGATTACGATAAAGCAATTGAAGATAAAAATAAAATATTAAATTTAATAGACTATCCATATTTAAAATATTATGTATCTGATAATACAATAAAAGAAACATTTAATAATTTAAAAAATGCAAAACCACATATTGTCAATAGACCATTTTATATAAATAATGTTAAATTAGAAAAAGATGATCTAAAATTTAATAATACAAATATATTAATTATGTCAACAAATGACGAATATGAAAAAATAAATAGAATAACTGATTATTTTAATGAAAAATGTAGAATTGAATGTCAATTTTTTGGTTCTATTGGAACTGTAAAAGAATATTATGAGAAACATTTTGATAAAATTATAAATCATATGAGAGAAAATAAATTAGAAATTAATATAGAAAATATTAGAGATACTATTTTTAAATATGGAAAAAAAGATAAATTTGGAGAATGTTCAACTTTTCGTCCCAACTTAATGAAATACATTATAGAACATTTTAATTCAAAAAAAATATTAGATATGTCATCTGGATGGGGTGATAGATTAGTAGGTGCAATGGCTTGTGATATAGATTGTTATCATGGTTTTGATCCAAATTCTTGTTTACAACCCGGATATAAAAAAATAATTAATTTTTTTAAGGAAGATATCATAAATAAAGATGCAGATTTAAAAATACAAGAACTTCCATTTGAAAAAGCAATTTTACAAGATGATTATTATGATTTAATGTTTACTTCTCCACCATATTTTGATATTGAAATATATGATTCAAATTCTGAAACACAATCTACACATAAACAAAATGAAGAATCTTGGTATAATAGTTATATGAGAGTATGGATTGAAATAATTTATAAAGCTTTAAAAATAAATGGAAAAATGATATTTAATATAAATCAATTTCAACATCATCATTTTGTAAGTTGGCTTGTTAGAGATTTAAAATCTGATACAAGATTTAAATTTCTTGGAACAATCGGATATACTGGAACTGTTATAAAAAATGTTCAACCAATATTTATTTGGAAAAAAATGAATTAAAAAACTTTTAAATAATTAATTTAGTAAATTACTAAATTAATATAAGTAAAATTATGTCTCAAGAAAAAGATTATGTTATGTATATAGTTGTAAACGATGATCTTAAAATGGGTAAAGGTAAAATAGCATCCCAAGTAGGCCATTGTGTTCAACATATTGTTGAAAATATTATTAGATCTTATTATGAAAGTAAAAAGACAGATGCATATACTAGATATATGAAATGGAAAAATGGAGCAAAAAAAATAGTTTTAAAAGCTTCTAAAGACGAATTAATCAAATTAAGCAAAGAAATGGAATCTATTGCCATATATGATGCTGGTAAAACACAAATAGAATCAGGAAGTTTAACAGTTATTGGATTTTATCCATCGTGTACAAATTCAATTTTATTTTCACAATATAAATTGTTATAATAATAAAATACATTTAACATAATGCTATTATTTATATAAATATAAATGTCTTCTAACGATGTAATATCGAATGATCAAGTTGATCCATTAGATAAAGCTGATATAATTATTGTAACAACTCCTTTTGGACTATCAATAGCATATAATTTAGCTGATGAATTAAAAAAACTAAATTTTAAAACAGCAATTACAAATACTGTTAAAGATAATGATGTTTTACATATTCTATTATTCTCATTTAAATTAGAAAAATTACCAAAAAAATATATTATTTATCAATTAGAACAAATTAATAAAAGTCTATTCTTGACTGATCGTTTATACACAGATATTGAAAATTCTATATTGTCAATGGATTATTCACATGTAAATTTTAATAATTTAAAAAATTCACATAAAAAATATATAAGATATCAACCAATGCCAATAGCTAATAAAGTAATACAGTATACACCAGAATATGAATACGATATTTTATTCTTTGGAGGTATTAATGAAAGACGTAAAAAAATATTAGATCATTTATTTAAAGAAAAATTTGTTGTAGCATATACATCTGATACATTCTTTGAAAGTCTATACACACATGTTAAAAAAGCAAAAATTGTTTTGAATTTACATTATTATGATAATGCTATTTTAGAAACAGCAAGACTTAATGAAATACTACCATTTAATACTCTTATTGTTTCAGAATCATTAAATAGATCAGATGTAATCAATGATTTTTATAAAGACGATGTATTTTTTATTGATAATATTAATGAAAATCTTTCAAATATTCATATTCTTGTTAATCAACTTAGAAATTGTTTAGATAATTTTGATATTTATAAATCACGTATAAATAAAACAAGAGAAAAGACTGTTAATAAATTATACAATTATTTTTCTTATTATCTTAAAAAGAATCTTTATGAATGCGATGTATTACAATTAGATACTTATGATAAATATATAGATTTTGAAAAAATTATTTGTTTAACAAATGGAGATATTAATATTTTAAAACAAGAATTTCATAAAAATAATTCAGATTATATTAATGATGTTTATTTTTTAACTAAAATAAATAATAAAGCAAAAATGTATTATATGTTATTTAAAAAATTTTTAGATACTAAATTAAATACTGTAACTATATGCGATGATACATGTATTTTTCCAGATAATTTTAAACAAATATTTAGATCTATAAATAATTATTTTATTACAAATGTATTTGATATATTTATTTGTTCTAAAAAAAATATTTCAAAAGAAATAGAGGATGAAAAAATACAAAATATTAAATTATTTAATAATATTGTATTTATTGATCTAGTTGATCTTAAAACAGAAGATTTAGTTAAAATAGAAATGCTACCGTTTAACGTATTTTCTAGAAATTTTGCCGAAAAATATATTGATATCTATCATAAAATTACAAACAATGTTGAAAAAACTATGGAAAATATTATCAATATAATGCTTAATTATAATATTAGTTATGTATCAACAAATATTAATTATTTTAATAATATTAATTCTTATGCATTACTAAATTAAATATTATTTTAATTATTTAAGTATTATTTATTAATATATATTATTAATAAATGACAAACACTCAACAAATTTTAACAGAAGAACAATATAATCAAGTTAAACTTGAACTAAAATACGAATTAGTTCATGAGATTAAAGAACAAATTAAAAATGAAGTTAAAGAAGAAATATACAAAAAACTTAACATAGATGATTCTAAAAAAGTAGAACCTGCAAAAGTAGCACATAAAAAAAAGAAAAAGGAATTATCATTTTTTGATAAAGTACATAATATGTTTAATTTAATGAGAGGGTTCGCTTTTTATGACAGCGATGATGATGATGATGATGATGATGATGAAGAACAAGAAGAACAACAAGAAGAACAAGAACAAGAAGAACAACAAGAAGAACAAGAACAAGAAGAACAACAAGAAGAACAAGAACAAGAAGAACAACAAGAAGAACAACAAGAAGAACAAGAACAAGAAGAACAACAAGAAGAACAAGAACAAGAAGAACAACAAGAAGAACAAGAACAAGAAGAACAACAAGAAGAACAAAAACTATCTATGAAAGATTTGCTAAATATTGAGCTTCAAAAGAATCTAAGTGATATGTCTGATAGTGATGAACTTGAAGTAGGACTTATTACACAAGAAATTATAGATAAAGTTCTTTCTAATATAACAAAAAAGAAAGAACAATAAATGATCTATAATAAATTTATTTTTTTTTATTTTGTTGTTTTGGTTTTGTTTGTTTTGAATTTGATGGCTTTGGTTTTATTTGTTTTTGTTTAGTTTGTGTTGTATTATTACGTCTACCTCTCTTTTTTGGTTCTTCTTTTAAATCAACATCAACTTGTTTAACATTTTCTTCCATTTTTTCTTCTATTTGCTTTTTTTCAACAGAATTTACTTTTTCTTGTTTTTCTTCTTGTTCAATTTCATTTTTAATTTCTTCTAATAATTCTTCTGTAACACTTAATTTATCGTTATCTACATTTAAACTTTGTATATTTTCTAAATTAATTTCTTTTTCTTCTTCTTTATCAACAGTTTGATTATCTGATTTACTTTCTATTTCTATTACTATTACTTCTTGTGGAAATAATTCTGGAACTAGTTGTTTCTCTATTTCTTCTAATTTAGACATCTCAATTCCTATTTCAGAATTATCTTTATTATTTGATTGTGTATCTGTATCTGTATTAATTTTAATAGGATTATCTACATATTTAATAATTATTTCTAATTTATTCTTTAACATTTCATAATATAAGCTCGATGCTTTTGAATTAATTTTTTGTATTTCTGGAATTTGTACATATATATTACCAGATGTATCATTTAATCTAGATCTTAATGTTTTAACAATATTATATTCTTTCTTAGTATAATTTGTATAATATGCATTAAATACATTAACTGCTACATATAATACAATACCTATTAATGGAATATATCTATATTTGCTTGTTGTATTTAATTTCTTCATAGAATTAAATATTTGATAAGCCATATAAACAAAACCAACACTTTCCATTAAAACATGCATTACACGTTTTTTCTTTAATTTTTCAATATGTTCTATATATGATTGTGTATATTTTTTTGAACTTAATAATCTAAAAAATGGATCATATTCTTTTAAAAAAATATCAAATACTCTTCTTACATTTTCTAAAGTTGGCTCTTTGTTATTTTCTTTTAAAAAATTAATAGTTTCATAATATTTAATAGCACCTTCTCCATTTAAACAAAATAAATTTTCACCATTAATATCATAAATAGTTGATAAAGCTTT
>JACCEB011441754.1_pt1 | contig 12267 bp, 14 predicted proteins | sample 7454761 | NCBI WGS metagenome assembly JACCEB01 (sample SAMN15323454, study PRJNA562643) | freshwater metagenome | isolation source: river surface water | place: USA:Blue River Watershed | collected 2017-08-18 | reverse complement strand
TCCGGCATCCTCCTCAACGGAAGCGAACGCCATCAGGTCAACATCTGGAACTGGCCCGTCGGCTCCGGCGAAATGTACGGCGTCCGAAAAAATCCCGCTTCCTCCCCCGAACTGAAGGCCGCCGTGACGCCAAAAAAACGCGCAGACAAACCCGTCGGCTCATGGAACCGCTTTGAAATCACAGTCCTAAAGAAACACGTCACCGTCATCCTCAACGGCGAAAAGCTCATCGATAACGCCCTCATCCCCGACCTCCCCGACAAAGGCCCCATCGGATTTCAACACCACGGAAAAAAAGAAGCCGGCGAATGGACTGAAGCCCCTTCCCTCATCCGCATCCGCAGCATCTTCCTCAAGGAACTGTAATACGCGCCCCCAGCAGTAGGGTCAGTTGCCGGACGCCCCCTTGGAGCAACGGTCAAAACCCGCAGGAAAGCGGCCCCCTCTCCAGCTCTAACATCGCTGCGGATACCAGCCTCAGGCAACGCCTTTCGCAAGGGGCGAAGATTCCTAAATCGCTAAAGGGACGGGGCAACGCGTATCGCCCTAACCCAAACCAACAGACCACGCCGAGTGGCCGATTCATGTCTCGTGCCGTCACCTCCACTCCAGCGCCAAGCGCTGACCCTGCAATCGATGCTCAGCCAAGCACCGCAACTCCAACGACATCCCATTTTCCAAAACCTCAGCCTCAACCCACCCACTCGGCTCGCCCTCATCCAACACGTAAGCACTCGACGGAAGATTCACCAAATGAATGCCCGACGCATGCTGCGTCACAGTCCACCGATGCGTATGCCCAAACACGTACGCCTTTACCTGTCTCCGAGGCGCCACCATCGAGAAAAACTCGTCCGTATCCTGCAACGGCCACTCCTCAATCTCATCCACAGGGTTGTGATGAGCATAAATGATGGCCGGCTTTTCAGGCTCCGCATCAAGCACAGACGCCATCCAACTGAGTTGCGTCGCCCCAAACCGCCCCTCACTCACCGGACGCGTCGATGAATCAGCCAAAATCCAGTTCACGCGAGGAGTCCGAATCACACCCACATGGCGTTGCTCCATCAAACTCATCCGATCCGTCTCACACATCGCATCCCGAAAATGGTCGCGATCGTCATGATTACCCAACGTCAAAAGCACCGGCACCTCGCTCTCCCTCAATGGCTCGAGCAACTCACAAAGAACGCGGTAATCCCCGATCTGCCCCGTCTGGAACGCGCAGTCGCCATTGATCAGAACCCCAGCAACCCGGCGCTCACGCCCCAATACCTCTCGCACCGCCATCCGAAAGTTGTCCGCCATATTCACCCCCAAAGCCGAACGGGTGACATCCCCCGAAATGTGAATGTCCGCAAAAAGCGCCCAAACATGCGGATCCCCCGCAAAGGCTGGACGCTGGCCGATTCCCGCCTCCGCCCCAATGCCCGAACGCACGTTCGACACAACTGAAGCGGCCATCACACAACGCAGGAAACCCCTGCGATTAAAGGTTTTTTCAACCTCATGACATCCTCGCAACGAGGAAAACTCGATTGGCATGGGGAAGCACGCTCCATCCAGAACGCGTCACACCCAACGCAAACACGCGACATTCCTGTGACGCCGCCATGAGCCATCATGAACGCCAACGCAACGATACCCGCTCACCGTGTTGCGGATGCTTGTCGTCCACACACCGCAACTCCAACTCCATCCCTTCCTGCGACGCAACCGCCTTCACCCATCCATTGGGTCGGCCCTGCACAAACACATACGCCGTCGGCGGCAGATTAACCAAGTGTAGGCCACTCTCATGCCGACTCACCTGCCACCGATGCGTGTGCCCGTACACATAGGCCTTCACTTGCTTACGCGGCAAAATAATCGAAAAAAACTCCTCCGTATCCTCAAGCGGGTACTTGCTGGAAGGCTCACGCGGATTGTGGTGCCCCACAATCACCACCGACCGAGTCGGAGCCGAATCCAACCGCTCCCGTAACCACTCCAACTGGCGCTGCCCAAACCGCCCCTCGCTCACCGGCTTCGTGCAAGAATCCATCACAATCCAATCCACCGCGCCCCCACGAATCAACGCGCACTCTTTATCCACACCTCCTGTCCTCGTCTCACGCCCCTCGCGCACCACCTTCCGAAACTGCTCGCGGTCATCATGATTTCCTAAGGTCACATGCAAAGGAATACGCTCGTCCCGAAGGGGTTGAATCAGCCGCGTGAAGGCAGCATAGTCCGAAGATAACCCCACCTTGTACGCGCAATCGCCGTTCACAATCACCCGCGAAATAGCGCCCCCACTCCGTCGCAACTCCGCCACCACACGCGTCAAGTTGTCCGCCATGTTCGTTCCCATCGCCGTCGCCAAAACATCCCCGTCAATGTGCGTGTCCGAAAGCAAGGCAACCGCCTCCGTCCCCCCCGAACCGCCCACCGAGGCCGCCTCAGAAACAACGCCACCCGCCACCGAGGCCGCAATCGTCTCAAGAACCCTTCTCCGAGACATTAACCCCCCGACAATACCCTCGCATGAACCCGGTAGAAAATGAATCGGCATGACGCACACCTGCGCAACGAACATGCCAGCGGCGCCTCACCCACCGCCCTCCCCCAAAGCTCTCACCCAAAGCTCTCACCCAATAAAACAACTCAACATTTCGTCGACAAACAGAGGCCGGACTTGATTCAAACCAATCAGGTTGTTTTCTGGTTCGTGTTTCCCGATGTCATCCGAACTTCTCCGCACACCCTGGGACAATACCTGCCGCCTCGATAGCCTCGAACATCCCCACGTGGACGAAGAGGACTACAAGCCAGCCCTCAAACATGCCCAACTCAAACTGCTGAGCTACCAACGCTCACTCGCCGAATCAAAACGGGCGCTCATCGCCGTCTTCGAAGGCCCCGACGCCGCCGGAAAAGGCGGCGCAATCAAGAGAACCGTCGAACGCCTGGATCCCCGCCTCTATCGCGTTCACTCCATCGGAAAACCCTCCGAGGAAGAGTACCAACACCACTACCTGCGCCGATTCTGGACTCGCCTGCCCGCCTACGGCCACATCGCCATCTTCGACCGCTCGTGGTACGGACGCGTCCTCGTTGAACGAGTCGAAGGCTTTGCAAAAGAACGTGAATGGCGGCGCGCCTACGAGGAAATCAACAGCTTCGAAAAGCAACTCGTCGACGACGGAGCCATCTTCGTCAAAATCTATCTCCACATTTCTAAGGACGAGCAACTCAACCGCTTCAAGCGACGCGAAGCCGACCCCTACAAGCACTGGAAAATCACCGACGAAGATTGGCGAAACCGTCGCAAATGGAGCGAACACAACCAAGCCGCTGAGGAAATGTTGCTCCGAACAAACACCGCAAACGCCCCTTGGCGCGTCATCCCTGCAAATTTCAAGTGGTTCGCGCGCGTCGAAGTCGCGAAAACTATCCTCGGTGCCGTCGAACACGCAGGCATCAAGAAACTGAGCTGACCCATGGATCGCCCCTCCCTCGCCCTCGCCCTCGCCGCCTTGCTTTGCCTGCCCGCATGCTCACGCCTACCCGGTTTCCAAGACACCAATCATCAACTAGAAATCGCAAAGAAACGCGAAACGACCGGTGACCTCAACGGAGCCGTCACCGCATACGAAGGCGCCCTCGGCGATCATCCACGCGCACCGGAAGTTCATTACCGACTCGCGCAAATCCATGCCGACCAACGGAAAGATCCCGTTGCCGCCATGCACCATTTCCAACGCGCACTCGACCTCGCCCCCGAGGGCCCGTTCGCAAAAGAGTGCCGCGAATACATCGCAAAAGAAGGCCATAACCGACTCATCGCAAAACTCGGGCAAGGACTCCCACTCACCCAAGTCGAAGCCGCAAACCTTCGGAATAAGGTCAACGACCTCGTCAAAGAAAACGCCGAACTCAAGGCAATCAAACTCGCCCCGCAATCCAACGCCGCCTCCAAATCCGGCGACTTGTCGCAAAAACCAATCCCCGCCGGCGCTCGTACCCACACCATCCAAAACGGCGAAACCCTCGCGTCGATCGCCATAAAATACTACGGCAACAAAAGCCGCTACATGCAGATTCTCAACGCCAACTTTCACAACCCCGAAGCCGCTAAAAAACTCAAGCCCGGCATGGTCATCATGATTCCCTAACTCAAAACCCATGGAATCACCCAACCCAGGTCTTCTCGAACCTCTCCTCGGCCCACACCTCCCTTGGCTCTTCATCGAATCACGCTGGTGGACCGCATTCGGACTCATCGGCAACGCCGTCTTCAGTCTTCGCTTCGTCGTCCAATGGCTTCGTTCAGAAAAAGAGCGAAAAGTCGTCGTCCCCCCTCTCTTCTGGCACCTCAGTTTCTGGGGCAGCCTCATCTCCCTCATCTACGCCCTCCACCTCGACAAACTCCCCGTCATCCTCGGCTATCTCTTCCTACCTATCCTCTACGGCCGCAACCTTTTCCTCTTGAAAAACGCCCAGACCTAAGCCCATCCGAAAAACGGCCCACCCCCAACTCTCATTTTTCAAGTGTAATGCCTCCTCCCATCCCGTAAAACGTAACGAGATTTTCCAGCTATGCGCTTCTCCGCTCCCAAAGACACTCTCGCCGCCGCTCTGCAAACCGTTCAGAACGTCGTCAACCCACGGGTCACGCTCCCCATCCTCATGAACGTGAAAATCGAGGCGCACGAAAATAAGGTGCGCCTCACCACGAGCGACCTCGATATGTCCGTCTCCGTAGTGTTCGAGGCGGACGTCGAACGCGGCGGCGGAACCACCATCCCCGCCAAACGCCTCTTCGGAATCACACGCGAACTCATCTCCAGCGACGTCCGCATCGACACCGACTCGCGTAATGTCTCCACCATCAAGTGCGGACAGGCCACCTTCAAACTCAACGGCCTCCCAGAAGACGAGTTTCCCCCGCTCGCAAACCTCGCCGAAACACGCATCTTCACCATCAAACAAGGCACCCTGCGAGACGCCATCAAGAAAACCTCCTACGCCGTCTCAGCAGACCATTCCCGCTACGTCCTCAATGGACTCTTCTTCTCCTTCCGCGAAAATCGCCTCTCAGTGGTCGGTACTGACGGACGACGCCTCGCAATGACCGATATCGATCTCGAGTTCCCCAAAAGCGACGAGTGCGAGTTCATCATGCCCTTCAAATGCGTGTCCGAACTCTCGCGCCTCATCGGCGACGAAGGCGACGTGCGCCTCCTCGTCAGCGATTCCAACATCGGCCTCGAAATCGGTAGCATCCGACTCATCTCGAAACGCGTCGATGGCACCTATCCGAACTATAAACAGGTCATCCCCACCGAAGTGCGCGAACGCGTCAAAATCGAGCGCCAACCGTTCATCGAGGCCCTACGCCGCGTCTCCCTCCTCGAATCAGATCGCAACCACTCGGTAAAGTTCACCCTCTCGAAAAACACCATGATCATCTCGAGCGTCGCCACCGATATCGGCGAAGCCCGCGAAGAACTCACCGTCGACTACAAGGGCCGCGACATGGTCATCTCATTCAACCCAGACTTCGTCATGGACCCGCTCCGCGCACTCCCCGACGAGGTGGTCAACATCGATCTCGTCGACGAAATGAGCGCTGCAGCCGTGAAAGTCGAATCCCCATTCCTCTACGTGATGATGCCCATGCGCTCCTAAACGAGCCCCATCACACACAGCAAATACCAATCAGCCCTCAACCAACCCTCGACCAACCCTCGACCAACCTTCGATCAACCTTCAACCAACCTTCAACCAAACCGAGCCGCATCGTCAGGCTCGGTTTTTTTGTGCCCGCTCGTGCTCCGCACACATCAGTCGAGCACCTCAACCCGACCCTTCCGCAACGAACTCTTCACCAACTCGCTCACAATCCATTCCGGCTCAAAAAAGCCACTGTATAACCGCTCCACCCGCCCAGGATGGTACGTAAACCGCAAGACCGCCCGCTCCGCATCCACCCAAACCCGCTCCACCCCCTCCACACGCATCGCCAAGGTGTAGGCTCCATATCGGCAACCCTTGCAGTCCAAAACCCCAATCCGGAGCTCACGCGCAATATACCCAGACTCACATCCACCCGCAGAAACCGAACGTAAATCAAACGCCGCCATACTCGCCTCCCGCACCAACTGCCCCAAGCGCTTCTCCACCTCAGAAACCCTCAACCGCACCTTCGCGCTCCGCTTCGGAAACAACACCTCCTCATCGTACCAAATCACCACACGCGCCCGCTCCGCATCCGTGCTTTCCACCCGCACCCCCTTCTCCACCAACCCCTCTCCCAACACTCGCCAATCCTCCTCACGCTCCCTCCCACTCAAACCGTACAACACCATCTCCACTGTCCCAGCCCACGCCGCACCAGCCAAAAACAGACCCACAAAAAGCATCAAACCAATCTTTTTCATCATCCCCTCCGTCAATGGGTTCTAAATAACTCACTCGCACACAACTCGCGCAGCAACGTCCTCACCCCGCCCCCCTTCTCCTCCACCCCCAACACCAAACCCCGCATCGCCTCCCGATCCGCAAACGAGAGCGGACGCCCCATCCCATACACCGCCAACTGCGAAGCCAAGTTGCCCAATAACACCCGCTGCTCCAACGCAAGCCTCCCACGAAGTCCTCGCACATCCTCAAACATCGTTCCGTCCAACCACTTACCCGACGCATCCACCCGCGGCCCCAACTTAAAAGAAATCCCAATCTTCGAATCAATCCTTCCCCGAGGCGCCACATCACCCTCATCCAACGAACGATACCGCTCCCGAAAGTTCCCCAGCACATCAAACGCCTCCAACGCAAAACCCGCCGGATCAATCGATGCATGACACCCCGCACAGTTCGAATCGCTCCGATGCCTATCCAATAACTCACGAATCGTCGTCGCCCCACGCACATCAGGCTCCACCGCCGGTACGTCCGCCGGAGGCGCCTGAGGCGGACGCCCCAATAGCCGCGCCATCACAAACGCTCCCCGAGGCACCGGCGAGGTCGTCGTGCCATTTGACGTAATCTTCAACAAGGACGCCTGCGTCAGAAACCCGCCTCGCACATGGCCCGCCGGCAACTCCACCCGCCGAATACGCGGACCATCCACTCCCTCCACCCCGTAAACCGCCGCCAACTTATCGTTCAACATCAGGAAGTTTGAAGCCACCAAGTGCGACGCATCCAAATCCTTATCCAACAACTCACGAAAATACGCGCGCGTCTCCGCTACCACCGAATCCTGCACATACGGACTGAACTCAGGATACAACTTCTTATCCGGATCGTTCGCCCCAATCGCACGCAACTTCAGCCATTGCCCAAGGAAATCCTCCACAAACCGCTCCGAACGCCGGTCCGCCAGCAAGCGATCCACCTGACGACGCACCTCCGCGGCATCCCTCAACCCTCCGGACATCGCCACTCGCATCAACTCGGCATCCGGTAGCGAGTTCCAGATAAAATACGACAGCCGACACGCGAGCGCCGGACCATCCAACTCCCCCGCAGGCTCCACGTGATACAGAAAATCCGGCGAACACATCGCTGCCCGGTACACCGACCGCATCGCCAACTCAAACCCATCGCCCGCCCCTAACCGCTCGCGTAACCGACCTACATAATCCTCGATCACCTCCTCCGCAACCGGCCGACGAAACAGTCTCGGCAAAAAAGTCTTCAAAAGCTTCCTCCCCTCAACCTCCGGATTCTCAGCAACCACCGTCCAGTTCACCCCCACACCGTCTGGACGATTCCGCGCTCCAATAATCTCCTGCTTCTCCGGCTTCCGAGAAGGCATCCGAGGACCAACCTTCGCCCTTGGATCAAACTTCTCCATCGGGGTTTCGCCGAAAAGGACGCGATGCGAAACCGGCGGCCACACCGAATGAATAGGCCCTTCCACCTCAAGCCAATCACTCACCACGCACGGCCCCGTATACCCCATGGTTCGGTCCACCTGCCCCCACGTTCCAACTCGATACAACACCACATGCGCCAGTGACGCGGTGTTAAATCCAAAACTCTCGCGCGGATTAAGCCAGACATCAAAGCCGTGCTCCATCGGTACCAACGAAGGCGCGTCAAAGTACCCAAGCACCGTGCTCGGATGCCCCCCGCCACGACCATTCTCATTGAAATGCACAATCGAAAGGCGCGCGGCTTCAGTGCCTCGCGACGGAAGCACCTTCCCCTTATCCCATTGCATACTCCAAAACGACGCGCGAACCCGATACATCCCAGGATGAATTGACGCAAACCTCTGGAAATAAGCATTCCACGAATCATCCTCGTGCCGAAATACCGCAACGCTCGCGTCCTTCCCGTCAAACAAACCCAGCCGCTCATGCGACCCCTGCTCCACATGAGGATACACACCCGCCGGCGGCACCACCGGATGCACAGCCCCCTCCTTCATCAACATCGCATCCCCACCCATCAACATGATGTTCGCTTGGTAGTTTCCCGCGAGCGAGAGCCTGACCCTCTCCACCGGAGGCGCTTGAGGACGCATCACAATCGCCAAATCCATAACGTGATCCGCCGCCTCAACATACTTCGCCAGATTGACATGCGAAATATCCAGCGCATCGGCATTCTTGTCGAACCCATGCGCCGTTCCGTCAGCAGGAAGTAAACTCTGCAATAATGCGCCCGGCATCTCAAACAGGTCCCGTACCGTGTTCTCGTACTCCGTCCGAGTTAATCTCCGCAATCCACGCCGCTCCATCCCCTTAGACATCCCCGCCTCCGCCTTCAAAATCACCTCACTCAACTGTTTCAAATACAACGTTTTCGAGATCGATTCAGGACGCACTTTTTTCTGCGGCGGCATCTCTCCCGTCTCAATCCGATCAAATACCCGAGTCCAACTCACCACCGCATCCAAATCCATCGGCGCACGCTGGAGTTGCTCCAAATCCAACCCTCCCTTCTTGGTCTCCGCATCGTGACACTCCACACAGTGCTTCTCCAGAAACCCCGTGGGCGCCCCAAAAACCCCACCCTCCCATCCAAAAATCACGACACACACCAACCAAACTCCAGAGAAAATCTCTCTCATAACCAGCCCATTAAGAAATCATCTCCAACCCACGCATCGTCCCCCGACTCGTCGAAAACTCAGGCACTTCAACCCCCAATCGATGCAGCATACTCAAATACAGATTGGTCAGCGGATAGTTAGACTTCGTATCAAAAGCCAGATGCGCCCCATGGCGAAATCCGCCACCCGCCAATAACACCGGCAAGTTCACATTGCTGTGGGAGTTCGCGCTCCCCATACACGTGCCGTACAACACCATCGTCCGATCCAACAACGATTGCCCACCCTCACTCACCCCCCTCAACCCCGTCAAAAAACCGTTCAACACATCCAACTGCCCCTCCTCCTTCTCCCGCAACTCCGCAACCACCTCCGGACGATTTCCATGATGCGTAATATTGTGAATCACAACTGTATCCACAAACAACGTCACCAACCGCGTCGAGTCCGTTTCCAACGCCAACCGCACCACATCCAACGTCAACCGCGTGCGTAACACAAACTCGCGCGCGTCATCGTTGTCCTCCGGCGCCTTCACCCCAACCACCGGCTTCGGCCGATCCTCCCACTCCTGCGCGCCATGCAAACGCTGCTCCAACTCGCGTACCGAAGTGAAATACTGGTCCAACCGCGCCCGGTCATCCCGCGAAACCACCGCATGCAAACGCCGCGTTTGGTCCCCCAAAAAATCCATCATGCTCCGACCCTGACGCAACGCCTCCTTGCTCGCCTCCACCTCCTCAGGCTTCCCCTGCACAAACAACTTCTGAAAAACCGCCCGCGGCTTGTAGTCAGCCGAAATCGGTGCCCCACTCCGCGTGTAACTCAACGTGCGCCCACCCTCATTGCTCATCGCAAGCACCAGCGAAGGAAACCGCGTCCGATTCCCAATCTGTTCCGCCGCCACCTGGTCCAATGATACCCCATTGCGAAATCCGCCCCGCTCGGGATGCGGCGTCCCCGTCAAAAAACACTTCTCCGCAGCATGCCCACCCGTCACCCCTGGCAAACTCACCCCAGAAAAAACCGTCATCGCCCCGCGATGCTCCTTCAACCGACTCAAATAAGGCGTCGCCTCGTAATCCATCCCACCGCGCTCCGGAAAAAAGAACTGCGGCATAATCCCCATGTTCGTCTCCAACGCAACCATCCGACGTGGCACATCTTCCAAACCCGTTTTCCCAAACACTCGCGACATCGACTCCAACAGCGGTAACGCCAACGCCAGACCAGACGCCCGTAAAACCTGACGCCGCCTCAACTCCGTACGCGTGGAAACAAAAGGGAATGAACTCATCCTACCCTCACCCAACGCAAAACCCCTGCCATCTGCTCAACCGTTCCCGACAGACCCACCCACCTCAAAACCCCTGCCCCTCAAAAACAAAGACACGCGAGCCTTAGCAAAACACAAAAAAGCCGCCCTTTTCAGAGCGGCTTTCTCAAAAAGCAATCTGCCTCAGCCTACAGTCGACCCTCGAAATCAATCAGTCTCTGCAACGCTTCCACAAACTCTTTGAATGCCGGTGCGGGCAACATAATCGTGTCGCGACGCCCACCAACGTCCTCCGTAATCTTAAGGAAACGACCGCGATCGTTCTCCTTCAAATCCAGAAAGAACACTTTTCTCTCGTGGGCCACTTTTTCAGATGCAATCGGTTCTGCGCCTCTCCGTTGTCCTGCGTCTACGTTCATACGTTTTTCAATCTCTTCAATCTCACTTAGTTGTCCCGGCGCTGCGCCTGCGCAGAGGAACCTCAACCCGAAATTCCAACCGCCTTGGGATTAGGCAAACTGCCTAAAAAAAAACCAGTCTGCAACCCCTAAGTCTCGGAGTTTTCCAGCCCAACACCCGCCTGCGAATCCTCCGGCGCACTCACCACCAAATCCCCCTCAACCGAAGCTATCCGCGACTCAACGTCTCCCGAATCCACCAACCGCCCCCCAGCCTTTCGATCAATCCGCAAGGCCGGAACCCCCGCCCCCTCCGCCGGTCGCCGTAACGCCTCTCGGTTCGCTTGCTTAATCTCCCGGTAAATCTCGTCCCGATAAATCAACGTCTTGGACGGCGCCGTGAACCCAAGCTTCACCGCATCCGCATCAATCCGCGTCACCGTCACGCGAATCTGATCCCCAATCATCACGCTCTCCCCCTCTTTGCGGCTTAAAACGAGCATGGCCCAAGCAGTTTAAACTTCACCCGCCACCGACCCCGTCGACCGCTCATCCACCAACACATGGTGCGTCGAGTAGTTCGCCGAGTTAGCCAAAATCACCTGCGCAGACCGTCCCGTCGCCGGATTTGTCACAATCGGCCCCGCCAAATTCACCGTCGCAAACTGCGGCGAATGCGAACGAATCGTCACAATCGCCATCGCACGAGCCTCCCCTCCAACCCCTATCCCCAAACGATCCGCATCCTCCTCTCTCAACTCCACTCGATACTCAGGGTCAATCTCCACCGGATCCACCACCACAAACTCCACCGGATCCTCCCCTACCGACGTCATACTCAAAAACGGTGCCCCTCCCTCAAACGGAGTCACATCAAACTCCGTCAACTCCGGCAAACCAAAAAGCCCCAAGGGGAAAGAAAGTCGTCGCGATGTTCCCGCTTCGCTCAATGTTGCGTCACTTGACATTCCTTAAACCTACTCCCCCAAAGCCCATCAGGCGAAAGAAATCAGGTGCGCAACTCCCGCATGGCCCGAAAATCGCACCAACCCAAATCATCATGCGCCTCACTCAGTCCCCCCTCCTCAACCCCGCCAATATCGTCGCCCTCGCCGCACTCAGCCTCCCCCTCAGCGCCATAAGCGAAACCGCGCCCGACATCACACCCCTCCTCGCCGTCGGCCCCGAAGCGCTCAACAACCCCACCGCCAAAACCGCCCTCGCCACTCTCTCAAAATCGCCCGCCTCCCGAATCCCCGAACTCCTCTCCGCCATCAGCGAAGCAAACGACCTCGCCGCCAACTATCTCCGCTCCGCCATCGACACCATCGTCGACCGAACCCTCGCCTCCAACGCCACCATCCCCACTCGCGAACTCAACGCCTTCCTCGCCAACACCAAAAATCACCCGCGCGCTCGACGCCTCGCCTACGAAATCCTCCTCCGCGTCGCCCCCGAAGAAACCGCGCACCTCGTCCCCTCCTTCGCCAACGATCCCAGCGTCGAACTCCGACACGACGCCGTCGAACTCCTCATCAAAT
>JACCEB011252116.1_pt1 | contig 12273 bp, 13 predicted proteins | sample 7454761 | NCBI WGS metagenome assembly JACCEB01 (sample SAMN15323454, study PRJNA562643) | freshwater metagenome | isolation source: river surface water | place: USA:Blue River Watershed | collected 2017-08-18 | reverse complement strand
TTTTGGTCGCTTAAGTTGGAACAAGGCTTTAGAAGGTCAGTTGTTGACAGAAGTTGCTGAACAAATCGCATCATCTCAAAGCGAGGCTCATGAAGAAGCGCTGCGTGTGCAACTATCGGGGCGAGTAATTAGACGTGTTGAGATGGAAAACAGTGGAGGAACTATCGAGTTACTCGTTCTTCCATTGATTCAAGGCAGTGATCGAATTGGCGCGCTCGTTCTGTTGCAGAATGTGACTGAACTAAGACGTCGTGAGCGCGAACTTGTCACTAAAGATGCGACTATTCGCGAGATTCACCATCGCGTGAAAAACAATCTGCAGACAGTTTCTGCTCTACTTCGTTTGCAGGCGCGCCGCATAGATGACCCTGCTGCTAGCGCAGCGCTCAACGAGGCCGTCCGCCGCATTGCATCAATTGCACTCGTGCACGAGACGCTCTCATCCGGAGCCGACGCCTCTGTGGCATTCGATGATGTCCTAGACCGTTTGGTTTCTCATTCACTGGACTTGAGTTCACGTATGAATGAATTGGTGATTACACGAAGTGGTCAATTAGGTTCCCTTGACCCCGAGATTGCAACCCCACTTGCACTAGTGGTAACTGAGCTCATTCATAACGCCCTAGAACACGGCCTGGAAAATGGTGGCAGCGCACTTGAAATTCTTCTCGAACGAAGTGCGGGCACTGCCCAGATTTCGATTATTGATAACGGTGTTGGTCTACCTGAAGGTTTCGATCTGGCAACATCATCAAATTTAGGGCTTCAAATTGTTCGAACCTTGACAGAGAATGAACTTAAGGGTGAATTGGTTTTGGAATCAACTGAACGTGGAACAGCGGCTCGACTTACCTTCCCAATCTAGGAGAGATTGAGTAAAGCAGATTAGATATTTGGCTCCATAGAGCGCGCACGGTTTCGAGCTGCACGGCGCTTGAGTGCACGACGTTCATCTTCTGAAAGTCCGCCCCATACTCCTGCATCCTGGCCGCTTTCAAGCGCCCAAGAGAGACAGGCTTCTCGAACGATGCAACGATTACAGACCTTCTTCGCCTCTTCGATCTGAGTGATGGCAGGACCTGTATTACCAACCGGAAAGAAGAGTTCAGGGTCTTCATCGCGGCATGCTGATTGATGTCGCCAATCCATGATCTCTCCTTATCGAGCACGTGGCCATATGAAGTAAATTCATCTGGCGGAATGCATATTCTCTCGCGTATTACTCTCTTAAACAAGAAGGTAGCGAAAAAGTTTCCTCACAATTGAGTGATATAGGTCGCGCTTGACACTTAGGTGAGTGCAACTGAGTGCATATGAGTGGTGCCCCCGACAGGAATCGAACTCGTGCATCCGCCTCCGGAGGGCGGTGCTCTATCCCCTGAGCTACGGGGGCGCAGGTGTGGTTAGTTTACGTGATGAAAGTTCTCATCAATCATGAAAGACTTGCTCCATGAGCGCTACACAAGAGATTGCATATTTTGCTACCGGCTGTTTCTGGGGAGCTGAGCGTAGATTCTGGATGCTTGATGGGGTGATCGAGACATCGGTTGGTTATATGGGCGGAAGCACATCCTCGCCAAGTTATGAGCAGGTCTGCACAGGTAGAACTGGTCACGCTGAAATGGTTGCAGTCACCTTCGATCCATCGGTAATTTCTTATGATCGTTTACTGGAAGAATTTTGGGTGATGCACGATCCGACATCACTTAATGCTCAAGGTGGGGATATCGGCACCCAATATAGAAGTGCGATCTACACCGCAGATGATTCACAGATGGCCAGAGCGCTCGCCTCTCGCGATCGTTACCAAGGTGCTCTCTCTGCAGCCGGTCTTGATCAGATCGTCACCGAAATTAAGAGCGCATCAGGCATGGAGTATTTCTTCGCTGAGGAGTATCACCAGAAGTATTTGGCGAAGAATCCCAACGGATACGATTGCCACTCAAGCACTGGCGTAGCATTCCCCGTATAACGCTCACCCCTTGATATTTGCAGGATCTGGCGATACTTTTACAGTCGTTGCAGTTTTTTACAGTCGCAACTGACCAGAAACCAGGATCAACTAGGGGCATCTTGTGGCAGGAATTAAAGAGATTGCAGCCCTCTCGGGCGTCTCGATTGCGACAGTCTCTCGAGCGCTGCGCGGACTTCACCACGTTAATCCTGAGACGCGCAAGAAGATTATCGATGCCGCAGAATCCTTGGGGTATCCCATCGAATCTGATGCAAATAAAGTCGCGCCTAATCGAACGAATAGCGTTGGCATCGTTGCACCCTATATTTCTCGTTGGTATTTCGCGCAAGTAATTAGCGGTGCAGAACAGGCACTTCGCGAAGCAGGGCTTGATCTACTTCTCTATAACTTTAGCCAGATGAAGGGGCGAGAGCGCCTCTTCCAACATCAACTTCTCAAAGGTCGTGTCGATGCGTTGATTGTTATTAGTCTTCCACCAACAGAAGAAGAGTTTGAATCGATGCTTAGCCTTGGTATTCCTGTTGCCTTGGTTGGTATGCATCATAAAGATTGTGCAAGCGTTGCTATCGATGATGTTGCTGCTGCCCGTACAGCAACTCAACATCTAGTAAATCAGGGACATCGAAATATTGCTCTGATGTCGGGCCACCCTGATGATCCATTTAATTTCAGCGTTCCACAGGATCGACGTAACGGTTTTCTCCAAGTGCTTATTGAAAACGGGATTGAATGGGATCCATCCCGTGAAGTTCATGGTGGCTTTACTATGCACACCGCAGCGCGCGCAATGGACGAACTTCTCGCTCGCCCTAATCGGCCTACTGCGATTTTTTGCGAGTCAGATGAGATGGCTTTTGGTGTGATGCAGGCAATTCGACGTCACGGTCTCAAATGTCCAGACGACATTTCGATAATTGGTTTTGATGGACATGAGATGTCAGAATTTTCTGAGTTAACGACAATCGAACAACCTGTGCAATTGATGGGTGAGATGGCTGCATGGTCAATCATGGAGCGCCTTCGTAAACCGTTGAAAGAACCAAGCTCTCTCGTCGTGCCCACGACACTTGTGGTTCGAAACTCGACAAAACGTCTAGCCCCTGAGCACTCTTAGTGGAATACTCGCTATATGAGCGACATCGACATCACCGCGCCTTCTCTCGCCGAACTTTCCACCCATCACAGCGAGAAATGGCGCGCCTTTGCTCCTGATGTAATTCCACTACCTGTAGCAGAGATGGATTTTCCAGTTGCAGCCCCTATCCGAGAATTTCTCCACTCTATGGTCGAGCACTCCGATATGGGTTATCTCGGTGCAATTCCTGAACTTGGCAGCGCTTTCGCATCCTTTGCCGACAGACGTTGGAACTGGACAGTTGATCCAACGCACGTTCGCGTTGCAACTGATGTTGGAGTCGGCGTAGTTGAAATCCTTCGCGTCTTCACAAATCCTGGAGATGGCGTCTTAATCAGCTCGCCTGTTTATCAGAATTTCTATACCTGGATCAATGAAACGAAAGTCAGAGGCATTGATGTTCCATTCATTCATCAACAATCAGATGATGTCTCACTTGCCTGGGGTATCGATTGGCAAGGGATCGAAGAGGCGTATAGCAGTGGGATAAAAATCCACCTACTCTGTTCACCGCACAATCCGATCGGCCGCGTCTATACAAGAGAAGAGTTACGTAAATTCGTAGCCCTGGCAGTCAAATACAACGTCATAATCATTAGCGATGAAATTCATTCACCTCTTGAATATCCCGAACATCCAGTTGTTCCAATTCTTACCTTAGGTGAAGAAGCGCAAAGTCACTGTGTTGTTGTAACGGCAGCAAGTAAAGGCTGGAATATCGCAGGGCTCAAATGCGCAATAATTGTCTCTGGTAGCCAAGCAATGCACGAAAAACTCAATGCACTTCCACCCGCACTTCACTATCGCGCGTCACTCCTGGGTGCCTTCGCCACGGCAGTTGCATTCGACAAGTGTGCTCCTTGGCTCGACACCGTCATCAAACAACTCGACCATAATCGCAATCTCATCTCGAGGTTACTTGCTGAACATCTACCGGAAGTTATCTATAATCCACCACAACATTCATACCTGGCGTGGTTTGATTTCTCTACTCTGAACTTGGGGAATGAGCCGACTGTAGTGATTCTCGACAAGACTAAAGTAGCGCTCAATGCTGGCCACATATATGGCGCGCAGTGGGGGCAGTTTGCACGTATGAATTTTGCAACAAGCCCAGAAATTATTACCCAAGCAATTACTCAGATGGCAAGAGGAATACGTGGCTAGTCGCTACGACGCAATCGTTGTAGGCGGGGGGCATAACGGTCTCGTCGCGGCTTCATATCTGGCCAAAGCTGGAAAGAAAGTCATTCTTCTGGAAGCCGCAGGAGAACTTGGTGGCGCAACAGCCAGCGTTCGTGCATTTCCAGAATTTGATGCTCGTCTCTCTCGTTATTCATATCTGGTGGCACTGCTTCCAGATCAAATCGTGAAGGATCTCGGAATTAACTTTGAAACTCTCAGCCGCGAGGTTTCTTCATACACGCCTTACGAAAAAGATGGCGCGCACGATGGTCTTACTGTTGCCACTCAATGGAATCAAGAGACTGCTGATTCATTTGCCAGACTGACGGGCTCAGATTCTGAGGGTGCTGCATGGCAAGAGTTCTACTCAGAGATCGCAGAATTCGCTGCTCGAACTGCGCCATCGATGTTGCAGCCATTGATGACTCGGTCACAGATGCGCGCTGCCATTGGAATGGATTCGGTCTGGAATTACATGATTGAACGTCCGATAGGTGAAGTAATTGAAGATCGTTTTGCTAACGATCTTGTGCGCGGCGTCGTCCTTACAGATGCACTCATCGGCACATTTATTGACTCGATGAGCATTCAAGCAAATATCTGTTTCCTCTACCACCTGATTGGTAACGGTGTGGGTCAATGGAAAGTTCCGCGTGGGGGAATGGGAGCACTTGTTACCGAACTCGAGCGAATTGCTCGCGGGCACGGAGTTGAGATCCGACTTAATTCACGGGTGACCGGAATTGAAAGCAGCGGAGATAAGGTCACAGTTTCAACTTCTGACGGAGGTATCTTTGTAGCCACCGATCTTCTCTTTGCTGCAGCGCCACAAACACTGGCAAATCTGCGTGGGAAGGTGCCACCTAAGTCCTTACAGGGTTCGCAGATCAAGATGAATATGCTTCTTACTCGCTTACCGCGATTGAAATCAGGGATTGACCCACGCATCGCATTCGCTGGAACATTTCACATTAATGAGAGTTACTCGCACCTTAATCAGAGTTATCAAATTGCTGCCAGTGGAAAAATGCCAGATCGACTCCCACTTGAAATGTACTGCCACACACTCACCGATCCGAGCATTCTCTCTCCAGATCTAGCGCGTCAGGGTTATCACACACTCACACTCTTTGGTCTACATACAGATGCTTCTCTCTTTGATGCTAACCCTGAACAATCTCGAGATGCTGCGGTAGCAAGTGCCCTCGCCAGTTTGAATGAGTATTTAGAGGATCCGATAGAGAGTGTTCTTGCTAGAAATTCAGATGGCACTTTTGCACTCGAAGCAAAGTCTCCACTAGATCTTGAAGCAGCAATTGGCTTGCCTCGCGGGAACATTTTTCACCGCGATCTTGATTTCCCATTTATTGAAGATAATGAGGCAACAGAAATCCCACAGTGGGGTAGTGAAACTGATGACCCACACATCTTTATCGCGGGAGCGGGTGCACGTCGTGGGGGAGGCGTCAGCGGTATTGCGGGTCATAATGCTGCAGCGTCAGTTCTCTCTCGCCGATAGTCTGCATTAGGCTTGCACCATGAGCCACGATGCATCCAATGAGAAGCTCTCGACGAGAGCAGTTACAGCCGGCCGTCCACCTCGCGCAGGTGATAGTGAACTTAACGCACCGATCTCGCTCAATAGCACCTTTACTGCGGGTGGTCCGATTGGTTATGGGCGTTACGGAAATGACACGTGGAGCGCAACAGAATCAGCAATTAGCGCACTTGAGGGTGGTCGTTCACTAATTTTCTCATCAGGAATGGCAGCGATTACCGCCGCTTTCTCAATTCTTCCTTGGGGTGCTCGAATTGTTGCTTCCAACGAAGGCTATAGCGGAGTGATGACTCTACTTAACCAATACAGTCAGAGTGGTCGACTTAAAGTTTCACTTGTTGATATTTCAAATACCGATGAAGTGCTTGCTCAACTACCGGGAACTGATTTACTTTGGCTTGAATCTCCAACAAATCCATGTCTTGATGTTGCAGAGCTACCGCAATTGATTTCTGCAGCGAAGGCCGCTGGCATTCTCGTCATGGTAGATAACACCTTTGCCACTGCGTTGACGCAGCGTCCCCTTGAAATGGGAGCAGATGTTGTGATGAATTCGGTAACTAAATTCCTTTCAGGTCATAGCGATGTTCTGATGGGTTCACTTTCTACTAACAGCGCTGAACTCTTCACGTCACTTGAGAGCGCTAGAAAATTCAACGGTTCAATCGCTGGCCCATTTGAGGCATGGTTGGCCCTCCGAGGAATCCGTACCTTTGCCCTACGATTCGCCCAATCCTGTAAGAGCGCACAAGTTCTGGCTCAACGACTAAGCGATCATCCCAAAGTCTCACGCGTTCGCTACCCAGGCCTTGTCACCGATTCACAACATGAACGCGCGAAGAAGTTCATGGCCACCTTTGGCGCAGTCCTTTCCTTTGAAGTGATCGGTAGCGGAGCAGATGCAGACCGCGTCTGCGATAGCTCAAAAATTATTACCCACGCAACCAGCCTTGGTGGAGTCGAATCCCTTTGGGAACGTCGTCGTCGTTGGCCTATTGAGAGCCCTTCAGTTCCGGAAACACTGATTCGTTTATCTGTTGGCTGCGAAGATGTTGAAGACCTTTGGGAGGATATCCAAAGGGCGCTCTCCGCCATTTAACTGCCTTGGACGGCATTTTTTGAGAAAGAGGAGTAAATTTAAGACATGAAGATAATTCGACGATTCCTTGCCGGGCTGGCTGTTATCGCCCTTGCATTTAAGGGCGTCGCCTCATTCCTTTCATGGGTTTCGCGTCAAGATGATCAACCAGCAGAAGCGTGGCTTGATGAAGACGAGATGGACGAATCTGAACTCAAAGAACGAAAATGAGCACTGAATACATTCCAGGCACCTGCAATATCGGAGCCGGCGAAGTAAAGCGTCGCCAATTTGTGGCAGCGATAGGTTTTCTACTCTTCATCACGTCTTCGATCTCTCTTTTTGGAATTGATGCACCGAGAAGTGCACGGTTGGGACTCTTCTTTCCGTTAATGGTTGCGAGTATCGGCTGGGTTCAGTCGCGTAAGAAGTTTTGCCTTGCTTACGGATTTATGGGTACATTCAATTTTGGAAAACTCGGAGAACTTTCACGGGTATCTGACAAAGCTGCACAGCGCGCAGATCGCAAGACGGCAATTTCGATATTGGTGCAAGCACTTATCTATGCCGCTGCAGGAACAGTGGTGATGTATTCGCTACCAACTTCTATCTGGTAGTTCTTAATTCTTCTTTCCAGGTTTTTGTGAAGGACCAAAACTTTTTGACATCTTCATCGGTTTTGCGGGTGGAGTCGGGGCCACCGGCTCAGGACCAAGCAAGGCAACTGCTTCATCTCGCGCCGATGCTGCTGCGGCTCGAGCTGCAGCTAGTGCAGCCTTACTTCCGGCACTCTTGCCGGCAAGTAGAGCATCCTCAGAAGCTTTACGCAGCGCCCGATTAAAATCTCTAAGAATTATTCGCAGTTGTTGTTCGCGAAGTGCGCGCGCATCTTGAAATTCCTTCATTTCAATCTTAAATTGCTGCATCGCTTCAGCGTATTGCTCGGCCGGAGAAAGTATTGGCGCAGGGGATGGCGTTGGCTTCACGTCAGCATAAGCAGAGGAGTTAGATATCCCTATAGAGAAAATGGCCATCGTCATAAGAATTGCTTGCGAACGTCTTGCGACCATTAATCCACTCCTCTCTTTTATATCGCAAGGATGCCAGTCGACTTTGTGAAGTCTCTGTGAATATTCATTCGACTCGCTGGTGCCATGAGGGCGAGGGTAGAAAAGTCGTCTAAGACCTGTAAGGCTAGGGGTATGAACTCAGGCGATACTCAGTTGATAAAGATCCTGATTGTCGATGACGAGGCAGGCGTTAGAGAGTTACTCAAAGATGCTCTCAAACTCGCAGGATTTGAGACACAAGTGGCAAATGATGGAATGAGTGCACTTACCGCACTGCGTAGCTACACACCAGACATCATGATTATTGATATCAATATGCCGTTGATGGATGGCTTTGAATTAGTCGAGCGGTTACGCAAAAACGGAAATGATGTACCCGTTCTCATGTTGAGTGCAAGAGCTGATCGAGTCGATATCACTCGAGGTCTCACCATCGGTGCCGACGATTATGTAGTCAAACCGTTTGGCCTCGAGGAACTTGTTCTTCGTCTCAAAGCAATCTTGCGACGTTCACATCTCTCTACAGCAGTACTCTAATCCCTCAAATGTGGTCCAATTTCAATTAATGATGCAACACATACAGTGACTTTTAATGACGAGGTTGTGGAACTATCCCCAACAGAATATCGATTACTACAGGTGCTGATTGAAAACAAGAATCGAGTCATGTCGAAGAGTGTTCTTCTCGACGATGTCTGGGGAATTACCTTCGAGTCCGAAAGTACCGTTGTAGATACCTATATTTCTTATCTACGCAAGAAACTTCATCGAGATGGCTTCGAGGGGATAAAGACTATTCGCGGCGTTGGCTTCGTTATCCAGGAGCCAAAGAAATAGTGAAACAAAAAAGTCTTCGATATCTATTTGCAAGTGCCATCATCACGACCGCGCTCTCACTTCTGATCGGTGGGTTTGCAACAATTTCGGTGAAAAATTCACAGATTGCAGTGATTGACTCTCAACTTAACACGATTGCTGACTCTGTGCGCCAAAATCCTAGCGCTCCGGTGAGTGCCGCACTAGATAGTGCTGCTGAGCAAGATTTTAATGTCACCATTGCACTGGTTTCTTCTGCCGGATCACTAACCATCATCAATGAATCACAATTGAATCTTCAAACCTCGCCGTCTGAATCAGCCATCTCTAGTGCACAGAATTCTGCTAGCACAATAGATGCTGAGGAGGATTATCGCTTAATTTCCATCAGTATCTCAGGCGGAGATCGATTACTTCTTGCTGATTCTCTGAAAGCAACGGATGAGAATTTTTCTGACAACTTGATTCGACTTATCCTCTTTACTTGTGTGGCAGATTTAATCGCCATTGCACTTTCTTATCTTGTGATTCGGAGAAACAACCGTAAATTACAGGCTGATTCACTTGCACGCATGCAACGCTTCTTGGCTGATGCCTCTCATGAGCTCCGTACGCCGTTAACAGTTATAAAGGGCTATTCAGAGATGCTCTCAAAAGGCCAAATTTCAACAGAGAGTGATCGTCAGCGAGCCTTTGAGAGAGTGAACTCAGAGATAGTGCGAATGGAAAATCTCATTCATGATCTTTTGCTCTTGGCAGAGCTTGGTGAAACTTCTGTCCCAATTCGCGAAGAAGTTAATCTCTCTGATCTACTCGGATCTTACTCTCGGGATTTTAAGACACTTCATTCTCAGCGTTCGGTAAGTATCGAGATAGAAGAGGGTCTAACGTGCCTAGGATCTAGAGAACACCTACGACGTCTGATACAGAACATCCTGAATAATATTTCGCGGCATACACCAGATGATGCATCGGTACATATAAAGCTATCTCGAAGTAGCAAGAAGCTCATACTTCTGATCGAAGATGGGGGTCCGGGTTTACCTGAAAATTCTTATCGAGATGGAATCGAACTTCTCAATCGCTTTGATTCTTCACGCTCACGCGAATCCGGAGGCTCTGGATTAGGTCTATCGATTATCGCTGCGATTGTTCACGAACATGGCGGTTCACTCTCACTGCGCAAAGGATCGCTCGGCGGTTTAGCGGTCGAGATTACTCTTTAACGCTTTTTTCGCGAGTGCTAACGAGGCTGGCAATAGTGGCAAGGCCGATACAGGAAACAATCACAACCAAACTCTCCGTGATAGTAACTTCTGGCAGGTGCACGCCAGCGATTTCATGAATATCGACTGAGTGGAATGCATGGAATAAAAGTTTAAATCCGATGAAGGCTAGGACTGCAGACAATCCTTTTCCAATGTAAACCAGGCGACTCATAAGTCCACCAATGAGGAAGTAGAGCTGTCGCAACCCCATGAGCGCAAAAATATTGGCCGTAATGACTATATAAACATTCTCAGTCAACCCAAATATTGCAGGGATTGAATCCAGAGCAAAGAGTAGATCTGTCATTCCCAGCGCAAGCAGAGCGATTGTAAATGGCTTCAAACCTCTGCGCTGCAAGAATTGAATAAGCTTGCTGTCTTGCTCCTCCTCCTCTTCTTTATGTGCACTCTCCATAAAGAGCGTGACCGCTGTGTAAATAAGGAATGCACCGAAGATAAAGAAAACCCATTCAAATCTCTCAATTGCCGCCTTACCGAGAGTGATTGCGATAACTCTGAGAACTAGGGCGATAAGGATTCCAATGAGCAGTGCTAACTGCTGTTTCTGCTTATCTATCTTCAGGCGAGTAAGGATAAGTACAAAGACGAAGAGATTATCGAAAGAGAGGGAGTACTCAGTCAGCCAGCCAGCAAAGAATTCCTGCTGCTCGCGCTGAGTAAGCCACTGACTCAGGAATAGACCGAACGCTACTGCCAGAGATACGTAGAAAACACTCCAAGCTGTCGCCTCTCGCATTGACGTATCTTTCTCGCGACGAGCAACCGCCCAAGCAAAATCCAGACCAATGATGATGAGTAGGGCACTAATTGTGATTATCCAGTTAGTTGTTGAAATTGTTGCGACCTGTGTCATGCCCAGAGCCTAACACTTGCATGATCTGCGGTAATTTAGCCACTATGTCACCGGCGGCACGTATCTCACTTGAAGAGGCTTTTACACAGGCCCTTCAATATTTTCATCGCCCTGAGGTGATTAGCCGTGTTGTTCTCTCAGGCCGCCGCCGAAATATGCAGGTAACTACTGAGCGAATAGATATTCGACCCGTGCTCATCAAGGAGAAGCTACAGTTCCAAGTGAGTACTAGCGATGGCCGCGCTGTGACAACAAAGAATTACTCACCTTCAGAACTGCCCATCGATGACTACATCCGTTGCGGCTATGCAAATATTTTGATTGAAGGAGTAGCAGAGAGCTTCTCACTTCGCATCACCAAGAAAGATGAGCCCTTAATTTCAATTACCTCAGGCGTTGGAGTTGTAGATCTTGCTCATGACAAGAAGAAAGAACGGCTTTTGGATCCTGCAGATCCTTTCTTGCGTGAAGTTGGGATTAGCGATGCATCAGGGCAGATCAAGCCATCTAAGAGTGATAAGTATCGTCAAGTGGAGGAGTTCCTTCGGCTACTTGCACCAACACTTAATAGCGCGATTGACGCCGGCCACATTGATAAGCCAACAACGACTGACCCATTAACAATTGTGGATCTGGGATGTGGTCACGCCTACTTAACTTTTGCAGCGCATCAGTATTTGCGGGAGATCGGAATGGAAGTCAAGGTTGTTGGAATCGACGTCCGGACCACCTCGCGTGATCGAAATAATGAAATTGCAAAGAAACTAGGAATCACAGATAGCATCGAATTTCGAGCAGAACAGATAGCAAATACTACTTTGGTTCAAGCAGATGTTGCCATTGCTCTACATGCCTGCGATACCGCTACAGATGATGCGATCGCCTGGGCTGTGAAATCCGATGCTAAGTTAATGATGATTGCTCCGTGTTGTCACCATGACATTCAATCTCAGCTATCTGATTCGCCTGAGCCGTGGTCACTGATTACCCGTTACGGAATTATGCGCGAGAGACTGGGTGATTTACTCACTGACTCTTTGCGGATGCAGATTCTCAAACTTCGCGGATATCGTGTGGAAGCCATTGAATTCATCGGCGGTGAACACACGCCCAGGAATCTCATGATTCGAGCAGTAAAGACTGGTGCTCCTGTTGAAGCGATAGAGGTATCCAGATACGAGGAGATGATTGCTGCGTGGAAGGTAAAGCCTGCGCTAGCACGACTGCTTAACCATTAGACTGGGCGCTATGTCTAAGGTACTTGCATCACTTCCAGTAGGTGAAAGAGTTGGAATCGCCTTCTCTGGCGGTCTC
>JACCEB010863433.1_pt1 | contig 12275 bp, 7 predicted proteins | sample 7454761 | NCBI WGS metagenome assembly JACCEB01 (sample SAMN15323454, study PRJNA562643) | freshwater metagenome | isolation source: river surface water | place: USA:Blue River Watershed | collected 2017-08-18 | reverse complement strand
CGTTGGCGCGCTGGATGGCGGCCTACTATGCGTGCGGGCTGGACACGGTGATCGAGACGATGATCCCGGCGCCGGTGCGCCGCGGCGCCGCGCTCAAGCAGGAGAAGCAGCTCGTGCTCGCGCAGCGCCTCGCGCCGGAGGAATTGGCGCAGCTGGAAAAGCGCGCGCCGGCGCAGGCGAAACTCTACCGGCTGCTCGAGCAGCAGATCCGGCCGTTGCCCAAGGCGCTGGTGCTGGCGCGGCTGAAGGTCACGGCGGCGGTCGCGGCCGGGCTCGTGAAACGCGGCACGATCCGCGAGGAATCGCAGCGCATCGAGCGCATCGCCTACGCCGACGACCGCGACGCGGGCGAACTGGTGGCGGCGCAGCCGCACCGGCTCAACCCCGAGCAGCAGGCCGCCGTGGACGACCTGTCCGCGCGGCTGGGGGAAAACAAATTCGGCGTCACGCTCCTGCTCGGCGTCACCGGCTCCGGCAAGACCGAGGTCTACCTGCGCGCGATCGCGACGGCGCTGGCGGCGGGCGGCGGCATCGCGTTGCTCGTGCCCGAGGTGGCCCTGACGCCGCAGACCGTGGCGCGCCTGCGTTCGCGGCTCGAGGCGATCGCGCCGGGGCTGCGCTGCGTCGTCTGGCACAGCCATCTCAGCGAAGGCGAGCGGCTCGACGGCTGGCTGGCGCTGGCGACGGGCGAGGCGCGCGTCGTCGTCGGGGCGAGGTCGGCGATCTTCGCCCCGGTGCGGGATCTGAAACTGGTGATCGTGGACGAGGAACACGAGCCGGCCTACAAACAGGACGAGACGCCGCGGTACCACGGCCGCGACGTCGCGGTGATGCGCGCGAAACTCGCGGGGGCGGTCTGCCTGCTCGGGTCGGCGACGCCGTCGCTCGAAAGTTTCACCAACGTGGAGGCGGGCAAGTACCGCCTCTTGCAGCTGACGCAGCGCGTCGACGCGCGGCGGCTGCCGTTCATCGACGTGGTCGACATGCGGATCGAGGCGATGAAGCAGCGGACGCTGCCGGCGCTGTCGGGCCGGCTGGTGCGGGCGATGCAGGACCGCTTCGCGAAACGCGAGCAGACGATTCTCTTCATCAACCGCCGCGGCTATTCCTCGTCGATGCTCTGCACATCGTGCGGGCACACGGAAGAGTGCGTCCATTGCAGCATCACGATGACGTACCACCGGTCGGACGAGATGCTGCGCTGCCACCTTTGCGGGGCGGAGCGGCCCGCGCCGGCGCGATGCCCGAAGTGCGCGGCGCCGGACATCCGCTGGCGCGGACTCGGCACGCAGCGCGTGGAGGAGGCGGTGCGGCGCGTCGTGCCGCGCGCGCGCATCGAGCGCATGGATACGGACACGATGGCGAAGAAAAACCGCTTCCGCGAGGTGCTGGCGGATTTCCGTTCCGGCAAGATCGACGTGCTGGTCGGCACGCAGATGATCGGCAAGGGGCTGGATTTCCCGAACGTCACCCTGGTCGGCCTGGTCGACGCCGACATCTCGATGCACATCCCCGATTTCCGGGCGAACGAGCGCACGTTCCAGCTGCTGGTGCAGGTCGCGGGCCGGGCGGGGCGCGGCGACCGCGCGGGCGAGGTGATCGTGCAGACGTTCACGCCGCAGGCGGAGGCGATCCAGTTTTCGCGGCACGCGGATTTCGCGGGGTTCGCGGCGTCGGAACTGAAGCTGCGGCGCGATTTCAAATACCCGCCGTACCGGCATCTCATCCACCATCTGTTCCGCGGGCCCAATCCCGAGAAACTGAAGTTTTTTGCCGAGCAGTGGGCGCGGCTGGTCGAGAAGACGTTCGGCGACCGCGTCGAACTCCGCGGGCCGGCGGCGTCGCCGATCGAGAAAATCAAAGACGAGTACCGCTGGCAGCTGTGGTACTTCACGAACGGCGTGACGAAGGTCGTGCCGGAGCTGGCGCGGCTGCGGGCGGAGTTCGCCTGGCCGGACGACCTTACGCAGGTGATCGACGTGGATCCGGTGAACCTGAGCTGAGGCGGGGCCTGCGGGGTCCGACGTTCAAACGGCGGGATTTGGATTGGCCGCCGGTCCGGTTGGTTCGGCGCGGTTGGATTCGGCCGCATGCGCCGCGCGGCGGTTTTCAGGTGCGATCCGGCCTGGCGGCCAAAATCCGCGCAAGGCCGGACAATTTCCGCGTCGGGTTGCCGGTCAAGGCGGCGACGGGCGGACCCGATGCTTGGGGAAAGCCCCCGCCTGCGTTACCCTGCTCTCCGTCTGCGGTTCCCCATGAATTCCCCCGTGGCATTTTCGCCGAAGGTCGCCGCGCCGGTCGCTGCCCGGCGGTCCGGGCGGCGTCCGGCGACGGTCTCGGTTGCCGTCGCCTTGCCCGAACCGCAGCCGGGCCGTTCGTGGACGGGCGCGGGCCTGGCGGCATTGGCGGGGCTGACGGCGGTGCCGGGGTTGCTCTTGATGGCGGGCACGTCGTTGCCCGCGGCGGTCTATGCCGTAGGTGCGGCCGGTCCGGTCGGAGCAGGTTGGCTGTGGCTGCACCTGCGGAAACAGCAGCGGCTGGAAGCGGCGGCCGCGGCGGCCCGGAGCGGCGCCTTGGCCGAGGCCATGGATCGGATTGCGGCGGGATGCGAGGCGGCGGACGCGACGGCGGGCCGGCAGGCGGAAGCGCTCGCCGGGGCGAGCCGGTCGTTGGGCGAACTCGCGGAACGGCTTCGGGCGGATGCGGCGGAGACGCGCGCCGCGAGCGAATTGGCCGCCCAGACGAAGGAAGCCGTGGAGCGCGGCGTGAACGACATGCACGCGATCGGCACGGCGATCGAAACGCTTTCGGCCGGCAGCGGGGAGATCGCGAAGATCCTGCAGACGATCGACCGGATCGCGTTCCAGACGAACCTGCTGGCGTTGAACGCTTCGGTGGAGGCGGCCCGCGCCGGTGAAGCCGGGGCCGGATTTGCGGTGGTGGCCGGGGAGGTGCGGGCGCTGGCGCAGGACGCCGCGGCGGCCTCGCGGGAGTCCGGGGCGAAGATCGAGGATGCGATCAACTGGATCAGCCAATGCGAATTGCTGAAGACGGAAGTGGTCGGTACGCTGGGCACGATCGCCGAGCGCACCGGCGAACTTTCGCAGGTCGTGGCGGGCATGACGGCGTCCGCGCAGACCCGGTCCGAGCAGACGGCCGCCTGCGAGGCGGCGCTGGGGGAAGCGGAGCGGGAGAGCCGGGCCGGGGCGGACGAGACGGCCGCGGCGGCGGCGGCCGCGCGGGCACTGCGGGCGGGGTAATGCCGGACGGCGGCGCGTCGATCGGGCGGACTTCGGGTCGGTCGACGGGCAAGAAAAAGGCGCGGCCGAAGCCGCGCCGAACTACGGACCCGCCGCGGGGAGCTCAGGTTTTGGCGCAGGCCTTGAGCTGGATATCCACGGAAAGGATATGGTTCCGGATCCAGTCGGCGGCGACCGTCTGCAGGTTGCGCAGCAGCTCGGGTTTCGGGCCCTCGACGACGTAGCGGCCCTTGAACTTGGCGAAGACATCGAGGAACGCGGCGTGGGCCTGCTTGTTCTTCTCGTGCATCGGGCAGCGGGCTTTCTCCATGCAGCCTTCCTCGAAGCGGAAGTGCGTCGTGACGTACGAACCGAGGAAATTCAGGAGTTCGTCGCAGACGGCCTTGGACGGGGGCGGGCCGGCGAGCAGGGTTTCGAGACGGTTGATCTTGTCGATCAGCATCCGGTGCTGGGTGTCAACCAGGGCGTTGCCGGTTGCGAATTGGTCACTCCACGTGAGCATGACAGGTCGGGGTTGAGGTTGGCCGGCCGGGAGCGGCGACGGCCGCGGAGCCGGTGATCCTTTAATCGGCACGCGGCGGCGCCAGTGCAGCGCGGCAGCGGAAAAGAAGCCCCGCGACCGGTCGGTCAATCGGTGCGCAGCGCTTCGACCGGACTGAGCAGCGAGGCGCGGATCGCGGGGTAGAGGCCGGCGAGGACGCCGATGAGGGCGCTGCTGGCGATGCCGATGGCGAGGGCGCCGATGGACAGCTCGGGGCGGTTGGCGTCGACGACGAAACGCTGCAGGACCATGATCAGGCCGATGCTGGCGACGACGCCGGCGAGGCCGCCGGCAAGCGCGAGGGTGAGGGACTCGGCGAGAATCTGGACGAGGATGTTGATGCGCTTGGCGCCGAGGGCGCGGCGGACGCCGATCTCGCGGACACGTTCGCTGATCGAGGCGAGCATGACGTTCATGATGCCGACGCCGCCGACGATGAGACCGATGACGGCGACGCCGCCGAGGGAGATGTAGTAGCTCTGGCGCTGCTTCTCGAAGCTCTGCAGCAGGTCCTCGCGCGTCTCGAGGCGGATGTCCTGGATGCCGCGGTGCGTGTGGGTGAGGACGTTGAGCAACTGGTCCTGGGCCTGCGGCATTTCCGCGATGTCGCCGAGCTGGACGTGGATGACGTCGACGTTTTCGTCGATCCGGAACAGGGCCTGCGCCGTGGTGAGCGGGATGAAGACGGCGTAGTTTTTCTGGCTGACGCGGCCGCCGCCGGAGCCGGAGGAACCGAGCCGGTAGTCCTTGAGCACGCCGATGACGGTGAAGGGCTGGCCGTTGATGGTGATGACGCGGCCGACGGGATCGAGGCCGCGAAGGAAGAGCGAGGCGGCGATGTCGGCGCCGAGCACGACGACCTGGGTCTGCAGTTCGAGATCGAGGTCGCCGATGAGCCGGCCGTTTTCGACCTCGAAGCGATCCATCACGAAGGTCTCGGGCAGGACGCCGCGGACGGACTGGCCGGTGGCGCGGCCCTGGAAATAAAGGCGGGCGCCGTTGGGAATTGCGACCTCGGCGGTGACGCGGCGGGCGAGCGGGACGGCGCGGCGGATGGCCTCGACGTCGTTGAGGGTGCGGCCCGGGGAGAGGGCGGCGCGCTCGCGCTGGTATTCGGGGGGCGGCTTGGAATGGATCGTGATGCGTTCGATGCCGCCGGTCTCGTAGATCATCGTTTCCCAACCGCGGAGGAGGCCCTTGACGACGCCGAGCATGCCGACCAGCGCGGCGGCACCGAGGACGATGCCGAACAGCGTGAGGAAGGAGCGGAGCTTGTGCGCGAGGACCTCGCGCCAGCCGCTCGAGATGCCCATCAACAGGAGGCGCATGGCGACGCTCAGCTGCGGGAGGGCGGGGCGGCGGGCTTGGCCTTGGGCCCGGCGACGGGCACGCCGCCCGGATCGGCGGGGCGGGCCTTGTTCGAGCGGGATTTGACCGCGGCGGGCGCGGCGGCGGCGACCGGCAACTCGCCCTCGAATTCGAGCGGGCGGCTGCGGGCGACGTCGTCGCCGACCTTCAGGCCGGAGACGATCTGGATGTAGCGGGTGTCGGCGATGCCGATTTCGACTTCGTGGACGGCGAAGGTTTCACCTTTCTTGATGAAGACGTAGCGCGCGGATTCGGCGGTGGAGAAGACGGCGTTGAGCGGCACGGCGGGCGCATCCTCGACGCGGGCGAGGGTGAACATGACGGTGGCGGACATGCCGGGGCGGAGGCGCTCGTCGGGTTCCTCGAGAATCACGTCGACGGGAAACACGCGGGTGCGGTCGACGGTGCTTTCGAGGGCGCTGGTGGCGATGCGCTTGACGGTGCCGGCGATCAGGACACTGCGCATCGAATCGACGCGGACGCGGGCGACATCGCCCATCTTCATGCGGGCGACGTCGATCTCGTTGATGTTGGTGCGGACCATCAGCTGGCTGAGATCGGCGACCTCGCCGAGCATCGTGCCGCCGTTCTGCGCCGCGGCGCCGGTGATGACCTGGCCCTCGGTGAGGTCCTTGAGGAGGAGGGTGCCGTCGTGGGGGGCGCGGATCACGGTCTTCGCGAGCTTGTCGCGGAGGTTCGCGGCGCGGGCTTCGGCGATGGCGGCGTCGTTTTCGGCGAGCGAAAAGGTGATGCGGGAGTCCTCGAAGTCCTTGAGCGTGACGACGCCGCGTTTCTGCAATTCGAGCTGGCGCTCGTGGTCGCGGCGGGCGCGCTGGGCGCGGAGCTTGGCGGCCTCGATGCTGCGCTCGATCTCGGTGATCTGGGTGAGGAGGTCCTGCTGGTCGAGGCGGAGAATCTCGTCGTTGCGTTTCAGCTTTTGGCCGTCGACGGCGAGGATCTTGACAATGCGGCAGTTGCTCTCGGAACGAAGTTCGGTGGAAAACACGGCGCGCAGGCGGCCGACGGCGACGATTTCCTCGGCGATCGTGGCGGTGCGGACCTTGGTGGTCGCGACCTTTTCGACCCGTTTGGCGCCGAAGAGGCCGGGGCTGATCTGGACCCAGAGCTTGTAGCCGCCCCAGCCGAGGCCGCCGAGCAGGACGAGGGTGACGATGGTACGCAGGAGCGGCTTGGGCCGGCGGGCAGCAGGGGCGGACGGGGGCATGGAAGAGGGGTAGACGAACCGGACCTGTTTTGGAAACACCCCGGCCGGCCGAGGTGCGAGCAGAAAAACCGGCGCTGATAGTCACTATTCGGTTACCATCGCGGCGGGCGCCGCCGATGCCGCATTCCGCGCTCGCCGCGCGGGCGGCGGTTCCCACGATCCGTCCCGCGACGAATGAAGATCTATTTCATGGGGATTTGCGGAACGGCGATGGGCAATGCGGCGTTGCTGGCGCGGGCCGCGGGCCACGAGGTGCTCGGGGCCGACAGCGGCGTCTACCCGCCCATGAGCACGGTGCTGGCCGACGCCGGCATCGCCCTGCACGAGGGGTACGATGCCGCGCGGTTGCAGCGCCTCGCGCCGGAACTGGTCGTCATCGGCAACGCGATGTCGCGCGGCAACCGCGAGGTCGAGTGGCTGCTCGAAACGGGCGCAATCGCGTTCACGTCGCTGCCGGCCCTCTTGCACAATTTCGTTCTCGGGCGGAGGCGCAACCTTGTGGTCTGCGGCACGCACGGCAAGACGACCACGACCTCGCTGGCGGCGTATTTGCTCCGCGAGGCCGGCCGCGATCCCGGTTTCCTCATCGGCGGCGTGCCGCAGGATCCGCCGGTCGGCGCGCACCTCGGGACCGCGACGGATCCGTTCGTGATCGAGGGCGACGAGTACGACAGCGCATTCTTCGACAAGCGGAGCAAGTTCATCCACTACGCGCCGCACTTCGCGGTGCTGAACAACCTCGAGTTCGACCACGCCGACATCTTCCGCGACCTCGCGGACGTGCAGCGGACCTTCAGCCATCTGGTGCGCATCGTGCCGCGGCACGGGGCGGTGATCCTGAACGGCGACGATGCCAATCTTCCGGCGCTCGGCGCGATGGCCTGGACGCGCACGGTGCGCGTGGGTCTGGGGGAAAACTGCGACACCCGCATCGTCGATTATTCCGAGGATGCGGCCGGCGCGTCGTTCCGGTTGACCTGGCGCGGCCAGCCCTGGGGCGAAGTGCGCTGGAGCCAACCCGGTATCTTCAACGCGCGGAATGCCGCGATGGCGGCGACCGCGGCGGGTTTGGCCCTGCAACCGGCGACGGCGTCCCTTGATCCTACGCTGCTCGACCCGCGGACGCTGGCGCTCGGCGCCCTGGCCAAGTTTCGCGGCGTGAAGCGGCGGCAGGAAACGCTGCTGCATACGCCGGCGCTGACGGTGATCGAGGATTTCGGCCACCATCCGACGGCGTTGGCGGAAACGCTGCAGTCGTTCCGCGCCCGTTTCCCGGGCGCGCTGCTGACGGCGGTCTTCGAACCGCGCAGCAACACGGCGCGGACCCGCGCGATGCAGGCCGGCTTCATGCGCGCGTTGGCTTTGGCCGACGAAGTTTACCTCGGTCCGGTCAACCGCCCGGAGAAATTGAAGCCGGAGGAACGCTTCGATCCCGAGGCCGTGGTGCAGCACCTCGGCACGCAGGGCGTCGAGGCGTATTGCGCTCCGACCAACGCGGCGCTCTGCGACAAACTGCAGGGCAACACGCTCGGCGCGGGCAAGGCGGCGCGGGCGCGCGTCGTCGCCTTTTTCACCAACGGCAGCTTCGACGGCATCATCGGCCGTTACGTGGCGGCGGCGAAAGCGTGAGGTGAACGCGCGGTTCGGGTCGGGGAATAAGTCGACCCGGGGACAGGATGGACCGGAATCCCGGCGACGGGATTGGCAGGACGAAAGAGGGGGCGCGAGGCGACGGCGGAATTGCCGCGGCGGAAATTGCCGGAACGGAATTCTCCCGACGACCTCGGCGCGGGCGCCCGGTCTCCGGTGCGTCCCACCGCGCGATCCGACTCGGCTGGAATCATGCAGTTGAGAGATGGAAGGCGAGGGTTGAGAGATCGATCCGCCGGGCCACGGAAGATGTCGCCGCAGCCAGCCGCCTGACGAACCGAACGGCTTGGCTCTCAATTCTCAGCCAAGCTCTCTCGACTGCATGAGTTCGGCTCAGAGCTTCAGCAGATGCTCGGCGGCGCGGGCGGCGTAGTTTTCGCCGGAGCCGGCGGCGGCCGGTTTGGCGACCGCCTCGATGAGCGGACGCAGCGACGCCGGGCGCGACGGCATCATCGTGAGGAAACTCAGGGCTTCGAGTTTGACCTCCGGGGCCTGCTCGGGCGCAAGGGCGGCGGCGAAGACGGGCCACGCGGCGGCGGCCTTGGCGGAGTCGGAATTCCGCGCCACGGACGCGGCGGCGACGAGGCGGACGATCGGCGTCGGATCGCGGAGCAAGGCCGAAACATCGGCGTCGAGGCCGCGTGCGAGCACGGCGTGGGCGGCCCAGAATCGGATCACGGGATCGGCGTCGCGCAGCAACGGCTCGAGCTCGGCGGCGGCCGGCGCGGCGCCGAGTTGCAGGCGGTCGAGCAGATCGATGATGCGGGCCAGCGGATACGCGGTGTCGTCGCGCGCGACGACCGCGGGCGAGCGGCCGGCGGAGCGTTCGCGGAGCAGGGATTCGGGCATGAAGCCGGAATCGCGGATGCGGAGCAGGTGTTCGCGGTTGGCGGCGCGCAGGCGTTCGAGGGTGGCGCGATGGGCGGGATCGGCGGCGAGGTTGCGGACGTTGTCGGGGTCCGTCCGGTTATCGAAGAGCTGTTCGGCCGGCTTGGCGGCGAAGAGCGCGGCCTGGATCGCGTTCAACTGGCCCGCGGCGCGCAGGCGGTCGAGCTCGCGCGTCGTCGCCATGTTCCAGAGGTAGGTGACGTGCTGCAGCGTCGGCATTTCCGGCCGGTAGTGGCGGATGTAGCGGAATTGCCCGTCGGTGGCGGCGCGGCTGAAATCGATGGCCTCGTCCATGCGGTCGCGGAAGTTGAAAGTGATGGCCGGCGCGGGGGCGCGCGCGGGTCCGGCGAAGGCGCGGCCGTGGAGGTGCGCGGGCGCCTTGACGCCGGCGAGGCTCAGGACGGTGGGCGCGAGGTCGACCCAATTGACGAGTTCGGCGGAGCGGCTGCCGGGGGCGCCCGGGGCGAGCTGGCGGTACTTCGGGGGAAACGAAACGGCGAGGGGCGGGTGCGTGCTGTTTTCGAAGAGGAAACGTTTGCTGCGCGTCACGACGCCGCCGTGGTCGGAATAATAGAAGACGATCGTGTCGTCGGCGAGGCCGTCGGCCTCCAGCTGCGCGAGCACCTCGCCGCAGGCGCGGTCGGCGGCGGCGACGCGGTCGTAGTACTGCGCGAGGTCGGCGCGGACTTCCGGGGTGTCGGGCAGGTAGGCGGGCACGCGGACCTTGGCGGGATCCGTCTCGAGCGCGACGCGTTTGTGCAGGGAGCTTTCGTGGCTGGCGTTGGTGTTGAAGACGGCGAAGAAGGGCTGGCCGGGCTTGCGGTTGCGCCAATGGGCCTGGTTGCCGTTCTGGTCCCAGGTGCCGGGCAGGACCGCGGCGTTGTAGTCGGTCTTGGCGCGGTTCGTCGTGTAGTAGCCGGCGTCGCGCAGGTAGGCGGGGAAATAGCGGAGCCAGTCCGGCATCGGGACGTTGCTGCGCATGTGCTGGGTGCCGAGTGCGGGCGCGAACATGCCCGTGATGATGCTGGCGCGGGTCGGCGCGCACACGGCGGAGGTCGAGTAGGCGCGTTCGAAGAGAATGCCGCTTTTCGCGATGCGGTCGAAGGTGGGCGTGCGGGCGAGCGGGTCGCCGTAGCCGGTCAGGTAGGTCGCGGAGGTATCCTCGGTGACGAGCCAGAGGATGTTGGGGCGGGCGGCCGGGGCGGTCTCGGCGGCGCGGAGGACGCCGAACAGGCAGAGCAGGGCGAGGAGGCGGGGGAAACGCGTCATGGGGGTGACGACGAACGTCGGCGGATTCGCGGCGCGATTCGATCTTTTTTCCGCCGCCGGAGCCGGGAGTTTTTCCGTGACTCCCGCGCGGCCGTTTTCCCTGATGGCGGCACCCCTATGCGCATTCCCCTCTGGTCCGTATTCCTCAGCCTGGCCCTGCCGCTCGCCGCCGTCGTACCGGTGCCCACCGAAGTCGTGCCGCAGCGCGTGCCGGGCGCGAAGGCCCGCAACGTCGTCTTCATCCTCGCCGACGACCACCGCTACGACGCGATGAGTTTCATGGGCCACCCCGTGGCCGAAACGCCGCACCTCGACGCGATGGCGCGCAACGGCGTGCACCTGAAGAACGCGTTGGTCACGACCGCGCTCTGCTCGCCGAGCCGCGCGTCGATTCTCACCGGGCTGTACACGTTCCGCCACCGCGTGATCGACAACAACCGCCCGATCCCGGCCGGCACGGTCTATTTCCCGCAGTACCTGCAGCGGGCCGGCTACGCGACGGCGTTCATCGGCAAGTGGCACATGGGCGGCGACTCCGACGAGAAACGTCCGGGCTTCGATTACTGGATCAGTTTCCGCGGCCAGGGGAACTACCTGTCTCCGAATCCCAACTACACGCTCAACGTGGACGGCAAACGCGTCCCGCAGCGCGGCTACATCACCGACGAGATGACGGACTACGCGCTCGAATGGATCGGCAGGCAGCAGCCCGGCGCGAAGCCGTTCTTCCTCTATCTTTCGCACAAGGCGGTGCACGCGAACTTCACGCCCGCGCCGCGGCACGACGGCAAACTCGCGGGCCGCCCGATGCCGAAGCCGAAGCGCGCCGCCGCGGGGGCGAACCAGCCGCGGTGGGTCGCCGACCAGCGCAACAGCTGGCACGGCGCCGATTTCCCGTACCACAGCGACCTCGACATCGAGAAGTTCTACCAGCGCTACTGCGAGACGCTCTGCGCGGTCGACGACAGCGTGGGCCGCGTGATGGCGAAGCTGAAGGAGATGGGCATTCTCGACGAGACGCTCGTGGTCTACATGGGCGACAACGGCTTCATGTTCGGCGAGCACGGGCTGATCGACAAACGCGTCGCCTACGAACCCTCGATCCGCGTGCCGATGCTCATGCAGTGCCCGCAGCTGTTCAAGGGCGGCACCGTGGTCGAGCAGGTCGTGGCCAACATCGACGTGGCGCCGACGATCATGGAAGCGGCCGGTTTGGCCGCGCCGGCGCACTTCGACGGCCGCAGTTTTGTGTCGCTGGCGCAGGGCAAGAAAACGCCGTGGCGCGACTACTTCCTGTACGTCTACTATTGGGAGAAGAACTTCCCGCAGTCGCCCACGGTGTTCTCGCTCCGCGGGGACCGGTACAAGTACATCACCTATTACGGACTCTGGGATGCGGACGAACTCTACGATCTGCAAAACGACCCCGACGAACTGCAGAACCTGCTCTACGACCCGAAATTCAAGTCCGTCGCGGCGGGGATGGAGACGAAGCTCTACGAAATGATGGCCGAGCTCGGCGGCATGGAGATTCCGCTCAATCCGCCGCTCGGCGGTTCGCAGAACAAGCGGCTGCGCGGGCGCGGCGGCGACCGGGGCGCGGATTTTCCGGCGCCGTTGGTGGTCGAAAAGCCGATCAACACCAACGCGAACTGAGGCCGCGGGCGGCGGCCGCAACCGGTCCGCCCGCGATTTTGGGTGGAGCCGCGGCCCGGCGTTCCCACACTGCGCGCCATGTCGAAGTCGCCGTTGGCCGGAATCAATCTGCTCCTGCTCGAAGACGAGGTGCTGCTGCGCAAGCGGCTGGCCGCGTTTCTCGAACGGGAAGGGGCCGAAGTCACCACGGTCGCGAACGTCGCGGCCGCCCGCACCGCCCTCGGCAACGTGGACTTCGACGCGGCGGTGATCGACGTCAATTTGCCCGACGGCCGCGGCACCGATTTGCTCCGCGACAAGTGCTTCCCGCCGACCACGACCGTGATCGTGATGACGGCGGAGGGCGGGGTGTCGGGCGCGGTGGAAGCCCTGCGCGCGGGCGCGGCGGACTATCTGGTGAAGCCGTTCGCGCCGGACG
>JACCEB010431960.1_pt1 | contig 12275 bp, 9 predicted proteins | sample 7454761 | NCBI WGS metagenome assembly JACCEB01 (sample SAMN15323454, study PRJNA562643) | freshwater metagenome | isolation source: river surface water | place: USA:Blue River Watershed | collected 2017-08-18 | reverse complement strand
TTTGGTCCAAGATACTGTTTATCATCGGGCCACATTTATTAATACGTGTCGGACTCGTCGTAAATGAGACAATGAATTTCGTCGTCGTCGTCGTCGTCGTCGTCGTGGTCATTGCGCGTGGCGTTGATCTAATAGCGCATTTTCCCTCTATATTTGTTTACTTCTTCGCCTTCCCTGAGATCTCGTCAAGCATATCCAGATGCCTAAAGATGGTTTTATTCGTGATACTCGGTTTTGATTTGAGTTTCAACTTGGAAATCTCGGTTATTTGGTCTACGCGGGTTTTAAACGACTCGGAAATCTCGGTGTCCGCCGTGGCCGTGGCCGTGGCCGTGAAGGATGCGTGACTGTGTTTCACCATAATATACAGGTTTTCCGCGAGTTCATCCACCTCATTTGTCTTGCCTTCCACACGCATATTTGTATACATTAGTTCTTGTATCTGGCGCATCAATGCGATAACCTGTGTCTTCTCCACAATTCCGAATTTCATCAAATTCACAATGAAGAGCGACATTGCCTTTCGCTTCTCGTTGGCCTTATTGATATCGCAAAATTTGTCGTAATTCTTCTTCGGGTCGCAGTATTCAATCGTTTCAAAGAGGGACATAAATGACGCCAAATTGCGTTCAAATACTTCGCGAAAGACCGCGTAGGGGCCACCCTCCTTCTCCTGCGCCATCAAGTCGCGGAACAGGCGCGCATAAATCTCGGAATAGAATGCGTTTGAACTCGCAGTATTGAAGATGGATAATGCAATACGGTTCATCACCGCGACCGTATTATGCTCTTCGGACGTATTATCGGCGGATGCGGTGAATAATTCCGAGATTTCCTTTAAAATATCGGAAACCGTTGTCGCGTATGTTTTGTCGGTAAGTTTGTTGAGATATGACCGAATATTGTCAATCCCCAGTTCAATACCTTCCTTCTTCTTCAGCTCTGTCTTTTGAAAGGATAGAATTGTCTCCCATTCGTGATTTGGAATTTGTTGTGGACGGGACGACGACGACGACGATGACGATGACGACGACCGCGTGATAGAATGACCGGCGCCGCCACCGCCACCCGCGTCGTATCCGAACCTACTTTGAAATGTATTTGCACTACTTCCTGCGATATGATATCCAGAAGAGGACGCGACGACGGCTCCAGCATCTGTCGCGGGAACACCCGAAGAAGACCTGAATTCGCCCCCAGCACGAACCGGAAAGACTGGTGTTTTAATATATGTTGCAGCACCTACCAAATCTGCTAAATCCGAGACCGATTTTAGAACACTATCGGGTAATTTCAAATCAAAGCCCATATTCATAAACGCAGCATAATCAGGAAGGTCGTAACGGTGTGTTATTTTTGCCATAAGAATAAGAATCGTCCGTGCGTGCGATGCGTCTATTATAATATATATGATTGTTTTATATCAATTATATGGCGAATCCTGTAAGTAAAGTATTTGAATTATACTGTCAATCCGGCGGCGGCGGCGGCTGCGACGGCAGCGCAGGGACATACATCCAAGCAAATCTCTCGGTGCGTGACTTTGAAAAGAACAAATATGGCGAAGTATTCACTCCGTATGCTTATATCTGCGATTTACTGGATCAGCTTCCTGCGCGGGTCTGGCGCGACCCCAGTTTGCGCTGGTTGGAGCCTGCCGCCGGTATCGGGAATTTCTGTTTGGTGGTATATATGCGCCTGATGGACGGGCTCGTCGCATTTCCCGACCAAGTCGCGCGCCACGAACACATATTGCGGAATATGCTTTTTATGATAGAACTCAATGAAGAGAATATAGCCCGCACGAGAGATTTATTCGGGCCGTTGGCGAATATAACGTGCGCGGACTTTCTCTCCGCGTCCGCCGATGTGTCCGCAGACATTGTCATCGGGAATCCCCCATTCCAATCTCCGAGAGAAACCGCACGCACCAGTAGTAAGGGAGGTCAGACCCTGTGGGATAAGTTCATTGTAAAATCTCTCGGAATACTTCGCCAGACTCCTCCGACTGGCCCAGGAACCAGCGCCGAGAGATTTCTTTGTTTCATCACTCCACCCGCGTGGCGAAAACCGAATAGCCCCCACGGATTATGGACGATGATGACACGCGAACCTTGTTCTCTACAGTATATTCATATGATTGATAAGAAAACCGCAATACGGGATTTATGTGTCCAACAACGAATGGACCTCTTTATCGTCCGAGTCGGCGACGGCGACGGCGACGGCGAATGCCGTGTTATCACAAGTCAGGCGGACGGAAATACTTTGAATTTGATATCTCCGAGAGATTGGCCGTTCCTTCCCAACACGGAATTTGAATCTATAAAAGAACTACTTGACCCAAAAGGACCCGACCCACGGCGCGTCATTTACGACCGCTCCGCCTACGGCAGTGACCTCCCGCATATGGCGCCGGAATACCGCGCCGGGGAATTTATTTATCCGGTCGTCCATACAATGACACGACGCGGGCTTGGACTCTGGTATTCTAATACGAAGACGCGGGGGACGGGGCATTTCGGGAAGGCGAAAGTCATTTTGAACTTCAATGAAAAATTATATCCCTATTTGGACCACACGGGGGAATACGGGATGGGGCAGTTTTCATTCGGGTTGCCGACAGGGGGGTCAGTGGCGGAGGGGGAGGCGATGTTGCGTGCGCTGAATTCGCCGCGATTTACTGCGATTGTGCGCGCGACGAAGTGGGGGGCGTATCAGACGGATCGGCGGATGTTTGAGTATTTCCGGGAGGGGTGGTGGACTGCGGCGTCATTTACGACCACGCTTACGTGATTTGCGAGGGTGCTTCTTTCTGTGCCTGTTTTTGTTGGTTTTCTTACGAGTAAAATGGCAATAACGTGAACGCAAATTACGACGACCGCCGTATACATTAAATAATTCTAACGGGTTTCCTTTAGAGTTTAATGACTGAATATATGCTACTACAGATCTTGATATACCATCATTTTGCGCTCGTAGATCTGTAAGTTGTTTTATATCTGATGAAAAATTACTCAACTGACGTCTTTCAAAAGTGCTTCTATATTTATTATGATACTGAAGTAATATAAAAATAACACGACACATATCATCATTTAATTCCGGTGTTTGGGAGGAGGAGGTGTCTATTTTATCCGTATCCATAAAAACTTTCGGAAACCAATGATATGGTGGATGTGTAAGCATATTCTGACGTAATTTTGGTGCTCGTCTAGTTATAATATCCATTATTACTAATTTAAATGACTCATAATTTGTTGAAAAATTGTCTGGAACACGCTGGCCGTGTTTATACGCAAATCCAGTATCTATCAAAGTAATTGTTGGCGTAAAATAAATAATAGATATGTCATCATCTATCATACCAGATGTCATACCAGATGGATTAGGATATACAACAATATTTCTGGCGTGAAGATCTCCATGACAATATCCAACAGAATAAAGGCGCATAAGTAATGAAACAACTGAAACAAATGGATATATAAATGGATTACTTTGGAATATCTCAATTACACGGGGTTCAATCAGAGTATCCAGCGAATATGATTCACGTAGACTTTCTCGTATGATTTCTATCGGGCGATCTCCTGTTATAAATGCTATAGCTGGCGGTATTTCTGTTTTTTGGCGTGTTGAATATGTATTGGGAGAGAATGGCATAAATGATATACCATAATGTAACTCCGGTGGCGGTGATGGTATAGTTATTCCTGTTTTTTCAAAAATAAAACGAATAAACTCTTTACAAATAGAGTCAGTTGATAAATTTACTATATTGAAATAAAACAATGGTAAACATACCGAATTTAGATTGTGATTCGTTAACGCGTATATCTGTCGTTGTTTATTACATTCATTATTAAATGCTAATCTCGTAGTTGTGCATTGTTGTATGTCGCTACTTTCTCCTGGAAGAGTAATTGAAATACTTAAAGGATGTTCTAATATTGGAACTAATTTACAACAAAATGTGCTATGCTTACCTCTTTCATCTGTAGCGTAAGATGTATGAATGAATGTTCCATCAGTACCAAATGTAAATGTATCAAATGGGTTATCAATTTGTTCACCCATTACTTCATCATATAAACGAATGCTAAACACAAAACCATAACATCCTCTTGATAATAACGTAATTCCACACAAGTCTGGTCTATTCATTATATTTGTTACCAATGTATTTACACGTTGTTCATTCACATCGGCGTTGATTGCGGTCAGTGGATTTGCCATTTCATATATAATATTAGAACATTATTTACAAACAGACTTAAACATATCTTGATATTATTATCAGACATATCCGACTTTTTTTCGCGATTTCACCCTTACGATATACAATGTCATCCTCCGACGATACTCTTTCCGGTTCCGGCTTCGCCTCCACTGCCGACTCCGGCTCCGGCCCCGGTCCCGCTTCCACGACTGACTCTGGCTCCGCGTCGTATCCCGAATTCAAGCAGTGGGAAGACGTTGATGAAATATCCCCCGATCTCCTCCGCGGGATTTACGCCTACGGTTTTGAAAAGCCCAGTAATATCCAGCAAAAATCAATATTATCTATCATTCAGAAACGCGACGTCATCGCCCAGGCACAGTCTGGAACGGGCAAGACCGGCGCATTTACCGTGGCAGCACTTCAAAGCGTTGACGTATCCATCGCCAAGACACAAGTTCTTATTCTCGCACCGACTCGCGAACTTGCTAAACAGATCCACGACGTTATTTCTGGACTCGGTGCAATGATGACCGGACTTACGATCCGCCTGCTTGTTGGCGGAACATCCACTGCAGACGACGCAGCCGATTTGCGTAAATCTGTCCCTCACATTATTGTGGGTTGCCCGGGTCGCGTGTTTGATATGATTCGTCGTAATCATATTCAGGGCGCCACTGTCAATATGATTGTATTGGACGAGGCCGACGAGATGCTTTCCGCTGGTTTCAATGACCAAATCTATAACATTTTCCAGTATATGCCATCTGATATTCAGGTCGTTCTCTTTAGCGCAACAATGCCACCTGAATTGTATAATCTAACCGAGAAGTTTATGCGCTCGCCCGTAAATATTCAGGTAAAAGCCGAACAGTTGACGCTTGAGGGTATCCAGCAACACTATATCGCATTGGACGACGACGTCCAGAAATACCTCACGATGAAAGACTTGTTTAAGACAATTTCGGTTTCACAATGTATTATCTTCTGTAATTCCACGAAACGTGTAGCGGACCTTCACGAGGCGATGCTTTTTGATGGTTTCCCTGTTTGCTGTATTCATAGTGGTATGGAGAAGGGGGAGCGTGAGAAAGCATACCAGGATTTCAAGGCAGGCGTTCATCGTGTTCTCATTTCATCCAATGTGACCGCTCGCGGTATTGATATTCAGCAGGTTAGCACTGTGATTAACTTTGATATGCCACAGGACGGCCACGTTTATCTTCACCGTATTGGTCGTTCGGGACGTTGGGGGCGAAAGGGTGTCGGTATCAACTTTATCACTCGTCGTGATATGCGTATCAAGAAGGATATTGAGACGTATTATGGGACAAGTATCACGGAGTTGCCGGTGAACTTTATGGATGGGATACAGTAATGAAATGAAATGAAATGAAATGAAATGAAATGAATCGCGAGCGGTAGCGTCGCGGAATGAATCGCGAGCGGTAGCGTCGCGGAATGAATCGCGAGCGGTAGCGTCGCGGAATGGAATCGCGAGCGGTAGCGTCGCGGAATGGAATCGCGAGCGGTAGCGTCGCGGAATGGAATCGCGAGCGGTAGCGTCGCGGATTGGAATAGGTTTAAAATGAGATTATTATTTCATTTTATACTGTAGAATCAAACTACGAATGTCGTCTTCTTTTAATGTTTGTTCACTCATCACCGATGTTCGTGAATCTGTTTCTGAAATACCGCGTGACCCTGAAGATGTTAAAGCGCTACTGATGGAACATTTAGGATTCGGGCGATCGGCGGGCGCGACCACGACTACTGGCGCGACCACGACCCCATGCGCGACGACGACATTCAAGCACCCGATTTCATATACCGACCCGGCGAAATTACACGAATTACCGGACACGATCATTGAAGATCTGGAAATGCTATACCCGAAGAATGCCGTCGCCAACGCAGCCAACGCCGACGGCGAGGCAGGGACCGAGGTCGCCGCCGTCAAGGGGCTTTACCATTACGTCTTCGCCCCCGCATCCGTCTATGGAACAGAACACCTTCCCTTATGGAGTAAATATTATACAACCGATATTGCGTATCTAAACCAGACCCAGACGCTTCTGGAAATGTTTGATAATGAACTCCTTGAGCGATGTATCGCGCAGAATACAGCCCACGCAACCAGTGTGGAAGCCTTTGCTACGATGAAAGACACGTGGAAGGAATTTCGCGGAACCGGTAAACTCGCAGATTTCAAAGAGAAATTCAGTTTTGTAGAGACGCCCTTCCTATCCAAGTTAAATGAGTCGTCGTCGTTTTTACAATTTTTCAGTTTGTATAACATTTCATCGCCGATTATTGCGCTACTGACGCCGTTGATTGTGCTTATTATCCCCTTTTTCGTGCTAATGATGCGCGGATTAAAGGTATCTATATCGGAATACATTGATATTTTGAAGACCATTATCAGTCAGCACTCTGTGGGGAAGTTTCTAACGCAGTTCGCCGAGGTAAGTATAGAACAGAAGCTGTATATTTTGATGTCGGTGGTGTTTTACGGCATCCAAGTTTACCAGAACATTATGGCGTGTATTCGGTTTTACCGGAATATCAAACTGGTCCATACACACATTCATACCATCAACGGATATCTTACCGCGACAGGTGTGAATATGTCGTATATGATGCAACTCATCCAAATGCATCACTTGTCCACCTATGAACCGTTCCGCGAAGAATTGTCCGAGAGATACATACTACTGGAAAACGTAACCCGTGCTTTATCGGATATATCGCCGTTTTCGGTCTCTGCTTCCAAATTCTTCCAAATCGGGTATGTGATGAAGAACTATTATTCGCTGTTTTCACAGACCGACTTAAATGAACTACTGGAATACAGTTTTGGATTTAATGCGTATATGGAGCATTTGACGGCGTGCCGTTCATTTGTCGCGGATGGAATGATACACGCGTGTTCGTTCACGGAGCCGGAGGCGGCGGAGGCAGAGCCGGAGCGACCATTGACACCCATCGCCGAAGAAGCAACCGAGGCCGAAGCGGAGCCCGAGAACACCGAAGAAACGGACGCGCCCCCCGCACCCGTCGCCACCGCCACCGCCGTCGTAAAGAAAACTGGTATCACCAAACTCATATCCCAAGTATACGCACCCCTTAAAGCGCGGAACGCAGCCGCCGTCATCGCCAATGACATTGTCCTGGATAAACAACTCGTCATTACCGGCCCGAATGCCGCAGGTAAAACAACTGTAATCAAAACTACGCTATTCAATATCATCCTTTCCCAGCAAATCGGCTACGGTTTCTATGAAAGCGCCACAATCACCCCCTACGACTATCTTCACTGCTACCTAAATATCCCAGATACATCGGGTCGCGACAGTCTCTTCCAAGCCGAATCGCGCCGGTGTATGGAAATCCTGCGCTGTATTATGGACAATCCCGCGAAACGCCATTTCTGTATTTTTGACGAGCTTTATTCGGGAACCAATCCATACGAAGCCGTCGCCGCCGCATACGGCTATATCGCGTTCATCTCCAAGAACCCACGGGTGGACCTCATCCTCACCACGCATTATATTGAACTCTGTGAGCTTCTGGAGAAGCGGAACGCGGGGGCGATTACCAATCTTCATATGTCGGTATGTGCGGATACGGGCGCATATTTGTATAAGATTGCGGGCGGGATTTCATCCATTAAAGGGGGGCTGAAGGTTCTGCGCGATTTGGATTATCCAAACGAAATCGTGGAGAGTGCGAGAGATATTATTCAGGGGTAGCGATATACCTTCGCAATAAACCGCAGTAAATGAAATAATCGGGGTCGTCGGTATACGTCACATCCCGTAATACGCGGATATCATTATAAAATGACACGCATTGGTCTTTCGTCGGTAGCGTGTCGGGTGTCTTGGATACCGCGTCGTATATCGCGTTCAAATTCGCGCGGGCTTCTTCGTGCTTTTGCGTCATTTGCCCTTCATAAAAAGAAACATTCAGATAATTAATGAAATTGGCGAAAAGAGCCACGATTTCATTCGGTTCACTCATTACGTATATACTACTACTCATTATACAGCATATATTTTTATGCTGTATTATATTTATGCTGTATTATTCGTTATCCCCGCCGTCATTGCCGTCCCCGCCGTCATTGCCGTCTTGTCAATGACCACATTCTTCGCCACCCGCTTTATAACTTTCGATATATTCCCATCTTGCGCGCCATCAGTTATCGTCTTGGATAATTTGAAATATTTGACATTGTCGTTGGAATTACTATCCATACATCGCGGATGTTGTGTGGCCCACTCCCCCATCAACCGCACATTCTTGTGCTCCACCGCCAGAACCGCATTCGTCATTTTTGCGTGGTCGGGCCCGTCCATCTCCCATTTATCCGCGTCTTTCACATACAAGGTCTCTCGTTTGATGTCACTACAATGGACCGGGCGCTTGTGTAATTCGGTTTTATTCAGGTTTGTAATGAGGATATTGGACATCCCTTCTACATATCCGAGTTTCCCCACATTTTCAAGGTCATTCGTATCCAATTGAATAGAGTTGACAAAATCCTTCATATTCATCGCGTCTTTACACTGCTCGTTCAAGAATAACTGTAGATTAAACGTCTGATTATAACAGTTGGTCATATTGTTGTTGTTCGTGTTGTTATTAACAATCGTCATCTGATTCGCAGCAGCCACCGCCGCCGCCGTAGCCGCGCTCGCCTTGTATAATTCCAATATCTGCGTCTTGAATTCGTGATTCATATGCATCATCGTATTTATCATTTCCTTCAGTTCTTCGGTGTTTTCGGCCTTGGACGCCTCCACCACTTTCATCATACACGACATTCCATATTTCTTATTATGCCGCCATAATCCAGTTCGGTTGATATAGGGGCGCTTACAATACTTACAAGCATAGGCGCAGGTCACGTGACCGGTCACGTGACTTTCAGGGGAGTCGGCGTCGGTCACGTGACCTTCGGTGTCGGGATGGTAGATGACGTTATTTTCGGCATCCTCATCGTTGAGGTCGATATGGACGATTTCGTTGATGGGTGTTTTTTGGGGGGTCGGCACTTCGCAAATTTCCAATGCCGGTTTTGGGGGGATGCCTTTTACGACCGGACCCCCCGAAACACCGGCGATGAGACTGTGAATCATATTTTTACATTTGGCGTTCTCGGAACATAACCGTTGATGCTTTGACGAAAAAAGATGTCGTTTATAATCAAATCGGTTATTGGTTGTGGTGTTACACGTATCGCAATGGAACATATGCGTAATTTCAGTGTTGCGTAAAATGGTGCCTAAATGACGGAGGGCGTATACACAAGGGTGAGATAAAAGGTCGGAGTGGGTGGACGCGCCGGGGAGGCCAAAAATTACCGTCACAAAATATTCGGCCGGACGAAAAAAGTTGTGACTGGTCAGTCACAAAATGCGATTTTTTCGTGTTTCAAAAGTATTTTGGCCTACCCCCGTTTTGGACATGCACGTAAAATGTTGCGTATTGTTGCGTACCAAGCAACCGTTTACGCAACGATGAATGGACGCCATTGGACGCACTACCCCCGAATGAATGGTCGCCATTGGTGGCGATATTCTACTATTATTATTTTTTCTAATTTTGAACCGAATATTTTTGGCTGAAAAGTGTCCGTTACAACGGTTTCCCTGGTTTTCAACCCAGAACTTTATGAAAATACCGGAATTCCGATTTTTCTAATTTTGAAGCGAATATTTTTGGCCGTGAAGTCTGTAAACAAAGAAATCCAAGGTTTCCCAATGGGAACTTTATGAAAAGTATAAGAATACCAGAATTCCGATTTTTCTAATTTTGAAGCGAATATTTTTGGCTGTGAACTGTCCGTTCGTATATAATCCGAAGGTTCCAACCTGGACTTTATGAAAATACCGGAATTCCGATTTTTCTAATTTTGAAGCGAATATTTTTGGCTGGTAAGTCTGTAAACAAAGAAATCCCGAGGGGTCCCACGGGGGACTTTATGAAAACTATAACATAAACCTACATAAACCCATCCACACTATTACATTCATTATTCCGTTCAATTTTCAAATATAACATCGCGGATTATTATATTAAATCCTACACACAACGAGAAAATGGGTGAATTGAGCTTTTTGACAATTATCGTTAGTTTAGCCGTTTGCGGTCTTTTGACCTATGCGGTGTTTCAATATATGAAGGTTCGTTTGACGATCCTGGAACAATCGCACAAAGAACAGGCGCTTATTTTACAGCAATTTATAGAAGAGTCGTCGACGGATATACACCGGTTATATCAGATGAAATCCTCGTCGTCGTCCTCGCATAATAATAATAATAACAACAACGACGGATACCACGGAAGTATTATTCTTGAATACGCGAATGCGAATGCAAATGCGAATGCGAATGCGAATCGCGAATATGAAGAAAGACCAATTGCGTATAATGAACCCCATATGATTCATTTAGATACCGCTCTTTTTCAGAATAAACGTGCGAGTAATCTGATTGAAATCTCATCGGATAGTGAAGATACAACAGACAGCGAGAGTACCACCAGCGACGACGACAGTGCAAGTAGTTCCACCAGTCACGAGAGCGCAAGCGGTAGTAGTAGTGCCAGTGAAGACGACACCGTCAGTGACTGTGAACTGAATATGGTGGTCGTAGAGCCAGAACCCGCGCCCGAACCCGCGCCCGAAATCAAAATGGTTACAGTGGATTTAGGTTTAGGCGCAATACAAGACTTTTCATCTATCAACGACGCGAACCCGCCATCATCTCCACCAGACCGACCGCCCATTGATGTTTTGACAATGTTATGTAAAAAGGCAGGATCCTGCGATGATGATGAACTCGGGTTGGCATCAATAGAAATTCCCAACTTACACACCGACGCCGACGCCGACACTGCTACTGCAGCCGCCACTGCCGCCACCACTACCGCATCCACTGGCAATACTGCCGGAAACAGTGTTACAAATCACTCTATTACCGGATTGTCTGTTACTGAATTACGGATTTTACTTAAGGAGAAATACAAACAACAGCCCGAAAAACACGCGGAAATCCAGAAAATGAAAAAAGGGGAGCTAATCCAGGCATTACAGGCGCAGTAGAGATATTTTTATTCTCATACTATACATAATACATTCATTCATTCATTCATTATGTCACAACCGCATTGGTCCAAGAATTATAGTTCCAGCCATAATGTCTACTTTGACTTTCCGCCACTTATGACGGATGGGCGCAACTTTTCGGGATGGCAACCTGGAAACGCAGTCAATGAATCTATTCGTCGCGCTGAGAATATCAAGACCAATTGGGACTATCGTAGGTATTTAACGACAAACGCCGACCAAATAATGAATATCAATCGTATTGATGCGGTGAATATGTCCGGACACGGGTCATTTGAAGTGAATGCTTACGAACAAGAAAACCAACGCAACGTCCCATTTATGTATTCGTCCGTTATGGATATGAGAGAACCGTTCGGATATATTCCAAGTGATTTAAAAGACATGTATCTCTCGCGAGAGGCGCTTCAATCGCGGATGGTTGCACCGGAAATAACGCAAGAACAGCTCCTCGCATTCCAGAGTCAACAGCGCACCCACGGGCAGTGATCGGATTCTATGCTAATCCCGGCGAAGTCATATAAACCCTTTTTGTAATGATTGTATTATACATCATCATTACAAACACCTTTATAATAAATAAATGCGAATCATTAGTTTTGATGTAGGGATGAAAAATCTCGCATATTGTGTATTTAGTATAGCAGATAATGTCGCTTTCACTGGCGCCACTCCATCCGAGTTGATTCATCAAATTCACATTGAGAGATGGGATGTGATAGATTTACGATTTCCCCCAAATCTCTCTACAGAAGCGTCGCCACCGCCGCCGCCACCGCCACCGAAGCGAACGTGTATCAATGATGGTAAGTTGGCCAAGTGGGTAGCTCAACCGAATCTCGGTGCGCCTTCGGCTCCACTCGCTTCGGTCTCGCTGTTCCCGCTCGCTTCGGTGTCGCACCTGGGTATATGTGGGG
>JACCEB010063631.1_pt1 | contig 12279 bp, 4 predicted proteins | sample 7454761 | NCBI WGS metagenome assembly JACCEB01 (sample SAMN15323454, study PRJNA562643) | freshwater metagenome | isolation source: river surface water | place: USA:Blue River Watershed | collected 2017-08-18 | reverse complement strand
GATGGAAATATCGGTTTATCTCCATACTTTTTTAAAATATATTTAGTTTTATCTAACATATCTGTTTCATGAACATTATTAATTGTATTATTTTGTTTTTTTAATTTTTCATGATATATCTTACCACTAAAGATATCTCTATCAATACTTACTCCACCGGATCTCAAAGCAATTAATTCTGTTTCAGAAATCTTTGGAATAATATTTTTAACTTTGGTAAATAGTCTTGAATACATATTAATTATAATAACTTATTATTATTTAAATAGTGTTTAATATATTAATTCGTATTTTTTAATTTAATATATTTATTTTTATATTTAAGATATTTTATATAATATTTATCTACACCACCCATTTGTATAGGTCTTATAATTTCATCAATAATTTCTTTAGTAACTGGAATATAATCTATAAAATGGGGAGGAACATTCATTTTATAAATTTTTGAAATTATATTTTTTTTTGCATTTTCTTTTTCTTCATCTGTATATGAACGAATATATTTTCTTTTATGTTCTTCACTTTCTGACACATAATATCTTTCTTCATATAATGATAGTAAATATGATGCAATTGCATAATTCTTAAAAATGAAACGTTTATATTTTTTATATAATGCAATATTTTTAATTATATCAATTAATGCTCCTCTATTTCTATCAAATATTTGTTCTGGACGATAGCGTACCACAATTTCTTCAACTGTTGTAAAATATTTATCTTCTAGTTTTGCAACAGTTCTATCTAATCTTTCACCTACATATGGCATCCATAAACCACTCAATCCAGTTTGTCTACTTTCACCTGTTGATTTATATAACATTATTTTTTCAGTTAGTAATTCTTCATTATTCCATAATATAGATGTTACTTCTGCAAGTAATCTTTCAGATAGAGGAGAACGAACAATACTAAAATTTATACGGGGTTCAGACATTTGTTCTTCTTTTATTTCTTTATATATTTTTATTACATCTTCATCTCTCATATATTTTAATGATTGCGATAATTCTCGTAAATCAGGTAAAATAGTTTCTGGTATTTCTGATATTTCTGGTAAATCCATTTTCCTTAATTTATCCATAGTAATTTCATCAAGTGAATTTTGAGATGGTATTGACAATAATGGTAAATTAAATCTTGAAAGTGGTTTTTTTTGATGTGATATTGGTGCTGATGGTGTTGCTGTTGCCATATTATATATTACATTTATATATTAAATATATAATTTTGTAATAAGTAAATTTTTATGTTTTACTTTATTGTAAATAATAAATAAAAAGTGTAAAATAACATATAACAAAAATAATAATTATTTTAATTATTTTAATATTTAAAATAATATTAAAATATCATAGTATAAATGAGAGAAAAATGGAGTTGGGGTAGTATATTTAGGCCGCTGAATATACTGCGTACAATTGGATTATTATGGATTGCTGGAGCAGCGTGTGTTGCTGATGCACAACGTGTAAAAATTACACAAACTTGTGCGAACCCGATTGATTGTCCTTTGACTTTGTCAGAAGGATTTAAAACTAATTTACAATTTTCCCTATCACAACCAATTGTTTGTGATGCATCGATTACCCGTGAATGTGCTGTTGTTGTCTTGCTTACAAATCAAGACCCTAAAATCGTATCTGTTGAACCTTGTTTAGTTAAATGGACTACTCAAGATTGGTTTCAAACTAGGAATGTTAAAATTCAAGCTGTAGAGACGTATAAAAATGATCCGACACCCCGAACTGTTGTAATTAAAACTGAACCTGTAATTTCCCCTTCGAGTTATTATGAAAATTTTAAACCGAATGATATAATGGCTAAAACTCAAAATAGAGCATCAGCTCAATGTAGAGCTACTGGAGACCCGCATTATACTACTTTTGATGGAGCATATTGGCATTTTTACGATGGAAATAGTCGTGCGCGAACTTTAGTTAATCTTGTAAAATCAACTAATCCAAATCGTCCGTTTGGTCAACTTATAGTTCAAAACCAAATGAGAGGTTATCCTGCAGTTAATTGTGCTATTGCAGGTAGAGAAGGTAATAATTTGTTTATCCTAGATGCCTGTTCAGGTAAACTTGCTATTACGACAAAATTTGCAAGTGAAATAGCTCAACAACCAAGAGTTGAAGTAACTGGTTCAACTTATACTGTTTACTTTAAATCTGGTTTTTGGATGAGAGGTGTAGTATATGGTTCGTATATAGATATTTATGTTCAGGCACCTGGTATTGATTTCAATTCATTATGTGGTATTTGTGGTAATTTTGATGGAAATCCAACTAATGATTATAATGTATATATGTCAACAATGTATTCACAACTTACTGCATGTCAACAAGTTTTACCAAGTGAAGATTTATGGAGTTGGATTCCATCTACTATTGTTCCTGAACCAATTATACCAGTTGGAACACAAAAATGTAATTATACTGAACCAACATATATTAAACCTATTATTAATAATGCTCCAGGTGAAGATATTACTGAAGATTTACGTAAAGCATATAGTGATTCACTTGAAAATAGAACACAAATTATATTTGAAAACACTGACCCTACACCAGCGCCATTTGCTGGAATAACAATGGAATTAGCAACGGCTTCATGTCAAAAAGATATTATGGCATCAGCTGCCATACAAACATGTCTTCAAGTATTTGGACAAAACTTTTATAATATTCCAGTAAGAATACAAGAATGTGCACAAGATGTATTTGAAGCACAATTATATTCAGCAAGTAGTGGTTCAATTGTTGGTATGACTGTTGAATGTGCTGAAAATGCAGTTGATAAGGATATGGACAATGACCCAAGACTTTTGAATGTTCTTTGTATGAATGCATGTAATGGAAATGGTTTATGCTTTAATGCACAATGTATGTGTAGTGCTGGTTATGGAAATCCTGATTGTTCATATATAGATGGTAGACCTCCTCGTATTACAGGATTATTTGATACAGTTTGCGAAGTAACTGGGTCTGGAATATGCCCAAGAGAACTTGCAGTATCTGGACGTAATTTTTATAAATCAAATAAATTAAGATGCAAATATGGTGATACTATGGTAAATGCAGTATGGCTCGGTGGTGATACTGTATTATGTGCAATTCCTCTTCAAACATATTCACAAATAGAATATGAAACAGTTAATTTACAAGTAACAAATGATTATACTAATCCAAGCGAATGGTCAAATATAGTTCCATTTATTTTCTATAATGGTGCATGCTGGGCATGTAATGCATCTAAACAATCTTGTAATCCAAATCCAAATTCATGTCGTATTAATAATGTTTGTTATCTTAAAGAATATGTAAATGTTCCAGATAATGCATGTCAAATATGTGATCCAACTAAGAATGCAGTAGATTGGACATATTCATATAAAAATGATATATTATGTTCACCATACTTTGAACAAAGAACATATGATTATACTATTTATTGTGAAGCTCTCAAAGATACACCACTCATAACAGTTCGTGCGTCAAACGCAAGAGCATTGAATGATCCAAACTATCGTATTACTTACTCAATAATAAATAATGTAAATCATTCTGAAGTTGAACAATTTTATAAAATTAATAATGTTACTGGTGTAATATCTGCTCTTGTAGATATTAACCATGCTAAATTATCTAATGGTATGAATTATAATATAGGAAATCCATTAACATATAATGGATTCTTTATTGTTCGTGCAACAGATAATTTTGGTAATTTTGCCGATTCAAATGTTGTAATAGAATTACGTGGAACAGCAAGTGATGGTACATGTAATGCTCCAAAACCAATAAATTTTAATGTTACAATAGCAGAAAATGCAACAATTAATACTCCACTTACAAAAATTGTTGAACCTAATATTAATACTAGAACATATAGTTGGTGGTTTGAAGATAATGCAAATGGTAAGTTTGGCATTAACTCAACAACAGGTGATGTTTGGGTAGCAAAACCTTTAGATTATGAAGAACAATCAATATATAAAATGCAAGTTCGTTCTACTGATATGGATGGATTATGGTATTTAATAAATTATGTAGTTAATATTTTAGATGTTAATGAACCACCATCAACTATAACTTTATCTGGATTATCAGTAGTAGAAGAAAAAGTTAATGCAGTTGTAGGTATGTTATATTCCAAAGACCCAGAAAATTCTAACGTTACATTTTCAATAAGTAAAAATGATAATTATTTTACAATTGATAATTCAACAAATCCACCAAAATTAGTCACTAAGAATCCATTAAAAGCGGACGGTCCAAATGGTTTAAGTTCAGTAAATGTAACTATTACTGCTTCAGATGCTCAAGGATTAAGTCTTACAAAAACATTTAATATTACTGTAATTAATGTAAATGACCCACCAGGTAATATTAGAATATTACAAATAGGAAGCGATGAATCAGTTACATCTTTTCCAGAAAATTTATTAATGGGTGAAAATATTGGAAGAGTTATAGCAACTGACCCAGAAAATGACATCTATCAATGTGGTGTAGTATCTGGAAAATCATTTGAAGTTTTCTATGATGGACTTACTAATTATTTACGATTAACTGAATTAGTTGATTATGAACAAGATAAAACAATTGAACTTGGTATTAGATGTGCTGATATTCCAAAAGATAATAGTATATCCGCAATATCACAAATACAACAAATTGTATTAAATGTAATAGATGTAAATGAAGGACCATCATATTTAAATTTATCTGTAACTCGTATGCCAATAGAAAATATAAAACCAATCACACCATTATCTGTTGGAACTCTTTTTGCTAAAGATTATGATTTAAATAATAATTTACCAATCAAATTTACAATTCAATCACCTCAAAATATATTTCAAATTGGAAATGATAAAACATGTATATTTGATAGTAAAACAGGTCTTACATGTTCTGTTTCTCTATTACAAGTTGATGCTTTGAATTATGAATTATCACCACCAGGTTTTCAACAAGTTAATATTCGTATTGAAGATGCATTCGGAGAATGGAATGATTATAAAGTTAATGTTCCAATAATAAATGTGAATGAATCGCCAACTGGTATTATATTTTCACCATCATCTATACCATTTGTTATGGAAAATTCCCCAATAGATACAATTATTACAACAATAACTGCAGAAGATCAAGATTTAGATGATTCACATACATTTACACTTATAAATGATGCAAATGGAGCTGTTAAACTTGGTGAATTAAAACATAATATAAAAGATACATATATTACATTATTAGTAGCCAATTCATCTAAATTTGATTTTGAAACACAACCTGTTATTACATTTAGTTTACGTGTGACAGATAGTGGTAATTTATCTATTATAGTTAATAAAACTTTTGAAGTTCGTGATGAACCAATGGAAATTACATCAAGCACAACAACAATAAGAGAAAATACATTAATAAATACACAAAGAGTTGCATTACTTACATTAGAAAACTATGATATCACAGATTCATTATCATGGTTCATGGCTTCTGATGATCTTGATAGTGAAGATAATGAGAATGATATATTTACAATTCGTAAAATATTTAATTCAAATCCACCTCAAGCGGAATTATTTATTAAAAAACCATTTGATTATGAAACACAAAAATCAGTAATAGCATCAGTTGGTGTATCATTTAGTGGAGGAAGAATGCCAGTTAATACAAGATTAACATTTAATATAATTGATGTAAATGAACCACCCGTTTTCAACATATCATTAATTCCATCTTTTCCAGCTATACCAACAATAACAATTACACCAAATACTCCAATAAATTCAATAATCTTTTCAGCAAATGCTAAAGATCCAGAAAATAGTTCTATAGTTTACACAATATCAAAACAATTACCATTTATTGGATTATATGGAGATGGCAATTTAGTTATAACTGAGAAAATCCCATTAACATATGGAAATCAAACTATGATAAATCTCACAGCTACTGATATCACTGGATTATCTACAGTATTAACAGTAAAGATAATTTTAGGTGATGTATGTAATATTAATCCTTGTAAAAATAGAGGTATATGTCAATTATGCAAACTTGATAATTATATTACAATAAAATCAACAAAGAATTGTGATAGATTACCATTAAATAAGATTAAAGGATATATGTGTGAATGTGAAAGAACTTTTAGTGGATTAAATTGTGATTTTAATCAAAATACATTTATGATTACAATGGTTTATGTCCCACGCAATAGAATACCATTAAATGCATATCTTAAATCAAATCAAGAAGCAGCAATTAAGAATAAATATATACAATTAGCAGAATTACAAGGTAAAGTAATTCCAACTGATTTATCTGTTATACTTGGTCCAAATACTAATGGTATAATGGTATTAACTATTACTAGACAATCTACTACAGATGCATCAGAAAGAGAAAAAATTATGGGACAATTTGGATTTGAATTTGAATACACTATACCTGACCCAAATAATAGATTAATAGAAATAACAGGGAAAACAGATTCAATATCAAATTCTCCAATTGTTCAAAGTAATACAGTATCAACATCTTCTGAAAATTCTATATCATCAAATAGTATTTCAAATGGTGTAGTAGCTGGTATTGTAGTAGGTATAGTATTATTATTAATCTTAGTTGTATTAGTATTATTATTAGTGCGTAGAACTAATTCAAGAATTTACTTTGACGATGATATTTCAAATAAAGATTCATCACATGCAGTTAATCCATTATTTATATCAGCAAATATTGCAAATACTGCAAACACAACATATATTGATATGAAAGCTTCAAATATAGAAAGCGTAAATAACCCAATGTATGAATGGTATCAACCAAATATGACACGTAAAGAATGCACCCAATATCTTTTAGCACAAGGAGAAGGTTCATTTATTATTAGAGATAGCGGAGCAACACCAGGTTGGCATATGCTTGGTGTAAAAATGAATAATGAAGTAATACATGAAAAAATACGTTTCACAGAAGATGGAAATTATGAAATATTATCAAGTAAAACAGACAAAAAACAACCAAGATTCAATAGTCTTGCACATCTTGTCGAATTTTATCTACATCCACAAGAAGATTCTCCATATTGTTTAGCAATGTCAAATCCATTATATGATAACCATCATCTTACAAATAATCACGCATCATATGAACTTGCTACTGATTTTGATGCACCATCATTACCATTAAAAGATAAAGAAGTAGAAAATATAAAAAATATAGCACAAAACGGAGTTGTAATTAATAAAAATTATAATGGTGATAATGATGAAATAGAAATTTATACAAATACAAAACAAGCAAAAGAAGCCTTAAGTGAACGCGCAAATTATATAAAATCTATAGATTCAGACTATTTAATAACTGGTAATGATTGTGATAAATGATTGTTATGAGTGTGATACAAAATTATTAATATATAAAAATAAAAATATATAAAATATATAGTATATGACAGAATTCCTTGCAGGAAATATAGTAGATAAATCTTATATCAGTTTAAAATATATAAGTAAGTTTGAAAATTTACAATTTTCTTTAAATGAAGTTAAAGAAGAGTTAGATAGAGACGAATTATTACGTTTAGGATTAATTAGAAATAGAGAAGAAATCATTAGTGGTGAAAACTTAAATAAATTAATAGAAATGTATGCAGTAGCATGTTATTATTTGTTCGAAATGGATGGTCAAATGGTAGATAGAATATTTAAAAGTATTGAAACTGAATATCCAGCTATCCAAGCTGAAGCACCAGAAGATTTTAGAAATGAAAATAATGTAAAGACACGTTATGTTAATATACCTGGTGTTTTAGAATTTAAATTCGACATAGAAGCACCTTTATTTACAGCTGGAAGAAAAATTGCAACTATTTATACATTAAATTATAATGGTAGAAATCTTTTATCAAAAACACCTATACAATTATATCAATCAACTGGTTCAAGTAGAGTTATAATGGGAAAATCAATAAATAACTCATGGTTTCCTTATAGTGGTAGAAATGGTAAATCCAAATATGATATTTTAAAAAAACCAGAAGATTCAATATATGGTTACGATTTAGTTAATATATTTTCTTATTCTGAGAGTTTTTCCAAAATTTCTCAACAAGAACCCCCAACACATCCTCATGATATAAAAAGAAGACCAATTATTTTAAAAGAAATTAGAGTTGAATTATTGAAATCACTTAATAAATTATTACCACATATATCAAAATTAATAAGATATTTTCGATTTATGGATATAGATTATGCAATGTCATCATATTTAGTAAGCAAATATGAATATGAACCATTACCAAAAACAGAAGAACAAATAGCAGAAGAAACAAGAGAAAGTGATGAAGTTTTTAGCAGATATTCGTATGGTAACGGATGGGAACCACCATCTACACATAAATTTTATTATGAAAAATACATTAAATATAAGAATAAATATATGGAATTAAAAAGAAATTTATAAATAAAAATTGAAATTTTAGATATATTATATACTTAATTAATTATATATTTAATTATATAATTGAACAATTAAAATAACATGTCGTCGAGCCGTAAAGCGATTTACACTATCTGTGGTTCTGGTGGTGGTTTAGAAGGACCAATGTATTCTTATGAATATCTTTCTCAAACTATGAATAATCTATTAGATGTTCATATGATTGATACAGATATTAATAGCATATCTACAAATGTTGCAAAGATGATGATTAAAATTCGAGAACATATTGAATCAAACAAATATGATAATATTTATTTGATTGGATGGTCAAAGGGAACAGCTGTTGTTACGCAAGTAGCATATTTCGTTAATACATTCTTAAAAGCAGATTATGTGAAGGGTATTATATATTTAGCACCTCAAAGCGCAGAAATAAAATTAATTTTTGAATTAAATTGCAGAGTAGCTTTTATTCATGGAACTAACGATTTAGTTTTAAATCATAAAATTTCACAAAGATTATATGATAGTTACAAATATGAAAAAGAAATATATTTACTAGATAAACAACCACATGATTTTTCGGATGATTCTTCTAATATTTGTGAAATTTTATATAATGTTGTTACACATATGATTTATAATTAAATAATTCTTTTTTTAGTTTTAAATATTTTTCTTTATATTTTAAATATTTGAGTTTAGCTACACTTTCTTCTTTTGCTGGTTCAATTGTTGTTATTATATATCGTTGATTAATTTTTATTTCATTATGTTTAAGATTTTTATCAATTTTTAAGTAATCATTAATTTTTTTTAATTCTTCTGTGCATAATTTATCTGATGTTGTCTTATATGTTTTTATAATAGAATTTTGGTCATTAACAACTTTATTATATTGATTTTCTAATTTTCCAGTTAATGGTGTATTTTCAGATATTTTCAATAACATTGCTAATGTTACATAACCAGCCCGTTTATCCATTAAAGCTCCATCACTGTTAATATCTATAACTTTTAATTTACAATTTTCATCATCAGTTTTATATAAAACATCAATTGCATATCTACCTACTGTATTATTTCTAATTCTATTATTAATTTTAATTAAACTTGGTGTTAAGAATTTTGAAAGATTAATAAATTCTTTAAATATTTTAGTATTCATACAATTATATGTGTCTATATGATCTATTAATTTTCTAGGTAATGCAATATTTTCTCCAAAAGTAGAATTTTCTACATATGGTAATCCATTTGAAATAAATCTATTTACAGATGGTATATATTTTATAACCAAATTACCTCCAATTAAATCATCTCTATATAATTCAGGGTGTTCTCTTTTTTTTGTTTCTAATTTTTCTGTCATATACTGAGTAATTTGATGTCTATATTGATTTAATTCTCGTTTCTTATTTAATAATTCTCTATTATTCTCAATTTCTTGATTATTATAAATGTCATGTAATTCAGATTTTGTTCTACTAATATTATTTAAAATTTCATTTTCTTCTTCATCAAACTTTCTATATGTAGGAGTATTCATATATTCCATTTTAAATGGCATTAGATATTCAAAATGTGCTATTTCAGGAATTAATGATATAAATTTATTTTGAAATTTACCTATCAATATAAAAATTCTAATTTTAACAGGAGCTTTTGTAATACATAAATATTTTTCTCTATTATCAATTGTATCTACATTGCTAATAAAAGAATCTGTATGAAACATATCTTTATAAAATATTTCTCTTCTAGGTATACTTCCGTCCTCAGCATCTCTATTTATTTTTTCCTCTAAATCAAATTGCATTTTATTATTAATTTCATCTTTACTTCCTGTATAACAATTATTTTCCAAATTATCTACTTTATAATAATTTTCAGATAAATTAGTTAAATTATCAGGTTCATCTGTCCAGGAATTAGAATTTGGTATGTCATCTAATCTAGGATGAGTAATATCACATACCGGATCTAAAATAAATTCTTGATATACTAAATTATTATTTGTATAATATGTAAGAAATTGTGTTATAAAATCACGTATAACATTATATGTACCATTTCTCTCATTTCTTGTTATTTCTTCATGTTTTCTATTATAATGATTTAAGTTATATTTATTAACATATATAATATAATTATCTACTAAATTATCCAAACCAGATAAATTAAAACTTATTTTTTCAGGAGAAAATAGATTTTTGTAAGTAATACCTATACCCCTACCAAGAGAACCATGTGGGTCTTTAACCAAAAATGCAGTTATTCCTGGATTTTCTTTAAATAATTCTATTGCAGAACAACTAATAATAATTTTTATTAATATATATACGAACATTTTTTTATATAAATGTCTTTTATTTATACTTATATATTTACCATCAAAGTAACTATTCCAAAAATCTATAAATCTAGAATAATTATTAAATAAATTTCTTATAAAACCATCATTTACATCTGTAAATAAGAAATTATTTAATTCATCATTATTTATATCTCTATTATTATTAAAAATTATTTTATTTGTAAATATATTATAATTTTTTGAAAAATTAGTTGCTAATTTCTTTTTATTAATATTTATTTGTTTTATAATAATATTATGATCAAAATCATTATGAACATCTTTAGAAATAGGCATAAGAGATTGTATTCCTCCTTTTAAACCTTTATAAATTTCTGAAAATAAATGAGGTGCTCTTGAATCTTTATTAACACCAATTACTATATGATTATTTGATTCATTTAAAAAATATTGTCTATCGCCATGAATTATTTTTTTTTCTAAATAAATATATTCATAAAACATAATTATAACATCATATCCAAATCTTACATAATCTTTAAAACTTACATTTATTTCTAAAGGAGTAAAATCAAAATTATACTTACTTAAATCTTCACGTCCAGTTCTTATAATATCGTTATTAATTAATTCATTCATATATTTTTTAACATAAATATTAAATCTAACTATTGATGTTTTTATAATATTATTAGCATCATTATAGTTTTCATCAGTTATATGGTGTGATGATGCAACATTTATAAATATTATATATGCATATATTAATATTCTTATTAATTCTCTCATTTTTGGTATATTTATTTGCAAATTTGGATAATCTTTATAAAATAAAATTGGATTTATTATTGTAAATGGTTGCGTAATATATATATCAGGAGTTTGCATATTAAAAATATTTTCACTAATATCATTTAATAATATTGTGCTTTCAACATTTCCTTCAAAAGGATGATCAAATCTATCATCATAATCATAATTAATTTTTTTATTTATTCTTAAAAAAGTTGGTGATAATGTTGTAATTTTTGAAATTGAATGTTCATTATAATCATATATAGTTAGATATGATACATTTCTCACAATTGTATCTATATCTTCAATATAATCTGGTGGTATATCTGAAAATACTATCCGCGGATCATCTAAAATTGTTTGTATATATAATTCATAATCTGTAATTATATTATCATTATTTATATTATTTATTTCTAATAATTCTAATTTCATCTTTATTAACTTAATAAGTATTCTATCAACATGATAAAAAGGAGAACTATAATGAAATCTATCAGCGTTTCTTAGATCACGTGTATGTTCAATAAGATCAATATAATTAAATTCATCTTCATCATTAATAAATTTTTCAAATCTAAATAATATAATATCAAATGCTCCTAAAAAATATTCATGTAAATCAATTCTTATTGTATGAAAATAATCTTGTTCAAATCTTTTCAAACATAAATTTCTAATATTTAAATTATAATT
>JACCEB011334539.1_pt1 | contig 12282 bp, 14 predicted proteins | sample 7454761 | NCBI WGS metagenome assembly JACCEB01 (sample SAMN15323454, study PRJNA562643) | freshwater metagenome | isolation source: river surface water | place: USA:Blue River Watershed | collected 2017-08-18 | reverse complement strand
CGTATCCAGGGATCATCCTTTGCGTCGGCGCAGGACCTCGCTGTCCGGCTCTGCGTTTCCAGTCGGTCGGGTTGACGCCGTGGGATTTAAGACGGACGAGCACCTGCCCGGGCATTGGATCAGATCTGGGAACCTCACCAACCTGCAAGACGTCGACCGATCCAGTTTCTAGATACCAATCGGCTTTCATAGGGACATACCTAGGTTGTGCAATTCAAGAAATATCGATGGAGTTTCACACATCATTAACTTGAGACTGATGATTCCACCATGCGAGGTCAGAATGTGACCGCAGGTCAAGCTCAAAGGTCCAAGCCGAGCGATGCTGATGGGCAAGGTAATAATAGGTATTCGCAATTTCTGAAGGTAGGACAAGGCCGTCGTGCTCCAGACCGCGCGATGCTCGTAAGGCTTGAAAGCGCTCGGGACCGAGCATTTTTCCAAGGGTGTCGGGAGCATCAACGGCACCGTCGATCACGATGTGGGCAATGTGAATACCTTTAGGGGCAAATTGGGCATTGAGTGATTGACACAGCATGCGTCTGCCACCCATAGCAGCGCTATGAGCATGTTGACCCGCGTTGCCACGCATCGCGGCTGTTGCCGAAGTCACTATAAGCGTACCTCGGCCTCGTTGCTCCATGAAAGGGAACAGTATTTTAGCGAGGCGGAAGAGGCCAAAGGTTGCAATACGCCAGCCCAATTCAAACTGCTTGAGCGTAGTATTGGCAAGGCCACGATCGCCAATCTGGGCGCCAAGATTAAAAACTGCGACAGTTATGGGTCCGATATCGTTCTCAATCGAGCAAACAAGCTGCTCAATACTTCCTTCTTCGGCAGCGTTCAGTATAAAACCTGTCGATGTTCCGCCATCACGTTTAATGTCATCAACTAAGCTATCTAAGCCTGGCCTGTCACTTCGCCTTGCAAGGCATGCATGAAAGCCTTCTTGAGCAAACCGTTTGGCAACATGCCCGCCAATGCCGGCACCAGCCCCAAGGATTAAACACACTGGCTTGGTCATGAAGGTCTCCTTGTTGATTGTTTGATGGGCCTGTCTTGCCGCCAAGATGTAAGGCTACTTGAGAAGGCCGCAAGCTTGCAATTATGGATCAGATGGCGTAGAAAAGTGGCTCGTTACAGGGAGTTCTAATGTTATGAAAACAAAAATCACTGAATTGTTTGAGATTCAGCACCCGATTATTCAAGGCGGTATGCATTATGTCGGCTTTGCTGAGTTGGCTGCTGCGGTCAGCAATGCAGGGGGCTTAGGGATAATTACTGGCCTCACGCAAAAGACGCCTGAACTTCTTGCGCACGAGATTGCAAAGTGTCGAGCGATGACCGATAAGCCCTTCGGTGTCAATCTCACTTTCCTGCCGACTGTAACTAGCCCTGACTATCCGGGTTACATCAAGGCAATCATTGACGGTGGCGTCAGGGTTGTGGAGACAGCAGGCAATAATCCACAAAAGTGGTTGCCGATGATGCAAGAAGCCGGCGTCAAGGTGATTCATAAGTGCACAAGTGTTCGTCACTCACTGAAAGCGCAGGCGATTGGTTGCGATGCTGTTAGCGTGGATGGATTTGAATGTGGCGGTCATCCAGGTGAAGATGATGTTCCGAATTTTATATTGCTGCCTCGTGCGGCCGATGAGCTTAAGATTCCGTTTGTGGCCAGTGGTGGTATGGCTGATGGACGCAGTTTGGTGGCAGCCCTTGCTCTCGGTGCCGACGGTATAAATATGGGTACTCGTTTTATAGCAACACAAGAGGCACCCGTCCATCAACATGTTAAAGAAGCCATTCTTGCCGCGAGTGAGCTTGACACCCGCCTGGTGATGCGCCCATTGCGCAATACCGAGCGTGTATTAAAAAACGCTGCAGTTGAACGATTGCTTGAGAAGGAACGATCGCTTGGGGCGAGGCTCAAGTTTGACGACATCATGGAAGAGGTCGCAGGGGTGTATCCCAAGATCATGCTCGATGGTGCCATGGACGCTGGCGCATGGAGTTGCGGCATGGTTGCCGGCTTGATCCATGATATCCCCACGGTCAAAGTGCTGATCGATCGTATGATGGCTGAGGCTGAGTCGATTATTAGTCGGCGGCTTGCAGGCATCTTAAGGCCCTGAGTGAGTCATTTATGCAGATTAATCATCAACATAAAAGCCATCATGAATACTAGTTTTGAATACATCGTCGAGTCGGCTTGGTTAGCAGAACACCTTGACGACCCGAACGTCGTCGTCCTTGACACCACCACGCATCTCGTACCACGCGAAGATAAGCCCTACGATATTGTTTCTGGAAGGTCTGATTTTGAAGCTGCCCATATTCCTGGAGCACAGTTTGTCGATCTCGATAAAGAGCTCTCGGATCCGAATCAGCCGGCACATCTGCGCTTCATGCTCCCAAGCATGCAGGTGTTTGCTCAAGTCATGGGTCGACTTGGCATCACTAACCAAACGCATGTTGTGTGCTACGCGACGGCAAACCATTGGTGGGCAACAAGGATGTGGTGGATGCTCAGGGTCTTTGGTCACGATAAGGCTTCAGTGCTCAATGGTGGCTTTCAGAAGTGGTCGCGAGAAGGGCGGGCCATCGCTGTTGGGCAAAGCAAGCCTCGGGTAGCGTCGTCCTTTGAACCTGCCTTTAGAGCCGAATTGGTGGCGAATAAAGCAGATGTGTTTGCAGCCATCAATGACCAACGTATCTGCACGATCAATGCTTTGCGTCCCGAGCAGCATCGCGGTGAGCCTGGTGGCTCCAATTATGGCAGGCCAGGCCATATTGCAGGCAGCGTAAATATTGCTGCGATTCATATCGTCGATGAAAACAATGTTTTCAAGCCGCTTCATGAGTTACGCATCATGTTTAGCAAAGCACTTGCAAGCGATCGAGTCATCACTTATTGCGGCGGTGGGATCGCCGCCTCGAGTGATGCGCTGATATTGACTATGCTTGGACACCAGGATGTCAGGATTTACGATGCATCGCTATCAGAGTGGGCTCGCGATGAAAGCTTGCCAATGGAGACGGCGTGACCGTATCATGAAGATCGCTATCGACGACCCAGCAAAGCCCGATGTGTATGCATTGCTTCAAGAGCATTTGAAAAGTATGTTTGCGCTCTCACCCCCAGAGAGCGTACACGCTCTCGATGTTTCCGCATTGAAGCAAGATGGTATTAGCTTTTGGACCATTCGCGATGGTAGCCAGCTCCTAGGCTGTGGTGCATTGAAGACCTTAAGCGCAGAACATGGTGAGATTAAGTCAATGCGAACGGCCACAAACTATCGTCGACGAGGTGCGGGGCGCGCGTTGCTGTTGCACATCATTCACGAGGCAAAGAGCAGTGGGTTCATAAGACTTAGCCTTGAGACTGGAACAGCTCAAAGTTTTATACCAGCGCAAAGGCTTTATGCCTCAGCAGGTTTTCTAGCGTGTGGACCCTTTGGTGACTATAAGGTCGATCCCCATAGTTTATTCATGACGCTCGACTTGTCTTTATATTCATAACGCTGTTTGGCGGTTTTGGCGTCGTCATTTATATAGCCGATCGGCATCAACCGCCCCAAAGTAATTGGCCGAGATATCGTCGCGGTAAAAGCGTAAACAGTCCAGTGACCACACAGGCGAGGCCGTAGGTCCATTGCATCGTCAGTTGATGACCACGGTAGTTACCCTGCGCTAAGAAGCTAAGTCCCCGCCATAGGCTAAAGAAAGTGACTGGAATGAGTATGTGAATGGGTGTGTATCCGCCTACATTGGGCAGCGTATAGTCTCTGATGAAGATTCCGGAGGTAGCGGCCCCAATCATGCAGGTGACCCAAGCATAACCAAATGCGCGGTGCCAACGCGGTCGGACAATGGATCGCAGGCGTGTCCAAAGGGCTAAGGGCCCTAGGACAACCGCAATCGATGCAAACGTTATGTGTATCGCAATGATGGGTGTGAGTTGCATAACATTTGGATCGGTTTGTCTGACGGCCACAAGGCAGGGGCTCTTTGCTTCAAAGCGCACACCGTAAAGCTGGTTGCCGGGTGAGCCCTCCCGCTCACGCCCCGCCTTGATTGACCTGCCGTTGGGCTGTGGAGGAGGTCAAGATTTCAGGGCTTAGTTGAGCAATAGCCTGATAGTGACTGAGATAGATTTTACCGCTAAGGCGTGCGACAAATTCGGTTGCTTGCAATCGGTCCATCACCGGACCCTTAACCTCGCTGAGGTGCAGACGCAGGCCTGCGTCGCGCAGGCGATGGTCGATGGCTTCCAGGCTTTCAAGTGCGCTGGCATCGATGTCGTTGATCGCCGAACATTGCAGCACCACATGTTTGAGCGCCGGTCGCTCGGCTACCAGGTCGTTGATGCGGTCCTCTAGCGCGCGGGCGTTGGCAAAGTAAAGGCTTTCATCGACGCGCAGGCTTACCAGCCGCGGACTCGTGGCCACGTGATGTCGCAGCACATTTCTAAAATGCTCTGTACCAGGTACCTGACCGACCTCAGCAATGTGTGGTCGGCTGGTGCGGTATAGGAACAAAACGAGAGAAACGGCCACCCCGACCACGAGCCCAACCTCAACCCCCTGCACCAGCGTCATGAGTAAAGTGGCCAGAGCGGCCAGGAAGTCGGTGCGCGAATAGGCCCAGGTGCGCTTAAGCATACCCAAGTCCACCAGAGAAAGCACAGCCACGATGATGGTGGCCGATAGCGTTGCTTGCGGCAGAAAATAGAGTGCTGGGGTCAGGAAGAGCGAGGCCAGGGTGATTCCCAAAGCCGTGTACACCCCTGCCGCTGGCGTTTGTGCACCTGCATCGAAGTTCACCACGGAGCGTGCAAAGCCCCCAGTCACCGGAAAACCTCCAGTGAAGGCGGCTGACAGGTTGCTCGCGCCCAGCGCCACCAGTTCCTGATTGGGCTCGATGCGTTGTCGTCGCTTGGCCGCTAGCGTTTGCCCCACAGAGACGGACTCGACGAAGCCCACGACGCTGATGAGCAGTGCGGGCATCGCTAACGACTGCCACAAGGCCAGATCCCAAAGTGGCAACGTCAGTGGGGGCAGGCCCTGAGGCACGCTGCCTACAAGCCTAAGTCCTTGACCTTTCCAGTCAAGGATCCAGGCTAGGAGAGCTGTCACGGCAATGGCAGCAACTGGGCCAGCCTTGGCCAGCACATCAGCAAGTCTTGCGTTTAGCCCTACCCGAATCAGCAGTGGCTTGAGACCCTTGCGTACCCAGAATAGAAAAGCCGTGGCGAGCACGCCCACGACCAGCGTGAGCACGTGGATATTGGGGAGCTGCGAGATCAGCGCTTGCGCAAGATCGATGACGTTGTGACCCTCTGCCTTCACGCCCATAAGGGTCTTGAGTTGACTGGCTGCAATCAGGAGCCCCGACGCAGAGATAAACCCCGAAATCACGGGATGGCTCAGGAAATTCGCGAGGAAACCCAGGCGCAGCACACCCATGATCAGCAGCATCACGCCCGACAGAAAGGCCAGCGTGATGGCCACTGCCCAGTACTGCGGAGAACCCGCCACCGCATGCTCGCCGATGGCCGCAGCCGTCATGAGCGAGACCACCGCCACAGGGCCAACTGCTAATACCCGGCTGGTACCAAACACCGCATACAGAAGCAGCGGTGCCACGCTGGCGTAGAGGCCGATCTCAGGTGGAAGACCCGCCAGCAATGCATAGGCCAGGCTCTGCGGGATCAGCATCATGGTGACGATGATTGCGGCCACCAAGTCACTGACCAATGTGTCCCGGTCATACCTACGCCCCCACTCAAGGATCGGTAGCGAGGGCAGCAGTCGCAACAGGTTGGCGGGGCGAGCAGCAGGCGCCATCAACCCACCATCATCAGCCATTTAGGGGCCATGAAAAGTCCTTAAGGTGGTCTTAGCGGATCGCTTCCTGACTAGCACGAGGTTGGTGGATCCAACGATCGGCAGCCTCATAGAGGAGCATGCCGATAACCATCGCCAGGACGAAAACCGCAGCCTTGGGCTGACCGGAGAACATCGACACCAAGCTCGGGCCTGGGCAAAAGCCCGCCAGTCCCCACCCGGCGCCGAACAACAACGCACCGATGACAAGTCGCCGATCGATTTGATTTGCGGTGGGAAGGTGCAGGGCGCCGCCCAGAAAATTCATGGTCCGCTTCTTGGCCACCGTAAAGGCAAGCATACCCACGAGGATGGCGCCAGCCATCACCAGCGCGAGCGAAGGGTCCCAGGTGCCAAGCAGGTCCAGAAAGCCCAAAACTTTGCCGGGGTCAGACATACCAGAGAGCAATAGACCTAAGCCAAACAACAGGCCGGCAACAAATTCAGTGATTCTTTGCATGATCGCTTCCTCGGGTTAAATCAGATGACGCACGACAAACACGGTTGCGAAACCTGCGCCCATGAAGGTCAGCGTTGCCACGAGGGAGCGTGGCGAAAGGCGTGAGAGCCCGCATACGCCATGTCCGCTGGTACAACCTGAGCCGTAGCGCGTCCCCAGCCCGACCAGTAGGCCAGCTACGACGATGAGTCCGTAGCTAGAGTCGATACGTGGAGCCGACAAAAGTCCAGCTGGCGCTAACAAGGCAAACACGGTAGGCGCCGCCGCCATACCCAAAAAGAACGAAATCCGCCAGCCGATATCGCCTGCGCGGGGCGACATCAAGCCTCCCAGAATGCCGCTAATACCCAGAATTCGGCCATTGAACAGAATAAATATGGCTGAAGCCAACCCCAGAACGATGCCCCCAAGGAGCGACGCCCAGGGCGTGAAATGCGCCCAATCAATTGCCATTGCCTAGTCCTTTGGAAGATCCACAAAATTGGTCATACAAGACCTCCATCAACGCAAGCGCCTTAGTGCTCGAAAGCGTGTAATAAATATTCTTGCCATCTCGTCTCGTCGTGACGAGCTCCTCTTCGCGCAAAACGGTGAGCTGTTGTGAGAGCGTTGGCTGGGCGATGCCCAACAACTCCTCAAGCTCACCCACGCGCTTTTCGCCCTGGCTCAGCAGACAGAGAATCATGAGGCGGTCGGCGTTGGCCAGCACTTTCATGAGCCTGCAAGCCTCTCCAGCCGCCGTCTGCATTTCAGACAGTTGCAACGCTACTGATTTCATTCGCGCCCCCCGCTCAGGTTCAACGTTCGAAGATTAAGCATTCCATACTTATATTATATTGACAAATAAAATGTGTGTCAATAGAATATTGAAAACTTAACTTAAGGAGCGCTGTATGACCACCCCCTCGCTGAAGCCCCAAGTACACGGCATCTTTGACCCTGCGACATGGACGGTGACCTACGTTGTCCACAATGGCACGGGCTCGGCCGCAGCCATCATTGATTCAGTGCTTGACTACGACCCCAAGTCTGGCCGTACCCGCACCACCTCGGCAGACAAAGTCATCGACTACGTGATGGCGCAGGGCCTGAAGGTGCAGTGGATTCTGGAGACCCATGCACATGCCGACCACCTGAGTGCCGCGCCCTACTTGAAGCAAAAGCTCGGAGGAAGGATCGGCATCGGTGATCAGATCACTCGGGTGCAGAAGGTCTTCAAGGGCATCTTCAACCTGGAGCCCGAATTCCGCATGGACGGCTCGCAGTTCGATACGCTGCTCAAGGACCAGGAGGAGTTCCGTATCGGCGACCTGACCGCCAGCGTGATGGCCGTGCCGGGACACACGCCAGCTTGCGTGGCGTATCAGGTTGGCGATGCAGTGTTTGTAGGCGACACGATGTTCATGCCCGATGTGGGCACGGCTCGTTGTGATTTTCCTGGCGGCGACGCCAAGACGCTATACGCATCGGTGCGCAAACTCCTCAGTCTGCCACCCGATACGCGCCTGTTCATGTGCCACGACTACCCGCCCAACAACCGCCCGGTAGCGTTTGAAACAACGGTGGCCGAGCAGCGTGCCAAGAATATCCATGTGCACGACGGCATCAGCGAGGCGCAGTTCGTCGAGATGCGCACCAAGCGCGATGCCACCTTGGAGATGCCAGTGCTGATCCTGCCGGCCGTGCAAATCAACATTCGCGCGGGTGAGTTGCCGCCCAAAGAGGCCAACGGCATCGCCTACGCCAAGATCCCGCTGAATGCGCTTTGACATGACTGCACTGACCAACCCCCAAGCGACCTGGGACCGGCGCTTCTCAACCACCGAGTACATCTCTGGCGAAGCACCTTATGCGTGAACTCCACGTTGCTTCGTCAACCGTTCCACGGGCGCGAGGTGACACGAGAAGTTATTTCTTGCTAATAATAATGCGTTTGCAATAGAATGGAGATTCTGTTTTGAAAGGCTCTTCATGTCTCGCAACTTCATTCATGCTTCTTGTCTTGCGATAGTTGTCGCTTCATCAGCGGCCACAAGCCACGCTCAGTCCGCCATGAGCCCCCCTAATTGGCAGGCGGGAGTCGTGCTAGACGCTGCGGCCACATCCCAAGGGCTTGATTTGGGCGCCCGTGACAAGGGACTCGGGCTCGGGCACAGTGATTTGCTGCTGCGCGGAGCCTTCAACGAGCACCTCAGCGGCGAAGCGATTGTGGGATTCCACACCGAAGACAAGAAACTGGAAAAGCATGTCGAAAATGCTTGGGTGCAGACTCGATCGCTGCCACACGGCCTCCAGGTGCGTGTTGGCCGTTTCGCATCCCAGGTTGGCTACCTCAACGAACTGCATCCCCATACCGACGACTTCACAGTCCGGCCCTTACTCTACAGAGGGTTCCTCGGAGGACATTGGTATGACGACGGCATACGACTGAATTGGACGGCGCCGACATCTTTCTATTTGCGGTTAGGTGCTGAAATGTTCGGAGGCAAAAAGTTGGTGCCGGAGGCAACAGCAGACTCCAATTCGCGAGTGAACACGCTGAACCTTAAGATCGGCAATGACATTGGCCGATCCAGCAGTTGGCAATGGGGTCTTTCACACGTCAACAACAAGCGTGAGGCCATGGTTGAGGCCCACGATCCTGCAGAAGAAGCCCATCGTCATAGCCACGCAGCAAGATTTAGTGGCAAGCGCATGTGGATCAGCGATCTGGTCTGGAAATGGGCACCGGATGGCAACAATCGAAACCAGCAGCTGCGACTCAACTGGGAGTACGCTCAACTCAGCGGGATTAATCGCTACGCCGATAGCGCCATGCGCCACCGGGCGTCATCTCTAGGTGCTGTCTGGAAGTTCAATCCAGCATGGGAGGCGGGTGTGAGGACCGACTGGTTACGGGTTCATCAACCAGAAGTTCACGAGGGTGATGTTGAGTTTGGTAGAGGACGACTGAAGGAAAACGCCATCATGGTTGCCTACAAGCCTACCCACATGCAGACGCTGCGTTTACAGTGGACCCAACAGAGAGCCGCCGGGGCTAATGACGAAGGCGAAGCCGTTTTTGCAAATCCAGCCAGACGCAGTATCCAATTACAGTACGTGATTGGATTTGGAGCCCACGGTGCGCATGCTTATTAATGCGATCCTCGCGCTTGGCCTGGCAACCGCGTGTCAGGCTCATGCCATCACAGTTTTCGCTTGTGAACCCGAATGGGCATCGCTGACGCGGACGCTGCTACCAGAGGCGACCGTGCAAACTGCGACGACGCATCTGCAGGATCCACACTACATCGAAGCACGGCCCTCGCTGATCGCGCAACTGCGTCGCGCTGATTTTGCGATTTGTACCGGCGCTGAACTCGAAGCAGGGTGGCTGCCCATGCTGCAGGACAGAGCCGGGAATCCAAAGGTACAGTCGGGTACGGGCTCCATGTTTTTTGCCGCAGAGCATGTGGATTTGATCGATCCCTTCCAGGGAACCATCACACCATTTTCGGGCGATGTTCATGCGTACGGCAATCCCCATGTCCACGCGGATCCGCGTCGGGTCTTGCAAGTAGCCAGGGCCTTGGCGTTGAGACTTGGGACCGTTTTCCCCGAGAAGAAGTCTCAGGTCGACCAAAACCTGATCCGGTTCGAATCCGAAATGGGTGCAAAGATCGTTGTCTGGGAACAGCAGGCGCGGGCACTCAAGGGGCGAGCGGTTATTACCCAACACGCATCGTTTGGCTACCTTTGGCCTTGGTTGGGTATGAAGTCAATTGCAGATCTTGAGCCTAAGCCCGGCATGCCCCCCACGGCTACTCACCTGGACCGGGTGCTTGCGCAAGCCAAGTCTCAACAACCCATTGGGATCATCATCGCGCTTCATCATGACCCGAAGCCGGCGCGTTGGCTGGCCAACAGTTTGGGCATGCAATCTCGGTTGTTGATCCTTCCTGCGACTGTGACAGACGAGCAGCCTGGGGGAATCGTGCGATGGTTTGACCAGGTACTTACGCAGCTGAGCAGTCTGTCTAAGTAGCACGAGATGGAATCGTGGTTCGTTTTCCCAGCCCTTGCGCTGTGCGCAGGCATCTTGGCGCTTACACCCATGGGAACCCAGGTGCTGAGGCGCGGCGTTGTATTTATCGATTTGGCGGTCGCGCAGGCAGCTGCAGCAGCGGTCATTTGGGGGAACTACAAACTCCAGTTCGATTCACCGCTGATGGATCAAATCGCTGCTACCTTGGGTGCCATGGTCGTCAGTCTCGGTGTCGCTTGGGTTACCCGAAAGTGGGGCGCGCAACGAGAGGCATTGATTGGACTGATATACGTAGCCAGTGCATGCATGGCACTTTTAGGGGCAAGCCAGCACCCACATGGCCGAGAAAAGCTCTTTCATTTACTGGCCGCAGACGTTCTTTGGGTTGATCCGTTCAGTGTTGGCATATTGATCCTGGCGGCGCTTGCTGTACATATCATTAGGCTAAAACATTGGCTTGCGAATGATGCGTTTTTCTACTCGGTCTTTGCTGTTATCGCGAGTGTGGCTGTACCGGCGCTGGGCTTGTTTCTCGTCTTTGCCAGTCTGATTGCGCCAGCGCTTTGGATTCAAAGAGGGTTCAATTCATGGGCAGCCATGGGTACGGCTTCACTTTTTTGCCTAATCGGCCTACTCCTGTCGTGGTTGGCGGATACACCAAGCGGGCCGACCGTGGTGATCACACTAGCGGTTTTTGGCGTCTGCGCCATGTTTCGTCGGCAGACTGAAGGACCTGACTTGAAAGACCCGTCATCGTGATCAGTTCGAACCCTCGGCCCCATCAAAAGCACATGGGTGAAAACTTAGCGAGCTAGCTAACGAAGTCCTCCTACCTTTGGCCTGCACCTTTAAGTCTACGCACCAGCTTGTGGCGCTTGGCTCATTTCTTTCAGCGTTAAACGGTAAGGACAAACTTCTTAAAGCGGTGAGCAAAGCGCTTAAGTCGCCATCAAAGTCGAGCTGACCTCAATGTGGCGACCCAAGTACAGCTTACGCATTAACGTAAGTGCATCACGAGCATGGCTGCGGCTCGGTTGGGATGAGGGTCCGCTCGTCGTCTAGCAAGGGACATGTAAAGTAACAACGAAAACTTTTTCAAAGGGAAGGAATATGCCTCACGAAGCTATACCGATTCTTCGCGTGAGTGACGCGCCAGTGTCAGCACAGTGGTACCAGCGCTTGGGTTTTCAAGAAGATTGGCGTCACCAGCATGAGCCAGGCTTTCCTTGGTTTATCTCAATCAGCACAGCAGCAGGGGCAACACTATTTCTTACCGAACACAGTGGCGATTGCGAACCAAGAGGTAGCGTTTTTCTTGTCACCTCGAATATTGTAGCGCTGGAGTCCTCGCTAAACATGCGCGCTGAACTGATGCCTTGGGGCGACACCGAGTTTGTACTCACAGATCCCGATGGCAATCGGATCAGAGTTAGTCAGCCGGGATCGGGCTAGAGCATTTGCGTCTTCAGCGCCAAGCCTTCGTGGCTAGCCGATTAGCTTTAATAGCCAGCGTTCGGTAACCATCAAATGGAGGCACGTGGAACCATAGCGTAATCGCCCAGATTAAACAGACGAGGTAAAGCGTCGCAAATACGCTCAGCGGCAGATCCCAAAAGAGAAAGGCATGAATCACTCGTGCGAAAAATAATCCCTCGATTTGTTCATGCCTTAATGAGGCTTCCAAAAGTGTCAATGGACAGTGATGTCCGAGCAACGTTTGTATCGCGATAAAAAACATCATCAAAAGATGTAACTGTCGTATCAGTCGATGCCGTACCCAATGCCAACGACTTCTTCCCCAGGGGACTAAAACGAGTAAAGAGGCGTTGAAGACGACAACACCGAGATGGATCACCATCACAGCGTCTGCAGCCGTCATGGTTTCAAGATTGCCCAATGTCTACTGATTT
>JACCEB010523529.1_pt1 | contig 12287 bp, 11 predicted proteins | sample 7454761 | NCBI WGS metagenome assembly JACCEB01 (sample SAMN15323454, study PRJNA562643) | freshwater metagenome | isolation source: river surface water | place: USA:Blue River Watershed | collected 2017-08-18 | reverse complement strand
GATGGCGATGGGCGCCGGCCGCAAGGGCGGCGGCAGTGGCGGTCCGGGAGGGGGCGGGGGTCCGGGCGGACCCAGTGGCGGCAGCCGCGGCGGCGGTTTCTCCCGTGGTCCCTCAAGCGGCGGCGGTGCCGGCGAGCGGGGCTTCAACAACACCGTGGTCACGCGCACCCTGTACGTCTTCGCCGATCCGGAGGCCCTGGAAAAGCGCCTACGTCCGGTCACCGCGCGACTGGGCGTCTCCGACGGCTTCTTCACCGAGGTGCTCGAGGGTCTGAAGGACGGCGACACCGTGATCACGGGCGTGATCCTGCCCGGCGCCGCGCCGGTGCCCCAGGGCCCGCCGGGCGGCTCGTCCAATCCCTTCAGCGGCCGCAGCAGCTTCGGTGGCAGCAGCCGCGGCGGCCCCCCGCGCTGAGCAACCCGCGCGCCGGCCCCATGTCGCCCGTCGTCAAAATCCAGGACCTGCACAAGATCTACGAGTCCGGCGAGGTGCCGGTGCACGCCGTGCGCGGCGTGAGCCTCGAGATCCAGCGCGGGGAATTCATCGCCCTGATGGGCGCCAGCGGTTCCGGGAAATCCACCCTGATGAACATGCTGGGCTGCCTCGACCGCCCCACCCGGGGCACCTACGAGCTCGACGGCATCAACATCGATGAGCTGGACCGCAACGAGCTCGCGGACCTCCGCAACCAGAAGCTCGGGTTCGTGTTCCAGGGATTCAACCTCCTTGCCCGGACCACCGCCCTCGAGAACGTGGAGCTGCCGATGCTCTACGGCCGCCACCGCAAGGTCTCGATGGAGAAGATCCGCGAGCGGGCGATGCACTGCCTCGAGATCGTCGGGCTCGCCAACCGCTTCGACCACTTCCCCAACCAGCTCTCGGGCGGCCAGCAGCAGCGCGTCGCCATCGCCCGCGGCCTCGTCAACGAGCCCCAGGTCCTGCTCGCCGACGAGCCCACCGGCAACCTCGACTCCAAGACCTCCGTGGAGGTGATGGGCGTCTTCCAGAAGCTCAACGACCAGGGCATCACGATCGTGATGGTCACCCACGAGCTCGACATCGCCAAGTACTGCCGGCGCAACCTGATCCTCCGCGACGGCGTCGTCGTGCGCGACGAGCTCGTCGCCGACCGCACCATCGCCGAAGAGGAGATGCAGCGCATCAAGGCCGCCGAGGCGGCCGCCAAGCTCACCCACCAGGCCAAGCCGGGATCCTGACGCCACCATGCACTTCGCCAACACCCTCCGCGTCGCGCTCCGCGCCCTCCGGCGCAACACCCTCCGCTCCCTGCTCACCGCCCTCGGCATGATCATCGGCGTCGCCGCCGTGATCACGATGGTCAGCATCGGCAGCGGCGCCAAGGCCCAGGTCGAGGCCCAGGTCGCCTCGCTCGGCCAGAACCTCATCACCGTGATGCCCGGCAGCTACAGCTCCGGCGGGATGCGCGGCGGCTTCGGCAGCTCCGTCTCCCTCACCCCCGAGGACGCCGACGCCATCGCCGCCGAGGTCGCCAACATCGACGGCCTCAGCGCCGAGGTCCGCGACCGCAACCAGGTCCTCGCCAACGGCCTCAACTGGAACACGAACGTCAACGGCGTCGGCCCCGACTACCCCTACGTGCGCAACTGGCCGATGGAGGCCGGAGCGATGTTCACCGAACAGGACGTGAAGTCCCTCGCCAAGGTCTGCGTCATCGGCAAGACGGTCGCCGACCAGATGTTCCCCAACGAGGATCCCGTCGGCCAGACGCTGCGGATCCGCAACCTGCCCTTCCGCATCCTCGGCGTGCTCTCCCCCAAGGGCTTCAGCATCTTCGGCTCGGACGAGGACGACGTGGTCCTCATCCCCTACACCTCGCACATGCGCCGCGTCTCGCGCCGCACCTCGATCAGCATGATCCGCATCCAGGCCGCCGACGCCGACAAGGTGGCCCAGGTCAAGCAGTCCGTGGAGGACCTGCTCACCCAGCGCCGCCGCGGACGCGAACCCGACTTCACCGTCCGCACCCAGGAGGAGCTGGCGAGCGCCGCCACGGCGACCGCCAAGACGATGACCGGACTGCTGGCCGGCATCGCCGGGGTCTCGCTGATCGTCGGCGGCATCGGCATCATGAACATCATGCTGGTCTCGGTCACCGAGCGCACCCGCGAGATCGGCATCCGCCTCGCCATCGGGGCGCACGGCAAGGACGTCCTGACGCAGTTCCTGATCGAGGCGATCTTGCTCAGCTCCCTCGGCGGACTCGTCGGGGTCGCCGTCGGCGTCGGCGGTTCCCAGGCCCTCTCCTCCTACAACGGCTGGCCGGTCCTCGTTCCCACCACCTGGATCTTCATCTCCGTGGCGGGCAGCGCACTGGTCGGCATCATCTCCGGCTTCTATCCGGCCTACAAGGCCGCCCAGCTCGACCCGATCGACGCGCTGCGCTACGAGTGACGCGGGCGTTTCCCGCTCGACACCGCCCGCGGGCCTTTGCCTCCTCGGCGCGATGTCCCTGCCCCCCGCGGTCGAACTGGAGGCGATCGCCAAGCGCTTTGGCGACGGGCCGACCGTCCTCGAGTCGATCTCCCTCACGGCCCGGCCAGGGGAAATGATCTCGCTGCTCGGGCCCAGCGGCTGCGGCAAGTCGACCCTGTTGCGCCTGATCGCCGGGCTCACGCCTCCGTCCGCCGGCTCCCTCCGCGTGGCCGGCCGGCCCGCCGGGGACCCGGCCGCCTCGGTCGCCTTCGTCTTTCAGGAAGCCACCCTCCTCCCTTGGCTCAGCGTGCGCGCGAACGTCGAGGTGCCGCTGCGGCTGGGCGGCGCCGCCCCGGCCGATCGCACGGCCGCCTCCACCCGCCTGCTCGAACTGGTCGGGCTCGGCGGCCGCGGCGAGGCCTACCCGCGGCAGCTCTCCGGCGGGCAACGCATGCGCGTCTCCCTCGCCCGCGCCCTCTCCCTCGCCCCCCGCCTGTTGCTGCTCGACGAGCCCTTCGGCGCCCTCGACGAGATGACGCGCGAGCGGCTCAACGAGGAACTGCTCGCGCTGCAGGCCGCGGGCGGCTGGACGGGGTTCTTCGTGACCCACTCCGTCGCCGAGGCGGTCTTCCTCTCGCATCGCATCCTGATCCTGTCAGCCCATCCTGGCCGCGTGCACGCGGAGGTGCCCGTTACCCTCCCGCACCCGCGCACCGCCGACACGCGCCTGCAGCCCGACTACCTCCGGCTGGTCGCGCAGGTTTCGCGGCAGCTTCGGACGGTCTCGCCCGTCGCCTGAACCCGCTTCACCGATGCGCCGCCCGCTTCGCCGCCTGCTCCTGCCCCTCGCCACCGGGCTCCTGTTCCTCGGCGCTTGGCAGGGCGTGCACCTCTCCCTCTCGGACGACCTGCGCTTCCTGCTGCCGTCGCCCGGGATGGTGGGCGACGCGTGGAGCGAACACCGGGACCTGTTGCTGCGCGCCACCGCGAACACCGCGCAGGGGGCGCTGCTGGGCTTTGCCCTCGCGGTCGCGGTCAGCGCCGGCCTCTCGATCCTCCTCTCCCTGTCCGCCTCGGTCCGTTCCTGCCTGTACCCGTACCTGATGGCCCTGCAGATGACGCCCCTGCCGATCCTCGCCCCGATCTGCGTGATCTGGGTCGGCGCCGGCCTGCGCAGCGTCGCCCTCCTCACCTTCGTCATCGCTTTCTTCCCGCTGGTGGTGAACACGACGCAGGGGCTCATCGCGACTGACCGGAACCTGGTGGAGCTCTTCCAGCTTTACCGGGCCCGGCGCTGGCAGCAGCTGCTGCTCCTGCGGATTCCGGCCGCCCTGCCCTATTTCTTCACCGGCCTGCGCATCGCCGCGACGATCTCGCCGATTGGCGCCGTGGTGGCCGAAATGAACGCGGGCTCCTCCGCGGGCGACGGCGGCGGCCTGGGCTTCCAGGCGGTGATCTTCGCCAGCCAGGCCAAGTACGCCGCGCTCTTCGCGACGGCGGCGACCACCTGCCTGCTCGGTTTCGCCCTCAACGCCGCCGTGCTCGGCCTCGCGTGGGCCGCGCTCCACTCGTGGCACGATGCCTACGAGCGGTCCGACCGCTGACGCGCCTTGCGTTTCCACCCGGCGCGCGTGCCTTCTCCCCCGATGAAATTCCTCCTCTGGCTTCCCCTCCTGCTCGGCGCCGTCGTCGCCGCCGAAAAGCCCGGCCGCATCACCGTCCAGCTCGACTGGGTGCCGGAGCCCGAGCACGGCGGCTTCTATCAGGCGCAGGCCAAGGGCTTCTTCCGCGAAGAGGGCGTGGAAGTGATCCTGCTTCCCGGCGGACCCGGCGCGCAGGTGATGCCGTCCGTGGCGACCGGCAAGGCCGACGTGGGGCAGGCCGACGACATCAGCACCCTCCTCCAGCAGGCCGAGGGGCTCCCGCTGGTGCAGTTCGCCGCCGTCTTCCAGGACGATCCGTCGGGCATCCTCGTGCACGCCGACAGCTCCGTCCGGCGCTTCGAGGACCTGCAGGGCAAGACGATCATCGCGCGCCCCGGCTGGCCCTTCCTGGAGTTCCTCAAGCGGAAGTACGGCCTGACCGTGAACGTCGTGGCCCAGAACTTCTCGAGCGCGGCCTTCCTCGGCAACAAGGAGGCGCTCCAGCAGGGCTACTACATCGCCGAGCCCTTCCACATCACCCAGGCCGGCGGCAAGATGCCGCGCTTCCTCTCCACTTGGGACGCCGGGTTCCGCGGCTACGCCGTGCTCATCACCAACCGCCGCTTCGCCCGGGAACGCGCCGACGACCTGCGCGCCTTTACCCGCGCCTACATCCGCGGGTGGCGCGATTACCTGGAAGGCGACCCCGCCCCCGCGCACGCCGCCCTCAAACAGGCCAACCCCCAGAACACCGACGCGTTCATGGACTTCTCCCGGCGGATGATCCTGGCGGAAAAACTCGTCACCGGCCGCGACGCCGACGGCGGTCCCCCCAAGGTGGGCCGACTCGACCCCGCCCGCTACGCCGCGCAAATCGCGAAGCTCGAGGAGCTCGGCCTCCTCAAGCCCGGCAAGGTGACCGCCGCGGCCGCCCTCTCCACGGCGTTCCTCCCCTGATCCCAGCCGACCGATGTCCATCCCTCCCCCGCGCGAACGCTGGCTGGCCCTCCTGCGCGCGGCCCTGGCGGATGGCACGTTCCTCAAGCTGACGCTCGGCAAGCCGGGCGCCGCCGATCCCACGCTGCGAAACCTCTTCGCGCGCCCCGTCCAGCTGCGGGACGGCGCCCGCCTCAGCCTGGTCTGGCGGCACGCCACCCGCGAGGTGACCCGCAACCTGCCGCCCGCCGAGGCCGCGGACCTGTTGGCTGGATTGCTCGGCACGGCGTTCCTCGACGCCCACCTGTTCACCGCGACTGGGCAGCATCAATTCGAGACGAATCCCGGCGGCCGCCCGCGCCTCCGCTCCCTGCCCGCCCCCCCCGGGAGCGTCGCGCCGGCGCCGGCCCCGCACGACCGGCCCAAGGACCACCTCCTGCCCAGCTCCACGCCCTGGCTCCAGGACCTCGGCGTGACCAACCCGGACGGCCGCCCCCGCGCCGGAATGGCGGGCAAGTTGAGCCAGATCCAGCACTTCGCGTCGCTACTGCCGCCGCTGCTGCGCGCGGCCTTCCCGCCGGAACGCGGGACGGCGCCGCTGGAGGTGATCGATGCCGGTTCGGGCAAGGGCTACCTGACCTTCACCCTCGCCCAGCTCCTCGGCCCGGGCTTCCGCATCCGGGGACTCGAGGCGCGGCCCGAACTCGTCGCTTTCTGCAACGGCGTCGCCGCCCGGCACGGCCTCGCGGAACGCCTCTCCTTCGTCACCGGGCGCCTCAACCCGGCGCAGCCCCAGCCGTGCGACCTGCTGATCGCCCTGCACGCCTGCGACACCGCGACGGACGATGCCCTCGCGCTCGGGATCCGCGCCGGCGCGCGCCTGCTTGTCGTGTCGCCCTGTTGCCAGCACGAACTGCGGCCCGCCCTGGAGGCCCCGCCGGGGCTGGCCCCCGTCTGGCGCCACGGCATCTTCCGGGAGCGGCACGCGGAGTTCGCCACCGACGCCCTGCGCTCGCTCCTGCTGGAGTGGTCCGGCTACGCGACCCAGGTCGCCGAATTCACCGGCGCGGAGCACACCGCCCGCAACCTGCTGCTCTCGGGCATCCGCCAGCGTCCACCGGGGGACGCGGCCAAGGCCGCCGCGGTGCGGGAATTCGCCGCGAGCTACGGCATCCGCGGCCAGGCCCTCGCGCGCCACCTGGATTTCCCCCTGACCGCCGCGCCGGCGGAGCCCCGATGACGTGGGAGGAGCTCGACTGGAACGCGCTGGAGCGCCTGCGCACGCGCTTCCTCGCAGGCCCCGGACCCGAACCCTACTGGCGGGCGCGCTCGGACCTCGCGAGCTACGACCTGACGTTCGGGGAACGCATCGGCTGGAAGTGGGACCAGGTGCTGCGGGAACTCCGGCTGCGGGGCTGGTCGCCCCGCGGGCGGGCGGTGCTCGACTGGGGCTGCGGCAGCGGCGTCGCCGGACGCCGGTTGCTCCGAAGCTTTGGGGCGGAGAACTTCCGCTCCCTGACCGTCTGGGATCACTCGCCGCTGGCGATCGACTTCGCGGTGGACTCCGCCCGGCGGGAGTTTCCCGCGCTGGAGATCCAGCCGGCGGGCGCCTCCTTCCTCGCCGGGGACGAGCCGATCGGCATCCTCGTCGTGAGTCATGTGCTCAACGAGCTGGACCCCGCGGCCTGGACGGAGCTCGGCCGGCTGATCGCGCGGGCGGATGCCGTCCTCTGGGTCGAGCCGGGCACTCGCGACGTGAGCCGCCGGCTCGGGGCGGAACGGGAGCGTTGGCGGGACCGCTTCCCGCTGGTGGCCCCGTGCCCGGTCGCGACGCCGTGCCCGATGTTCTCCGCCGGCCAGGAGCGTCATTGGTGCCACTTCTTCGCGCCGCCTCCGGCCGAGATCTTCGCCGACTCGCGCTGGGTCCGCTTCGGCCAGCGGGCGGGCCTCGACCTCCGGAGCCTGCCCTACTGCTTCCTGGCGCTCGATCGCCACGCGTCGGCGACCGCCGCCGACGCCTCTCGCGTCATCGGGCGCGTTGAGCACTTCAAGCCGTACGCCCGGCTCCTGAACTGCAGCGCGGCCGGCCTCGAGGAGCTCGAACTGCCGCGCCGGGAGGCTCCCGCGCTCTGCAAGGAGCTGGAACGGCAGCGCGGTCCGCTCGTCTACCGCTGGCGCCGGGACGGAAACCGGATTTTCGCCGGCGAGGCGCTGATCCCCCCCGGAGGCGTCCCCGCCGCCGCCGCTGCGGCAGCTTCCCCGGGATCGTGACCGCCAGGCGGTGGCCTTCGCCGGTCTCCGCCCTCGGAGACGGCGGAACGCCGCCGGAACCTTTACCTCCGCCCGCGCGTCATTCCGCCGCGTGAGGATGACGACCAAGGAACGGGAGGAACTCCGCGAGACCGCGCAGGCGCTCGCCGCCGCGGCGCATGCCCGGGGGGAGGATCCGGATGCGGCGCTGGCCGGCCCCATCGAAGCGGCACGCCGGCGGCATCCGGAGGACGCGGGCTGGCTCCTCAGCCTCCGCGACCGCCTGGGCCGGCGACCCGTGCTCTGAGCCCGCTCGCGGCGCTTGACTCGACGTGGCCGCATCTGAATCGTCCGCATTCACCTGACACCATCATGGGCCAACAACTCAACAAGCACATCAAACGCAAACGCCGTGCCGCCTACCTGAAGCGCCGCAAGGAGCGGACCAAGGCCGCCGGCAAGAAGAAGTAAGGCCGCGTCCGATCCCAGGATTCCCGGCTCCGCCCCCGCGGAGCCTTTTCTTTTTCCCCATGGTCAAGGTCAGCCTCATCTCCCTCGGGTGCGCCAAGAACCTAGTCGACTCCGAGATCATGGTCGGACACCTCCAGCAGGCCGGGATGGCGGTCGTACCCGGCGCGGAGGAGGCGGACGTGGTCATCGTGAACACCTGCTCGTTCATCGACTCCTCCAAGGAGGAATCCATCGGACACATCCTCGAGGTCCACCGGCAGCGCGGGATGCGCCGCCGCCGCCGCCAGCAGAAGCTGATCGTCGCCGGATGCATGGCGCAGCGTTTCGCGGGCGACCTGCGCACGGAACTGCAGGACGAGGTCGACGCGTTCATCGGCTTGGACCAGGTGACCAGCGTGGCGCCGATCATCGAGGGTCTCCTCGCGCGCGAACAGGCGGCCGAGGGGCCGCCGGTGTTCATCCAGGGTCGCTCCACCTTCATCCCGGATTACGACACCCCCCGCTTCCGGCTCACGCCCCGCCATTTCGCGTACCTCAAGATCGCCGAGGGCTGCAACCATCCCTGCACCTTCTGCATCATTCCCCAGATCCGCGGCCGGCACCGCAGCCGCACGATCGAGAGCGTGGTGGCCGAGGCCCGGCAACTGGTGCGCGAGGGCGTGCGCGAGATCAACCTGATCTCGCAGGACACGACCTACTTCGGGATGGACACCTGGGAGCAACGGCCCGGGCCGCGCACCCCGGTCGATTCGAGCCGCGGTGCCGCGCTCACCAGCCTGCTGCGCCAGTTGAACGCCATCGAGGGCGACTTCTGGATCCGCCTGCTCTACACGCATCCCGCGCACTGGAGCGACGAACTGATCGCGACGATCGCCGCCTGCCCCAAGGTGGCCCGCTACGTCGACATGCCGCTGCAGCACATCAGCGACGCGATGCTCGGCCGGATGCAGCGCGAGACCTCCGGCGATCACATCCGCGACCTGATCCGCCGGATCCGTGCCGGCGTGCCCGGCATCGCCCTGCGGACCACGTTCATCACCGGCTTTCCGGGGGAGACCGAGGCGGACGTCGACGAACTCTGCACCTTCATCCGGGAAACGCGCTTTGAGCGGCTGGGCGTGTTCCGCTACTCCCCCGAGGAAGGCACGCGGGCCGCGAAGCTGGAGGCGCAGATCCCGGCCAAGGTGAAGGAGGCGCGCTGGCACCGGCTGATGGGACTCCAGCGCACGATCGCCGCGGAGATCAACGCCGCCGCCGTCGGCCAGCGCCGGCGCGTGCTGGTGGATGAGCCGGGCGTGGCCCGCGGCGAGGGCGACGCGCCCGACATCGACGGCCGGGTCTACGTTCCCCTGACCCTCCCGGTCGGGGAGTTCGCCGAGGTCCGGATCACCGGCGCCGAGGAATACGACCTGCTCGCACTGCCCGCCGGCGAAGCCCCCGCGGTCCGCCGCACCTCGCGCCGGGCACAGTAAGTGGCCCCCGCCCCGCGTCTACGTGGGATCACGTAGGCCGGAGGCACGCGGGGATCAAAAATACGTAAAAGCGCAGTTTGTCGCCGTCGGGTGGCAGGACTGAGCCTGCGTGCGTCACCACGCATGGCCCTGAAGACCGAGCTCTCCCGTTGGTTCGTGGAGTGGCGCCTCGACGCGCTGGGCGTAGCCGTGCTGGCGGTGATCGGCCTGGTCAGGGCCCGCGGCGTCATCCCCAAGGTCTACCCCCGCGCCGGTGAATGGCTACGGAAGTTGTGCCTCGCCGGCGGCATCCTGCTCATCGGCGCCGTGCTCGCCGAGGCTGCGACCTTCCTGCTCGACGACGATGACAACGTCTCGTTCGCGTCCCTGCTGACGGTGCGCCTCGTGCTGATCGGGGAGACCGCGGCCGCGGGACTGCTGCTTTACCTCGCGTTCCGGCAACGCAAGCGCCTGCGGCGCGCCGAGCAGGCGCGGGAGGCAACCGAGGCGCAACTGCTCCAGGCCGCCTCCAGCGAGGCCGGCGCGGAGCGCCTCCGGGAGGATTTCCTTTCCGTGGCGGAGCAGGAGCTGCGCGTCCCGCTGCGCGCCGTGCGCGCGGGAGCACAGGGCCTCGGCACGACCCCGCTGGACGGAAGGCAGCGCGATCACGTCGAGGCCATCCTGGCGCAAACCTCGAGGATGGAGGGCGTACTCCAGGACCTGGTCGACTACGCGCGCCTTGAGCAGGGCCGACTCCGCCTCGAACCGCGCCCCTTCGCGCCCCTCGAGGTCCTGAGGGCCTGCGTGGCGCAGCGGCGCGGGCCCGGCGCGGCAGTGCGGCTCTCGGCTGACGAACTCGCGGAGGTGCTGGTGTGGGGGGACCGGCAGCGCTTTGCCCAGGTGGCCGCCAAACTCCTCGAAAACGCGCTCGGCTGCTCCGCCGGGGGCACCGTCGAGATCTCCGGCGGCTGGGTTGCGCCGAAATTCGCTCACGCCACGGGCGAGCTCCGGCTGCGGGTCAAGGATTCGCGTCCGCGGGAGGGCCCGGCGGGAGCCACGGAACTCCTACCGGCCTTTGCCCCGCACCGCGGCCCGGAGAGCGCCGCGCCGGGACGCCCCGGCCTGAGCCTCGGCCTGGCCTACCGGCTCGTGCGCCTGATGGACGGCGAGATCATCGTCGACGGTGATTCGCCCGGCGGGGTCGAGTTCCTCATCGTGCTTCCCCTGCGTCCCGCCGCGCGCAGCGAACTGCCGCCCACGGCGGTCGCGGCCGCTCCACAATCCCGGGGACCGCGCGTGCTGGTGGTCGACGACCTCGAGACCAACCGGCTCCTGCTCGAATTGTTCCTGCAACGCCACGGATTCCAGACCGAGGTCGCGGATGGCGGCGAGGCCGCCATCCGCCGGGCGCACCGCGGCGGACTCGACGTGATCCTGATGGACCTGCATATGCCGGAGACCGATGGGCTCGCGGCCACGCGGCGCATCCGGGAGGCCGAGCCGCCCGGCCACCGGGTGCCCATCTTCGCCCTCACCGCCTCACTCGCCCGGGGCACGCGCGAGCAGTGCCTGGCCGCCGGGATGGACGAGCACCTGACCAAGCCGCTCGACATCGAGCGATTCCGGCTCCTCCTCGCGCGCTTCCTCCCGGACCAGCGTCGTTGACCCGGCCGCACCGCCGGGTGCTTGCCTCCCCGGGGGCGAGGTGGTTGCGTCCCCGCCGTGATCGACGCCTCACCGCTGCTGGACAGCCTGAAGCCCAACTGGCGTCTGCTGCTCCCCCGGCTCGGCAGCGAATTGCGTGGCTACACCCGCGAGGAGCTGCGCCGGGACCTGCAGGCCGCGCTGACCGTCACGCTGGTCTCGATTCCGCAGGTACTCGGCTTCGCGCTGGTCCTGGGCCTGCCGCCGACCACCGTGCTGATGTGCGCCATCGTCGGCGCCTTCGTTTCCGCCCTCTACTTCTCGTCTCGGGTGATCATCTTCGGCGCGACCAACTCGGTCACGCTGCTGGTCGCCTCCGCGATCCACTACGGCCGCGCCACCGCCCTGACGCCGCTCGAGCTCGCGGTCGTCCTGGCCGGCCTCATCGGGGTCCTGCAGATCCTCGCCGCGCTGCTGCGCCTCGGCCAGGTGACCCAGTTCATCTCCCGCTCGGTGGTGATCGCGTACTCGGCCGCCACGGGCGTGCTGCTGGTGATCACCCAGCTCCACGGGCTCTTCGGGATCCCGCGGGACCGCAGCCAGCCGATGCTGCTGCAGCTCTGGACGGGGCTCCAGCAGATCGCCCGGCTCGACTTCCACTATGCGGTGCCGTTGACCGGCGGGGCGGCGCTGGCGCTCTACCTCGTGATCCGGGCCGTGCGGCCGAAGTGGCCCGGGGTCCTCCTGGGGCTGGTGGTGCTCACGCTGTTGAGCTGGCACGTGCCCCAGTTGCGATCCCTGGGGATCCCCACCCTCGCCGAGCAGGGGGCGCTCGACGCCGTCCTGCCCGAGTACGCCGGGGTACCGTTCGGACCGGAGGACCTGCCGCTGCTCCGCACCATCTTGAGCACCGCCCTCGCGATCGCCCTGCTGGGCATGATCGAGGCCGTCTCGCTCGCCAAGGGTTACGCGCCCCGGCACGGCGACACCATCGATCCGAACCGCGAGGTGATGGGGCTGGGGGCCGGCAACCTGGCCAACGCCTTCTTCGGCACGATCCCGGGTTCCGTCTCGTTCGTGCGCTCGGCGGTCAACGTCCAGAGCGGGGCGGCGACGCGGGTCGCGGGGCTGGCCGCGGCGGTGCTGCTGCTGATCGCCCTGCTGCTCTCCTCCCGCTTCCTCAACCACATCCCCATTCCCGCGCTGGCGGCCTCGCTGGTGCTCGTGGGCCTGCGGATGATCGACTGGTCGCACATCCGGATCGCGGCCCGGGCGACGCGGTCCGACGCGATCGTGCTCGGCCTGACCTTCGCCGCCGCGCTGCTGCTGCCGCTGGACACCGCGATCTACCTCGGGATCGGCGCCTCCCTCGCCCTCGCGCTGCGCAAGGCCTCGACCCCGAAGCTGGTCGAATACACCTTTGATGCGAACGACCGG
>JACCEB010699206.1_pt1 | contig 12291 bp, 15 predicted proteins | sample 7454761 | NCBI WGS metagenome assembly JACCEB01 (sample SAMN15323454, study PRJNA562643) | freshwater metagenome | isolation source: river surface water | place: USA:Blue River Watershed | collected 2017-08-18 | reverse complement strand
GTACCATTTTCTAGTGCATACATTGCCTTACATGCAACACGTGCAAGTGTATCGTTTCTATCTTTAAGGTCAGTAACAACACTAAGGGCTGACCTAGTAGTACGACTGAAATCATCAGTCCAATAATCTCTGCAGGGCATATTACTTCTCCTCTAATCTTGCTTTGATTTCCATAAAAAACTGATGGTACTTTGCCATTCTAGCAATGTCCTTTTCAGAAACACCCTTGAGACGGCGAACATCAGTGTTGTGTCGCAAGTCTGCCATCTTCACTCGCATAGCATCTTGGCTAGTAAACACAACTTCCTTGTACTCATCATACGTTTGACCAGGCATCTTAGTCAATGCACGAATGCCTTGGATAACTCTTTCGCTCATACCTGCTTCACGCAAGTCCTTGAACGTAACACTAGTATCCTCAACAACATCATGACCAAGAGCCATGCACATCAGTTCCTCATCAGTAGTCTTGAGGTAATGCATAACCTTGAGGGGATGCAGAATGTAGGGATTGCCGCCCCGGTCAAATTGACCTGCATGTGCATTAGTAGCAAGTACTAACATCTTGCCTAGCATTTCGCCTTTTCTCATTTTCTGCTCCTTTTCTTTATTGTAGTTACATCATAGTCTATTTGGTATTATTTGTCAACCCCAAATGTGTTAAGTTCGGGTCGCATATTTTACAGTCCTACACTTTTCTTAATTACATAACGGACGATCTTTTCGTCAAAGTACATACGGACACCATCTTTGACAGGGTCCTGTACTACGATCTCACCCAGTTCTGTGGCAAGGGCTTGTGTAAACTTAAGCAGAATACTGTAAGTGTCCTCGGATTGACTCAAAGGATCACGATCTAAAATTTCTACTGTACTGTCAATTAATTTTTCAATTTGTGTATTCATCATTTTACTCCAAAAGTGTTAAGACTGGGTTGCATAGTATTGATTAGTTCTGTCTCGCGGGCATGTGCTTCTTTTTTGCCACGCACGACCTCGATCACACCGTAGACAAAAGCCTCAGGACCATTTTCACGCAATGCACGTGAAAGACCCCAATTCTTGTTCTCAGTCATAGCACGTTGCAAATGCTTTTGCATGCGGCGATGCAATGTACGCTTGACATTACCATTGTAGTTAACAGCAGTAAGGCCTAAGTAATAAGCACCCGACTCCACGTGTTCGATGAAGTAGATTACCTGATTACGATCTGATCGGCGTTTACGTGTGTTTTTCGAGTTCATGCATGTATTATATGCCCAAACCCATTAAATGTCAAGCCTTTTTAGGCTCTGTAAGTCATTGATTTTTAAGTAGAATTTTAAGCACTTTTTGTTGCTTTTGTGCAACATCCTGCTCCCAGGGCTGGGCCAGATACTCTTTATGAGACATATTCTTATTAACTTTATAAGTCTTATTTTCCCAAATAATATCCCCAAAACGAGTATTGGATAATCGTTTCTGATATATCTGTTCTAAATGTAATAACTCATGGGTTAATGGAATAACAATATCATTAATAGATAAATCTAAATTAATCCTAATTCTATTAGGTTTTCGATAATCGATTAATGTTTCTCCATAGTTATTGGGACCTAATTGAATAAATTCAATTTCTATTATATCAGGTAAATCCAAATAATCTCTAAGTTTGGCGCAAACATAATTTGCAACCTTCTCTTTTTGATTATCTGGACTTACGCCTTTATAATAATAGAATCTAATCATTGACTATTTATTAGTCAATTTTTCAATTTCGTTGGCCGCTTCTTCCAATAAGTCAGCAATACGATCAGGTTTGCCTTCTTGTACAGAAAGTCGCTCGGTGTTATTCCTGCGAATCTCTGCACGTTTGCGTAGGCGAAAAACTAAACTTTGCTCACTTATCGGTAGATGACTTTCATCTTTCATATTATGCCTCCATATAGTTACGCACCCATGCTAGGCGTGCTTGTTCATCCAATGCAGTATACTCATCAATGTTTGCACGAATTGCATCTACCAGTGGATAGTACTCTTCGTCCAAGTTCTTCTTAATGTCGTTCTGCATGTTAACCAACTTGTCAGTGCGAGGATTACGTGCAACCCACTTGTTAGTCAAGTACCAAGGACTCTTAATCTTTGATGAGATTCCTCCCATTGCATAGAATACAAATCCTTCATGCCGAACACTCTTCACCAACTCTCTTAGTTCACCCATAGACACATGCATATGTTCAGTGCCATAGCAACCAAACATTGAAGCCATGTTCATATCTACTTGCACAGGGCTACCCCATACCTTTAGTCGATGACCTAAGTAGTACATACCTTCAACTTCAGGAATGATGTGAGGATCATTACGATGCACACATTCAAACATGAAAGTATAGGTAGAATGCTTTTCGCATACACCACGGAATCGTGACAAGTGAGGACGAATCAACTCCTTAGCCATAGCAACAAAGTCGCTATCAGTTGAACCAGTAGTTGACACAAGGATATCATCATTATGCCAAGTAACCGCAACCATAAAGCCATTGACCTTACGGTATGCATCTACCATCACAGAGTCGCCTAGTACAGGAGCCTTATCTTCAACACCATAGTTATACACTTTAGTGAATGGATACGACACAATGTTGAATTCACTATCAACAATAGTGCCACGACATTCCTCTAGATAAGTATTCCAAAGGTTGTCGTAGAATACACTTTTCTTGTACTTTAGTACATAGATGCCATCACCAGCCGGACGCATGTTGACCAACTTTGGATTTTCTTCTACAAACTTACGCAAATCTTCCTTCATGATACTTTCCTAATTCTTTTAAACTTCAATCGCCAAAAAAGTTGCCACCTTCTTGCTTGGGGAGTCTTATGAAGGCTTTTAGTGCCTGTCATAAACTTACCGTTAATCAGTTTGCCAAAAGGTTTGGCTTTAGGCATACCCTTCAGTAACTTTTCACTGACACGTTCATACTCACTCATTTTATGGTACATTCCAAATCTCCTTAAAGCCTTCATCAGTCGTTGGCATTTGAAAGCCTTTAATCATCTGCACCATTACATCTGAAGGAATATTCTTCCCAGGACGTGATGCTAGACGGCGATGCAATTCACTAAGTTCAGGTGTTGCAAAGACTACGGCGATATGCTCATAATCTCGCAACATCCTAAACTTGCGTTCACGGCTCTTGACACTCACTGACGTTTGGTCCCAGATAATGTCTTGACCTGCTTCACGGGCATTGACGACATCCTTAGCCATCAAGTCAACAGCAGTAGGCATATAGTCCTTGAACACTTCGTTGTAAGTCTTGCCTACACTCTTAGCATAGGCTTCAACATGGTTATCAGTCGAAACGATAACACAGTCTTTAGACCATGCTTGATTTGCAATCCAAGTACTCTTGCCTGATCCAGGCACACCAATTAATTGATAACACTTTGCCATAACTATTCCTTAATGATGAGGCTTAATCTCACCCTTCAATGCATCTTGAATCATATCGTCCAAACTTGACACTACCTTACCTGTAGCGTCAAATCCTGCATCACGGGCACGATACTTTTCAAGTCCTGTCTTATCACCGTGAACGTGTCCATAGAAGTGAACACTACCACGATGCATTTGATCCCATTCGAGGATCGGGAAGTGAAACATCACGACCTTATGACCATCATGATTCATACGCAGGTACTTGTGAATCTCCTTGAAGCATGATCTGAAATCTTGATCCTTAGTCAATTTTTCGTCATGGTTACCCTCAATCAGAATCTTAGTACCATTCAATTGATCAAGAATTTTAATTGCCTTATCTGCATTACAGAAGGCAATGTCACCAAGAATGTACACTTCGTCACCTGGTTGTACACTCTCATTCCATTCTTTAATCATCGTGGCGTTCATATGATCCACATCCGTAAATCGGCTACGGGTCACGGGACAGAACTTCATGATGTTAGTATGACCAAAATGCAGGTCTGATGTAATCCACTTTTTCATTTTTTCTCTCATTTTTATATTCCTTATTATATACGTTTTGGGCATTATTGTCAAGCCCTTTTTTAGCCAATAAATATCAATATGGCTACACTAACCGACTTCATTGTAAACTGGGGTGACGTTGTTGAACTTGACTTCCCCAAAATGGATTTGAATCATGTCAAAAACGTACTTGATAAACATCCGGGCTGGAAACCTTATCAGCCTCATAAGACAGGCTACAATCGTTACGGGCTTAGTGTAACTAGTCTAGATGGTCAATATTCAGGAGAGCCTGACCTGTACTCATTGCGTGAATGGCAAAAGATGACAGGTCAATCATACAATGAAATGAGTTTTAGAAAACGCACAAACATTGTACAGTTCATTCCTGAACTTGATCAGTTCTTAAATTTTTGGGAGCCAAACTTAGGAAGAACACACTTCTTAAGATTAGACAAAGGCGGTTTCTTTCCACCTCATAGAGACAACGGAGCAATTGTAGCAGTACCCACGTTCAGAATCATTGTGCCTATCTATAATTTTGGTATCAACGATATGAAGTGGATCCAAGATGAAAAGATTACTCGCTTAGAGTTGGGTGCTACCTATTTCATTAACACTAGTAGACTGCACAGTGTATTCAGTTTTGTTGACAACTGTTTAATGCTTGTGTTAAATGTTAGCACAGACGAACACATTCTTGGTAAAATGGTTAAGAAGATTGTCGCAATTTAAATTCTTTTATAATGATTGGTTAAACTACGATGGTCTGTTACACGGTACCGATGTAGACCACGTTGTCAAATTAGATATTGATTTTTTTGAGAGTTTAAGATTTGACAATGAATCTTTAAGACAATATCGCATTGATGCTGCCTCATTATGCGCAGAAACTTTAGGTAATAAGCCTGCATTATGTTTTAGTGGCGGGGCTGATAGTCAAGCAATGCTACAATCTTGGCATGAAGCAAATCTAGATTTTGATACAATCATTGTAACATTCAACGATGGCTTGAATCGGCACGATAGTGATCATGCCAAAATGTACTGTGAACTCAATGGTTATGCTTATAAAGAATTACAGTTTAATGTAATTCAATTTTTGAACAGAGACAATCATGCATATGGTATAAAATACAATTCATGCAGTCCACACTTTAATGTACATTATAGGATAGTCGAACTATTGGCTGACATGGGATACACTGGGGTATGTAATGGTGGGGATGCTCCATATAATCATAACGGAGTATGGGGTAGTAATTTTTCTAGAAATCCATTTCATTTTTTAAAGATTAAAGATAAATTTACGATACCGTTTCAGGGAAGTTTTTTAAGTTTTTATCCTCAACTAAGTTGGGCAATAGCATTATTTACACGTTTTAATTCAGATGGATTCAACGGTGTGGATACAATTATCCGTAATTGGGAACTAGAACAAGAAATTAAGCATGATCGATATGAGAAAAAAGTATCTGCTTACCACAGCGTTGGATTAACTGTAATTCCACAAGAGACTAAATTTACCGGCTTTGAACTTGTTAAAAAATACTATGAGAATTTAACAGGCGATGGTTGGACATTTGAACGAAAGTTTAGACACCCTCTAGTAGCACTGTTAGACCATAATAAACATGCATACAAATTTAATCTCACCGAAGATCAATTGTCTACAATAACTTCAATCCAACTCAATAACCTCGGACCTGCGCTCTGATCCTCTACCTGGATTAGAGTATAATCTAGCACCTAGATAGTTTACATTCTTTACTCTGTCATGTGACGTTATCCAAATTCGATTTGCCAAATGAATTTCATAAGGTGATACTGTGCAATTAGCAAATCTAGTGTCTTTGTATGGACTTAAATGAGTTACTAAAATACCATAATGCTTTAAACCAACTTCCCAGCGTTTTAGTCTTAGATTAATTTCATCAAATTTTTCATTGACCCATTTTTGACTGGCCCAAACTGGTACTGCGCCATAAGTTACGTAGTCGAACTCTTTAGGTTTTTCTTCACCTTCAATAAATTCATCTTTGTGTTTAGATCGTATAGCGTGATCTTGATAAAAGAAAGTATCTTCCCAAACACCTTGTATCGCATGAATTTTAGGAAATCCATAGACATGAAATACATCAACGACCTGACCAGTTCTTAACTTGATCAATAATCCACCTTCTGTTCGGGGGTCTTTAGAATGTAGGTTCGGTAGCCAATCCCCGCCGTAATTAATTCTTACGTTAAGATTGTCCTCACGTTCATATTCATACTTAGGTAAAATCTTCCAATAACGTTCAGATGTTCCTAAATTATAGACAAACTGCACATCAGGATACTTTTTAGCCATGTTATATGCATATAATATGCTTCTCTTAGGACTTCCTAAGTTCCCATTGAATATTACCAAATCTACATCAGGAGATATTACTTCATCCTCAGGATTTGTGGGTTCGTGGAACCCATACATTAAATCGCTAATAACATGTATCTTAAACATATAAATATTTAGCAACCTAAGAAACACTGCTTTTTTTAAAAAATGCTAGGAATGATAAATACAATATAATAATTGGAGCCAAACGAACCATGGATATTAGAGTAAATTTCACAAACACAGCACAAAGAGATGCATTTGCAAATCGTTGGAATCTATCGATTCCTGATGGTGTAGATCATTTGGATGTGCCATGGCACTTAGCACATCATGCTATTAATGATACGTCTGCGGTTGGGCATACCCAATTAGATACTTCTGAGCAAGAATTCTTAGTCTCAGGCGAGAAAACTGACATTGAGACAGTAGCAACTATCGTACAAGAGTTAGGAACAAACTGGTATCTTGTTAAATCATCAGATGGTGTTGCTTTAGGTAAACTAGTAAATTCAATCGAACATAATAGTGCTCCTTTAAAGTTCGTTGAGAACGTTAGTACGATCACATCAATGAACGGTGATGCGACCGCACTTGATCCAACAAGTGCCGAAGGTCAGTGGGCACGTATTCGTATTGCTTCACAATATCGTCCGTTATCACCTGCTTTCGCAGTACATGATGTTAAGTATGCATCAAAGCCTGAACTTTATATCATGGATACTGGTATTAACTTTTCACATGATGAGTTTCAATATAGCGATTTAGAACCGGTTGACTTCTATACATTACCTATTTTCAATGGTAACTACAGAGATGACGTAGGTCACGGTACAGCGGTAGCAAGTATGGCTGTAGGTAAAAATCTCGGTGTTGCCCGTTATGCTAAGGTCATGAACGTTAAAATTGGTGGCAAGGTCAACGGTGAGACACATGCTGCCAACTTACTAGAAGTTGGTCAAGCCATTGATGCAATCATTGCAGAAATTGCAAAGGATCCATTAAAGTCACGTGTTGTTAACATGTCATGGGGTGTTGCACGTAGTGCATGGCTAGACAGTAAAGTACAATCATTACTTGATGCAGGTGCGTCTGTTATTACAGCGGCAGGTAACTCAGGTATTAGTGTTGAGGACGTAAGTCCTGCTGGTCTAGATACAGTAATTACAGTAGGTGCTATCGATAAGTTCGATATCCCTGCTGGTTTCAATAACATTTCACCTAGCGATTCAGGATTAACAACTTCAACTGGTCTAAGTTTAGACTTGTTTGCGCCGGGCGATAACGTTATGGTTGCTGATGCTTCAGTATCAAATGGCTACGTAGTTACATCAGGTACATCATTATCTTCACCATTAGTTGCAGGAGTGGCATTAGAAATTGCCGGTATGAACAGCGACCCTGTATTCTATAGTAGAATGAAGGAAATTATCATGAACACAGCAACAGAAAATGCGTTGTTGTTTGAGGATGATCGTTTTTCTGAAAATCAAAATAGACTTGTATATCTGATTACCACTGATAATTTGGCTGCATATAAGCAATCAGAGTCAGAATCAGTTTCATACCTAGGTGTTCATAATGAAGATGACACCATTGTTGCTGACTTAAATTCAAGTCTTAATATTATTCCATTCAAAGCAACCTACCCAAATGACACTATCACATACAGTGTTGAACTTTTACCGGATTCAATTGAATATGCACCATTCATTAGTTGTGATCCAGTAACTGGTGTAGTAACTATTAACAAACCAAATCTACCTTTACCGGAAGAAACTAGATTAAAGATGGTTAATTTTATCGGTATTGCAGAAACACCTAAAGTAAAAATGACAACAAATACTATTTTCTTCTTTGTGTCAAATCCACTTTATGCAGATACTTTAGAATCTGACGTTACACTAGCATTGACAGACGTTAATAGTATTAGTTTCTTCTTCTCTTGGGGTACAATCATTAAGTAAACCATGACTTTAGAGATTGAGCATTTTGTAGATACTGTTCGGTCAGAGCATTGGGATAAAGACTCTTTAAACGTTTATATTTTTAAAAACGTTTTTAGTGATCAAACATATGCACAACTTGAACGAGCAGTACTACAATTACTAAACCAGCATAAAAAAGTAACATTTGCCACTCATAGAACTTCTTTTAAATTTGAAGGTCAAAGCAAACGCATTGTTTCTCATAAACAAAATAATCGTGACCAAGAAGTTGTTTATGACATGACATTCGAAAAAGATTGGTGGTATCAAACTAACGATACTATCAAAGTTTGGTCTGATGAGTACTTAAAAAATAATATAAATCCTGTATTCTACAAATACCTTAAATTTTTTGAAGATCAGCCGCCCTTCAATGAAGAGCCGGGTTGCTGGATTCCTTTTAGATGGCACATGAATGTATTAGAACATAGTCAGTTTTTACTAATGCATACCGACATGAATGATCAATATTTAAATACTTTTAGTACAGCAGAAGCAAGAGGAAGAACATTAACCTTTTACATGCAAGATCATATTGAAGGATATGGCGGTGAGTTTTGCACCGACACCGGGTTTGTGTACAAGCCCAAAAAGAATAGTGTATTATCAATCAATGGCAATTCATGTTTGCATGGAGTAAACGCAAATATGGATCCAAGTGGTAAACCTAGATTAGCATTTTCAACAAGATGGTGTCACAAAGACGATTTATACTTACCTGGACACCCAGACAAAGCATTATATAAATTAGAGTTTTAATGAAACACGCAATTGAAGAAATAACTTTTGAAGAAATCCTACCAATTTGGCGAGACCATTTATGGCCCGATAGAGAAAGCACAATTGAATCCAATAGTGCAATGAATTACTTTGGAGGCTATGATATGTTTAACATGTCTACTAAACCTACATTCTTTTCATACAAAATTGATGGGAGAATTGCAGGAGTCAATAGCGGACATAAATGTAGCAAGGGACACTATCGTAGTCGTGGACTATATGTTTTTGATGAGTTTAGGGGATTGGGTATCGGCGTTAAGTTGCTGTTAGCAACTATTGAACAGGGCCGAAAAGAGAAGTCTGTCATTTGTTGGAGTTATCCAAGACAGTCTAGTTGGAATACTTATAGTAGTGCGGGATTTTACTTAATGACGCCGTTTGAGCCTAGTGAGACAGGAACAAACGCATACTGCGTCTATCGTTATTGAAAATGGAGCGGGTAGTCGGGTTCGAACCGACGACACTCACGTTGGCAACGTGATATTCTACCACTGAATTATACCCGCAGTAAGTTTATTTATGTTTGGAGCGGGGTAGGAGAATCGAACTCCTCGCTTTAGATTGGAAATCTAAGGTATTGCCACTATACGAACCCCGCATAGATTTGGTTGCAGAGGACGGAATCGAACCGTCGATCTTCAGGTTATGAGCCTGACGAGTTACCTCTTCTCCACCCTGCGTCAATTATTTATTTAAAAGCATTTTAAAATATACTAAAGGAACTACACTTAGTATATGAGACCGTCTCTCATACTTTCAGTGTCGTCATTACTGCCTAACTGCCCGTCACGTTCGGTACAATGTACTCATACGCTTCTTGCTGTAATCTTGGCGTGTATCCGTCGATACCCTTTTAACCTTCATACACCCTAACGGATTAGGTAACCCTCAATATATTTTAAAATGCTCTGCATCCCTCGGCGGTAATTATAGAGTATCAAGATATGACGCTATCATACCCATCACACACTCCTTCCACCCGCTTCCCGACAGGGACCGTTATCGCATTGCTAGCGGCCTTTCGGTTTAAAGACTACCACCCGTAACTATCACGTTACTTCTCATCGTGCGGGTCACACTATCAGTTGATTAGACTGAACGTTCTTTATATTAAAACACACTTCGTATCTTAGTCACGATAAGTACCGGAGTTTTTATCTACAGACCCAAATAACTATCTTCGAATGATAGTCCAACCTAAAATGTGTTTTAATATAAAGTGGAGCACTGAGAATACATGCTTACCGAGTAACACCTCAGACATTATTGTAATCCTTGCGAGACTACTTTCTTCTGACTTCCACTAAGCCTCTTTCGAGTATCCTAGTCTGTTACCAACATCGCCGTTTTAAGTCAGGCATTAGACTTGACATTGTATGCTACTCTACGCTTTATTACCCGTTGACCTTGCGAGCCATTCACAGTCGCTAAACCGTTACGAATCTACTAGCATAAACAGATTTCACCTTGCGAGTTACGTCTGACTGTATTACCTTGCGGCTACAGTATTAGATGCCTTTCACATACAACCGAGGCAGACTTTGCGTTTTTAATCGAATGGTTGGAATTGAACCAACTGCCGACTCCTCAGAATGGAGTTGCTCTACCAGATGAGCTACATGTCAACCTACTATGATGTGCTGCCTCAGTTGCTACATAATCTTTTGGATTACATAATACAACACACCACGTACCTTTTGTCTCGCGGACTACTCAGTAGTACTTCACGACCTGTGTATCTAATCTAACGAATAGACCCACTAGCCATTGATACTGCGTACACGCCCTTAGGAGCGACCCTTCGGACAATATACACTACCCTTTCTCATACCAATTCACAAGTTGGTTTTGTGTTGAGGTCAGCACCACCTGTTACTCTCTAATGACTTGCGTTACCCTTGCGGGCGCTTGAGCCACTAATTCTTTCCAACACACTTGCTTCATTGTTACAACCACCGGTCTTATCAGTGATCGCACCCTCACGGGTGTGAGCAGGCTTGCATAGATGAACCATTGCTGGTGCAGTCCTGTAGGCGGATTCTGCTTTGGGCCTATCACTAGGCTTATTCTAACGAGGCTATGCCCCCAATCTTTACAAATCTTTATATAACTGATAAGTACCCTGTTCCACCATCGTTATAGGAACCATTCACCCATGATATTAAGCCGGCTGGGACTCGGTACGTCACTTCAATTACTAAGCCAACGTTTCTATTTTTTGCTAGGGTATTGCGCCCCTCGTTGCTTTACATTATTAGAGTTTTCGAACACTCTACTAATGTGCTTTTCACCTGCTAACGGTTACTTACCAGATATATAAAGACTTGCTTTATATTTTTACTAACAATTTTAAAGAGCGTAACACCGATTTCTCAGTGTCAATACATGTATTGTACATGCATTTCGAATTAAAGTCAAGAACTTTTTTAATTTTTCTTGACCAAAATCTTTTTAATTCTACATACAGATAGTATTGAAACTATCCACCCTGCTCAGGTTTTGGGCAAGGCTGTGTCCACTCACGAGGCATGCGCTGTGCCTTAGTATGTAGAATTAAAAAGACTTTATTGATTTCTCAGTGTCAATATATGTATTGTAGCACCGAATTGAATTGTTGTCAAGAGAAAAGTGTTTTGCTACTAGTCCCCACTAGCCCAAAACTGAGTTGTTACCCTGTCCATTCTATTTCCATTTAGACGGTAGAAATCCGCCTTTGTGATTTTTCAAGTCGCTTTAAACAAGCCTTGCGGTAGATCCAATGCACCGTAGCGTTTAAGGTTTGCTAATTACCTAACTCTGTAACGCTGAGTTAACGCGGGGATATTACTTCTCTTGGGTGTTTCCGCCTTCACTAGGCTTGCCACCGCCTCCACCAACATTTGTTGAACCATCTGATGGTGCTGAATTTTTCTTCTTGTAAATAACAAATGCGATCACTGCTACTACAACGATTGGAATAATGATTGTTAAATCCATAGTATTAGTCTCCTTTTCAAATTAACTAACACTAGTATTTAGTAAAAAAGACAGAAGGAAAAAGAGTAAGTGATAGACTGTGCAAAAGACACCGATACACCCTACTGGGAATATCTCTATGCAAGCAACAACTTACAAACTGCAAGGGCTTACATACTTCCGGGGAACAAAGTGCATTCTATAATACCCCGGGACACGATAAGC
>JACCEB011679384.1_pt1 | contig 12292 bp, 7 predicted proteins | sample 7454761 | NCBI WGS metagenome assembly JACCEB01 (sample SAMN15323454, study PRJNA562643) | freshwater metagenome | isolation source: river surface water | place: USA:Blue River Watershed | collected 2017-08-18 | reverse complement strand
TTTTAACCAATGCGCGTAACTTTCCGGAGTCGGGGTGACCCTCCAAGGTCTCCTCTAAGGCAAGGGAGGCATGCCCCGCCCAAGCTGACGCACGACCGACACTTCGGATTTGCTCGGGTTTCACCTGAAAATAACCGGCCAGATCGCGGTCCGAGACCGCAGCCAGGATCGCTCGAATCTGAGAAGCATTATTAAATAATGTCGTAACGACCTTTGGAGCGTCTCTGAGGGTGACCCCGGAAACCGTGACGGTCTTCTTGCCGCCAGCTCCAAAAACATCGCGGATATTAGTACAAAGGATGCCATGCCGAGATGCCAACCACTCGGAGAACCGCTGATACTTCTGCGTAGATGTCCCGAGGATCTCAGGAAAATAGACGAAAGCTTGCGCCACGAAGAGATCACGGGCTTCGACGTCCAGCGACGACCAAGCCTGAAAGCGGCGTCCTTCGGGACCTAAGTGATAGGCATCGTATGTCATTCTATGATTTTCCGGAAGAGCTCTTCGTACGATTCAGCTCGTCGAGATAAGACTGAACAGCCAAACCGATATGCCACGCCAAAAGTGGCGGAACGGCATTTCCTATCTGTCGGTAGGCGTCTGTTGCCGACTGCTTAAATTTGAACTCCTCTGGGAAGGACTGAATGAACGCCGCCTCGCGCACTGAAAGCCGGCGGGTCACACAGGAATCGCGGCGAGGATCATGCAAGCTCTGCCCGCGGTATTGAGGCAGGTCCTGTGCTTTGTAATGAAATTCAATATTCCCGTGGTGTTCCGCTCGCATAGTTGGCGCTGGCTCATCGGGGTCGCAAGTTGTGTTTCCCTGACCTTTATTAAACTTAGCCCGCGACCATACATGCATTTTAGCGGGATTCCAGGCCTCCCCCTCAAGTTCTTTAAGGGCTTTTTTTACAGAAACGTGCCGGGTCAAACCGTTGCCTAACTTAACTTCACTGAAATCAAAAACTGGGGCACCCTTAGGGGTTCCGACGATAATTACCCTCTCACGACGTTGCGGTACGCCAAAATCACTGGCGACCAGGACTTTGTAACTAAGCTCGTAATCGATCTTGAGGAAATCTTCTTCGATTTTCTCGATAACTGGCTTTTTGCCAACCTTCGCAGAAAGTAAACCGGCGACGTTTTCGGCGATGAAAAGCTTAGGCTTAAGCAAGGAGACCGCATCGAGCATGGCCTCGTAAAGTTTTCCACGCTTATCGCTCAGCCCCTGGCGCTTACCGGCAAGACTGAAAGGCTGACAAGGAAATCCTCCCGTGACGACGTCGATGATTCCGGGTCCGTAGAACAAGAATTTTCCGTCGGTTCCATCCAAATTCGACCTTGATCCAATGTCTGATTTGACGGTTCCCTGGCCATTGTAGTCATCTTTTTGAACTCTCTTGGCCTGAGCTCTTTCGGCCTGAGCTCTCTCAACAATTTTGACGATGTCTCCGCAAATCGAATAATGCTCGGTGAAGTTGGCTCGATACGAGGCCATCGCCTTAGGATTAAAATCATTGGACCAAATAATATCAAATTTAAGCCGTTCGATACTACCTTTAGGCTGGTAAGGGAGGTCAAACCCACCCTGCAGTCCTAAATCGATTCCGCCGCAACCGCAGAAGAGCGAGGCGACTTTGTAATTGGACGACATAACCTTTTAAAAGCAGTTTGAGGTCGTCATGGGAAGACATTTCGCGGCAGGGCGCGAGCCCTGACTGGGCCCAGGAGATTATTTTACGTGAAGTGACCCGGCAGGGATTGCACAACGGTCGGCCATGGGTAGACAAAGGGTGCACCCCTTTAGCATGGCTTCGCCCAATACCATCTTCGGAACGGATATGCCCAGCTTGGCGGATGAACTGGCCCGGCTTCTCCGCCAGCCCCACGGCGAACCCTTCAAGCGGGACCTGATCATCCTCGACGGCAAAGCCTCCGCCAACTGGCTCAGTCATTACCTGGTCAGAAGCGCCAAGGTTTCAGAGAGCCCAAAAGTAGTAGGCCTAGGTATCCACATGAATGCCAAACTGGTGAATACCCAGCTCTTCCACCAGGAAATCGCCCGGATGATTCGCGGCGAGAACCCGGTAAGCGATGAGACCGACGGCATGTCCTCCCTTACCTGCCGAATCTTCGAGAAACTCTACGCTGGCAGGAAAGGCTTCAGCTACCTGACGGATGGCGCACATGACCAAGACAAGGCCATGATACTATGGGAAGCCTCGGCTCGCATTGCCGACTGGATCAAGGAACTGAACCTCAACGACACATCGTGGTGCAAGGCGGTCAAAACAGGCCAGCGCGGGAACCTTGAGGAACTATGGAGGGAGATCAGCGCCGAGATGGGCACGGAGACCGCACTCCTCACCCCTTCGGACGTCCTACTTGCGCTCGAGAGCGGAACAAACGTGGAAAGCGTCGCCTCGCATCTACCAGGGCGCATATTCCTCTTTGCCACCGGCGAGGTCCCGCAGACGGTCCTAGACATTCTCAAGGCCTTGAGCCCGAAGGTTCAGGTTAATGCGCTGTTCCTCCAGCCGACCGAAGGCTACTTCCTCGACCTCAGGAACGAGATCAAAGACCTCAGCGGCCCCAAGCGCATCCCGAAAGAATCATCACCACTGATTGAAAACCCCGGGGCGCTTTTGCTGGTCCAGACCGGAAAGCACCATGCGGCCATGATGAAACGCCTCATCGATGACGACTTCTGGTGCCCACTGGGACAATCAGGGGAAAGCCTTACAGACGTAGATCAGGATCGATTACTTGACCGGCTCAAGGCGAGCATCAGCCACTTCGAGGCGAAGGTAAGCCCTAAGCCATACGTGGGAGATAACAGCCTTACCCTGCATCGCTGTCACAATGCCCTTCGCGAGGCAGAAGCCGTACGCGACCAGCTCATGGCGATCTTAGCCGAAGACCCCAGCCTGAGCGCAGGAGATATCCTGATCCTGACACCAGACCCAGACACCTATGCCCCGCTTCTATCCGGAGTGCTGGGCGGGACCACTCCTGTCTTTAGCTTTGGGACGGCCGCAGTGGAAGGCGCCCATCAAAGCCCTCTGGGAGCCCTTGCCCAAAAGCTCCTCGCGCTCCCCGCAGGGCGACTGACCTCGCAGGAGTTCCTAGACCTCTGTGGGCAGAAGATCATCCGCGACCTCAACCATTGGGATGAAGACTCCCTCTACTCCATCCGGCAGTGGATGTTTGATGCGCCGTTCTTTTGGGGAGCCAGTTCGACTCACCGGGAATCCGTAGTCCAAATCACCACCGACCAGTGGAGCCTCGACTACTTCATGCGCAGCCTAGCCCTTGGAACGGCTATGGCTGACGACGCCACGGTCTGCGGATCGCCAGAGGCCATGCCGATCGCGGGGATCAAAGGTATAACGGATTTTCGACATGTCGCGGGCCTGCTGGATCTCGCTGAAAATATCAAACAATGGGTAGAATTCTCAAACGAACAGCATTCCCTCGAAGAATGGACTGCGCAATTTGGCGAGCTGCTCCTTTCACTCATTCCCGAGCAAGACAGTTACGGACCGACTGAGGTAGATGCAGAAAAGGCCCTGTCCTCCATCAAACAAGATGGCGTCAAAGCAGGCAGCACCCAGTTGGACAGCTCCACCTTCGCCGCAATCGCCCTCAATTATTTCGACCTAAGCAAGACAAAGGGCCAATTTCTCAGCGGGCGTACGACCCTGGCTCCGCTGCGCGCTTCGAGCATACACCCTGCAAAAGTGATCGCCCTGGTGGGCATGGCCGACGGCAAGTTCCCTCCTGGCAATAAGCCGCATGGCAAAGAACTGAAAACCGCAATTGCTACATCCGCCCTGCCATACCGGGAACAAAGCGAACAACGAGGCATGCATGCGATCATGCAGGTCATCACCGCTGCACAGTCGCATCTTATCATCACCTACCAAGGCTACGCCGGCGAAACGGGCAAAGACGCACCTGCTGCCATGCCTGTCGAAATCCTCCGACAGACATGCGAAAAACTCTCCACAGGATTCAAGACTCACCGCCATGCCCCCCTATCCATGCAAGCCGGAGAGACCATGGACATCGAGCGCAAGGCGCTCCATATCGACCAATCCGAGACCTACGACAGAATCTCCGCTGCCCTGGCGAAGATTCCAGTCATCGAAGAAGAGGCGATGCCGAAGATCGAGGTGGACACCAACCACTGGCCGCTCGATGCCTGGATCTCGTTCTGGTCCGACCCGGTGCGTCACGCCCTCGAGTCATTCAACGTCAAGCCGGCGAGAAAAGACGAAGAACTAGCCTCCGACGAAGTCCTTTCAATTAACCATGGGCGCGGAAAAAAGCCTAATGAAATAACAAAACTCATGGAGAGATGGGTGAAGCGCTTCAACAAGACACGAGGAAGACTTCCGGCTAACGACAAGGAAGCGACATTCTCCGGGGTCGTGCCGGCGGACGGAGGGGAAGAGTACGCCAATATCCTGGCCAGCATCAACAATGAAGCGGATGGTGTCCTAACGAATTTCGACGAACAGGTGACAGACTATCACAAAAGCGCCCGTCGAATCAACATTCCTACTTCTGCGTTCGAAGCAGCCTACCTGGCCGATAACTGCCTGATTCTTTGTGTGTCCAAGAATAAAATCGCCGAAACGGATCTGATCAAAGGCTTGGCAACACTTGGATGGATACGGCAAAACGGCGATCATAAGGCCGTTGAGTCAGTCGCCGTGATTGGACCAAGAGCAGGATACAACGAGAATGGCTCACCCAAGCGAAACGGCCTAGGCGCCAAGCCAAGAATAGCCGAGCTTACAGGCAAAGCCGTTGACGAACTTCTCAGCAAAATGACCCTACTGGGGCGCAGCGCCGTCACGCCTGGCTTCTTCCTGGGCTACAGTACGACCAAATCAGCGATAATCGGCGCACTGGGCACTTCTGGCAAGGGAGCATCGCTCACCGACCTAGACGACGGCCGCGGGCGTGGCGACATTGCCAAGGAGGGTCATGCTCTGCTCGTCAACCCTTCTAAATACGATTTTGAAGCAATGAATAAAGCCGTGAGTGAAGCACTTGGCGCATTCCAACGATATACTGCCAAAGATATAAGCGGGATGATAACTCCGCCACTCACCAAGGATGAACCAGTCGCACCCGAAAAAAAGAAACCACGCGCCAGCAAGAAGCCGAAAACCCAGGAGAGCCAAGAAAATGAGTGAGCACAAAGAATTCGACATCGAAATCTTCGATGTCACGAAAAACCGTTTCGTGGTACTAGAAGCCGGCGCCGGATCAGGAAAGACGCATGCGCTGATCGAGCTAGTCGTGAAGCTAGTCCGCAACGGAACGCCTGTAAGCAAAATCTTGATGGTGACTTTCACAAAGGCTGCTGCGTTGGAGATGCGTCAGCGCATCAGAGAGAAGCTCGAGGAAACCGTCCGAAAGAATCCCAAGGACAACGATGCGATGAGGGCTCTACAAGGACTGGGTGGCATGAGGGTAAGCACCATCCACTCATTCTGCCACAAAGCCCTTCGCGAATTCGGACCTGAAGCCGGCTACCCGCCCATCAGGGAGACCGTGACCAACGGACGCGACCTCGCCGTGGACATCGCACAGGACTGGGTTCGCCGTAACCCGCAATTCGCCTCCGACCTTGGCAAGCTGCTGAAAATCGTGGGCTGGAAAATCAAGGCAAGCGAATGCACATTCCCTCCGAAATTCAGAAATCTCGGCCTAGAGGGCTTCATCGAGGAGAGGATCGAACAGGCGAACCGCAGCCAAGCTACCAACGACGGCATCATCAGGCAACTCCGAGCCGCCCTCGATGAGAAAGTAAACGGACAAAAGGCCAAGGACCTCAAGGATATCGTCCGAAGCCAATACGACGTCTGCATGATCGACGAATGTCAGGACACCGATCGATACCAGTGGGACATCTTCCAATCCATCTTCGGGCCTGAGGCTATCCCAAGGAAGATGCTGATCATGGTCGGGGATAGAAATCAAGCGATCTACGCTTTCCGCGGCGCAGACGTTAATAACTACATCCAGGCACAACAAGGCGCAGAAGTCTGGACACTTACGGCCAATAACCGTTCGTCCGAAAAATTGATCACAATCTTCAATGAAATCTTTCGGAGCAAAGGTTCCACAGGCTTTTTCAGGGATGGCGCGACGTTCCCTAAGGTCCGCATACCCAGTTGGCCAGGCGGTCCCGAGAAGGCAATAAAGAGGAATCTCCCTGAACCACTAAAGGTCGTGACGAAAAGCGACCCGACAACGGTCGCAAGAGAGGTAGGCAACCTGCTCATAGAGTTCAACGCCGGCCGAGATAAACCAGACCCAGAGGCCAACGTAACGGTACTGACCCGCAGCGGAGCCGAAGCCAAAGCGATCCACCGTGAACTGATACGCCAAGGCATCCCTGCCTCCCTGTCTACGACCAGCTCTGTCTTCTCTCAGCAACTCGCCGCCACGATTCATCAGCTCCTCAACTGTGTCCTTAAGCCAGAAAAGACTGAAATGCGCCGCGCCCTGCTCTTCGCACGGCCTGCCCTTTTTGATATCCGTACAGAGCTAGACGATTTCATCGAAAACCATGAGGAGGACCTGATCATCTGGTTGCGTGAAGTCAGGACTACATGGACCGAGAAAGGACTAGGCGCAGCCTGGCCAGCTTTAACTGGCAGCGCCCCGAAGGGGCTCGTTTCCATCAAGGAGTCCCTAGCAAAGAACCCGCTACGGAATCGTCACATCACCGACCTCGACCATATCGGAGAACTCCTTTCCACACGCGAACGCGCTGAGCACCTCACCCCGCCCGGCCTGGTCAAAATGCTAGCCAAAGCCACCAACGAGGGGTCGGATTCAGAAGATGCCGCTGATGATGAAAAAATCAGGCCGGAATCAGCATACCCACAAGTCGTCGTACAAACGATGCACTCGTCCAAAGGGCTACAATACCAAGGCGTAGTAATCCCAGGACTAGGCAAGTCATGGAACAACTCACGCGATAACACAGATGGACTGTTACGCGATGGAACCAAGAGTGTGCTCGTCTCCCAGGAATCTACGGATGAAGAATTCCAAGCTCTCGTCAATCAAACCGGGAAAGAAGAAGCTCGGCTGCTTTACGTAGGCTTGACACGCGCTTGCCGCAAGGTGGTGCTGCTCTGGGAGAAGTCGGATTTCAAAAGTAATGACACCGGCCTAGGCCCCGCACTCCACAAGGCAGGACTTGGCGGCACCCCGGAGGAGTTCACTGCTGCGCTAAGCGAAAGGGTGCCTGGTCTCAATTTGCAGGTATCTGAACCCTCCGCCCCAGACGAAAGCACGCTCAAACTGTCGATCGTGCAGCCAAAGGCTACGAAGCTCAGCGAAAGATTCGCGAAGGGCAGATCCCCGCTGTTCGTAAAGTTGAACACCAGCTACAGCAAACTGACCGAAAAGGAAGAACATGGAGGAAAAAGCGCCCAAGCTTCCGGCGGAAAGAGCCTCCCCTTCATGGAATTCAAAGGCGGCACTAATGCCGGCGACACTTTGCACAAGTTACTAGAGGAACTCGACTTCCGAAGAACCGGCACAAGCGACTCGTCTTACCTATCGGAATTAACCGAAAGACATCTAAAGAAAAGCGGGATCTACCTCCGGGACACGGAAGAAAAATTCCGTTTAGCGACCGAACTCGTCGCGCAGACAATCCCGAAGTGGATGAGCACCCCCCTTGCCGGCTCAGGCATAAAGCTAAATCAGCTCAGCAGCCTAAACCGCATGTCCGAAGTACGCTTCAGCCTACTCTGCGATACCACAGGCCCTTCCGAAATCACTTGGGGAAACCGACTGAAAGCAAGCTTCGCAACGGAATACAAAGACAAGGCGCAGCTTGAGATCCTTGCTGAGGTCGATTTTAGCCAAGAAGATATCAACGGCCTCCTCACAGGCTCAATCGACCTTGTATTCACAGATCCAAACAGTGGCGCCAACGCAAAAACCTATATCCTCGACTGGAAAAGCAACATGATCGGAAAAGGGTCGAACAGCTATGAACGCGAAGGCATGGCCCAGGCAATTGCGAGCAATAAGTACCACCTGCAATACGCCCTCTATTCGGCAGCTCTGCATCTTTACATGAAAGCCTGCAAGGGAGATGACTGGAACTATGAGCGCGACTTCGGCGGATGCCACTACCTCTTCCTCAGATCTTTCGGAGAAGTAGAGGGAACCGGAGATTTCAACTACAGACCTTCCTGGAATCACATCAAAACAATCCTTGAGACACTCGGACACAGCAACGTACGCGCATGACCACGACCAAACAGGCATCCCATTCTATCGAGGAGCAATCCGCCCTGCTTGCACGGCAACTCCTCCGGGCCCTTGGGCAAGATGGCAATAAGCCCGGCTTAGCGCTCACGGCCAAGGTCTACAAAGCCTACCTCAAGGGTGCTAGCTGCGTAGACACTACCGCACGCGAACTCAGCACGCTTGAACCTGGACTCGTCCTTGAGGCTGGCTCGAGTAGTCATCAATCCCTAGGCACCACCCCATTGGTACATTACAAAGGAAAAATCTACCTCCACAAAACGAACGCGCTGGAACACCAGCTAGCAGAACATCTGATTTGGGTTAAAAATCGGCCTGTAGTTTTTGGCAAAAACTTAGTAATCGGTGAAAACTCGGTCGATGCAGCAAGGGATAGCGCTAAAGCTAAACTTAAACCCGGCCCCACACAGACCAACGCAGCCATCAATTTCGGCAGGCACGGCATGCTTCTTCTCACGGGCGGACCGGGAACTGGCAAGACCACCACAGCCTCCCTCATGGTCAGACTCGCCGTAGACCACGCACAGTTGAACTTGAGCCAGCTTCGGCTCTGCGCACCAACCGGCCGCGCCAAGTCCAAACTCAACCTTAGCGTACGCGATAGCGATTATGTCCGCGATCTGCGTAAATCCGAGATCCCGCCTGCGCAGACCGTCCAGAAGTACGTCGCAAACCCCGAAATGTTGGCCAACGCTAAAATGATCATCGTCGACGAATGCTCCATGGTCGACCTCGGCAACTTCACCAAGCTGCTGCATATCATCCGCGAACAGTGCCCAGATGCCCGCCTCGTACTTATGGGTGACCATGAGCAACTCCCTTCGGTCGACACCGGCTCGGTCTATTACGACTTATGCAGCGCGGCTTGTCTCGATTCCTGCAAGAGTCGGCTGGGAGACAACTATCGTCTACAAGCACAGCCCCTCGAGTGGGCAAAATATGTTCACCACGACGTCGGCGCCAAGGACCTAAGCGATCAGCTCAAGTCACCAGACGCCAAGGCAATTATCGAGATGGCAGAGCCAATCTTCAGAAATTGCATCAAGCTAGCACTGCAAGGCGATGACTCCAAAGCCCTCGAACAGATTGACCAGCTTCGCATCCTTTGCTCCCACAAGAGTGGGAAAATCGGGGTCCGAACGCTCAACCGCGAGATCAGAAAAGCACTCAGCCTGACTACCGAGGATTCACCTGGCTCGCTCATAATCGTCACCCAGAATGACCACCTTGTTACGGGCCTTTCTAATGGAGACGTCGGAATAGTCCTTCACAATAAGCGGGTCTGCTTCCCTCGCACCAAAGAATCTGACGCCAAGGATGCAAGCAGGCACATGGTCGTGGGCTTTAATCAGCTACCCCCACACGAACCTGCCTTTGCGACGACAATCCATAAATCCCAAGGTTCCGAGTATAAACATGTGATTGTCGCCATTACCTCAACCGAGGATAACGACGACGTTGAAGAAGAAGCTGGCTTCATCAACCGGAAGCTTGTCTTCACAGGTATCACCCGCGCCATCGATCGACTTGATGTGTTCGCCAAGAAGAAGGATTTTGAGAAGGCAATTGAGGATGTATTCACCCGGGCTTCTGGGTTACAGGAGAGGCTCGACGAAATGTCGAAACCTCCGTCAGCAGGCAAATAGCTCGACGCCTATCGTCAGTCGGCGCGGAGCTTGGGGAAGTATTTGCGGACGTGGTTGATGACCTGTTCGAGCTGGCCGTTGAGTTCGAAGGCCTCGGCGACGAAGCCGTGGTGGGTGCAGGCCAAGGACACAGTGGGCTTGGCCCCGCCGGTGATGATGACCAGGTGGTGCGGGGCGAGGCGCACGACGACGGCCTCGATGCCACCCTTCCCCTTCACGACGTCGGCGGAGAGGATACCGGGCGCCGTCGAGGACGGCGAGGGGGTAAGCTGGCACGGTGACACGGGGACACGGAGGTTGCGGGTGGAGCGGGCAGGCTTCGAATGGGCAGGCTTGGTGGGCTTTTTCATGGTGGTGGTTTGGTTTAGGTTAGGGTGAAAGGAAGAGATCTCAGTGGTAGGTACGGCCGTGCTTGCCGCAGCGGACGATGATGATGCGCTCGCATTCAGGGCAGTATTCGAAGTGGACCGACATGCAGCCGGCTTCGTTATGGCGCGCACCGATGGTCACGTGCATGCGGCCAAGGATCTCTTTACCGTTATGCACGGCGACGTAGTCCTCTCGATACTTCGTGGCTTGCGTATGAGAGATGTGGGCGCGGAAACCTCGAAGGTTGACGTACTTCACGAAGAAGGTGGTACGCGTGACGCCCTGGTGACCGCCCTCGCGCATACGCTGAGCCGCGAAGTAGAGTCGCTCCAAGATCTCACGCAAAGCCTCGCCATCCCAGTAGACGCAATCTTTTGCCTGCTGAATCGCTTTACTGGCGAAGACGACATGACGGGACTTCTGCGGATCGTCCATGAACTCGCTGACGACCTTCCATACCGAGACCTTGGGCTTCTTGGCCTGAGGCTTTTCAGCGGAGATGTCCTTCGTGCAGTCTGCTCGGCGGAGCTGAAGGATAGGATGCAAGATCGCCATGACCTTACGCCAGGCCCACTGAGCGCAGGTCTTGAAACTGGTGACGACGAACGTCCATCCGGCAGCGGCACGTAGTTTGACGCGGATCAGGACGCCAGGCCCTTCGACACGCGCCTCATCGGGCGCGGGCTGGCTGACGGTGACGCCCGGAACGGCCTCCGAGACGCGCTGCAGTGCCGCGCAAACGGCTTCCGGCGTCGCGGGGGTCTGATATTCGTGGGTAAGGTTCTTACGGATGGGTGCGTGGTGCATAGGACAGGCACCATACCCGATTCGACCCCCCGAAGACGACAGGTTTCAGGTTCGTTAGTTACTGTAATACAACAACTTGCGTAATAATAGCGATGCTCGGATTACTCGATTTCAAGTGCTGCTGGTATTGCATCATTACAACAACCTGAAGACGTCAAAAGACGCCCTTTTTTGGCCGTTTTCCCTTTAGCGGCTCCACCAGGCCGATATCGGCTCCCAGCTTCTTCGCATACTCGCGCCTTTGCGCCAGGGTGAAGCCATCGCCGAAGACGTGAGCAGAGGCATCGTCCTCGAATACGTAGAAATCCTCAGACAGCAGATCTAGACCCCAATTGCCGATCAGGCCGAACGGCTTACTCCCCTGACGGAGTAACGGTACCCACTCTCGCGTCCAGCTCACCCGAGTCCGGGAGCAGTCTTCTCGAACAGCAGACAAGCCCAGCTCCTCAAGCCAATCACGCTTCTCGGACTTAGTCGCGTAATGGTTAAACATCACCAGCTTCAGGTTAACTAATTCAGTGGGCGCAGATCCGTTCAATAAAGCGTCTGCTTCCGACTGAAGCAAGAAAAGCAATCCAGTCGGTCCGGACTCAGGAATACCCCAGAAGGGGATGCCCCAGTGATCCTTCATCAGTTTTTTGATATCATCGCCTGGAGGCTGATACTTAATCCCAAACCAATTGGGCCGGCGGCGCTTCATGACGATAACATGTCCGCAGAACCTCAGTGGGCAAGCCCTCCCAAAAGATATAGCTAGGTCAGCACGTGGTGCTGCCCCTACCTCGAGACAGAAAGGGCAGAACTCAAAGGGGGCAGCATAGGGAGACCGGATAATAAGCGGGGGGCATAAAAGGTAGGGGCGTGCGGCCCGCGCGCCCGAGGGGTTAAGGGCGGATGACCGGGCCGGTCATCCCTACCTTGCGCGGGCGGATGCGATGTCATCGCATCCCTACCCGGGCAACGGCATGGGGTCAGGCACATCATCGCTACGCGAGATGAAGCCAGACCCCGCCGTTTGACAAACGGGCCAGGTCGGGCAACCCGAGGCCCGATGCAGCCTCCGATCTCGAATTCCCCGACCAAACTGAAGATTCGCACCTATGCCTGCCGGGCCTCGTCCGTCCGGATCAAGGCGGGGTTGGAGCAGCTGATGGCG
>JACCEB010324914.1_pt1 | contig 12295 bp, 13 predicted proteins | sample 7454761 | NCBI WGS metagenome assembly JACCEB01 (sample SAMN15323454, study PRJNA562643) | freshwater metagenome | isolation source: river surface water | place: USA:Blue River Watershed | collected 2017-08-18 | reverse complement strand
TCCTAATGGATATCGGTTCATCTGCTACCCCGGGGTAGCAGATGAGTCATCATCCATCTCTCTTTGCCTCTGATTTTGCATTTGCAAAATCAGAGGAACGGCCGACCCTAAAAGGGTCGGACCGTCAAAGACTAATAGATATTGAATAATATATATTCAAATAATATAATACAACTATTTATTATGTTTAAATTTTTACATAAACTATATACTCCAACCAAATTATACATATTTTTAAGTATATTCTCATTCATTATACTTTTAGGGCAAAATATTATGTATGGTAAACCGGGTTCATATTGTAATACATTAACTACATGTAATTCTACATCAATATTTGATATCTTTTTCCCAAATTTATTGTATTTATTTATATGGTCATCTATTATAAATTTTTTATATTATAAAGATTATACAAAAATAGCTTGGGGTATAGTTATAACAGGTATATTTCTTATAATATATGGGAGTTTCTTAGTTCTTACAAATAAAACCGATGATACTACAAGCCCTTCATATAATGAAAATAGATAATAAATTATATACTTACTTCTTGTTTGTAGACATGTTTTTTTGTGTTTTACGTGACTTACGACGGTAACGTCGACTACCGCCTCTTCCAGGTGGTGGCGGTATTGGTGTCATAATAGTTGTTTCTCGTTCTGGTGGTGGCCGTGGTGGCGGTATTGGTAGCATAATAGGTTGTGTATTCTCTATTATAATGTCAGACATATCATTCTCATTTGTTTTCAAAATATTTATAGAATAATTAATAGCATGGTCTGGGTTATTTATATACTCGATTATAGTAGATTTATTATTTTGTATATAGTCCCATGAATTATTATTAGAGAATGTCTCATTACTCCATTCTTTTTTACCCTTTATAATATATGTTATAACCAATAATAATGCATATCTATCTAAAATAAATCGGTCAGTTATATTATTTGTATTTGGATAAGTCCAACCATCGGTTCCAGCAGTTTGTTTACATATAGTATTGCTATTACCCTGCTGCATACATGCTTCTCCGAAATCAATGAACTTTGTATTAATTTTATTACTGGTATCAAGTGGATTATTATTATTAAACGACACCATTATATTATCAGGTTTAATATCCCTATGAATTATTTTATATTGTTGCATAAATAGTAAACCTTCACATAACTGGTTTATTATTATACTTTTATAATTAGCTATACTTGTTATATCTGTATATTTTATTGGCTTATAAATAATATTATTTAAATTATGGTAATTATCGAGTAACTCATATATAATATAATAATTATCATTATCTTTTCCCCATGTGTCGACACATAATGTATATTTATAACATTTATTATCCGACTTTTCTGCAATATTCCTTAAAACATTTATTTCAGTTTCTATAATTTGTTCGGGTGTAATGTCTGAACCAGGTATTGATAATTTATCTTTATATAATTGTTTTAATGCATATAATTGGTCTGATTCAGTATCATTAGCTTTATACGTTATTCCAAAGTTTCCTCTACCAAGTTCACTTTGTGTTGTAAATGTTCGAACTTTATTATTTTCTACAGTTATTGTTTTGACATTATTATCAGTAGTTGGATTGATATCATTATTATTAGTATTTGGGTTGTCATTATTTGTTTCCATTTTTAGGAATAATGGTTTACGAAATGATTTACCTTTATTAAATGGAGGAGGAGGAATTATATTAGATGGAGGGGGAGGAGGTATATTAGATGGAGGGGGAGGAGGTATATTTTCTTTGTCCTCATCACCCCCTCCTCTTATTTTTTTACGCATCGTTTTACGTTTTGAGTATTTTTTCACAGTTTTTCGATTTACCATTTATAACATATATGATATATTATCATTTATTACTCTCATTCTCTCACAAATAATATATTGATATTGATGAAGAATATTTATTGGTCCGGCAATGTATTGCTGGGCCGGCATTGATTATATGTGTCAAAATATATACAATATTGACACATATACAATAATTATTTATGAATCCTGGCCGGCAAACTATTAATGGATATCGGTTCATCTGCTACCCCGGGTAGCAGATGAGTCATCATCCATCTCTCTTTGACTCTGATTTTGCAAATGCAACATCAGAGGAACGGCCAACCCTAAAAGGGTCGGACCGTCAAAGATTAAAACCCGGGTGCATCAGTGAATATTTGTGTGGTAGAAGGATGTATGATTTTGGTTTCAGTAATAACATTGAATAGTTCATTCATAGTTCGATGCATATTAAATGATATGAATGCCGACACAAATACAGCCGTAAATACTAAAATAATATCGCGTGCAAAATATTTAAGTGCCTTCATTTCTTTATCTTTTTCAATAAATCGATATTCAATGAATTTAAACAAACTAAAGAATGCAGCTGAAAGAAATGCCAGAGTTACTGTAACTTCCATTACTCAGAATATGTATATGTATTTTTGACACATATACCTATCGCCATTATAAACGCTCCTATTTTGTGTCACTATACTTGCACTATACTTGCATGAAATCCAATGATAATTCCTCTTCTTTTCCACTATTTGTTGACACATCCACTATACCTAAATCTCCCATCAAATCCTCCCCATCATCCGACAATATTGTCAACTTCTCCATTTCATCCCCGTCATCGTCACTATCATCCATTCTCCGCTGCATTGCACGCTCCGTTGATAAACGTTCTAATCGCTCAATCGTCTTCGGCGCTTCCACTTTCGACGTCTCGCCATTATCCATCTTTACATGGTCATAATCATTAAATGATAATGACATCTTCACCGGCTCATCATTTATATTCGATATTGTCGGCACCATATCCGGCGGTCGCTCACTTTCCAAATGCGATTCTAACTTCTTTTTCAATGCCGCATTCTCTTCGCGTTCTGCTGCCATGTGTTCTTCCTCCGTCATAGTAGGCGGTTCTTCGGGGACTTCCTCCATAATCACCTCTTCTTCTTGTTCGACGGCTTCTTCCATGTATGCGCGAATGATGGCTTCGGTGGGGATGCTTTCGCGTATGGTGGTAAGGATGCATTCCTGTATGATAAGTTCCATTTCGCGGCTATTTTTTTGTGCTAAAAGTGGGGAAATTCCGCGTTCAAATAGGTAGACATTGGTGTAGAATTTGCGGGCAGTATTGATATATGTTCTATGTAAAAATGTGTCCAATTTGGGAATAGAAATGTCGATTTTCTTTTGTTTGTTGCCAACACGGATACATGTGAGGACTTTTAATTGGATAATATGGACACATGTGATTAAATCTTCTAAATAGTTACATCCGCTCTTTTCAATAATTCGCTTTCTTTCTTCTTCAATGATTACAGGACTCCATTTGGGAACTCGACACAATAATGTTTGAAATGTCATTAAATACTTTCCCGGTTCTTCATTGGTGACACACATAGACCACGCTTCATTAAATATAGATTTTACACCTTCAATAACTAATGGTGTTAAAATTGTTACTAAACGTGCACACCATTCATCCCGAGATAAATGCAAGTTTGAAATAGTAAAATCATCCATTCTATATATCAATCATTTCGACTATAGATATCAACTATAAACGCAATTCATACCCTCTTCCAAACATATTATCTGACACATCCGGCCTCCATAATTCCCCTTTTTCCATGTATTTTTTCTAAGTTTTGACACAGTAACAAGTAATATAAATAATTCACAATTTTATATGGAAAATGGGAAAATATGTAGGCCGGATGTGTCAAAATGTTGAAAATGAATACGGGAATATCTTTATATTTTCAGAACACACATCCGCCTAAAAAAGTAATATGCTGCATATTTGTTTGTATCAAAATGGGAATTTATGGAGGCAGGATGTGTCAACAATATGTTGAAAAATAATCTGTATTGTTTTTGTTATAATATCACCATACTGTGATACCAATTAAAAATCCACATTATAATATGTGTTTATACATATGATAATGTGAATAATAAATTGTAAAAGTAAAACAATAGGTTTTACATATATATTTAGTACACGTAGTTATGTTTGTTCAAGTAGACATTGATACTATCAATGTTGTTAAACATACCATAAATTCTTAGTTCAGCCTGATTGTAGGGGACCAGGTCTTCGACTCGCTGAGAACCATTCATTTTGAAGGATGGGTTGTAATCAAAATCTTCGATAAGATTTTTCGCGGTTTCAAGTATTTCTTCTTTTTCATCAATTAGGTAATTAGGGATGTGTTCATACAGATGATTTGCCAATGCAGTTAATGACTCTTTTTCCTCATCATATAGTTTGACAAGTGTATAATCGGGCTCAAAGTTGTTGATTAAATTTGCTCTATCAATATAGAACAATTTTAATTTATCTTTTAGCTGTGTATACGCGTTGTCAATCTTTTGATTTGTGAATGGAGACACATAATTGTCATCGTAAACATATGTTAGAACACTACGTAATGCGTCCTTATTGGTGTTAAGCAAGAATCCGAAATTTCTTTTTGTCGGATTAGATACAAGCTCATTCGTTTCATTTAGAATATATTGCACGATGTCATTTCGTTCAGCAATAGTCAAAGTCGTGGTAGAGAAAGTAGCACTCATGGTAGTAAGTTTGTTAGAATATAAAATTCAAAAGTAGTATAAAGTTTTTACTGGAGGGGGTATGCGCACGCGCAAAAGCAAAGCTTAGTGTTTTACTGGGGGGTTTTATACAAATCAACTACCAATAAAAAAGTATTTCAACTTTTTTACAAAAAAATTGCAATAAAAAACTGTGATGGATTGTTCCACCTTTTTTTCAGTTTTTTATTTTTTATAATTTTTATATTTTTTTATATAATTAGTTAAGTAGTTAATAGGTTAGTATTTATGTATTTCTGGGTTTTTTAGTATTTGGTTCAGAACTCTCGTTTACTTCGCTACAATATTTTGCAAAGATAGTAGTAATTTTATGTTTAACCTGGATAGATGGCAACAACAAATCGATTTCAAACGATTTATCATCTTTCATATAGTCGGGGTCATACTTGAAATTAAGCACCGTATCGATCGCGGATACAATAGACTTACTGAGTTCTACAGTTATGTTATCTTTAAAAGAATTATATAGTTCATTAATGAATTTCATTAATAATACTGTTTGGTTATCATCCAACTTAATGTTAGTAAAATCTCTTGGCGACGCAATAATAGAACGTTTATATTCATAAAAGTCCTCAATTGCGCAGCTAAGTATATCTTCTACACACATATACCGCGTTTCATCTTGTTCGAAGTTGTGGTAAGCAGGGTCATATCTAAAACATAATATATCAAATAAAGCATTTTTGTAGTAATCCATTGATTCTTTAGGGTATACGAATTCATCGTAATAGTCACTTAGTATTTCTTGTTTAATAATTGACTGACGTTCAGTCATAGTATATGTAGTTTTCAATTTGTTGTTAGCTTGCATGGTAGACATATTTTATCAACGCGAAATAAAGTAGTAAGGAAAAGGTTTAGAGTTATAGACAATATTTAATTGCAGAAAAGTGTATATAATCATTTCCAAACAACTTAAAAGTATTTCAATTTTTTATTATTTTTGTGTCGAAATAAAAAAATACAATAAAAATAAGTTGCATAGTGTATTTTACACAGCAATAAGGGCAATCTGCTCATTGTAGTAGGTATTGATATTGATATCATCTTTAAATATTCTAAAAATAGTCATCTGGATTTGTTCAAATGGCATCAATAAGTTAAGACTTTGTAGTCCATAAAGTTTAAAGTTGGGGTCGTATTTGAAATTTTGGATTTTTTCCAATGCAAGAGTGCGAACTGTATTCTTATCGAATGAATCCGCAGTGTCAATACTATCATACATCTTGTCGACCAATTCGAATGCCCATTCTTCCTCTTCTTGAGACAGCTTAATCTTGTCGTAATCTTCTTCAAACGTGTTTATCGGGATTCCAACAGTGTAGAATGCCTTGATTTTATCTTGTAATTGAATGAATGCGCCATAGATGGGGGTGCCTTTAAAGGGTGAACGATATTCGATGTCGTAGATGTAAGTAAGTATACTGCGAATTGCACATTTGTGCATTTCGATGGTAGAACGAAAGTTTTTCTCACCTTGATTGTATTTATAATCATAGACGTAGCGTCCGTAAATTTCATTTAACAATTCAGATTTCTCTTCTTTAGTTAATTTCGTGGAAAATGTGAAACTCATTGTTTAGAATTAGCAGGTGAATATAAAATTCAGAATTTTAAAGATTACGTTAGGTTTGTGAGTGTTTGCGCGAACGCGGTAGCAAGTTTAGTATTTTACTTAAAAGGGGGGTTTTATGCCACAAATCTACCGGGAAAAAAGCTTTTCAATTTTTTTGCCACATATATGTAGTATTTTATATGTATGTATTTGGCCGATTCATGCTACTAATGGATATGCTATGTATTTGGCAAAAAAAATTGAAATGCTTTTTTATTAGATAAGTTAGATTACAAAACATTAACTAACACTAAACAACCAACAAATCGCAAAGCGTAACCTAACTAAAAAATGGACCCTATTTCTATAACTATCATTGCTATTGGCGGATATATTATAGTGGATATGATTTATCGTTACATTTATTCCAAATATTTGAGAAGACCTAACGCACCTAATGTGTAATATAAATAACTATCAAAAATTCATGATTAATAAAAAACGTAAAAATATAAAAAATATAAAATTCCAAAATAAAAATAAAAATAAAAAAGAGAGTCCCTTTTTTATTTAATGTCATTTATATAATTTTTCTGACAACTCTATTTTCAGCCAGATAAAGACTAAAAAAATTGAAATACTTTTATAATATATGTGTCATTATATATAAGATTTTTAAAATCATAACTAATAAAAACTAAAAATAAAAACTAAAAAATGGACCCTATCATTGTTATGATTATTGTTTTAACTATATGTTTTATTGGTGCTGTTTGGATTAATTATAATGTCAGATGTTAAATATATAAAAATAACAATAACTAATGATATGTTTTATACATTATTCAATTTAAACAATATTTATTTTACACACTATTTATTTTATAAAATATTTATTATTAACTTTAATTAACAATTACAAAAACTATAAACAATAAAAAAAACAAAAAAAACAAAAAAAAAGGTTGTCCCTTTTTTACTGGATTAATGGATGATGACTCATCTGCTTATAAGCAGATGAACCGATATCCATTAAAATGACACTTTCTTTTCTAATTTTTCGAATACATCTCTATTATATACTAAATTTCCAGTAGGTTTATATTGTTGAATTGGTGTATATTCCTTTTTCGGTGCAAGTGTTGCCCCAGTATTTCGAGCATTTACTATACCCGAATTAATGTCTTCCGGAGCAGGTCCATCTTGGTTTAATTGGTCGATAACCTTGCCGGTATGGTCTAATACAATCCCGGTTTTTTTCTTGATTTCGTTAATTTGATATGTCGGAACCCAATGTTCCCAAGAGACAAACAATGTATTGGGATGTAAATATTGGATAAAAAACCCATTGTCTTTTAATTTAGCTACAATAAATCCGATACATTCTGCTTTATCATATAATGGTTCACCAAATAGATATTCCGGAACAGCAAACCATATGTGACGTTCATTACGTTTCATACGATTGGTTGCATTAATCCGGGTATGAATGCGATTAAGTATTTTATTAAAAATAGATAACTGTTTCAAATCTTTTTGTTGTTGCCGTTCATATAAATCATCAATATTGATTCTATGTACAGCTTCTTGTTCATCAGAAAGAAGAATGCATGACATTGTGTCTATAGATAATTTATTCTATACTTATATTTTTTCATGAAAAAAAGGACACATTTATCACATGTGTCATTTTTCTTTTTATTTTATCTTTTCTTTGTCTTTTCATGTTATCATTTATCCTTTATTGGGTTGAATACTACTTTGAGTAATAATCGGGCGAATAACGGTTATTTTACGTATCAATATCAGTCTGAAACAAACGTGACATAATTTCGGCTTCACGGTTTTCGTCAGATGGAAGAAACAATTTTGTAAGTATTTCATCATTGCGAAATCGAATGGTGTAATCTTGTTGTATATTATTTCGACCAACACGTCCAATCGCTTGAATAGTTTTCTGTTGTGTCATATTGTCTAAATCTTTTCCAATAAATCCATGACTAAATTGATAATTCGTGCCATAAATATAATCAGAAGATGCAATTATCAGAAACAACCGCTTTTCTTGCGCTAAACGTTTCATTACTTCCATATACTGAACTTCAGCCATGTTTTCATGCATCGATACCAATGATGAAAATGTCCCAATTCCCAAAATCAATAATAATTTCTTTTGATTAGACACATCCAAACTCATAATATCACGAACATCTGTCTCATCAATCGTGGGAGAAAACATACATTTTGGTTTTTCATATTCTGCCGGTAACCACACCTCCTGATGCGGCAATGTATTCGGAATATATTTCGCAGGAAGTGACACAGCCTGTATCTCACGCTTAAGTGTTTCTAACTGCTCAATTAATCCTCGCATTTCACGATTCTTACTCGGGTCACGCTCCAATTTCTTGGTCTTATCAGAATTACCATCCGTTGCCGCCGTTTCCTTATCTTCCACTTCTTTTTCTAAAGTCGTGATTCGACGCTGAACAACATTGTTCCGCTCAATCTTCTCAACAATAGACTGAAATATCTTGTCCGGAATAGACGTTTGCTGTAGGTAAAATGTTCCGATTTTTTCGACGTCTTCCGTGATGAAGATAGTAGGTCCATCAGTCATTGTATATGCATCTTGAGTGGTAATAAACGCACCGGTGGAATACAATTTAGGGGGTATTGTTTCTTTGGTAATGGAAAGACTGGTTGTTCTTCGGAGTTCACCGCCACCAGTGTTGGTCAATGGTGGTTTAGTATCTTGATAACTGTGAATTTTGCGAAGTCCGTTGGAATCTTTTATTTTATTTAGACCGAGTTTAGGAGTATTGGTATTTTTCATGTGTGTATGTATTTTTTCCCAAAAGTTGGGACATAATTGCGACATGAAATCGAGATAGTATTGTTTTACCGTTTTCATGGTGATATCCGATAATTTCTTAAATTTGTGTTGAACAGTCATGTGTGATTCGACTTCATATTCCGGATGTGAACAAACATATGACACAAAACGGATAATTTCATCGACATCTAAATAACGTAACAAGGATTTGTTATGTTCACAGTGTTCGACACATCGCAAAATATCAGCATAATTGGAAAACAATAAATGTGGAAGAACAGGATAACCTTTTTTATCTAAAAGAGTCAATGATTTTTTACAATCATATGAATCAATTGTATGAATTTCAGGTGTTTCTATATGTTCAAATTTCGTGCGGAAATCTTGAATGGTTACGTCGATTTCCCATTGTTTCGGCAATGTAGCACAAGATAAAACCATCTTCGAAATACGATTATTTGACCAATTTGAATGGATTACTTCATGCAAGTCATGATTATCATAGTCCATTGTTATAGTCGGTTCATCCCAATATGTCACAATGTCTTTTTCATTGTTAAATGATATCATATAACGCATTGCAACCAAATAAGATGCAACATCACTAATGATAATTTCGACTTTGTGTCCAACTGTATTATCTACTTTTCCAATACCACCAGAACGCTTATTGATTTTGTAATCTGCCGCCGCAAAATAGTGCAAACGAATATCAGATGCAGTTTCACAACCAAATGCGAATGCTACACGCTTTCCAATTGAAATGGCCGATTTAGCAAGTGCTAAACCCACATGACGTGCAACACATACGAAAATCACACGATAACCTTGTGATAACCCTATGGGGGATAGAGTTTTACCAGTTCCAGTAGGTGCCATATATAGCACTAATCGGGGAATTTCGCGTGTGCGATATTCATTGAAAATTCGGAATAGTTTTTTCTGATGAGGGTATAATTCGCGATTTTCATATCGAATTAAATTCGGGTTCTTTTCAATAAATTCGGAAGCATGGTCAAATGTTTCCTGAATAGATTTAGGTGAATCGGGAGAATATACCGATAAAATAACATCCACAAATTGCGACACATACGGATTCAAATTTAGAACTTCGCATTTCTTTAACTGCACCAATGAGTATGCGTAATATCCCGGGGGATGTTCGGAGGAGGCATTGGGCGCAGCTACTTCCATGGCGAATTCCAATAAAATGAATTCGAAAATTTGGTCGCGAATATTCTGCACAGAAGATGACATGTTGTCAATACGTATCATATCCGCCTTGTTAGGAGATTTGATTTTGGTATTTGCCCAAGTGTCAACCCATTTGCGCAATGGTTCCACATAAGTTGGGTCAATAATACGCATGGGTTTGATTGTTCCATCGTGCTTATTATTTCCATCGTGCTTAGAATTTCCATCCAGAGATGTAGGTTTGTTTTTCTTTTTAGGAACATCTTTTTTCGTAATAAGGTCACGAATAGGAGTTTCGAAATAGGTATGAAACAAATAGTATTCCATTTCAGAACTGGGTGCAATTTTTAGGTGCGACAGGATTGATTGGGCGGTATCGTTCACACGAATATCTGGATTCTCGTATCCATCACTGATGAGTTGAAGAATCTGTTTTTCAGAATCTGACACAGAAATTTCAATAGAAATCCATTCAGATTTAGAGAGTTTTTTTTGTGACAAATCCATTGTTTAGAAGTTTAAGAAGAGTTTTGTTTGTTGTTGTGTCAAAAGACAAAAGAGAGTTTAAGATAAAATATAAATGGTGTTATGTTTATGCTTATTTATATTTATCTTTTCAATTTTTTGTATATATTGACACATAGGCCGGCAACAAAGTTGCCGGCATGATATAAATTTAATGGATATCGGTTCATCTGCTTATAAGCAGATGAGTCATCATCCATCTCTCTTTGACTCTGATTTTGCATTTGCAAAATCATATGTTATTGAATCAACTACATGTAGTTGATTCAATAACATATTATCTATACTGGTTCCGGCATTTTATTGCCGGAACCCGTATAACTCAGAGGAACGGTCGACCCTAAACGGGTCGGACCGTCAAAGATTATCCGCTACAACTACATAAAAATATGTGTCCTAATGGACTATAGAATCTGTCCTAAATGACTATACAATGGAATCTATACTTGCTAAAATATTCCCCCCTAAAATGTCAATAAAAATTGGATTTGAAGACATGGTAATTGCCATATCTCACCCCGAAAAATACACAATTATAAATACTCTACCAGCTCATCAACAAACATGCTTAATCGCCGGAACAACTACTATAGAAAAAGAAGAAACCATCATAAATGAACTTCTCAACAAATACGATTCGACACAAAAATACATCATACTCTACGGCAAAAACTCAACTGACACATCTGTCGATAAAAAATATCAACAACTATTCGCATTAGGAATACGCGACGTCTACATATATGCAGGTGGTATTTTTGAATGGTTAATGTTGCAAGATATATACGGAAAGAATGGGTTTCCAACGATGGGTGTGTTGGGGGATATGGTTTTATATCGTCCGCAGTCAATATTTGCTAATGGATAGTAGTGAATAGTTTTGGTTCAGCGTAGAATATAAAGTTTTTATAGTGTTCGTATAAATCACCTTGAATATATTGTTTGACTGATTCATATTTGAATATAGTAGCTGCACCAATAATACATCCATGAATATTTTGTTTTTCTGTAATGTATAAATTAGTATAGTTGATTTGAATATCCCATAAATCATTTCCTTTCCAATTTTGTTCAGAATTTGTTTTTGTATGAATTTGTAATAATGGTTCGTCTTTTACATCATAGAAATCTACAAATTCACTCATTCCAATTATTTTTCCTCCATATTTCTTTGATGTAATAAACCATAATATATCACCATGGTTTATTTTACTTATAATTGTCTTGATGGAACCATTATGGCCACGTTTCATTCCCCAAAATGGAAATACACTATTGCGGAAATTTTCACCATCATTCACTCGAATAATCCAATGGACTGTCTCGCGAATACTACTCATTCTGAATTTATAAATATTTTTATTATATAAATTCCTACATATACAAGTTATATTTCAATTTTACAATTGGGATATACCTTGTGTCAAATGACTATACCTTGTGTCAAATGACTATACCTTGTGTCAAATGACTATACCTTGTGTCAAATGACTATACCTTGTGTCAAATGACTATACCTTGTGTCAAATGACTAT
>JACCEB011128141.1_pt1 | contig 12297 bp, 9 predicted proteins | sample 7454761 | NCBI WGS metagenome assembly JACCEB01 (sample SAMN15323454, study PRJNA562643) | freshwater metagenome | isolation source: river surface water | place: USA:Blue River Watershed | collected 2017-08-18 | reverse complement strand
GGATTGTCCGAACCGACGGTTACGACGGTTGCGGGGAGCGTGCCCGTGTTGATTGCCTCGAGGATTGCTCGCAGGTTGGAGCCGCGTCCGGACCCGAGGACGGCTAGTCTGAGAGGGTGTTTTGTTTGGGGCTGAGAGATCATTACAGCATCGAGGCGCGGGGTTGCCGCGCCTCGGGTTCAACGGTCTAGGGGGGGTATTTACCGTTTATCGAGCACTTTGTTCCACTCTTCGAGGTGGGCTGATTCGTCGGCGAAGAGAGCGTCGGTGGAGTCGAGGACGTCGACGGACTTGATGGTATCACCTTGTTGGATGGTGTTTACGATGTCTTGGCCTTTGGTGACTTCACCGAAGACGGCGTGTTTTCCGTCGAGCCAATCGGTGGGGATGTGGGTGATAAAGAACTGACTGCCGTTGGTACCTGGGCCTGCGTTAGCCATCGAGAAGATGCCGGGCTTGCTGTGTTTGAGGGTGGGGTGGAACTCGTCGCGGAAGCGGTAGCCGGGGCCGCCCATTCCACTGCCGGTGGGGTCACCGCCTTGGATCATGAAATCTTTGATGACGCGGTGGAACTTGATGCCGTTGTAGTATCCGCGTTTGGATAGGTTGAGGAAGTTGGCGCAGGTCATGGGCACCTTGGATGCGAAGAGGGTGGCTTCGATGTCACCTTTGCTGGTGTGGACGATGATTCGGATGTCGCTCATAGGAGTTGGGAATCTGGTGGGGCGTTGGTGAGCGGACAAGCGCGAAAGCGGGGACGTGATGACGGACATGGGGAGTGTGAGACTCCATGGTGCGGATGCCGTGGGAGTTTGGTGAAAGTTTAGCGGATGGTTGCGCATGAAGATGCGTGGTCCGGAAGTTGCAAACAGGTGGGTTTGAGAGGAGTTGTCCCTCATGGAGCGGTGGTTGTTCCCTCGCTCCGTTCTTCACCCCCGAGAATATGTTGCGTTTCACCCATGATCGACTGAGCGGCTCCGCTCGGAGCGGCCTACCTTCGCGGCGCGATTTCTTGCGGGTGGGCGGGCTTGGTGGATTGGGGCTTGGGTTGTCTGATCTGTTGGGGTTGAAGGCGTTGGCGAAGGGGGAGCACGAGTTGGTCAAGGATCGGTCGGTGATTTTTTTGTTCATGCACGGGGGGCCGTCGCAGTTCGAAACGTTCGATCCAAAGATGGGGGGGCCGTCGGAGTATCGGAGTGTGACGGGAGAGATTCGGACGCGGACGCCTGGGGTGACGTTTGGGAGTACGTTTGAGGGGTTGGCGAAGCTGTCGGACAAGTTCAGCGTGGTGCGGTCGTTTGTGCCTGGGGATGCGAATCACGACATTAAGAGCATCGTGGGAAAGCATTCGTTGAACGCGAACATTGGGTCGCTTTACAGCCGGATTGCGGGGGCGCAGGACCGGACGACGGGGATGCCGACGAATGTTGCGTTGTTTCCGAGGGCGGTTGCGACGGAGTCGATGCCTCCGTTTTTGAAGTTTGGAGACTTCACGTCGGCTGGGGAGCTTGGGCCTGCATTTCGTCCGTTTGTTCCCGGCACGGGTGGTAATGCGCAGGAGGACATGACGTTATCGTTGCCGGTGGACCGGTTGAATGATCGGCGGCATTTGTTGACGGTCTTGGATGGATGGAAGCGGGGGATGGATTACGGGGCGGCGGTTGAGGGATTGAGTGGGTTGCAGGAGCGGGCGTTTGACGTGCTGCGGAATGGGGTGTCGGACGCGTTTGATCTTTCGAAGGAGGATTCGCGGTTGGTGGAGCGGTACGACACGGCGGGTTTATTGCCGAGATCGAAGATCAGCACGCAGTGGAAGAACATTGATCACTACGCGGATAATGCGCTGTCGCTGGGTCGCTTGCTTTTACTTGCGAGACGTTTGTGCGAGCGTGGGGCGGGTTTTGTGACGGTGACGACCAGCTTTGTTTGGGACATGCATGCGGACGTGAATAACGCGCCGATGACGACGGGGATGGAGTATGTGGGGCGGCCGTTTGATCGTGCGGTTTCTGCGTTTATTGAGGATGTGGAGGCACGGGGGTTGAGGGACAAGATTTTGCTGGTGTGTTGTGGTGAGATGGGGCGGACGCCGCGGATTAACGCGAAGGGCGGGCGCGACCATTGGGGTAACCTTGGGCCGCTGATGGTTTACGGTGGGGGGTTGCAGATGGGACAGGTGATTGGGCGTTCGTCGAAGGATGGTGGGGAACCGGCGGATAATCCGGTGACGATTCCGGATTTGATTGCGACGATTTTGCATTCGTTGGTGGATGTGGGGCAGGCGCGTTTGGTGGATGGATTGCCTCCGAATCTTTTGAATCTCTTGAGTCGCGGGACCCCGATTCGGGGTTTGGTTTAGCGGCGGTAAAAAGTGTTTTTGTTGAAAAGGGTCATGAACGAACTGAGCAAAGCAACCGAACGGATTGGGCGGCGTGAATGGATGCGCGTGGGTGGGTTGGGAGTGCTGGGATTGTCTTTGCCTGGGTTGATGGAGCGGCGTGCGGCGGCGGTGACGAAGGGAGCTTTGTTTGGGCGTGCGAAGTCCTGCGTGATTTTGTTTTTGGGTGGGGGGCCGCCGCAGCACGAAACGTTTGATCCCAAGCCGGATGCGCCACTGGAGATTCGCGGGGATTTCAAACCGATTTCGACGAATGTGCCGGGGATGCAGTTTTGTGAGACGCTTCCCTACACGGCGAAGGTTGCGAATGAGATGACGGTGATTCGGTCGATGACGACCGACATCAGTTCACATTCGACGAGCGGAGCGTTCATGTTGACGGGGTATGCGCCGTTGACGAAGGCGGAGAATGTTCCGGCGGGTCCGGGGGATTGGCCGAGTATTGCGTCGATGGTGGGCGCGTTGCGTCCAAGTGAGCGTTCGCCGCTGTCCTCGGTGGTTTTGCCGGAGGTGATTGCCAACGACGGGAATATTGTTTGGCCGGGGCAGAATGGGGGGTTTATGGGGCCGAACTGGCATCCGGTGGTGATGAAATGCGATCCGATGGAGACTCCGTTAAAGATAGAGGGGTTGAGTTTGGTCGAGGGACTCTCTGAGTTGAGGCTGAGTGAGCGGCACGATCTTTTGGCGCAGGTGAATCGTGGTTTTCGTGAGGGGGTGGAAAGTGGCGCGGTGACGGATTTTGGACGGATGCATCAAAAGGCGTTTGACGTGTTGCATTCGGACGCGAGTCGACGGGCGTTTCGGATTGAGGAGGAATCGGGGGCGTTGCGGGACAACTATGGGCGGCACAAGTTTGGCCAGAGTGTGTTGATGGCGCGCAGGTTGGTGGAGGCGGGGGGGCGGTTGGTTCAAGTGAACTGGCCTCGGGCAGGTGCGGCGGCGGTGAAGGGGAGTCCATTATGGGACACGCATTCGAATAATGCGGGTCGGGTTCGGGACGTGTTGTGTCCGCAGTTTGACCGAACGTTTGCAACCTTCATTGCGGACATGAAGAGTCGCGGCCTGTTGGACGAAACGTTGGTTGTGGTGATGGGCGAGTTTGGGCGGACGCCGAAGATCAATGCGCGGGGTGGGCGGGATCATTGGGGGCCGTGCTTTTCGGTGGCCCTAGCGGGTGCGGGGACGGGTGGCGGTCGAGTGATTGGGTCGAGTGACCGGATTGGCGCGTTTCCTCGGGAGCGTCCGGTTCGGCCTCCGGACTTGGCCGCGACCATTTTTTATCTCTTGGGTATTGAGCCGCACGCGGAGTTTATCGATCCGATTGGGCGTCCGCGGTACGTCACGGATTATGGGATACCGTTGAAGGAGATTGTCTCGTAGGGGCGATGGATTGCGGTTTGATGGGGAGGGGCTTTGTTGGATGGATTTTAGGCGATGATGTCTGAGACGACTCGGCCGGCGACGTCGGTGAGTCGGAAGTCGCGTCCGGAGTGGCGGAAGGTGAGGCGTTCGTGATTGATGCCGAGGAGGTGGAGGATGGTGGCGTGGAGGTCGTTGGTGTGGATCCGGTCGCGGCTGGCCATGATGCCGTGTTCGTCGGATTCGCCAAAGACGTGGCCGCCTTTGACGCCACCGCCGGCCATCCAGGAGGTGAAGCAGAGGTTGTGGTGTTCGCGCCCTTTGTGATCGGCCTTTTGGTTGAACGGGGTTCTGCCGAACTCGGTGGTCCAAACGACGAGGGTGCGTTCGAGCATGCCGCGTTGTTTGAGGTCGGCGAGGAGTCCGGCGATGGGGCGGTCGATGTTTTTGGCGAGGCGTTCGTGATCCATCATGTTGCCGTGGGAATCCCAGTTTGCGCTGGAGCCGACATCGATGAGTTCGAGGAAGCGGACGCCGCGTTCGGCGAGTCGGCGAGCGACGAGGCACTGCCAGCCGAATCCTGTGGTGGCACCGCGCGTGAGGCCGTAGAGGGCGAGGGTTGCGTCGGATTCTGAGGAGAGGTCGAATGCTTCGGGCGCCTCTTTTTGCATTCCGAAAGCGGTTTCGAAGGAACGGATGCGTGCGTCGAGAGCGGCGTCGTCTGCGCGACTGCGGAGGTGGAGACGGTTGAGATTTTGGAGAAGGTTGAGTTCCTTTTGCTGATGCTCGATGGAGGAGGCGTTTGGGTGGAGGTTTGGGAGCGGTTCTTTGCCGGGGATGACGTGAGTGCCTTGATGGCAAGCGGGTAGGAAGTCGCTGCCCCACGTTTGTGCTCCGGCGTAGGGAGCGGCGGGTGCGAGCACCATGAAGGAGGGGAGATTACGATTTTCGGTGCCGAGACCGTAGCTGACCCATGCGCCGATGCTGGGCCGAGCGGCTTGTGGAGTGCCGACGTGTGCGGCGAGGGTGGCTTTGTCATGTCCATCGCTATCGCAGTACATGGCATTGAGGAGGCAAACATCGTCGATGACGTTTCCTACGTTTGGGAACAGGTCGCTGACCATGATGCCGCTTTTTCCATACGGCTTAAACGCCCAGTGAGGGCGGATGAGGAAGCGCTCGAACTGGCCGGACTTGTTGAGCCAACGCGCGGCGGTGACGCTTTTTCCGTGGTCACGAAAGAGGGCGGGTTTGTGATCGAACGTGTCGATGTGGGAGGCACCGCCTGTGGAAAAGATGAAGATGACTCGATCGGCTTTTGGGAGGTGGTGGGATGGTTGGGGGGCGAGCGGATCAAGTGGACCAGATGCCGATGCGCCTTGGGATTCTTGGAGCAGTCCGGCGAGAGCGAGGGCGCCGAAGCCGCCGGACGCGCGCTGAAGCCATTCCCGTCTTGAGAGGGCGTTGAACGCGTTGGTGAGGGGGGCGTTAATCGACATAGAGAAAGGCATTGGAGGTGAGGAGCACGCGGGCAATGGAGGTCCATGCCGTGCGGAGTTCGGGATCGGTCTCACCGGTTTTTTGTGAAGCACTGCCGCGCGGGAAGCTTTCGAGAAACGCGGCGATTTCCGCGGATTGTTCGGGGCTGGGTTTTGTTCCGTGAACGGTTTCGAGGGCGAGTTGAATCCGGGTCGTCTGATGAGCTGTGGCTTTCAGCAGATGATCTGCGAGCGACTGCGCGCGTTTTGCGACGAAGGGCGAGTTCATGAGAAAGAGTGTTTGGTTGGGGGTGATGGTGGGGAAACGGTTGGCGACGGACATGTTGGGGTCTGCGGCGTCGAAGAGGGTGAGGAAGGGGTGTCGTCGATTGCGCTGGGACATGAGGTACAGGCTTCGCCGATCACTGTCGTACACGGCGTGGAAGGGGTTGTGGATGGTGAACTTCCACGAAGCCACGGGAGGAAAGGGATGGGGTTGGGGCGGGGAGGTATCGAGATCACCTGCAACGAAGAGCATGGCGTCGCGGAGGGATTCTGCATCGAGGGGGCGCCGATTGAACGCTGACAGCCAGCGGTTTGATGCATCCTTGGCGCGGGTGTTTTCGGACAGGTTACTGTCCATCGCGTAGGCGTCTGATGAAAGGATGAGGCGGTGGAGTGCTTTCACAGACCATCCGGATTGGACGAAGGACGAGGCGAGCCATTCGAGCAGTTCGGGGTGCGATGGCGGATCTCCGCGTGTTCCGAAGTCGGAGGGAGTGGGGACGATTCCGGTTCCGAAGTGCCATTGCCATACTCGGTTGACGAAGACGCGTGCGGTGATGGCGGAGTGGTCTTGGGTGATCCAGTCGGCGAGATCGAGTCGGCCGCTGGTGGTATCGGGGTGCTCCACTCCTTTGCCACCGAGCACGGAGAGGAAGCGGCGAGGGACGAGTTCGCCGGGTTTGTCGGGTTCACCGCGTTTCTGGACTTTGACGTCTGTGGGTTTGCCTTCGGAGACGGCGTAGGCGACGGGGTACACGGGTTCGTCTTTGATGGAGTCCCGTTCTTTGGTGAGGTTGGCGGATTGCGTGTCGATTTCCTTGAGTCGGGCTAACTGTTGGGGTGTGGGCGGTTTTGATTCAACGGCTGGGGCGTCTGGTGCGGGGATGGGGCTGTAGCGGATGCCGAGATTGTCGAGGTCGTGTGTGGGGGGGACTCCTGGGGTGTGTCCGTTTCCGTCGCAGATAAAGGTGTCGAGAGTCTTGTCCCAGTTGGGAGGAATGGGGGTTTCTGGGAGTGCGGTGAGGTCGCCGGGCTTACCGATGTGTCCGGTGATGCGACCTGATTTTCCGTCGATTTGGACGTGGAGGGTGAGCCATTCGCCGGGAACGAGTTTTCGGATGGTTTCCCATTTTCCGCTGCGCTTCATCGCGAAGGTGTCTGAGGAGAGGCTGAAGTCGGCGGCGGTCGACGCAATCACGCCGCGTCCGAGGTAGAGTCGGTGTGCGCCTGAGGAGGGTTGTGAGGCGTTGGGGACGCGGAGGTCGACGGCGAAGTGGATTTGGTTTTCGGGGGTGAGGTGGAGAGGCGCGGCGAGGACGTAACGGATTCCGTCGCCGGACGCGCCGCCCCCGACGCGGACGCCGAGTTTACCGTTGGGGTGGAGGTGGTTGTAGGGGCTTTGGGCGCTGGATTCGATGTTGTTTTTTCCTTGCGAAAGCCATGGTTTTCCGGGGGGCTTTCCTTCGGTCTGGTCTTCGAATCCGAGGCCGGGTGCGCCGCCGAAGATGGCGGTGTCGAGGGACGTTCGTTCGGCGGCGAGGGCGGAGAGTTTTTTATCCAGCGCGGCGAGGCGTTCGGCGTGTGTTTGCTCGAGGCGCTGGGTTTCGGGTGGCGGGAGGAGGGAGGGAAAGTGGGAGGGGCGTTTCTGTTCTTCTCCGCCGGGAAATGCCCACGTGGTGCTTTGGAGGATGCCGTACAGGGCGTAGTAGTCTTGGGTGGTGACGGGTTCGTATTTGTGGTCGTGGCAGCGTGCGCACCCGAGGGACATGCCGAGGAGGGAGCGCCCGAGGGAGTCGATGGCGTCGGCAAAGTCGAGGTGCTGGAAATCGGGCGAGGGTTTATAGCCGTACCGTTTTCCGATTGCGAGGAATCCGGTTGCCGTGACGAGGTCGGCATATTGTTCGGGTGGAGCGGTTTTTGCGAGGATGTCCCCCGCGATTTGCTGCCGAATGAAGGTATTGAAGGGGAGATCGTTATTGAATGCGCTAACGACCCAGTCGCGGTAGCGTCCGGCTTCGCGGACGGGATAGTCGGAGCCGTCTCCGGCGGTGTCTGCGTATCGGGCGACGTCCAGCCAGTGTCGGCCCCAGCGTTCGCCATAAGCGGGGGACGCTAGAAGCCGGTTCACGACGGTGGTGAAGGCGACGTGATCTGTGGCGGTGTCTTGTTCGAAGGCGTGGATTTCTGCGGGGGTTGGAGGCAGGCCGGTGAGGTCGAAGGTGGCGCGTCGGATGAGGGTTCTGCGGTTGGTGCGCGGGTTGGGTGAGAGTCCGTTTTGCTCGCGTTTTGCTGCGAGGAACTGGTCGATGGGGTGAGTGGCCGTTGCGGGTGTTTTTGGAAGGGGAGGAGTTTGGAGGGGTTGGAATGCCCAGTGGGTTCGACCTTTCTCGAGATCGACGGGGGCGGAGAGAAGGGGAGTGGTTGGGGGGCGATCGCGCGGGTCTGCGGCGCCGGCGGCGATCCACTTTTCGAGGAGTGCGACCTGATCGGGGTGCAGGCGCTCTTTGGGAGGCATGTGGAGATCGGGCAGGGTGTAGCGAACGGCTTTGAGCAGCAGGCTTTCGTTTGGTTTACCGGGGACGAGTGCGGTGCCGGTATCACCGCCGCGTTCCCATCCTTCGCGGGAGTCGAGGCGGAGTCCGCCTTTCTGTTTGGAGGCGCCGTGGCACTCGATGCAGCGGTCTTGGAGGAGTGGGCGGATGTTGTTCTCGAAGAAGTCGTCGGCGGTTGCTGCGAGGGACAGGAGGCAGGCGAGAGAGCGCCACAAGATTTTGAGCATCCGCATATCTGGCGATTTGCAGGACGCGTGCCCGGCGGGTGGCGGTGGCGGTTAGGGGTTGAGGCGTGCGACGGCGAGGATTCCGAGCAGGGTGAGGTCGGGAACGAGCGCGGTGATTTCTGGCATGCCGGCGGTGATGAGTTCGGAGCCGCCTCCGGTGGCATAGACGGATAACTGACTGAACTGCAGTTCGTCACGCAGGGGCTCGAGGATGCCTCGGATGAGGCCTCGGTAGCCGTGAAATGCGCCGGATTGCATGGCTTCTTCGGTGGTTTGGCCGAGGGCTGGCGGGCGTTGGGTGAGGCTGACGCGGGGAAGTTGCGCGGTGCATTCGTGGAGGTAGTCGGTCATGGCGCGCAGGCCTGGGGCGATGACGCCGCCGCGGTAGGCGGGGCGCGCGTCGATGACGTCGAAGGTTACGGCGGTTCCGAAGTCGATGACGATGGCGGGGGTGCGGCCCTGAGCGACGACCCAGGCCGCGTTTGCGAGGCGATCTTCGCCGATGCCGGCGGGGTTTGGGTAGTCGATGGTGAAGCCGAGTTGGGAGGTTGCTGTGACTCGGCGCGGTGAAAATGGGGCGAAGTGTTCGAGAAGGATTTGTCGTTTGCGTGGGACGACGGAGCAGATGGTGACTTGGTCAAAGGACCATCGTGCGGTGAGGTCTGCGAGGGATTCTTCGGAGACGAGGGGTGTTGCGATGCGTTTGACTTCGAGAAGTCCGGAATCATCGGCGAGTCCGAGTTTGGTGAACGAGTTACTGTTATCGATGAGCAGGTGGCGAGGCATCCGAGTGGGGGTGGGCTTGTGGAGCAACGTTGCGTTGGGAGTGCGGGCGGGTCAGGCGTTTTTGTGGCGTTGATTGATTTGGGTGATGGCCCATGCGGCGTGTTCGGCGATGAGGGGTTCGGGGTCGGCGGCGGCGGTGTAGAGGGAGGCGATGTCGTCGGGGGTGCCGACGTTGCCGAGGGCGACGCACACGTTGCGGAGGAAGCCTCTGCGTTTGATGCGTTTGATGGGGCTGTTTTTGAAGGCGCTTCGGAAGGATGCTTCATCGAGCGAAAGGTAATCGCGGAGGTGAGAAGGCTTGAGGGCGTCGCGTCGGGCGAAGGCGGATTCGGTGCTTGCGGCGGCGAACCGGTTCCAAGGGCAGACGGCGGCGCAGTCGTCGCAGCCGTAGATACGGTCACCGATCAGGGGGCGGAGTTCTTCGGGGATGCTGCCTTTGAGTTCGATGGTGAGGTAGGCGATGCATCTGCGGGCATCGAGGGTGTAGGGGGCGGTGATGGCGCCGGTGGGGCAGGCGTCGATGCAACGGGTACAGGAGCCGCAGCGGTGTTTTGCGGGCTGATCGGGTTGGATGCGGACGGTGGTGAGGATGGTGGAGAGGAAGAAGAATGCGCCGAGTTTTTGGGAGATGAGCATGGTGCTTTTTCCCTGCCACCCGAGGCCGGCTTTGGCGGCGAAGTCGCGTTCGAGGATGGGGCCGGTGTCGACGTAGGAGCGTTGGATTCCGCCGAGGGCGGCGAGGTGGGTTTCGAGGGTGCGAAGACGGGGTTCGAGGAGGTCGTGATAATCGAGGTTGAGTGCGTAGGATGCGACGCGTCCTGGGGGCAAGTGGTCTTCGTCTTGTCCGTAGGCGGTGGCGAGGGCGATGACGGTTTGGACGCCGGGCAGGACGTTTCGCGGGTCGGATCGGCGTTCGGGAGTGCGTTCGAGCCATTTCATTTCCCCGTGGCAACCGTTGGCGATCCAGGTTTCGAAGGCGTTGGCGTGTGGGGCGCGGGTGGCTTCGGTGAAGCCGACGGCGGCGAAGCCTGATTGGAGGGCGAGTTGAACGAAGCTCGTTTTCCAGTCTGCGCTGGCGAAGGGACTGGCGAGCTCGGGCGAGCCTGCGTTTAGGGGCGCGGTCGGTTCCATCCGAAAGCTTCGCGGACGCGCGATTCGATGGCAGCGGCGACTTCGTCGAGTTCCATCGTCGAGGTGTCGAACACGGCGTCGGCGGTTTCGCGGTAGAGGGTTTCGCGTTGGGCCATGAGGTCGGCCAGAGTTTGCTTGGGGTTTGGGGTGTGGAGGAGGGGGCGGCGGCTGTTTCTGGAGACGCGTTCGAAAAGGGTATCGAGGGAGGCGGTGAGCCAGACGACGAGGCCGGTGCGTTTGAGTGCGGCGCGGTTGGCGGGGTTGAGGACGGCACCGCCGCCGGTGGCGATGATGCAGCGGGACATGTGGGCGATGGATTCGATGGTGACGGCTTCAATTTGTCGGAATGCGGCTTCTCCGTCGGTTCGGAAGATTTCGCGGATTTCGCGACCGGATCGGGATTCGATGAGTTCGTCGGTATCGACGAATTGGAAGCGGATTCGTTTGGCGAGGATGCGTCCCACGGTGGATTTCCCGCAGCCCATGAGGCCGACGAGAATGATGTTTTGAGGACGTTGAGGGTCGTGGGACATGGGGTGGGGCAGCCGAGGCTGTGTGCAGGATACGGGCCGAGCGCGGGTTTGTACACAGGGCGCGGGGCGCATCGGGTTTGCGTCTCGTGCGGGGGCTGCTTCAGTGGGTGGGATGAAACGATTTCACATTGGTCGGGGAGGGCCGGAGGTATCGGGTTATGCGTATGGGATGTGGCGGCTTGCGGACGATTCGGAGGGGACGGATCCGGAGCGGATTTTGAGGAAGGTGGAGGCGTGTTTGGAGTTGGGAGTGACGACGTTTGATCACGCGGACATTTACGGGGGTTACAGTTGTGAGGGGTTGTTTGGGCGGGCGCTGGCGTTGGCGCCGGGTTTGCGTGAGCGGATGGAGATTGTGACGAAGTGCGGGATTAATGTGCCGTGCGAGAATCGCCCTGGGGTGCGTGTGCCGCATTATGATGCGGGGTCTGCGGCGATTCAGCGGTGTGTGGATCGCTCGCTGCGGGAGTTGAGGACGGACTGGATTGATGTGTTGTTGATTCACCGTCCGGATTGGTTGACGAGTGCGGAGGACACGGCGGAGGGGTTGCGCAAGGTGTTGACGAGTGGGAAGGTGCGGAGTGTTGGGGTATCGAACTATTCGGTGTCTCAATGGGATTTATTGCAGCGGTTTTTGGGGAAACCGTTGGTGACGAATCAGGTGGAGATTAGTCTTTTGCATATGGATGCGATTTGGGATGGGACGTTGGATCGGTGTCAGGGTGAGGGGGCGCATCCGATGGCGTGGTCGCCGTTGGCGAAGGGGTTGGTGATGACGGGGGTGGATGAGGCGTCGGTTCGGTTGCGTGGGGTGTTGGAGCGAATGGGTGGGGAGTATGGTTGTACGGCGGCGCAGATGGCGTTGGCGTGGGCGGGTGCGTTGCCGTCGCAGCCGCAGGTGATTTTTGGGACGAACCGGATTGAGCGGATTCGGGAGTTGGCGGCTGCGGAGCGGGGGGTCATTGAGCGGCCGCATTGGTTTGAGTTGTGGACGGCGGCGAAGGGGTGCTCGATTCCATGAGCGGCGAAGGGCTTGATGTGGTGGGGCGTGGAGGGGGTGGGCGCGTGCACGCGGTGGAGGTGATGAAGTATGGTGTGGGCGGCGTTGTGTCTGCGTTGGATTTGGTGGCGGAGGAGGAGCCGCTGTTGATTCGGTTGGGATACGGGGCGGTTGAGGTGCGGGAGGAGCGTGATTTGGCGGTGACGATGCGGACGCCTGGGAATGATGTGGAGCTGGCGGCGGGGTTTGTGTTGTCGGAGGGGGTTGTTCGGGAACGCGGTGACATCGTTTCTGTGCGGGTTTGCGAACGGGCTGAGTTGGGGAATGTGGTGCGGGTGGAGTTGGCGGCGGGGTTGGAGTGGGATGCGGCGCGGTTGGCTCGGAACTTTTATGCGTCGTCGAGCTGCGGGATTTGCGGAAAGGCGAGTATTGAGGCGGTGGGAGCGGTGTGTGGGAGGGGGAGGCTGCCGTTGGGGGAGCGGGTGGATGCGCGGATTTTGGGTGGGTTACCGGCGCGGTTGAGGGAGGCGCAGGGGGTTTTTGAG
>JACCEB011499986.1_pt1 | contig 12299 bp, 6 predicted proteins | sample 7454761 | NCBI WGS metagenome assembly JACCEB01 (sample SAMN15323454, study PRJNA562643) | freshwater metagenome | isolation source: river surface water | place: USA:Blue River Watershed | collected 2017-08-18 | reverse complement strand
CTTGCCCCGACCGCCGGGGGTGGCCAGGCGCGCGGCGATGAGGTCGGGATCGAGGCCCTTGTCCTTGGCGAGTTTCTTGGCCTTTTCGATCTGTTCGGGCGTGGCGGTCGAGCCGCGCTCGAAGCCGATCTCGCGCATGATGGCGAAGGTGGCGGTCATGCGTTCCTCGTCGGTCATGTTGCCGGGCGTGGCGGCCTTCGGGGCGGCCTTGCCGTCGGCCGGGGCGCCGGGAGCGGCGGGCGACGCGGCGAGCACTTCGGGCGGAATACGGACGCGGAGGGCGCCGTTGGCGACGCGGAGAACGTTGGGGCGCTGCTGGACGATGATCGAGACGTTGGCGGTCATGCCGGGGCGCAGCTTCAGGTCGTCGTTGGCGACGTCGATGATGGTGGCGTAGGAAACGACGCTTTGGTTGATGGATGCCGCGCTGCGCACCATGCGGACGCTGCCGGTGAAGGTGCGGTTGGGGAAGGCGTCGACGGAGAACTTGACCTCCTGGCCTTCGGCGATGGTGCCGATGTCGGCCTCGGCGACCGCGGCGTTGATCTGCATTTTGGTGAGATCGTTCACGAGGGTGAACAGCGTGGGGGCGTTCATGCTCGCGTTGACGGTGCGGCCCTTGTCGGTCTTGCGGTCGAGGACCATGCCGTCGATCGGCGCGGTGATGACGGTGCGCTCGAGGTCGAGCTTGGCGTTGGCGACGGCGGCGCGGCGGGTGAGGAGGGTGGCGTTGGACTGCGAGAGCTGGGCCTCGATGCTGTCGAGCTCCTGCTGGGAAACGAGTTTCTTGGCCGCGAGCTCGCGGGTGCGGGCGACGTTGAGCTGGATGAGTTGGTTGCTGGCTTCGGCGGAGGCGAGGTCGGCCTCGGCCTGCTTGAGGCGCTGGGTGGGGGTCGCTTCGTCGATGCGGGCGAGCACATCGCCGGCCTTCACCTTGGAATTGAAGTCGACGAGGACCTCCTTGATCTGGCCGGAGACCTGGGCGCCGATGTCGACGGTGACGACGGGCTGGAGATCGCCGGTGGCCGTCACGGCCTGGGTGATGTCACCGCGGGCGACCTTGGTGGTCTGGAACTCGGGCGGTTTCGCGGCTTTGCCACGGAAGAAATACCACGCGCCGCCGCCGCCGGCCGCGAGAACGAGCAGCAAGAAGATGAGACCACCGTAGCTTTTGGATTTTGCCATGACTGAGGATAGGGGGAGTGGGAGAGTAAGCGGAGCGTGCGGACGGCGCGCGGGGCTGGAAACCGGGCGATACCGTCTGCGGTGCGGCCGGCATAGACGCAGCGACCCGGGAAAGGTGACGGAATTTCCGGAACTTGAGAGAGGACGGCGACCGGCGGGGCCGCAAGCCGCGATTGGCCGGGCGCGGCGCCGGCCGGACTCACTTCGCGAGCCCGGCGGCGGCGGCGGCCTCGGCCTCGCGTTCCATCTCGGCGACGGGCTTCGGCGTCAGGAAGCGGGTAAAGCGTTCCATGTAGAGGTAGAACACCGGGGTGATGTAGAGCGTGAGGAGCTGCGACACCACCAGGCCGCCGCAGACCGCGAGCCCGAGCGTGCGCCGGGCCTCCGCGCCCGCGCCCCAGCCGAGGGCGATGGGCAACGTGCCGGCCAAGGCCGCCAGCGTGGTCATCATGATCGGGCGGAAGCGCACGAGACAGGCCTCGTAGATCGCGTCGTGGGCGGTCTTGCCGTGGACGCGCCGGGCTTCGAGGGCGAAGTCGATCATCATGATCGCGTTCTTTTTCACGATGCCGATGAGCATGATGAGCCCGACATAGCCGTAGATGTTGAGCTCCTCCCGGAACGCGAGCAGCGTGATCAGGGCGCCGAAGGTGGCGGAGGGCAGGCCGGAGAGGATCGTGAGGGGGTGGACGAAATCCTCGTAGAGGATGCCGAGCACGATGTAGATGACCAGCACGGCGATCAGCAGCATCCAGCCGAGTCCCTGGAGGGAGCTGGTGAAGGCGGCGGCGGTGCCCTGGAAGGTGCCGCTGACCGTCGCGGGCAGTTCGGTGCGGGCGATGGCCTCGATGGCCTCGGTCGCCTGGCTGAGGGAAACGCCGGGCGCGAGGTTGAAGGAAATGGTGACGGCCGGCACCTGGCCGAGGTGGGCGACGCTGAGGGGCCCGACCGTCTCGCGCACGGTGGCGACCGACTCGAGCGGGATCAGGCGGCCTTCGCGGTTGCGCAGGTAGAGGAGCGAAAGCGATTTCGGGTCGCGCTGGTATTGTTTCTCCAGCTCGAGGATCACGAAATACTGGTTGGTGGGCGTGTAGATGGTGGAGACCTGACGGGAGCCGAAGGCGTTGTAGAGGGTCTCCTCGACGAGTTGGGTGTTGAGACCGAGCGAGGAGGCCTTGTCGCGGTCGATGTCGATGATCAGCTGCGGGCTGGAGATCAGGAGGTCGGTGTTGACGTCCATGAGGCCGGGGACCTCGCGGATCTTCTCGAGCATGAGCGGCGCGAGCCGGTAGAGCTCCTTCAGATCGGAGCCGTAGAGGGTGTATTGGTAGACGGAGCTCGAGCCGCGGCCGCCGATGCGGATGCCGGGCGGCACCTGGACGGCGACGCGCAGGCCGGGGATGCCGGAAAGCTCGTTGCGGATCTGGGCGGCGATGACGGAGGCGGGCGGACGCTCGGAGCGCGGCTTGAGCGTGGCGAAGATGCGGCCGGTGTTGACGCCGCTCGGACCGCGGCTGGAGGCGCCGATGTAGGAGGAGAAATTCTCGACGTATTGGTTCTTCGCGAGGATGGCGCCGAGCTGCGTGGTGTAGCGCGTCATGGCGTCGAACGAGACGTCCTGGGCGGCCTCGGTATTGACCATGATGCGGCCGGTGTCCTCGGTCGGGATGAACCCCTTCGGCACCAAGGCCAGCAGCCAAACCGTGAGGCCCAGGGTGGCGACGGCGACGGCCATGACGGTGCGCTTCCAGCGGAGGGAAATCTCGAGAGTCCAGCGGTAGACCGCGAGCCAGCGGTCGAACATCGCCTCCGTGGCGCGGTAGATCGCGCCGTGCTGCTCGTGGCCGTGGTGGGACTTCAGGAACCGGCTGCAGAGCATCGGCGTGAGCGTCAGCGAGACGAAGCCGGAAACCAGAATCGCGGCGCTGATGGAGACCGCGAACTCGTGCAGCAGGCGGCCGAGGACGCCGCCCATGAAGAGGACCGGGATGAAGACCGCGACGAGCGAGATCGTCATCGAGAGGATGGTGAAGCCGATCTCGCGGGAGCCCTTGAAGGCGGCGGCGATGGGGGCGTCGCCCTTCTCCATGTGCCGGACGATGTTTTCCAGCATCACGATCGCGTCATCGACCACGAAGCCGACCGCGAGGGTGAGGGCGAGGAGGGAGATGTTGTTGATGCTGAAGTTGCAGAAATACATCACCGCAAACGTGCCGATGACGGCGATGGGGATCGCGACGCTGGCGATGAGGGTCGCGGCGATGTTCCGCAGGAAAAGGAAGATCACCATCACCACGAGTGCGATGGCGAGGACGAGGGTGAACTTCACGTCGTGGACCGACTCGCGGATGGCGAGCGAGCGGTCGCTGTAGATGTCGAGGCTGATGGCGGCGGGGAGCTGGGCGCGGAAGGCGGGGAGCAGTTCCTTGATGGCGTCGACGACCTTGATGGTATTGGTGCCGGGCTGGCGTTGGACGAAGAGCAGAATCGAGCGGTTGGGGGTGCCGGTCTGGCCGAGGCTCTGGTCGTCGTCGGCGGGCTTGTTGTTGAGGAACCAGCTCGCGGCGCGCTCGTTTTCGACGCTGTCCGTCACGTTGGCGACATCGGCGAGACGCACCGCGGCGCCGTTGCGGTAAGTGACGATGACCTTCTTGAAGCCGTCGGCGTTCTTGAGCTGGCCGGTGGCGATGAGGGTGGTGGCCTTGTAGTCGCCGTCGATGGTGCCGGACGGGAGATTGCTGTTGTTGGAGTCGAGGGCGGAGCGCACCTCGTCGATGCCGATGCCGCGGGCCACGAGGGCGCGGGGTTCGAGGCGCACGCGCACGGCGTATTTCTGGGAGCCGAGCACCTGGACCTGGGAGACGCCGTCGACCGTCGACATGCGCTGGGCGAGGACATTTTCCGCCCATTCGTTGACCTCCGAGAGCGGGAGGGTCGCGGAGCTGAGGGCGAGGAGCAGAATGGGGTCGTCGGCGGGGTTGCTTTTCCGGAAGGACGGCGGCGACGGCATGTCGCGGGGCAGGCGGCGCTGCACGGCGGCGATGGCGGACTGGACGTCCTGCGCGGCGCCGTCGATATCGCGGCCGAGGTTGAACTGCAGCGTGATCGAGGTGCTGCCGAGCGAGCTGGTCGACGTCATCGAGTCGATGCCGGCGATGCTGGAGAACTGCTGCTCGAGCGGGGTGGCGACGGCGGAGGCCATCGTCTCGGCGCTGGCGCCGGGCAGGCTGGCGCCGACGCTGATGGTGGGGAAATCGATGTTGGGGAGGTCGCTGACGGGCAGGCGCTCGTAGGCCATCCAGCCGAAGATGGTGATGGCGGCCGTGACCAGCACGGTCATGACCGGCCGGCGGATGAACGGTTCGGGGATGTTCATGACGACTTGGCTTCCTTCTCCTTGCCCTTCTTCTTGCCCTTGCCGGCGTCGCCGCCGCCGGGTGCGCCGGAGCCGCCCGCGGGCTGCTTGATGTCGACGGCGCGCCCCGGAATGACCCGGAGCTGACCGTCGATGACGACCGTCTCGCCTTCCTTGAGGCCCTTCGCGATCACGGCGACGCCTTCGTGGGTGCGTTCGATGACGACGGGGCGAAGTTCCGCGACGCGATCGGCGGAGACGACGAAGACGTGCTGGCCGGTCTGGGAGTTTTGCAGCGCACTGGCGGCGATGGTGAGCTCCTCCGGATCGGCGAGCACGACACTGATGCTGGAGAACTGGCCGGGCCAGAGCCGCTGCTCGGCATTGGCGAAGGTGGCCTTGAGGCGGATGGTGCCGGTGGCGGAGTCGACGGTGTTGTCGACGAAGGTGAGCTCGCCGAACTCGGGCTTTTCGTTGAGCCCGGGCGGTGTCACCCGGACGGGCAGGGAGCCTTGGGCGCGCTGGCGGTTGATGGCGGCGAGGTAGTGCTGCGGCACGCCGAAGGTCACGTAAACGGGACTGACCTGGTTGATGGTCACGAGGGCGCCGGCGTCGTTGGCGCGGATGAGGTCGCCCTCGTCGATGTTGAGATTGCCGGTGCGCCCGGTGATCGGCGCGCGGATGGAGGTGAACTCGAGCTGGAGGCGGGCATTGGTGACCCGCGATTCGGCCGCGGCGACCTCGGCGACCGCGGTGCGCGCGTCGTCCTCGATCTTCTGGAACTGCTCCTTCGAGATCATCTGGTCGGCGGTGAGAGCCTGGTAGCGCTTCACCTGCGCCGTGGTGGACTCGAGCCGGACCTTGGCACGCTGGAGGTCCGCCTGGGCGGTCTCGAGCGCGGCGCGAAACGGTCGGGAGTCGATCTGGAACAACAGGTCGCCCTCCTTCACGTCCTGCCCCTCCTTGAACCCGATCTTCTCCAGCAGGCCGGTGACCTGGGAGCGGATGGACGTGTTGCGCAGCGGTTCAACGGCGCCAATCGCGTCGATGACCACGGGGACCTTGCGCTTCTGCACGGTCCCGACCAGCACCGGAGCGGCGCCGCCGCCCTTGCCCTTGCCGCCTTTCGCGCCGGCCTTGGCATCGCCCGAGGCGCTTTGGCCGCAGCCGCCGACGGCGAGCGCGAGCAGGGGCGGCAAAACCAGAAAGAGACGGCGGGGCAACGAGCGTGAAGAAATCATTAGACAGGGCGGGAGGGGATATCGGGTGCGACGTGAAGTCACGTAACTGACCGGAGACATCGTGGGCTCCGTCAGCAAGGTTTGTCAAAGTTGCGGAGCAGGACGGACGAAAAAAGGGAAGGTCGCGCCAAAAAGGCGGGCGGGCGACCGGAGCCTGCTCCGGCGGGTGACTTTGGGACCGGGAGCGGGCCGGTTTCCGGGCCCGGTCATAGCCGAAACTTTCCCTTGCTAGGGTGGGGCGCGGGGATTTCCCTCGGGGCCATTTTTTTCCGATGAAAGTCCTCGTTGCCGACAAGATCTCACCCAAGGGAGTCGCCTTTCTGCGCCAGCAGCCGGGCATCGAAGTCATCGAGGCCTACGGCTCCTCTCCGGAGAAGGTGCTCGAGCTGGTCAAAGACGTGCACGCGATCGCGGTGCGCTCGGAGACCAAGATCACCGCGGCGGTCTTTGCCGCCGCGCCGTTGCTGAAGGTCGTGGGTCGCGCCGGTGTGGGCGTCGACAACGTCGATGTCGAGGCCGCCACCAACCACGGTGTGGTCGTGATGAACACCCCGGCCGGCAACACCATCGCCACCGCGGAACTGACGTTCACCCATATCCTGTGCGGCGCGCGCCCCGTGCCGCAGGCCGCGGCCTCGATGAAGGCCGGCCAGTGGGACCGGAAGAGCTTCTCCGGCATCGAACTGTTCAAGAAGACGCTCGGCGTCGTCGGCCTCGGCCGCATCGGCGGCGAAGTCGCGAAGCGCGCCCAGGCGTTCGGCATGCGCGTGCTGGCTTACGATCCCTACCTCGCGCCCAGCCGGGCCAAGGCCATGGGGGTCGAGATCGCGACGCTCGACGAGCTGCTCAAGCAGTCGGACTACATCACGGTCCACATGCCGCTGACGGACGACACGAAATACATGATCGACGAGGCGGCCTTCGAGAAGTGCAAGAAGGGCCTCCGCATCTTCAACTGCGCCCGCGGCGGCATCATCAAGGAGGCCGCGCTGCTGGCCGCCCTGAAGAGCGGCAAGGTCGCCGCCGCCGGTCTCGACGTGTTCGAGGACGAGCCGCTGGCGAAGGACAGCGAGTTTCGCGCGCTGCCCAACGTCGTGCTCACGCCGCATCTCGGCGCCTCCACCGCGGAAGCCCAGGAGTCCGTGGGCATCGAAATCGCCGAGCAGATCGCCGACGTGCTGAACGGCGGCGTGATCCGCAACGCGGTCAACATGCCCTCGATGGACGCCAACGCGGTGAAGGTCCTCGGTCCCTACCTCGACCTCGGCGCCAAGCTCGGCACGCTCGTGCAGCAGGTCGCGCCCGCCCAGATCGCGCAGCTGCGCATCACCTACTGGGGCAAGATCGTCGACCTCGACGTCAACGCCGTCACCCGCGCGATCCAGCGCGGCTACCTCCGGCGCATCAGCGGCGACTCCGTCAATTTCGTCAACGCCCCCGTCGCGCTCGAGCGCCTCGGCGTGCGCGCCGAGGTCGTCAAGTCCGCCGACGATTCCGGCTACACCGAGCTCATCCGCGTGGAGGCGGTCGCGCCCGACAACCGGGTGTTCTCCGCGTCCGGCACGCTCATCGGCAAGGCCAACCAGCCGCGCATCGTCGAGATCAACGGCCGCGAGGTCGAGGTGCTCGCCGACGGCAAGCTGCTCGTCCTCGAGAATCTCGACCAGCCCGGCATGGTCGGCACGGTCGGCACGATCCTCGGCAAGGCCAACGTCAACATCGCCGACATGTCGCTCTCCCGGCTCACGCCGGGCGGCACCGCCTACATGGTGGTGCGCGTCGACACCGAGCCGAGCGAGGCCGCGCGGCTCGAGATCAAGGGGCACCCCGCGATCAAGCTGGCGAAGTTCGTCCAGCTGTAAGTCTCCGCGATGGTCGTTCCGCTCCTCATCGCCGCCGGCGTCGGATACCTGTTGGGCGCGCTGCCCTTCGGGTATCTGGTCGCGCGCGCGAAGGGCGTGAATATTTTCGAGGTCGGCTCGAAGAACCCCGGCGCGACCAACGTCCGCCGCGTGCTCGGCCACGGCCCGGGCAATCTCGTGCTGTTTCTCGATGCGCTGAAGGGCGCGGCGGCGGCGGGGCTGTTTCCGCTGCTGCACCTCGTGGGCCCGCAGTATTGTCCGTTCAACGGCGGCGAACTGGAAATTCTCCAGACGGCCGGCCTCGTCGCGGCGATTCTCGGCCACAGTTTTTCGTGCTTCACCGGCTTCAAGGGCGGCAAAAGCGTGGCGACCGGCGCGGGCGGTTTTCTGGTGCTCTTTCCCGTCGGCATGGGCATCGGCCTCGCGGTGTTCGCCGTGACGGTCGCGCTCGGACGCATGATCTCCCTGGGCTCGATGCTCGGGGCGGCCACCGTCGCGATCGCCGCGGTGGTGCTGCAGCGCTCCGTGCTGGTGATCAGCGTCGCGGCCGTGGTCGCGCTCTTCGTCATCCTGCGGCACCGCGCGAACATTTCGCGCATTTTGGCCGGCACCGAATCCAGGATCGGGGCGAAAAAGGCCGGTGAGGCCCCGAAGGCCGCCGGCTCTCCCAACTCATGAGCGAACCTCTGATTCTCAACATCGGCCTTTGCGGCTTCGGCACCGTCGGACAGGGCGTGTGGAAGCACCTGACAACGCACCGGGCCGAGTTGGAAGCGCGCTTGGGCGTGACCCTCCGCCTCGCCCGGGCCTCCGTCCGCGATCCGAAGAAGAAGCGCGACGTGAAGGTGCCGGCCCGCGCGCTGACCGACGATCCGCTGGCGATCGCGCGCGATCCCTCGATCCAGATCGTGTGCGAGCTGATGGGCGGCACCACGCTGGCCCGCGAGGTCACCTTGGCCGCCCTGCGCCGCGGCGCCGTCGTCGTGTCGGCCAACAAGGCTCTGATCTGCGAGCACGGCGAGGAGATCCTCGCCGCCGCGCAAAAACACGGCGGCCACTTCTTTTTCGAGGCGTCGGTGGCGGGCGGCATTCCGATCATCAAGGCCCTGCGCGAAGGCCTGGTCGCGAACCGGTTTCCGCGGATCTACGGCATCCTGAACGGCACCTGCAACTACATCCTCACCCAGATGGAGGACCAGGATGCGCCCTACGCCGCGGTGCTCGCGGAGGCCAAGCGCCTCGGCTACGCGGAGGCGGACGAATCGCTCGACGTCGACGGCTGGGACACCGCGCACAAGGCCAGCGTGCTCACGTGGCTGGCGCACGGCGTGTGGGTGAAAACCGACCGCATGATCGTCGAGGGCATCTCCCGCATCACGCCGACCGACTTCAAGATCGCGGCGACCCTCGGTTTCGGGATCAAGCTGCTCGCGGTGATCACGCGCGACTTCGCCACGAACGAGCTGAGCGTGCGGGTGCACCCGACGCTGCTGCCGGAGGGCAATGTCGTCGCCAACGTCAGCGGCGTGTTCAACGCCATCTCCGTCACCGGCGATGTCGTGGGCACCACGTTCTACAGCGGCCGCGGGGCGGGCCAGGATGCGACGGCCAGCGCCGTGATCAGCGACATCGCGGACGCGGCGTCCCTGCTGAAGCACGGCAAGGGCGGCCACCTGCTCAGCGAGATCGGCGCGACGCCGCGTTCCAGCTGCAAGCTCGCCCCGCCCGAGAGCATCCGCTCGCGCTATTACCTGCGCCTCACGGTCAAGGATCAGCCCGGCGTGCTCGCGCGCGTCGCCTCGGTGATGGCCAAGCAAAAGGTCAGCATCGCGAGCGTCATCCAGACACCCGCCGAGGAGCCCGGCGCGGCCTCGCTCGTCCTCACCACCCACGAAAGCAACGAGCGCGCGATCGGCGCGACGCTCAAACAGCTCCGCGCGCTCGCCGCGGTGCTCGACCAGCCCGTGCTGCTCCGCATCGGGGATTTCGAGCGCTGAGCGGCCCGGCCAGTCCCGACCCCGGCTCCGGCATTCTCCTCAACCCTGCCAATTTCCAACTGCCACCATGGCCCGAATCGTCCAAAAATACGGCGGCACCTCCGTGGGTGACGTCGACCGCATCAAGAACGTCGCCAACCGCATCAAGGCGGTGCGCGACGCCGGCAACCAGCTGGTCGTCGTCGTCTCCGCCCGCGCGGGGGTGACCAACGAACTGATCGCGCGCGCCAAAGCGATCACCCCGCTCCCGAGCGAGCGCGAGATGGACCAGTTGCTGGCCATCGGCGAACAGGAGACCATCGCGCTCACGGCGATGGCCCTGCACGCGATCGGCGTCGACGCCGTCAGCTACACCGGCGCGCAGGCCGGCATCGTGACCGACAAGGTCCACACGAAGGCGAAGATCCAGGACATCGACGCCAGCGCCATCGTGGCCGACCTCGAGGCCGGCAAGGTGATCATCGTCGCGGGCTTCCAGGGCATCGACGACGACGGCCAGACGACCACGCTCGGCCGCGGCGGCTCGGACCTCACGGCCATCGCGCTCGCGGCGGCGGTGAAGGCCGACAAGTGCGAGATCTACACCGACGTCGACGGCGTCTACACCGCCGATCCGCGCGTGGTGAAGAACGCGCGGAAGCTCCAGGAGATCAGTTACGACGAGATGCTCGAGCTGGCCTCGCTCGGCTCGAAGGTCATGCAGACCCGCTCGGTCGAGTTCGCCGCGAAATACGGCGTCGTTTTCGAAGTCCGCTCCTCTTTCAACAACAACCCAGGAACCATCGTGAAACAAGAAGTCGCCTACATGGAGAAGGTCGTCGTCCGCGGCGTCGCCGTCGACAAGGACCAGGCCAAAGTCGTCGTGAGCAACATCGCCGACAAGCCCGGCACGGCCGCCAAGGTCTTCCGCGCGCTCGCCGACGCGAACGTCAACGTCGACATGATCGTGCAAAACATCGGCCGCGGCGGCGTGGCGAACCTCACGTTCACGGTGCCGTTCTCCGAGAAGGACAAGGCCGTCGCGGCGCTCTCGCCCGCGCTGAAGGCCGTCGGCGGCGAGGCCACCTTCGACGAGAAGATCGCCAAGCTTTCCGTGGTGGGCGTCGGCATGAAAACGCACAGCGGCGTGGCCGCGGCGCTCTTCGAGGCGCTGGCCAAGGCCGGCATCAACCTCGAGCTCATCAGCACCTCCGAGATCAAGATCTCCGTCGTGATCGCGAAGGATCAGGCCGACGAGGCCGCGCGCGTCGCGCACGCCGCGTTCGGGCTCGAGAATCTGTAAGGGCAAGGCGCGAGTAGCGGGCAGCGGGTAGCAAGCATCGCGCGATCGCGGGGCTGCACCTCACTTACTGCACGCTACTCACTCCATCCATCGGCCATGAAGTTCATTTCCACCCGCGGGCAGACGCCGGCGCTCGGGTTTTCCGACGCCGTCGCCACCGGCCTCGCCCCCGACGGCGGACTGTATCTGCCCGAGTCGCTGCCCGACCTGTCGGGCAAGCTGGCCGATTTCGCCCGGTGCCGCACCTACGCGGAACTGTGCTTCGAATTCCTGCGCATCTTCGCGACGGATATTCCGGCCGAGACGCTGCGCCGCATCGTCGAGACGAGCTACACGCGGTTCACCGATCCGGCGATCGCGCCGCTGAAGCCGCTCGCGAAGAACCTCTACGTGCTCGAGCTCTGGCACGGGCCGACGCTCGCGTTCAAGGACTTCGCGCTGCAGTTGCTGGGCAATCTCTACGCCCACCAGTGCCAGGTGCGCGGCCAGTCGATCAATGTCCTCGGCGCCACCTCCGGCGACACCGGGGCCGCGGCGATCCACGGCCTCATCGGTCGCCCGGGCACCGCGATTTTCATTCTGTATCCCGACGGGCGCGTGTCGCCGCTGCAGGAGCGCCAAATGGCATGCACCGGCGCGGCCAATGTCTTCGCCTTGGCGGTCGACGGCACCTTCGACGACGCGCAGGCGGCGCTGAAGGAGATCTTTGCGGACCAGAGCTTCCGGCTGCGGCACCGGCTCTCGGCGGTGAACTCCATCAACCTCGCGCGCGTGATGGCGCAGTGCGTGTATTACCTGCACGCGTGGCTGGCGCTGCCGGCGAGCGAGCGGGACAACGTCGAGTTCGTGGTGCCGACGGGCAATTTCGGCAATGTGCTCGCGGGTTGGATGCTCCAGAAGATGGGCGTGCCGATCCGCGGTTTCCGCGTCGCGACCAACCAGAACGACATTCTCCACCGGCTGTTCACGACGGGCGAATACCGCGTGGGCGAGGTGCACCCGAGTCTGGCGCCGTCGATGGACATCCAGGTAGCCTCGAACTTCGAGCGGTTCATCTGGTTCGCCGTCGGCCGCGATCCGGCGAAGGTGCGCGCGGTGATGGACACGTTCAAACGGACGGGCGCCTACACCTTCGAAAACTTCGACCGCGACACCTTCAGCGCGTCGCGCACGAGCGACGCGGAGATCGCCTCGATCATTTCCCGGGTGTATCGCGACCACGGTTACATCGCCGATCCGCACACGGCATGCGGCTTCAAGGACCTCGCGCCGGACCGGGTCAACGTGGTGTTGTCCACGGCCAGTCCGGCGAAGTTTCCCGAGACGATCGTGTCCGCCATCGGCAAGGAGCCGACGCACCCGAGTCTCGAGGTGCTG
>JACCEB010450811.1_pt1 | contig 12301 bp, 11 predicted proteins | sample 7454761 | NCBI WGS metagenome assembly JACCEB01 (sample SAMN15323454, study PRJNA562643) | freshwater metagenome | isolation source: river surface water | place: USA:Blue River Watershed | collected 2017-08-18 | reverse complement strand
CACTATGCAAGTTATTCTGCTTGAAAAAGTAACCAATTTGGGCAATCTTGGCGACGTTGTGCGCGTTAAAGATGGTTTTGCTCGTAATTTTTTAATTCCCCAGCGTAAAGCCCGTCGTGCGACTGATGCCGCTATTGCTGATTTTGCTGCACGTCGTGCTGAACTTGAGAAATTAGCTGCTGAGAAATTAGCTGCTGCTCAGGCGATTGGTGAGAAATTAAAAGGCCTTGTCCTTGAAGTCACCCAGAAGGCTGGCGTTGACGGTCGTTTGTTTGGCTCCGTAACCAATCATGATATTTCTGAGGGTTTGGCTGCCAAAGGCTTTCAAATTGAGAAAGCTTCCGTCCGTATGCCTACAGGTCCCTTGAAGATGGTTGGTGACCATCCAGTTGCGATTGCTGTGCACACTGATGTTATTGTCGATATCAATATTCGGGTGATTGGTGATCAGGCCTAGTTGACTTCGGTACACTAGATGCATGGCTGAATCCCGTAACCGCACAGTTTCAATGACCCCAGGAATGTCTGGACCCGGGGATGCGGTTGTACAGGCACTAAAAGTGCCTCCTCATTCCGTCGAGGCTGAGCAATCAGTCCTCGGCGGTTTGCTTTTAGACAATACTGCCTGGGATCGACTGGGCGGGATTCTTTCAGAAAATGATTTCTATCGTACTGAGCACTCATTAATTTATCGAGTGGTTCAGCGCTTGATTAGTGATAACCGTCCTGCGGACGTGATTACTGTCTATGAATCAATCAAAACAGAGCCCGAAGCTGAGCTCATTGGAATTGATTACCTCAACTCATTAGCGCAGAGTACCCCGAGTGCCGCAAATATTAAAGGCTACGCAGAAATCATTCGTGATCGCAGTATCTTGCGCCGCTTAATTCAGGTATCTGATGGAATTGTGAACTCTGCCTTTCTACCGGAGGGCCGTTCAGTTCAAACTTTACTAGACGAGGCAGAGTCACGCATCTTACAAATTGGTGAAGAGGGCAATCGCAAAGCAGATTATTTGGAAATCGAGCCTCTTCTAAAGCAAGTGGTTGCCAGAATTGATGAACTTTATAACCGTGATGGTGGCAGCGATATCACCGGCATTGCCACTGGATTTATTGATCTTGATAAGCAAACCAGTGGCTTACAAAAAGGAGACTTAGTGATCGTTGCAGGAAGACCCTCAATGGGGAAGACCGCCATGGCACTCAATATTGCAGAGAATGTTGCTCTCAATGAAGGTTTGCCGGTCGTAGTTTTCTCCATGGAGATGTCCGGGGCACAGTTGGCCACACGCCTCCTGGGTTCTGTTGGCCGTGTTGATCAAAGTCGTATGCGAACTGGCAAGCTGACTGATGAAGAGTGGCCAAGGGTCACCGATGCAATCGCCCGCCTTAGCAATACCCAAATTCTGATCGATGAAACGGGTTCACTGACTTGTCTGGAGCTGCGCGCTCGTGCACGCCGGATTGCGCGCAATTACGGCGGCACATTAGGAATGGTTGTGGTGGATTATTTGCAGTTGATGAGCGGCAATACAGGGGGCAGTAGTGAAAATAGAGCGACTGAAATCTCTGAAATCTCACGTTCTCTAAAGTCTCTTGCTAAAGAACTGCAATGCCCAGTTGTAGCGCTTTCTCAGTTAAATCGTGGCTTAGAGCAAAGACCCAATAAGCGTCCAGTAATGTCGGATTTGCGTGAGTCGGGTGCAATTGAGCAAGATGCTGATTTAATTCTGTTTATCTATCGCGATGAGGTTTACCATCCCGACACCACAACCGATAAAGGAATTGCTGAAGTTATTATCGGTAAGCAACGTAATGGACCAATTGGCACTGTCCGCCTAAGCTGGCAGGGTCAATTTACGAAGTTTGATAATCTTGCTGCAAATTCAGGTGTGTCGTACGGTGGTGGCTTTGCACCTTTCTAATCTGCTTAGTTTCGGCTAGTCGCTGTAGTAGCGATACGTCTTGCCTCCGTATACCGCGAGGCCCAATAGGGCGAATCAATTCGATCTAAACGTACCGTTCCCCCTGCGCTTGGTGCATGTACAAAACGACCCTTACCGACATAAATACCAGCGTGAGAGTAACGCTCCCCAGTTGTATTAAAAAATACCAAATCCCCTGGTGCTGGAGATTGTTGCCCAATCCCTCTTCCAGCATTACTCATTTGTTGAATCGTGCGCGGTAATTGAATTCCAGAGCTCTTATTAAAAACATAAGCAATTAAGCCGCTGCAATCAAAGCCACCGGCAGGAGTATTACCACCATAGCGGTAAGGAACGCCCACCAATCCTATAGCAGCAATCGAGATGTCTTCATTGCCAACACTGGTATCTTCCTTGAAATGAGCAACGCGCCCACTCGATGTGGCACCTGAAGAACGATTGCTAAAGGTGCTGCAAGCATTCAGTGCGATGACACAGAATCCCAGTAAAGCAATCAGTGCGTAAGAATTCTTATAAGGCTTCTGCAGCATGGTCGGCAAGTCGCGAACGTTCGCCACGAGCCAATGTGATATGACCGCTGTGGCGCCAGCCCTTAAAACGATCAACGACATAAGCGAGACCTGATGATCCCTCAGTGAGGTAAGGGGTATCAATCTGTGCAATATTACCCAGACAAACAATCTTGGTACCAGGGCCAGCTCGTGTGACTAAGGTCTTCATTTGTTTAGGAGTTAGGTTCTGCGCTTCATCAATAATCAGAAATTTACTCACAAACGTCCGACCACGCATAAAGTTCATGCTTTTAACCTTAATGCGTGAGCGGATAAGTTCTTGAGTGGCTGCGCGCCCCCATTCTCCTGCGCTGTCATCGCTGCGATGCAGAACCTCTAGGTTGTCGTCAAAAGCGCCCATCCAGGGTTGCATTTTTTCTTCTTCGGTACCTGGTAAGAAGCCAATATCTTCACCAACGGGAACAGTGGCTCGGGTAATGATGATCTCGTTATACCTTTTGCTATCGAGGACTTGCTCAAGGCCAGCAGCAAGTGCTAATAAGGTTTTGCCAGTACCCGCTTGACCTAATAAAGTCACAAAATCAATATCGGGGTTCATGAGTAAATTCATGGCGAAGTTTTGTTCACGGTTGCGGGCTGTGATACTCCATACATTATTTTTCTGATGAGAAAAATCTTTTAGGGTTTGTAGTAAAGCAGTCTTACCATTAATCTCTCGAACCAAGGCATAAAACGGCGTGGAGCCATCTGGATTTTCTTGATAGACAAATTGATTGACCAACATGCTTGGCACCAAAGGGCCGGTAACGCGATAAAACATCGTACCGCTTTTGCCATCCGCCCAACTTTCCATAGCTTTGCCATGCTTTGGCCAAAAATCAGCGGGTAGGGTCATTACCCCCGAGTACATCAAATCACGATCTTCTAAGACCTGATCATTGAAATAATCTTCAGCAGGTAGGCCAAGAGCGCGTGCCTTGATGCGCATATTAATATCTTTGGATACCAGCACAACCTCTTGATTAGGTTTTGCTTTTTGTAGGTCGCTTACTACCCCCAGAATTAAATTGTCACCCTTGCCCTCTGGTAGCCCCTCTGGAAGGGGCGAGTTGGAGAAATGCGTTTGGAAAAATAGGCGCCCAGTAGCATCCTGATTACCTAGTTTATTGAGTGGAATACCCTCATCCAACTGTCCGCTGGTACCCGCAATCAGTTGATCGAGTGAGCGACTAACCATGCGCGCATTGCGTGCGACTTCACTCATACCTTTTTTGTGATTGTCCAACTCTTCCAGAGTTGTCATTGGTAAATACAAATCATGTTCCTCGAAACGGAATAGGGAAGATGGGTCATGCATTAATACATTGGTATCCAGTACAAACAAGCTTGGAGGACCCGTACGAATAGTACGCTTGGGCCGCTCAGTTTTATTCTCTAGTTTCTTTTCAAAATACTGAGCTGGAGTATCTGTTTTAATCCGCTCAAGTGCAGCTTCAGCAGCTGATAGATCCTGTTGTATGCCTACTTTTTCATCCTCTTCCTCAGCCCAAACTGGAGCGCTAACCACCTTCTTTAGTTTTTTGGGAGGGTTTTTGAGCTCGGGTTGTTTTTGGCGGCTCAAGTTCACCTGGTCAGCAATTTGGGTGGGTAGGGGAGGTAATGGCATGCAGGTTTCTCCTAAATGAAAAAACCGCCTAACTGGTGCTGTCGGCGGTTTTGAGGGGTGCAGGAACTAGGGCAATATGCACTTATTTTAAGGGGGCTGGGACTTAGTCCCGGCCTGAACAGGCCAAGGAGCTGGTTAATCCATTCCCATCGCTTACGGTGCATATAGCAATACTGTACCCCAATTTCAGGCCTTTGTAAGTACAGTAGAAATCCCTAGGACAGTTTCTGGGTAGCGCTTAGGACCTCGGCTACATGGCCAGCTACCTTAATACCGCGCCACTCTTGTTGCAAAAGTCCTTTGGAGTCAAATAAGAAGGTACTGCGATCGACCCCCCGAACTTGCTTGCCATACATATTCTTCATCTTGATCACACCAAAGATGGCGCACAGTTTTTCTTCGGTATCAGCCACTAACTCAAAGGGTAGACCTAGTTTCTGACGAAAGTTCTCGTGCGAACGTAGGTTATCGCGTGACACCCCAACTACTAAGGCATTCGCCTGATTAAAGGCATCAATATGATCTCTAAATTCCCCAGCTTCTACGGTGCATCCGGGCGTCGAGTCTTTGGGATAAAAGTACAAGACCAATTTTTTGCCTTGATAGGCTTTTGGCGAGAAGGTGAGTTGCGATGTAGCTGCTATCTCGCAGTAGGGCATTGATTGCCCAATTTTGATTGTCATGTTTACTTCCCCTTATTTATTTAAATTAAATAGTTACAGCTGTACTGGCTTGCACCATGAGCTCACCACTTCGATTGGCAACGGTACCGTAGGTAAATTGCTCAGTGGCTATTTTATCGAGATGCCCTGTCGCGACCCACGAGCGATGCAATTCCCCCATGGTGACTAGTTCATGCCCTTGATCCAGCCACCCCATAATAAGCTTTTGAAAGGCAGGCAGTAATTTTTGCCCTTCCAGTTCTGCGTGTAGGGTAAATACTTGATCGTTGGGATTACTTTGCGTCATTTTTAGAATTTGTTGGGCAGCCCCAAATGCATCCACACCATCAATACCAATCAGCTCATCAAAAGTGGGAAGCGTAGTGGGATATTGAACATGTTTACTTTTCGTATTCCCAAAAGCGATTCGATAGGGCGCTAAATTTGGAGCTGAGCGACCATCGGAGGCATATTGCATGCCCCATGCATCAATCTTCTCGAGAGCAGAAAGATTCATTTGCCAGCCTGCGGCACCATGGGTAACTGGCGGGTGACCCATAATTTCAATAAAGCGATCATAGGCCTTTTGCATTTGATCGCCAGTCCATGAGGCATCCCGTTGATAAACATTGTCTTGCCAATACACATGGTCCCAGGTATGGATTCCGGTTTCATGGCCTGCGCGATCTACTGCGCGCATTTCATTGGCAGCCTGTTTGCCAATATCGGGTGCGGGTAATAAAACACCATATAAGAGGGTTTTGATGCCGTAGTGTTCAACAACAGAAGTACGTGATACCTTCTTTAGGAAACCAGGTCGAAATACACGCTTTAAGGCCCAACCTGTATGGTCTGGGCCCAAGCTAAATAAAAAACTAGCCCGAATACTAAGATTAGCGAAAAGTTTGGCTAAGTTAGGGGTGCCAACTTGAGTACCCAAAAGGGTATCGACATCGACTTTTAAGGCGATCTTGGCCATCGGGAACCAGATTTAGTCAACCAGATGACGGGCTTTATCCACGTCATTACGATAGGCCTCAAAAATCTTTGCAAGAGCATCTTCCATCGCAGTGCTTGGTTTCCAGCCCAGCTCTTGCATTGTGTTGGCAATCGCAGGAACACGATTTTGGACATCTTGATAGCCGATGCCGTAATACGCTTTGGAGGTGGTCTCTATCAGCTTTACCTTATCGGCGGTTACGGCATATTCGGGAATTTTCTTGGCAATCGCTAACATCATGTTGGCTAATTCTTTAACCGAGTGATTATTTTTAGGATTACCAATGTTATAGATTTTTCCATTTGCAACATCATTCTCATTCGTGATGATGCGCATTAAGGCATCAATTCCATCATCAATGTAAGTAAAGGCACGTTTTTGTGAGCCGCCATCGACGAGATTGATTGGTTCACCCCGAACAATATGGCCTAAGAACTGAGTCACCACTCGAGAGGAGCCTTCTTTGGGTGTGTAAATACTATCGAGTCCCGGCCCAATCCAGTTAAAGGGCCTAAACAAAGTAAACCGCAGTCCCTCCATGCCATAACCCCAAATCACGCGATCCATTAATTGTTTTGCACAAGCATAGATCCAGCGTGGCTTGTTGATGGGGCCGTAAACTAAATTAGATTGTGCTGGATCAAACTCAGAATCCTCACACATCCCATAGACCTCAGAGGTTGATGGAAAAACTAAATGTTTGCCGTATTTGACCGCAGAACGAACGATAGGCAGGTTAGCTTCAAAATCGAGTTCAAAAACACGCAAGGGTTGCTGAACATATGTAGCGGGAGTGGCAATTGCAACCAAGGGCAGAATGACATCGCATTTGCGAACATGGTACTCAACCCACTCACGGTTGATAGTGATATCTCCTTCAAAAAAATGCATACGGGGGTTGCTGAGCAAATCGCCGATTCGATCATTTTGCATATCCATGCCATAGACCTCCCATGGGGTGGTCTCTAAGATGCGTTTGGATAGGTGATGGCCAATAAAACCATTCACACCCAAAATCAGGACTTTCTTCATAAAACCTATTCCTTCTGATTGAACTGCACAGTGAGGTATTTAAAGTGCTTGAATGGATAAAAGCTCAAGCACCTTGCCATCTCCACAGAGGCCAAAGTATCGATTATCGACGAGATGAAGTCCTGGGGTCGATTTTTCAAGAAATTGCGCCAATTCGGGCGAAAGATCGACCTTGGGATCCAGAGGTAGGGAGCTTTTGGCAAGAAGCCATTTTTTCCCTTGAAATTCAGTAAACGCTCCTGGATAGGGTGGCGCAACTGCCCGAATGAAGTTGTAAATTGAGATGGCAGATTGAGCCCAATTAACACGACCATCTTCAGGTTTACGCCCACCGAAATAGCTGCCCTGAGCAAGGTCATTTTGGCGTCTCGGCACCTCGCCCTTCATTAGTTTGGGCAGAACGCCATTCATGACCCTCTTGGCAGCATCGCTGACCTTATTAAACACCTGATGGGCTGTTTCATGGATCTCAATGGGCACGGCAATTTGTGCAACGATGTCACCCGCATCTGGTTTTTCTTCCATGGTGTGCAAGGTCGCTCCGGTTTCTACTTCTCCATGTAACACGGCCCAATTGACTGGGGCGCGCCCACGATACTTAGGCAATAAAGAGCCATGCATATTTAGTGCTGCAATCTGCGCAGTTCTTAATAGCTCAATCGGGATCATGAAGCGGTAATAGAACGAGAAAATGTAATCTGGTGATAACTGTTGCAATCGAGGCAGAAGTTGCGACAACTGATCACGTTGCAAAATTTCATAGGGAAGGTGATTACGTTTGCATAACTCCGCAACACTTTCGAACCAAATTGTTTCATTGGGATCATCAGCATGGGTAATTACTAAATCGATGGTCATCCCTGCATCGAGCAAAGCCTGTAAACAACGCACACCTACATCATGGTAGGCAAAGACAACAGCGTGTTTGGTGACCTGGTTCAAGGCCTTAGGATTTTGTTTGCTCTAGAACGGCGCTGACCATATACCGCGGGCGTTGCCGAACCTGTTGATAGATACGCCCAATGTATTCACCAAGCAGTCCCAATCCAAAGAGCATGACCCCAATAAGGAAAAAGGTAAGAGCAAATAGGGTAAAGACTCCCTCAACCTCAGCCCCCAAGATAAAGCGCCGGACCAATATCAGCAAAAATAGTGCACCAGATGCACCGGCAAGGAGCATACCCATAATCGAAAATATTTGGAGTGGCATTACTGAGAAACCAGTCACTAAATCAAAATTAAGCCGAATTAATTGATATAGACTGTATTTCGATTCACCGGCAAACCGCTCCTCGTGCTTGACGGTGATCTCAATCGGATTATTGGCAAAGGTATAGGCAAGCGCCGGAATAAATGTATTCGCTTCCTGACACTGCGACACTAGATTAATGATCCGACGATGGTAGCCCCGCATCATGCAACCTTGATCAGTCATCGTGATGCGTGTTATTTTGTCGCGTAGATGATTCATGGCACGTGAGGCGTTTTTTCTAAACCAGGAGTCTTGGCGATTCTCGCGAATGGTGCCAACATAATCATGGCCCTCCTCTAGTTGGCGCACAATCTTGCTAATTTCTTCAGGAGGATTTTGTAAGTCAGCATCTAGCGTAATGATGTATTCGCCACGTGCGTATTCAAATCCGGCCATGATCGCCATGTGCTGACCAAAATTATTAGTAAACAATACAACGCGACTGACGTCAGGGCGTTTTTCATATTGCATTGCCAAAATAGCTGCTGATCGATCAGTACTGCCGTCATTCACAAATACGATCTCATACGATAGAGAAAATTGGGAGGCTACCCGATCCAAGGCTGGATAGAGGCGATCAAATAGAGCAGTTAGCCCATCTTCCTCGTTGTAGATTGGGATGACCACACTCAAGCGAGGCGCATGTCGATCTATGCTTAACTGGTTTGCCAAGTCGTTCATCTCTCCATTTTGCCTGATCAGAGGCTTTGAGTACTAGTTCAGGACTTTGGCAAGGGCTTGAACCACGCGATCAATATCGTGTGAACTCATACTTGGAAATAAGGGCAGCGTCAAAATAGCAGCCCCAATCTCGCAAGCAATAGGAGTGGTCTCGGGGCTGTAGCCTAATTTACGATACAGCTCAAAACCAGTGATGATGGGGTAGTGCACCCCAGTACCGATACCATGTTCTTTGAGAGCTGACATGATGTCACTGCGCGAGAGCTTTAATCGCGCCAAGGGTAAGATGACTTGGAACATATGCCAATTACTCTGCTCGAAATCAGCAATTGGTAAACCTAAACCCTGATCAACGAGACCAGCCTGCTCAATTTTTACAAAATAGGCTTTGGCTAGTTCAATGCGCTTTTGCTGAAATTGATCTAATTGCTTGAGCTGATGTAACCCAATCACGGCATTTACATCGGTTAGATTATCTTTACCACCTAAGACATCCACCTCCATACCGTCGGGGCCGCTGCGCACCAACCCTTGTAGACGTAACTTTTCTGCTAGCTGGACTTGCTCTGTGCCAAATCGCTCTGTGTTAAAGACTAAACAGCCGCCTTCAATGGTTGTTAGATTTTTATTAGCCTGGAAACTAAAGCTCACTAAATCATGCTTACCATTCTGACCAATGCGAGTGCCTTTCCAAGAAGATCCTAAGGCTTGCGCGGCATCTTCAATGACTCGCAGACTATGTTGCTTTGCTAGGGTATATAAAGCATCAATATTGATCGGTAGACCAGCTAAATAAACGGGCATGATGGCCTTCGTATTTTTATTGATCGCCTGCGCAACTTTATTGAGGTCTATGTTGCGAGTTTGTCGGTCAATATCGACAAAGACGGGTTTTGCTCCCACTGCCAAAATGACATTGGAGGTGGCTACCCAAGAGATTGGTGATGTGATGACCTCGTCACCAGGACCAATACCTGCAAGCTGTAGCGCAATTTTCATTGTGGCGGTACCGTTTGCAAAACAACGCACCGTTGCGCCACCAAAGTAATCGCCCAATGTCCTCTCAAACTCTAGCACTTTGGGGCCCGAGGTAATCCAACCAGAGCGAAGAACATCCGCAACCGCAGTAATCGTCGCCTCATCAATCGTGGGCTTTGTAAAAGGAATGAAGGCTTGGGTCATTGGCCTATTGTCGCAAAGCTGGCGACGGGTGTCGAACAATAACGCGTCTCGAGTCCCTACCGAGTTCTTCCATGGGTAGGCCCATTTGCTTCAATTCCTCAAATTGAGCCGGAATCATAATTGCAATTGCTTGGGTATCTTGGTTCCAAATGGCAACAAACTCATTGAGAGTGGGAACCCATTTATCGGGCTCTTGCTTGGTACCAAACGTTAGTTCATCGGTGAACTCAACCATGATGGTATTACGCCGCAAATAGAAGGGCAGGGTGTGATCTAGTAGGCGTACCGAATAAATTTTGGCGTTATTGGGTATTTGCTCTTTTACCTTTTGGGCGAGGTCATAGCCAGATACTGCGCGACCTAAGGTTTCATGACCGGTACCAGCAATTGTTGCGGTTAGGAAAAATCCAAATGCAAATAGTCCTATGCTAAGCAAGGAATTTCGTTTGGCAAGAATGGTAGCAATCAAGCTAAAGCCCAGTAAACATGCAAGCGCTACCGCAATCCAAACGGTATAGCGTTGATACGCTTCCACCTCATCCGGTTGTCCACCGCGTCCGATTTCAGAGAGAAAGAAAAAGCCCACTGCAGCCAGCACGACAAAAAAGAGTGTCTGAAATCTCCAGCCATTAGATAGGCTGGGATTAGTTTCTAAATAGTCCACGATAGCTTTGGACGCTAAGATAGCAAGCGCTGGAAATATCGGCATGATGTAGCCTGGTAATTTGGATCGCGACACACTAAAGAAAAGAAGGATGATCACAAACCATACCCAGAGTAGCCAATTGGCTGAGAACTGTCCAAGGCGATACTGCTTCAGAGTTTGCCAAGCGGATTGAAAAAACTGAGGCATCCAGGGCAGAAAGCCAACAACTACCAGAGGTAGAAAGAAGTAAAACGGTGCAGTGCGGCGATGTGCGTCCGCTGTGAAGCGTTCAAAGTGTTCATGAATAAAAAAGAAATGGGCAAACTCTGGATTTTGAATCGATACTGCAATAAACCAAGGCGCGGTCACTGCCAGGAAGATCACTAAGCCGCTAATTATGTGGAGCCGAATCAAGATGCGCCAATCCCAGCGTGTGACGATGTAGGCAAATAAAACCATCCCCGGAATCACAATACCAATTAGACCTTTTGAGAGAGTTGCCAGGCCCATAGCCAGCCAACAGACCCACATCCAGTTTCGCGCTGCTAGAGGATGATTTTCTGTAAAAGCATGTTGTGCTAAAAGAAGTGAACACAGTGCCAAATTTAGAAAAGCCGATAGCCCCATATCGAGAGCATTGAAGTGCCCGCCGACAACCCACATTGGACTGGCCAATAAAATGAGTGCCGCAAGGTAACCTGCGAGTGAGCCATATAAACGTAATGCTGTAAAGCCGATTAACAAAATAGTGAGGTAACTTGTGATACCGCTCCAGAAGCGAGCCTGCCACTCTCCTAAACCAAATAACTGAAACACAACAGCAGTGGCCCAAATATGTAAGGGTGGTTTCTCAAAATACTTATAGTCGTTATAGCGAGGTGTAATGTAGTCACCACTCACCAGCATTTCTCGAGCCATCTGAGCATAGCGACCTTCATCACTTGGAATGAGGTGGCGGTAATCGAGTGTGCCAAACCATAGAAGAGTAGCCAAGACAAATAACAGAAACAGGGCAAGCGAGTTCAGCGGGGAGATTTGACGATTGGCTTGCATGAAAAATTAATCGAGACCGAATTAATGTTGATCAAGCATGATGGCTGCCAACACATGTCGTCCTTCATTCATCAAAATGTTGTAAGTTCGGCAGGCTGCTTGGGAGTCCATCATTTCAAAACCAATCTTGGCTTGGATGAGGGGTTTGATCACTTCTGGTTTTAAGAATCGTTGTTTTTTTCCTGTACCGATAATGATGAGCTCAGGCTTAAATACGCATAAACTCTCGAAATTCTCAGAGGTCAGGTTGTCAAATTGATCCACAAGCCAAGGGAGGATTTCACCCTCTGCTTGAATAATGAGGGCATGCGGATAGGCCTGTGAGTTCACCTCAATATAGCCAATTCCATAGCCTGTAATTGTATTTAGGCTGGATTGGGGGTCAGAATGTAACTTCACGCCAGGGCTCTGTCATAATTGAGGGATTATAGCTAGCAAATTATCCCTAAATTTCAAGAGCTTAACCCTTTAGAAGACCTGATTGTGAAACCGATACAAAAGTCCGACAAATTAAATAACGTCTGCTATGACATTCGCGGCCCAGTGCTGGAGCTCGCCCAGCGCATGGAAGAAGAGGGTCAGAAAATCATCAAACTCAATATTGGAAACGTTGGCGTCTTTGGTTTTGATCCTCCTGAAGAGATTCAGTTAGACATGATTCGTAAT
>JACCEB010504033.1_pt1 | contig 12302 bp, 5 predicted proteins | sample 7454761 | NCBI WGS metagenome assembly JACCEB01 (sample SAMN15323454, study PRJNA562643) | freshwater metagenome | isolation source: river surface water | place: USA:Blue River Watershed | collected 2017-08-18 | reverse complement strand
ATTTTTCATCTATATTTTTTATTGTGTCTGAATTAGGTATAAATACATCATCCTCTAAAAACCATACATATTTATAATTTATTTTATTTTCTTCACAAAAATAATATATACCTTTATCCCATGCACTCGGTTCTCCATTTTTAACCATAAAATTTAACTGTGTATATCCATATTTTATACATGTTTCTTCTTTTATTTTTATAAATTGTATCTCTGGAAAATCTTCTATTAATTCTGATATATCATATTTATTATCATCAACTATTATATATATATCATATATATCTCCTCTATACAAATCATCATATAATTCTATTAAATCTATACTAGGTTGATAAGCTAACAAACAAATAGCTATTTTTGAAGTTTTATTTTTATCATTATTTATTTTTTTAGTTTTTTTTATCTTCACTAAATGGTTTTGGGATCCTTTTGACCCTATTTTTTTTATTTTAGATTTCATAATTATTAATCCCTAATATATAAATTATATAATTATATATCATATTTTATAAAGAATTTAAATAATATTTTTATTATTTACTTTATTTTCCAAAAGTTTTTATTTAATAATCCCATTGCTTTATAATTTATTTCTCTAAATGATATGGATAATGCATTTTCTAGTATTTTAAATTTTTCTGTAAAAACCCATTTATATAATCGTTTCAATTCATTTTTAGGTACAACAATACCTTTAGCAAAATTAGTACATCCATATTTTCCTTTTTCATCTAATAAAAATCCTGTTGCACCACTCGCAAATATAACTTTTGGTATTTTAAAAAATCCATTTTTATTTGTATCTGCATAAAAGAATGTCGGTTTATTTTGTTTATTAATTGAATATACTACTGGATATTTAAATTTAGAAGTCTTATTCCTATTTACCCATCTTTTATTAGCACCATATGCACTTCTACTATATAATATTGTAAATCTATCTTTCTCTTTTTTTGCTATCATCTTTAATATTTGTGGTATATTAAAATTCGGTATAAATGGTTGATTCTGTATATTTACTTTGTACAATTTACCATTTTCACCCATTATTTTTGTTTTCCTATTTTTATTATCTTCATTTATTAATACATACCAATCATATCTTGTATTACATCTAAATATTTTTTGTCCATCTTTTTCATTATGTATCTCTAAATATAAAAATCTTCTACTCTTTAATAACTCACCTCCATCACCATCCACATTTCTCCACCCTGATGGATGAACATAAACTAATAATCCTTTTGGTTTTAACCAGTAGTTTAAAGCCCTATCCACAAATTTAACCCACAATTGATGACCTCTACCGGTTGCACCAGTATCATCATTATAAGGAGGATTTCCAATTACTAAATCAAATTGACTAACATTTAATTTCTTTTCAATATCTAAATCTAAAGATGAACCGATATAATAATTTAATCTAAACTCATTTTTTGGATCTAATAATTTACAATTTATTTTTACATTTTTTTCATTTATATCAGCAAAATATATCATATTTTCAACTATATATTTATATCTCTTCTTCTCATTCTTTATTTTATTTTTTAAACCATTCATAAATCTTAATATGATATCTACCAAAAAACCACCCTTTCCTGAAGATGGTTCAAAACATTTTATTTTTTTATTTAACCAAATTTTATTTGGTACTTTATCTAACATATCCTTTCTTAATTGATATGGTGTTGATACTTCTGCAAATGATTCTTTATTTTTTAAATTCGTTTTATGTTTTTCATCTATGTTTTTTGATAAATCTTCTAAATATTGTAAATAATTCATTATTTAAAATCCCTATTTATCCAAAATATTTTTAATTTATTTTATTTAATTTCTTAAGTTAAAGTATTAACCGCTCATCTTTAATATTAGTTTATAGACAAATTTATTGTTTTAACTTATTTGACTTAATAATTTCTGTATTAATATTCATTTTGTTCTGGTTCTGGTTCTTGATAAAAATTAATGTTAGGTATTAAAGTATTAACACTAAAACGTCCTCTAAATCTTGTTCTTATTAAATCTATATGAGGATTATCACCCACTATCATTAATCTTCTTAATTTTACAAGTGAATTATGACTACAAAAAAAATCAAGTTTAAATTTAGTTCCCATATTTAATATTTCAAGATCTTGTGGTAAATTAAGTGCACTAATTGGAGAATTATAGTTTTCTAAATATAATTCTTTTAATGATCTAGGTAAAATTAATGAAATATTAGGAATTTCAACAATCCATCTTATAATACGAATATTACATTTATTATATAATAAATATAATTTATCATTAATATAAGAAGTAAAATTATTATATATAATTAATTCATGAATATTAACTTTTCTATTATATAGATTTAATATATCCATTATTCGATTATAATCATTTATGTTTCGAATAGTTTCAAATATAATTGTTTCATTACGATTTCTTTTATATAAACTTTTATTAATTTTTTTTAATTTACTAAAATTTTGAATTGGCAAAAAATTTGATATATGTTGTCTTAATTCAGTAGGTAATTGTGAATAATTTTTAAATTTTACTGGTTCCAAATTTTCATTTTCATTTTCATTTTCATTTTCATGAACTAATGTTCTTGATATTAATGATCCTCCTCCATTCTTTGGTTTTATTATTTTTTTTTTACTTTTTTTCAAAATAGCTTTTACTAATTCTTCTTTATTCATTTTTGATCTTCCTTCAATTTTCTTTTTAGACGCGATTTTTCTTAATTCTTCATATGTCTTTTCTTTTAAACTTTCTTTTTTCATATTTTACTATTTTATGTTTCGTTTTTTTTAGTTAAAAATATAAAATTATAAAATATTAAATAAAAATATTCATTACATAAAACTTATTAAATTATGAAAATTATTTAATTTTGAAATATTTTTTATTGGATGATATAATTTATCTTTTTCTATATCTTCTATATTCCAATCTTTTTGATATATTATTGATTCATGTAATTCTTCTATCACTTTTATTTTTAATTTATAGTATTTTGATATTGTTATAAAGAAAGATTCTACAAAAAACATTTTTTTATATTTTTTAATATATTCTTTTATATAATATATTAAATTATTAGACATACGAATTGCACATATCATTGAATAACTACCATATATTTTATATTCTTCTGGCAAATATTTTTCAACTTCTAAATAATTATCCCAATTTTGATTTAATTTATAATCTCCTTGAATCAAAAGATCATAATCATTGTCTAAATATTTACAATCTATTTTTTGAATTGTATTTTTTGTAGGTATAAAAACATCATCTTCTATAAACCATACATATTTAAATTTATTTATAAAATATTCACATATAATATATATAGCTTTATCCCATGCAGATGGTTCATTATTTTTAATTAAAAAACTTGAATTTATATAACCAAATTTTTTACAAACTTCTTCATCAACTTTTATAAAATAAAATTTATCATATTTTTTTGATAAATATTCTATATCATAATCATTATCATCAACTACAATTAAATAATTATAATTTTCATTATATAAATTATTATAAATATCTAATAATGTCTCATTTGGATTTAAAGTCAAATAACAAATTAAATATTTACTATATTTGATATTATAAATGTTTGTATAAAAATATTTATTTTCATAAATATTTGTATAATAAGGTTCTGAATTAATCATTTAATTTAATTTATTCTAATTAAAATATTATTTTAATTTTTCCAAAAATCCTTTCTGAATAATTTTAATACTTGATAATTAATTTCATTCAATGTTATGAATAAACTTTCTTTTATATTTTCAAATTTATCACTTTTCATATAGAAATATAATTTATCAATATTTTCGGGTGTTTCAATAATACCTTTTGCATAATTTGTTAAACCATATTCACCATTTTTATCTTTTAAAAATCCTGTTGCACCACTTGCAAAGATTAATTTTGAAATACCAAAGTGCCCTTTAATTTCTTTAGAATAATAAAATTTTGGTTCATCATTTGTTTTAATCGAATAAACACATGGATATTTGAATTCTTCTGTTTCTTTTGAATTCATATTCTTTTTATCTGTTCCATACATAGATCTATCATAAATTAATTCTATTTTTGGTTCGTTTTGTTTAGCAACTAATGAATATATATATTCTATATTCTTTGAAGGAATAAATAACTTATTTTTTATATTTATATTTAAACTTTGACCATTTTCATCAATAATTCTTGTAGGTCGAATATTTTCAGAATTTAATAATAAATATAAATCAAATCTTACATTACAATTAAATATCTTTTTACCTTGTTTATCATTAAATATCTTTAAATAAATCATTTGTCGATTTTTTAATAATTCACTACATATACCATCTATATGTCTCCATCCAGAAGGATGCATTGTTCCTAATAATCCATTCGGCACCAACCATTCCAAAATCGATTTTTTTACAAAATGATCCCATAATTTGTGATTGGCACCTCTTGCACCACTACCATCTGTAAAAGGTGGATTCATAAAAATTGCATCAAATTGTTGATAATTATTCATTTTTAGAGGATTAAAATTTAATGTATTTCCACAATAAAAATTTAATTTAATATCTTTTATATTTTTTTTTAATAAAATATTACATATATAAATATTCAATAAATCTTTATCTGCATAATAAATGCAGTTTTCTACAATATATTTATATTTTTTATTTTCATCTTCAAAATCTCCTTCAAGATTTTTCATCATCTTTTCAATTATTTTTAAAACAAATGTACCTTTACCACAACATGGTTCAAATACTTTTCTTTCCATTTTCCAATATTGTTCAGGTACTCTATCTACAATATGATTTACAATATCATATGGGGTAGATATATTACCAAAATTTTTAATTTCCATTTCAGTGGAAGTGATATACTGTTGAATCATACGATGTAAAATTTTAGGATTATTTAAATTTGAACAAAATAGTTCTTTCATTAATTTAATATTTTTATGGAGTAAATGTCCATTTGGAAAATATAAATCTAATAATGTAAATAATGTTAAATTAAATTTTTGTTGATTTTGTTGAATATGAATATTATCATATTTATACCAATCACGTATTTTTTCATAAAATATTATTTTTAATAATTCATTTTGTTGAATATATTCAAACATACTTCTAAATTGATTTGAAGATTTGTCATAAATTGTTAAAATAATAGATAAAAATATAATATGATTTAAAAAATCTTTGAATTTTTGCAATTCTTTCCATTCTTTTTCATAATCCATCTCATCCAATTCTTTTAATTTTCCTACTCCCCCTTTCGTTTTTTCATCATTTTTAGGTTTATATCCTTTTTTAACTCCACTATGATCTTTATGTAAATCAATATCAGTTATCATCGGTTTATTTGATATTGAAACATCAGCACCATTCATAAATTCTATAATATTATTATCTAAACTCAGATTTTCTAAAAATCTATCTTCTACAATATTATTTACTCTTTTTGAATCAGCTGTTTCAAACCATGTTTGGTATATTTTGTTACTTAAATCTTCAAAACTTATCTCTTCTTCATCAAATACTGTATTATGCCAAGAGTCTTTTTCAATTTCAAACAAATTTAAATCAAATGCCATTTTAATAGCATCTTGTGTTGATACTCCTGAAAATATATTACTTGAATAATCAACAATTAATTGTATTTGTCTATGAAAATTTACATCTATAACATGTCCATATTTTTTAACATATTGAGGTTTATTTTGATTTATTGGTTCATCATAATCATCTGTCATACATCTATACATAGATTGAAAGATTGGATTTAATTCTGACCAAGTATTAAATAAAATAACTACATCACATCTAGGTATTGATATACCCATCATGCATTTTTTACCACTTAAAACTAATAATCCTCTTTTTTTATTAATAATAGAATTATACTTTTTATTAATTTTTTCAAGTGATGTTTTGTCATTCATCGAATCATTATCATTTAAAATTAATATATCAAAATCATCATTTATATGATTTTCTATAAATATTTTTTGAAAAGCTTTTGAAACATCATTAATTCTTTGTCCTCTACCAAATGGTAAAAAACACATAATTATAGATGGGTATTCTAATTGAAAACCTCTTTCATTCTCTTTTCTATTTTTTGCAATAATATTATCTAAAATAGTTCTATTTGAAGAACCTATTGGAAAAATACCATTACATAATTTTATTAAACAATCTTCATTTTGAAAAGAATCCTTTTCATCATTTAATTCAAAAAAAGCTTTTAATGATAATCCATAATTGGTATCACTATTTCTATTAAAATCTTGTAAAGTATCTAACATTTCTTTAGTTAAATTTACTGAATGCAAAACTAAAGATGGAAGACGATTAAAAAATCGTTCTACATCTTCTAAATTTTCTTCTTCTTCAATACACTTTTTCATTAAAGGTCCATGTTTTTCTATTAACTTATCTTGATACTCTTTTTGTCTAATTTTTTTACATAATGCAATACTTTCTAAATCAAATAAATTTAAATTTTCAAGAGGTATTCTAAAATAATCCATTGCTGAACCATATGTTCCTGATACATAAAATTTATGTGCTTCTGAACCATATATTTTAAAAATATCATTTGACAAATCAGTACAACCACCATTATGAATTTCATCTGTAAATAATAAATCAATAATTGGAAGTGGTAAAATATTTTTACCATCAATTCTATATTGTAAAAATTGTTTTGAAGCTAAAAATATATTCTTCTTTTTCATCTTTTCATTAAAATCATCTTCATTCATATCTTCTTCAATTCTTTCAAAATAAATATCTTCAAATTCTTCATATTTTTTTAAATCTTCAATTAATGGAGGTAAACTATCATTTGGTGCTGTTGATAATATTAAAACATTCGAAAATTCTTTAGTTTTAAAATATTCTAATATTGTACCTAACATTATATGCGATTTTCCCATTCTTGGTAATTGTCCCATAACACCTTCAATAAAAGGATCTCCACGTGATATAATCTCTAAATTCTTTAAAATCGCATATTTTTGATGAAAATATGGTTGAAAATTCTTTTTCTGATTTTTTTTTGATTTTTGATTATTATTAAATTGATTTGAATTTTTTAAAATTCTTTTCTTCTTAATTTCTTGTTGTTGCATGTTAAATTTTAAAATTAATTTACAATCTAATTATAATAAAGTAAGTACATTTATCAATCTTAAAATATTCATTTTTTTATATTTAATTATTTAACGTAAAAGTTAAGTTCATAATAAATTATTTAACGTAAAAATCATAAAAAATGAATTATATTCTTTTTAAATCTTTATTCATTATAACTTATTAAATAAAAAAAAAATAAAAAATGAGTAGTTTTCAAAGAAAACCTCCTTCTTTTAGAGATTATTCTAATAAAAATAAAAATTTTAAAGAAGAACTCGACGAAAATGGAAGATGGAAAAAAAATACACAAAATAATATAGTTAGTAATTCTGATAATCCATTAACACTATCTGAATTTATACCAAGGGATTTACAAAAAAATAACACGATTAAACAAGGTGTTTCATTTAAAGAAATTATTAAAAATTCTAATGATGATTCACGTTTTTCTTCGAAAAACTCCATATCCCAAATTTCAAATCAAATTATTAAAAATAATGATTTATCCGAAAACCAAGAAAAACAGAATACAAACTGTAAATCGAATGATTTACCTGAAACAACAATTGGTAATTTTAAAGATGGTTTAAAAGGTTATTGGAAGAAAAAAGATGATGACGTCTCTCTGACCCATCTTTCTGGAAGTTCAATAGAACTTCCCAAGAAAGAAGACATTCATAATATTATGAATATGGATATGAATATGAAAATTAATATTAATAATTCTAATATCAATAGACCTAAAAGAGGTCTTCCAACACCTCTTTGTTTTCAAACAGGAAATTACAATATTGTTAAGAATATTTTAACTATAAGATTTCCTAAAAATATAAATAATGAAATAGACGAAAATCTTATTCATCATTTTTATCATGAAAATAAAGGAACCAATGATATTTTAGATTTGACAAAAGCTTATCCTAATGTTTTTTTTACTGATCATATGTGTTTTTTAAATCATATAGGTTCAATAACCAATTCACTAGAATCAAGAATATTAAAAACATTAGATGGTATTCAGTATAAATTTATCACTTTACATTCATATCCTTTTAAATATATTGAAAAAATATCACAAAAATATAATTATCTTATTTTTCATATTAAATCATTTGATGAAACAAATAAATTATTTTTTGAAGAATCTATCTTTATTAATGGTATGAAACAATCTTTTTAATTTTAAATAAAAATAAAAAAATTTATTATTTATAATTTTCTTTAAGTACTAATTTAAAAATAATTATAAATAAATTAAATAAATAAAATAAATTATTTTTTATAAAATTCAACTTAAAAAAAATATTTTTTTTTAATTAAATAAAAGTTATAAAATAAAATATTGATAAAACAGCATTAATTATTATTAAATTAAATATATAAATATTAATAATAATTATTAGTCAATTAATAAAAGGGGAATGAAAAAAAAAATGAAATAAAAAAAAGTATGAAATAAAAAATGGACTTAAAAAATAAGAATAATATAATATAGAGAAACAAATGTCGAAAAATACAGAAATTCAAGAAGTAGAAAACAAAAGTAATTTTAATTGGGGTGATGATACTTGGACTATAATCGATACATATTTTAAACAACCTGATGTATTAGTTCAACATCATTTATCATCTTATAATTATTTTATGACCACACAAGTTGGACAAATTGTAAAAGAAAAAGATTTTATTATAAGAATACCTGACAAAAGAGAATTTAATAAAGATGATGAAACTTCAACAATTAATAGATATTTTCAAGTTGAATTCGGAAAAGTTTATATTAGTAAACCTGTTCTAAATGATGCTCAACACAAACCAATGTATCCCAATGATGCTAGATTAAGAAATCTTTCATATTCAGGTTCTTTAAATATTGATATTCATTATAAAATGGTAACTGTTAAGAAAAACCCTGATGGTTCAACTAAAACAATTGAAGAAGAACAAACACAAACTATTCCTAGTTATCCATGTGGTAAAATTCCTATTATGGTAGGTTCTAAATTTTGTGTTTTATCGGATCAAACAAATTTAACTAAAACTGAAATGGGTGAAGGTAATTTTGATCAAGGTGGTTATTTTATTATTAAAGGTGTTGAAAAAGTTATTATTGGTCAAGAAAAACGTATTGAAAATAAAGTATTATCATTTAAGATTGGTGGAACACAACAAAAATATTGTGAAAAAGTTGAAGTTTATTGTGTTCATCCCAATTCACCCGCTAATGTATCTCCTGTTTATTTACAAATGAAAGCTAAAGAAGAACAAACAGGTGGAAGAGCATTAAAAATTCGTTTTAAGAGATTAAAACAAGAAATCCCAGTTGTAGTATTATTTAGAGCTTTAAATGTTGTAAGTGATAAAAAGATTATTGAATCAATTGTATATGATATTGATGATGAAAATAATCAAAGAATGATTGAATTAATGAATGCATCTATTGAGGAAGCACAAAATTTTGGTATAACAACACAAAAATTAGCTTTAGAATATATTTCAAGAAATTTAACTGGTGTTCAATGGAATAAATTTAAAGATGATAACACTTGTAAATTATCATTTGTATTTAATGCTATTTGTGAAGAACTTTTCCCTCAAGTTGGTCCATCACCTATTAAGAAAGCTTATTTCCTTGGATATATGATTAATAAATTATTTAAATGTCATCTTGGTATTTTAGATTATGATGATAAAGATTCATTTATGAATCGTCGTGTTGAAACAAGTGGTGAATTGATGGCTCAATTATTCAGAAATCTTTTTACTAAGTTTGTAAAAGAAATTAAAACTGGATGTGAAAAAGATGAAGCACAAGGAAGATTTGATGATTTACCTCAAAATTTAATTAAAAAGATGAAACCTAATGAAATCGAGAGTGGTTTGAAATTTTCACTTTCAAATGGTTCTTGGGGATTAAAGAATTCATCGAAACCCAAAACTGGTGTATCACAAACAATGGTTCGTCTTACTTATCTTGGTACTTTATCTAACTTGCGTCGTATTGTATATCCTATGGATAAATCATTAAAGACTGTTCAACCTCGTAAACTTCACTGTACTCAATGGGGTGTTATTTGTCCATATGAAACTCCTGAAGGTGCTCCAATTGGTATTGTAAAAAATATGGCTTTAATGTGTCATATTACTATTCCATCAAATCCTGAACAAGTAAGAGTATATTTAGATGATCTTGGAGTTCAACAATTAGAAGCTTTACAACCAAAACAAATTATGAATAGTGTTAAAGTATTCTTAAATGGTGATTGGTATGGTCAATCATTTGAACCTGATAGATTAGTAAAAAATTTAAGAAAGATGAGAAGAATTGGATTAATTAGTGTTTATACATCTATTTCATGGTATATTGAAAAGAATGAAATTATCATTTTTACTGATGGTGGTCGTCTTTGCAGACCTTTATATATTATTAAAGATAATGATTATGTTATTACTTCAGATTATGCAAAGAAGATTCGTACTCAAAAGATACAATGGAATAAATTAATTGAAGTAGAATTGAAGACAAAAGAAAATTTACAGACCACTAATTCAATTGATGATTTTGATGATTCTGAAGCTATTATTGAATATATTGATGTTGAAGAATCTGATACTTTAATGATTGCTATGGATGCTAATTGTTTAAAGAATAATAAGAAGAGTAATTATTCATATTATCATTATACACATGGTGAAATTCATCCTTCTATGATATGTGGTGTTTTAGCAATTAATATTCCATTCTCTGATCATAACTTCGGTCTTCGTAACCTTTTCCAAGGTGCAATGGGTAAACAAGCTCTTGGTATTTATTCAGCTGCTTTTAGACATCGTATGGATACACAAACTCATATTTTGCATCATCCTCAAAAACCACTTGTAAGTACTATTCCATCAAAATATTTATTCAGTAGTGAGATACCTGCAGGTGAAATGGTGACTGTTGCTGTAGCTTGTTGGACAGGTTATAATCAAGAAGATTCACTTATTATGAATCAATCAGCTATTGAAAGAGGTATGTTCTCAAGTAGTTTTTACAGAACTTATAAAGATGAAGAAAAGAAGAATAGTGCATTAATGGAAGATGAAAAATTCAGAAAACCAGAGAAGTTCTATTCAAATGGTAAAGTTCAAACAGAAAAGATGAGTTATGGAAGTTATGATAAATTAGACAATGATGGTTTTGTTAAAGTTGGTTCATATGTAGATGGAAATGATATCATTATTGGTAAAGTCACTGAATTAAAGAATGCTAAAGAAGGTGAAGAACCTAAATATAGAGATATGAGTACAAGTATTCGTTCAAATGAATCCGGTATTGTAGATATGGTTTACAGAAATTCAAATGGTGATGGTTATGATTTTGTAAAAGTAAGAATTCGTTCTGACAGAAAACCTGAAATTGGTGATAAATTCTCTGGTCGTCACGGTAATAAAGGTACAATTGGTATGGTTTATAAACAAGAAGATATGCCATATACTAAAGATGGTGTCACACCTGATTTAATTATGAATCCAATTGGTCTTCCCAAACGTCTTAACTTCGGTCAATTAATTGAAAGTATCTTTGGTAAAGTTGGTTCACTTGTTGGAACTGAAATGGATGCAACACCTTATAGAGATATTGCTGTTGAAGATATCGGTTCTATTCTTGAAGAATATGGTTTCCATTCAAGTGGTAGTGAAGTTCTTTATGATGGACGAAGTGGTGAACAAATCAAAGCTAACATTTTTATTGGTCCCTCTTTCATTTACCGTCTCAAGCATTTAGTTGATGACAAAATACACGGGAGAGCTCAAGGACCGGTTCAGTTATTGACTCGTCAGCCCACAGAGGGGAGGTCAAGAGAGGGTGGTTTACGATTTGGTGAGATGGAACGCGACGCAATGATAGCGCATGGTTCAGTACAATTCTTAAAAGAAAGATTTTTCGACAATTCCGATAAATACTATGTATGGATTGACAATGAAACAGGTATGATCAGTCCTGTAAACCCAGACAAAGGTATCTACAAGTCCCTCTATTCAGACAATACAACTAAATTTACGAAAGTCCAAATACCATATGCCAGTAAACTACTTGTTCAAGAATTAATGGCTATGCACATTGTACCAAGAATTCAAGTT
>JACCEB010743816.1_pt1 | contig 12304 bp, 10 predicted proteins | sample 7454761 | NCBI WGS metagenome assembly JACCEB01 (sample SAMN15323454, study PRJNA562643) | freshwater metagenome | isolation source: river surface water | place: USA:Blue River Watershed | collected 2017-08-18 | reverse complement strand
TGAAAGTATAAAAAAAGCGCTTCGATTTTCGAGGCGCTTTTTTATTATAAGTAAGATTCAATCGCAGTAACCAATTCTTGTTTAGTAATTGGAATACCCATGATTTTATTGTAGGCTTTTGCATCCATCAAATATTGGTCTCTAATAATTTTAATCAATTGGCCATTGTTAATTTCTGGAATTAAAATGGTTTCAAATCCAGCTAAAATTTCGCCTAAGTTTTTAGGGAAAGGGCGCATATACTTAATGTGGGCGTGACTTACAGACTTACCTTGACTTTGCAATTGCAATACAGCACTCTTAATAGTTCCATAAGTGGAACCCCATCCAAGTACCAATACTTTTCCATTTGCTGCACCACTGTCAATTGTTTGCAATGGAATATAGTCTGCTATTTTATCCACTTTAGCCTGTCTCATTTTCACCATGAACTCATGGTTCTCTGGGTCATAGCTTACATTGCCTGTTTCATGTTGTTTCTCGATACCACCGATACGGTGTTCTAATCCTGCAGTACCAGGAACAGCCCAAGGTCTTGCTAGTTTTTCGTTTCTCTTATAAGGTAAAAACTTTTCTTCACCTTCTGCTAAGCTTGTTTTGAATTTCACTTCAATCGTAGGTAAGTCGGCAGCAGCAGGAAATTTCCATGGCTCTGCACCATTGGCGATATAGCCATCACTTAAAAGAATCACTGGTGTCATATGTTGTAAAGCAATTTTCACTGCTTCAAAAGCCATAAAGAAACAATCGCTTGGAGTTGACGCAGCTAATACTGGAATTGGCGCTTCTCCGTTACGACCATAATAAGCTTGCATCAAATCACTTTGCTCAGTTTTAGTTGGTAAGCCTGTTGATGGGCCACCTCTTTGAATATTGATAATCAACAAAGGAATCTCTAACATGGTCGCCAAACCAATTGCTTCGGTCTTTAACGCCATACCTGGTCCAGATGTGGTAGTCAATCCGATTGATCCACCATAACTAGCTCCGATTGCAGCAGTAATCCCTGCAATTTCATCTTCGGCCTGGAATGTTTTGATGCCAAAATTTTTGTACTTACTCAATTCATGTAAGATATCAGAAGCAGGTGTGATTGGATAAGATCCAAGGAATAATGGCAGGCCACTTTTTTGTGAAGCTGCAATTAAACCCATTGATAAAGCTTGATTGCCCATGATACTTCTGTAAGTACCTGGCTCCATTTTTGATTTTTCTACTTTATACCTTGCATTGAATAATTCAGCAGTTTCACCGTAATAGTATCCTGCTTTTAATACATCAATATTGCTCTTTAAAATATTTTCTTTCTTACCAAATTTCTCTTCTAAGAAATCGATCGTGTTGTCTAAGTTTCTATTGTACAACCAATAAATCAAACCAAGCACAAACATGTTCTTTGCACGATCACGTTCTTTAGTACCTAGTTCTGTATTGGACTTTAATGCTTCTCTTGTCAATTTTGTGATATCCACTTTGGTTAATTCATAACCATCTAAACTGCCATCTTCCAAAGGATTGATCCCTTCTGGATAAGCAGCTAGTCTTAAATTTTTTGCATCGAATCCTTCTAAGTTTGCAATAATTTTTCCGCCTTTTTTAAGGCCTTTCAAATTCACTTTTAAAGCCGCAGCATTCATGGCCACCAACACATCACAGGTATCACCTGGTGTATAAACAGGATTTGAGCTAAAATGTATTTGGAATCCACTCACACCTGGAAGGGTGCCGATAGGGGCTCTAATCTCCGCAGGGAAATCCGGAAAAGTTGCTAAGTCTATTCCTAGTAAGGCGGTATTATTGGTAAATTGCTGGCCGGTTAACTGCATACCGTCTCCACTATCACCAGCAAATTTGATTACGACATCTTGTAAAACAACTTCTTCTTGCATATGCATCAATTGGATGACAAAGTTACAAAGCATCGCCTCTAAAACCGCATCTTTTATCGGATTATTCTAATTTCTTAACTAAGTTTGCGCCTTCAATATCAATGTTTTATGTCCATATGGTCCCTTTTTTACCTGATTAGCCAATGTTTTATGCTTTGGTTCAGTACGATTGGACCAGTAATAAGTCAGTCAGGACAACCAGATGCACAAACAATTGTGCAGGAACAGCAGCGCGCTCAAAGTACTTTGGATAGTAACACCAAATACGTATACCTAAGTTTTGACGATGGGCCTTTGTTTGGTACTTCGGCTTGTATTGCTATCTGTGAAAATGAAAATGTACAAGCATCTTTTTTTCAAATTGGATTACATCAATCCAGGTCAAATTGGGGTAAGAAATTATACAATCGAATACTTAGTCGCCCAGATTTATTTTTGTTGAGCAACCATAGTTTCTCGCATACCTATGGCAAATATGTGCAGTTTTATAAACAACCAGATTCGGCCTTAGCGGATTTTATATATGCAGCGGATGTTTTAAAAACAACAAATAATATCGTTCGATTGCCCGGCAACAATGGATGGAGGACCGATAGCATTCAATTTTCTAGTAAAATGGTGCGTCCATTGTTGCTTAAACTAGATAGTGCAGGATTTAATGTCGTAGGCTGGGACCTAGAATGGCAATATACAAACAAAGGACGCCCAATACAATCCGCTGCTTTTATGGCCAAGATGGTGGATAGTATGTTTCTCCAAAAAGCGTATAAAACCAAGAATCATTTAGTGGTTTTAATGCACGATCATATGTTCAGAAGCGAAGCCGATTCTGCGCAGCTTCTTGAATTCATCCATTTGCTTAAATCTAGCAATCAATACCAATTTGCTCGTTTAGATGCTTATCCTGGCTTGAAAAAATAAAGGATTAACAATTAATAAAGACGGGGTTTCGTTGCAATTTTGTATTTTTATACTAGTAAAAATTTAAAATTATGTCAGCATTTAAAACAGGTAATCCAACCTTAACAGAAAAAATATTTGACAAATCATTACATGATAATGCCAATGCATTTGGTGTAATGAGTGTACGTGGCACAATTAACAAATTCGGTTTTTTATTATTGATGGTGATGGCTTCGGCAATGTACGTTTGGAACGTCTATGCAGAAGGGAATACCAACACGGCAACCACTTTAATGATTGCTGGAGCAATTGGTGGATTGGTATTGGCATTGGTGGTGATGTTTAAGCCACAATGGGCAGGCTATATCACACCTGCATACGGCATTTTAGAAGGTTTGTTTATTGGTGGCATTAGTGCATTTTTCAATGCCATGTTTGCCAAGAATTATCCAAATATTATTTTACATGCAGTTGGATTAACATTAGGCGTGGCAGTGGCGATGTTCTTCTTGTATAATTTTAGAATCATTACAGTGACCAATAAATTAAGATCCATCATCATGTCCGCTACCATGGGCATTGGTTTATTTTATTTGATTGTATGGATTGCAGGTATGTTTGGTTTTGAAATGGGTTTTGCTTTTGATAGCTCTCCATTGAGCATTGGCATTAGCTTATTCATTGTGTGTATTGCTGCATTGAATTTATTATTGGATTTTGATGCAATCGAAAAAGCGGCAGAAATGGGTGCACCAAAATACATGGAATGGTATGCCGCTTTTGGTTTACTTGTCACTTTAGTTTGGCTGTACTTAGAAATTTTGAAATTATTGAGCAAGTTGAATTCTAAAGACTAATGGAATATAAACGCGGTAGTCTAAGTAACGATGAGTTGATTCATTTATACGAGTCCATTTTATGGCCGAGAATGATTGAAGAGAAAATGTTGGTCTTACTTAGACAAGGAAAAATCAGCAAATGGTTTAGTGGCATTGGGCAAGAAGCAATTGCAGTGGGTGCTACTTTAGCGATGGATCCAACCGAATGGATTATGCCTTTACACCGAAATTTAGGGGTGTTCACTTCGCGCAAAATGCCTTTGACAAATTTATTCAAGCAATGGCAAGGCGACAGAAGTAGTTATAGCAAAGCAAGAGAAAGAAGTTTTCATTTTGGCAGTAAAGCGCATCATGTATGTGGTATGATATCACATTTAGGGCCTCAATTGGCCATTGCAGATGGCGTTGCTTTAGCGTATCAACAAAGAGGTCAGTTAAAAGCAAGTATGGCTTTCACTGGGGATGGCGGAACAAGCGAAGGTGATTTTCACGAAGCCTTGAACGTGGCTGCTGTATGGAATTTGCCAGTTATTTTTATCATCGAGAACAATGGATATGGCTTAAGTACGCCAACGAATGAACAATACAAATGTGATCATTTAGTAGACCGCGCAAAGGGTTACGGGATGGAAGGGATACGCATTGATGGTAATAATATTTTGGAAGTGTATCAAACAGTGAAAGGGGTACGCGATTATTGCATCAACCAACAGAAACCTTATTTGATTGAATGTGATACTTTCAGAATGCGTGGACATGAGGAAGCAAGTGGTGTAAAATATGTGCCAAAGCATTTAATGGAGACTTGGTCCTTAAAAGATCCAATCAAAAATTATGAGCAATTCTTAGTGCAAGAAAATGTACTTACAGAAATGCAAGTGGCAGATATCCGTAATCGATTCAAAGAGCTAATGGAAGTGGATCTTAGAAAAGCAATGGAGCCTGAAATATTTGAACCTTCTATCTCGGATGAATTAATAGATGTGTTTGCACCGGTTCCTGAAAACACCATTCCAGATTTTAGTTTGGTTGAGACAACACAAAAAACGAATAAAAGATTTATTGAAGCAATCAGTGATGCATTAAGACAATCGATGGAAAAATATCCAGAGATGATCATCATGGGACAGGATATTGCTGAATATGGTGGAGCATTTAAAATAACAGAAGGATTTGTAGATCAATTTGGAAAACAAAGAATCAGAAATACACCTATTTGCGAAAGTGCGATTGTAGGTGCTGCACTAGGGTTAAGTATGGAAGGTATGAAGTCTGTGGTGGAAATGCAATTCGCAGATTTTGTGACCGTCGCCTTTAATCAGATTGTTAATAATTTAGCGAAGATGCATTACCGTTGGGGACAAAATGTCGACGTGGTGGTGCGCATGCCTACAGGCGGTGGTGTAGGTGCAGGTCCTTTTCATTCTCAATCCAATGAAGCATGGTTTACACATGTCCCAGGATTGAAAGTGGTGTATCCATCCAATCCAACAGATGCAAAAGGACTCTTGATTGCTGCACTAGCAGAACCGAATCCTGTTTTATATTTTGAACATAAAGCTTTGTACAGAAGTGTCGAGGAAGAAATTCCAGATGCGATGTATCAAATTGAAATTGGTAAAGCGCATATTGTGAAAGAAGGTTCAGACGCAACAATTATCACCTATGGTATGGGGGTGCTTTGGGCTAAAGCGTATCAACAAGCACATGCGGATCAGTCTATTTATATTCTGGATCTAAGAACATTGGCACCATTGGATTATACTGCAATTGAATTGGCGGTGAAAGCAACAGGCAAATTGATGCTTTTGCACGAAGACAATTTAACTGGGGGTATTGGCGGAGAGATTAGTGCATGGGTAGCAGAGCATTGCTTTGAACATCTAGACGCTCCAATCATGCGATGCGCATCTTTAGACACACCAATCCCATTCAATAAAACTTTAGAAAAGCAATACATGGCCAATGATCGCTTAGAAGAAATGATGGGAAAATTATTGAATTACTAATTAGGGTTATTTGCTCTGTACACACGAAGGAAATTTCCACCCAATACTTTTTTAATCTCCTTATTTGAATAACCTCGAGCAATCAATGCTTTGGTGAAATTAGGATAATCCAATACAGTGCTCAAGCCTTGTGGTGCTGAATTAATGCCATCAAAGTCTGAACCAATACCCACATGATTTATCCCAATCAATTTTACAATATGGTCAAAGTGTTGCATCAATTGTTCAATTGTAGGCTTGATAGCTTCGCTTTCTGTTTTATATTTATCTGATATCATTGTGAAAGCGTATTCTCTTTGTATACCTGTAGCTAATAAGGAATCTATTTCTGCACTATGTGCCTTTCTAAATGCCATATCTTTTTTGCTGAAGTTGCTATCAACAAATCCAGAAAAAAAGTTCAAACAAATTACACCACCATTTTTACCGACAGCTTTAATTTGATCATCTTTTAAATTTCTTGTTACTGGACAAATACTGTAAGCATTGCTATGAGATGCGATAACAGGCTTTGTAGTGGTATTGATGGCGTCCCAAAATGTTTTTTCTCCTACATGAGACAGATCTACGATAATGCCTAATTGATTCATTCTTTGAATGATTTGTTTTCCAAAATCATTCAGCCCTTTTTGTCCTGTATATTTTGAACTATTTTCTGCAGTATGTGAACTTGCCCATGATGGTGAATTATTCCAAGTCAATGTCATATAACGTACACCGCGATTATAAAATGTATCTAATCGATTGATATCATCTTCGATCATATGCCCACCTTCTACGCCATATTGTGCTACAATTTTTCCAGCTTTTAAAGCAGCTTGAATTGTCTTCCAATCTTTAGCCACCACCATTTTATCGGGATTTCTTGCAGCTACAGCGTCTATTGTATCCATTTCACGCATGGCCCATGCATAAGGATTTACTTTTTCACCATCGCACCAAATGGAAAACAATTGATAATCCAATCCACCTTCCTTGAATCTTTTTAAATCCGAATGGTTGATTCCAGTCAAGTCTTGGTCAAAACTTACTTTCTTTTCGATACATGCCGTTGGTGCGTCATTATGGGTATCTACTAGGATGGATTTAAAGTGTATTTTTTGGGCGAATCCAGACAAGCTAATAGCGCAAAAAAAGAGGGTTAGGTATTTCATGGGTGGGATCCTTTTTATTGACAACTAAAATAGCTATTTTTGCGCACAGAAAAACGACTATGTTAGATAAATTAGAAGCCATAAAAGCAAGATTTGACCAAGTAGGGGTGGCTTTGACCAATCCAGAAATCATCAATAACCAATCTGAATTTGGTAAATACAGTAAGGAATACCGTTCTTTAGAGAAGATCGTCATCCCATATGAGCGCTATGTCAAAGTGTTAGCAGAGCATAAGTTTGCAAAGGAATCTTTAAATGGAGATGATGCAGATATGCGTGAATTGGCGAAAATGGAATTGCCTGCACTTGAAGAAGAAAAAGAAGCTTTAGAAAAAGAGTTAACAAAATTATTGATACCAAAAGATCCTCAAGACGATAAGAATGCGATCATAGAATTAAGAGCAGGAACTGGTGGAGACGAAGCAAGTTTATTTGTAGGAGATTTATTGACCATGTATACAAGGTATTGTCAGAAAAAAGGATGGAAAGTGGCTGTTGCAAGTGAGAGTGAAGGATCTGTGGGTGGCTATAAGGAAGTGATCTTAGAAGTAACAGGTGAAGATGTATATGGCACTATGAAATTTGAAAGTGGTGTACACCGTGTACAAAGAGTACCTAGTACCGAAACTCAGGGTCGTGTGCATACATCGGCTGCAACTGTGGCGGTGATGCCAGAAGCAGAAGAAGTGGACTTTGTGTTGAATCCGGCAGATGTAAAAATGGAAACTGCACGAAGTGGTGGTGCGGGCGGACAGAATGTAAACAAGGTAGAGACAAAAGTGATGTTGACGCATATTCCAACAGGTACAGTGATCATTTGTCAAACAGAGCGTTCACAGTTAGGTAACCGTGAAAAAGCAATGGGTATGCTTCGTACTAAATTATTTGAAGAACAAGTACGTAAACAAGAAGATGAAATTTCAAGACACCGTAAAACATTGGTAAGTACAGGTGATCGAAGTGCAAAAATTAGAACTTATAACTGGCCACAGGGCAGGGTTACAGACCATCGTGTGAATGTCACTTCTTATAATTTAGATGCTGTAGTCAATGGAGAGATTGAAGAATTTATCGAAGCATTACAAATGGCCGAGAACGCCGAAAAAATGTTAGTGCAGCACTAGCAGAAAAAATATATTGTAAAAAAGGTCTCAAATTTTGAGACCTTTTTTTATAGTTGATTACTTCGCTAAGCTTTGTTCCCAGTCCCAAGCAGTGCGCATCATATCTTCTAGATCATACTTACAGTTCCATCCTAATTGTTTGACTGCATGATCATTGTTGGCATAAATAGAAACAATATCACCTGCTCTACGTGGGCCTATCTCATAATTCAATTTGATACCACTTACTTTTTCAAAAGCATGGATTGCTTCTAATACAGTAATACCATTTCCTGTGCCAAGATTAAATACTTCACAACTATTCGGTTGATTGTTTTTCATAGAATACTGTATAGCAAGTGTATGTGCATGGGCGATATCGCATACATGTATGTAGTCTCTAATGCAAGATCCGTCTCGGGTATCATAATCTGCGCCATGTACTTGCATCTTAGGTAATTTGCCAATAGCTGTTTGTGTAATGGCAGGTACTAAATTTTGAGGTCGGCCAATAGGTAATTCTCCAATGGCAGTAGAAGGATGTGCGCCTACTGGATTAAAGTACCTCAGTAGGATCGTAGATAAAGGATGCGCCAATGCAGCATCTTTTACAATGGTTTCTCCCATTTGCTTGGTGGCACCATAAGGAGAAGCAGCTGTTTGCAATGGCGTCTGTTCTGTAACCGGAATGGTGTCAGGGTTGCCATATACAGTACAAGATGAAGAGAAAATAAAATGCGGTGCATTGTATTTTACAGCCATCTGTAATAAATGGACTAGAGAGCTAATATTGTTCTCGTAATAATCTAAAGGTTTTTCAACGGATTCTCCAACTGCTTTGTAAGCTGCAAAATGAATGATACCAACAATATCGGGGTTGGCAATAAATACCGATTCTGTAGCTGCTTTATCAGTTAAATTGACTGTGTAATTTTTAATTTTCTTACCTGTTATTTTTTCGATACCCAATAATGAATCATCTGATGCCCTAGATAAATTATCAATAGAGATCACATTGAATCCATTTTCAACTAAATCCACAATGGTATGTGCGCCAATAAATCCACAACCACCAGTTACAAGAATAGTTTGCATTAAAAATTTTTAGAATACAAAGAAACGAAATTATTAGGGAAAAATACTAGATGCTATTGATGTAATGTAAACCCAATGGTGGTACCTACGTTCAATTGACTTCTAACATGGATATTTTCACCATGTGCTTCTATAATATGCTTGCAAATGGCTAAACCTAGTCCTGAACCCCCAATGTCCCTGCTTCTTGCATCGTCTGTTCTGTAAAAACGCTCAAACAATCTTGGGATATGGGCTTCGTCTATACCAATGCCATTATCAGTAATTTCAATCAAGATTTTTTTATCGTCTAAATGATATACGCTTGCAGTAATTTCTCCATCTATTTTACCATATTTAATTGCATTCGAAAAAACATTCACTAAGACCTGATAAATTTTATTTTTATCTGCAAAAACTTCAATAGGTAGTTCACTCCCTTTTTTGAATTGGAATTGTATATTTTTTTTCAGCAATTTGACATTTAAGTTTTGAACTACTTCTGTCATCAAATCTTGTATGATAAAATGCTGTTTCAAAATAGAGTCTTTATTGATCTCTAAGTTCGTGATCAGGTCCACATCGTTCAAAAGGCCAACTAGGCGTTGCACATTTGCTTCTGCTTGTCCTATAAATTTCTTACTAAGTGTTGGGTCTTCTACTGCGCCATCTGATAACAATTCCAAATAACCTTGAATTGCGAAAATGGGTGTTTTGATTTCATGAGATAAATTTTGTAGAAATTCTTTTCTAAATTGTTCATTGGATTGCAGTTGTTGAATTTCATCTGCTTTTTGTGCAGCCCAATTTTCAACATCTACTCTAACATCGTCAATCCCTTTTTGTGGCAATATATATTTTTGATAGGCTTCTTCTCTTTTGCTGGCTTTGGTATGAGAAATCAACTTATAAATAAGTTTTATTTTTCTGTAAATAAATAATTCAAGAATTTGATAAACCAGTAAATAGGTTACAATAAAACAAGCAATGAAATAAGCTAATAGTAATTTCCAATTTGCAATCAACACAAACACACTCATTGCAATCAAGCTTGACATCAATAATGCCGTAAGTAATGCCAATTGCTTTGGCGAAAGGTTTTTTTCTTTAAACATCTTGTAATAGAGCTTTCTAAGCCTGAAACAAAGGTATTTAGTTTTGACTAATAGTCAAACTTATATCCAACCCCTTTGACAGTGGTAATACATTCGATACCTAATTTTACCCTTATCTTTCTAATATGTACGTCAATGGTTCTATCTCCCACAATCACATCGTTACCCCAAACCTGAGATAAAATCTCGTTTCTTAAAAATACGCGACCCGGTTGTGCTGCTAATAAATAAAGTAATTCGAATTCTTTTTTAGCCAAAATATGTACCACGCCATTTAAAACAGTTTTGTATTGTTCTGAATCTATGACAAGGTCTTTAATTTGTAAGGTCTTGGTTTCTGTTGTAGCAGGTTGTATTCTTCTAAACAAAGCACTAATTCTACTTACTAGCACTTTTGGACTAATAGGTTTATTGATAAAATCATCCCCTCCTAATTCTAAACCTTTGATATGGGAAGCTTCGTCATTCAATGCAGTTAACAATACGATTAAAGTTTTATCGAACTGCTTATTGCTTCTTAAAAATTCACAAACCTCAAATCCAGTGCGCTTAGGCATCATCACATCTAAAATGATGCAGTCTGGATTAAATTGTTTTGCTTTCTCAATCGCTTCACTTCCGTCTTTAGCCGATTCAACTTCATAACCTGCTTTATTTAAGTGGAAGCTTATAATTTCGATGATATCTGGTTCATCGTCTGCAATGAGTATTTTGATCGGATTGGTTTCCATAATTGATAGGGTAAAAATACCCTTTAATAAGCATAAGAGATTGATCGGGCTATATTAATTAATTGTTAACTGCTTTAGTTTTTCATTAAATGCAAAATATAGGGATTTGCTTTTTTCTCTCTACCCCAAGTAGTTGCTGGTCCATGGCCCGAATAGATCGTCATAGTATCAGGTAATGGGAAGATCTGAGTTTGAATGCTTTTAATTAAATCCAATGGATTGCTTCCTGGCAGATCAGTCCTGCCAACACCATCTTTAAAAATTAAATCACCGCCGATCAAAAAATCTTGTGCTTCATGGTAAAAACAAACACTTCCTGGAGAATGTCCTGGTGTCTCAAGCACTTTAAACGCATCATCTCCAAATTGAATCAATTCGTCTTGTTGTATGTATTGTACTTTTCCTTTGTAAGCTTCCGTCGGCACACCCCATCTTGCGCCACCTTCAGGTAAACGATCAATGACTGCTTGTTCTTTCTGATGAAATAAAGCAGTTAATCCATAAGTTTCACTCACAAAATTATTGCCAAACACATGGTCTAAATGACAATGTGTATTGAGTAGGAGTGTTGGCGTCAAATTGTTTTCTGAAATGAAGTTTGCTAGTTGCATTTCTTCATGTTTTAAATAACAACCTGGATCAACTATAATCGCTTCTCTTTCACTATTAAAAATGACAAAAGTATTTTCCTGAAATGCATTGAAACAAAAAGAGTGAATGGTCAACATGAAGTATAATTTATTGCTTGATTGTTTGTAGGATATTTTTTACAATTGCTGGGCCTTCATAAATAAATCCAGTCCATACTTGCACTAAACTTGCTCCTGCATCCAATTTTGCTTTTGCATCTTCTGGTTTGAAAATACCACCACTTGCAATGATCGGTAATCGATCACCAATACCTTTGTATAAATAATCTAAAACTTGATTCGATTTAGTGAGTAATGGTTGTCCACTTAATCCACCTGCACCAATGGCATTTGCACGTATGGTATTCGCTTTGCTTAAAAGGCTGCGATCCAGTGTGGTATTGCTGGAAACGAGTCCATCAATTTTCACTTCCGAGGTCAATGCGATGATATCATCCAATGCACTGGTTTCTAAATCGGGCGCAATTTTTAAAAGAATTGGTTTATGATTTTGATTGATCAGTTGTAGTTCAGAAAATATTTTTCTTAAGGCTTCTTTTTCTTGTAATTCACGTAAACCTGGTGTGTTAGGAGAACTTACATTCACTACAAAATAATCGACCACTTCCTCTAAACCAATAAAGTTGGTGCAGTAATCCTTCCAAGCATCTTGGTTTTCTGTGACTTTATTTTTTCCAATATTGCCGCCAATAATTAATTTGGATTGGCGCTTTGATTTTCTTTCTTTTAATCTTTTTGCAATGGCATCTACACCATCGTTGTTAAATCCCATTCGATTGATCAATGCTTTTTGATCTGGTATTCTAAATAATCTTGGTTGTGGATTGCCAGCTTGTG
>JACCEB010658276.1_pt1 | contig 12305 bp, 7 predicted proteins | sample 7454761 | NCBI WGS metagenome assembly JACCEB01 (sample SAMN15323454, study PRJNA562643) | freshwater metagenome | isolation source: river surface water | place: USA:Blue River Watershed | collected 2017-08-18 | reverse complement strand
TTCACTTAATTTTTTGTGTTCTGGTTTTACATTTCCTACTCCGATTGTTACGGCAGCATCGCCATGCCATCCATCAATAATGGCTCCACAATCCACACTTACTAAATCTCCATCTTGAATTATTTTGTCTTCACGAGGAATACCATGAACAACTTCTTCATTAACCGATACACAAATCACAGCAGGATAGCCGTGATAACCAAGAAAAGAAGGTTTGGCATTTTCTTTTTCCATTATTGAATAAGCAATTTTGTCTAAATCTTTTGTAGACATACCTGGTTTTATCTGATTTTTAATTTCTTCCAAACAAAGTGCAACGACTCGACCAGCTTTTCGCATAATAGCGAATTCTTCTTTTGATTTTAATTGAATCTCATTTTTGTTAAACATGTCTTTTCTTAATCTACTTTCAACTTTTAATGAATTCCTACCAGGGTTCTTTGGGTTCAAGTACTCGCCAGCAATACCAAGCAGCAATAGATCGATATGGACTAAATGGATTTCCCAAAGGTTCTAACTTTTTCTCATTAGGCATTTCTCTTAATCCATGACTTACTTGCCATCCTCTTCTAACTGCTAAATCTCCTACAGGCCAAATATTTAATCTGCCTAAGGTAAACATCAAAAACATCTCAGCAGTCCATCGCCCGATACCAAATTGTGAGCTTAAAGTTTTTACTGCTTCTTCATCACTCATGTCTTTCAATAAAGCTAAATCAATTTCTTTTTCAAGTTGAGAAGTAGCTAAACCTTTAATTGCTTTAATTTTTGATTTAGATAAACCAATTTCAGCAAGTTGTTTATCTGTTTTGTTGGTAATTACTCTGGGGGTAATATTATTTCTAGTTAATTTACTGAGTCGATTACTAATTGTAAGTGCTGCTTGAGTTGATATTTGTTGAGCAACAATTGATTTAACTAAAGATTCATAGTATAAATTCACTGAATGTTTTTGGGGTTTTAAATTACATCTATCACTAATGTCTACGAATTTTGCAAGATGTGGACAAGTTTCTTTTAATAAATCAATGCCATTTTGTAGGTGTGTTGAATGCGAAACCATAGATAAACCAATCTATTTGATGTAACAATATAAATATGCTTAAGAACTGGAATTTACGCTCAAGAATATATTTATTATTAAGTATTGCTGGTTTAGTTGGAACTTGGTATTTCAACATTATGGCGATTCAACAAGGCCGTGATTTTTTTGCAGATTGGTCAAGTAGCCCTGCGGTATCTTCTGCTACCACAGATTTATTCATTGCAGCAAGTGCCGCCAGCATTTTTATGTTTTTTGAAGGCAAAAGATTGAAGATGAAATATGTTTGGATCTATATTCTGGGATCTTTTGTAACCGCAATTGCTTTTACTTTTCCATTGTTTTTAGCTATGAGAGAAAGAAAAATTAAATAAGATTTTTTCTTTGTAAATCAATAAAAGCAAACCAGCCTGGTAAAACTCTTATATAAAAAGTTGCAATTCTGTAAAGTAAAACTCCAGATAAAGCTAAAGCTGAAGGTACTCCTGTAGCGGTAAGTCCAGCAACAAGAGTTGCTTCTACTGCACCAATTCCACCAGGTGTTGGTGCTGCTTGACCGATAGTTGCACCAGCCAAATAAACAAAAGCAATAGTAAAAAATGAAACTTCAGCATTGAACGCTTTGAGAGATGCGTAAAAAGAAATAATGTAAAAAATATTTAGTAAAACTGAAGAAGTTAGACTAACAACTAATCGTCTTGGCTGTTGAAAAATAATTGCCAAAGTTGGACCAACTTGTGAATAAATTGGTCTAGTTTTTGAAATAACCCAATTTCTAACACGATTAAAAGATAAAGCCACAATAATGATGGCGAACAAAACTACGAAAATAAATAAGGTAATTCGAGGTGGTCTAAAAGATAAATCGGTTTGTGCTCCCGCAATAACTCCTGTAATTACTAGGAAAATTACGTGAATAAAAAACATAATTACTTGCGATGCGCCAACTGCGGTTGCTGAAGAAGCTGTTGAAACCCCAGATTTATTTAAGAACCTGATATTCACAGCAACCGAACCTAAAGTTGGTGGAGTAACTAAAGTAGCAAAGGATGCGGCAAGTTGAGCTTGCAATGTTTTTAACCAATTAACTTTTTGGATGACAAATGCAAGCAATAGTGACGTAGAAGCTATATAAGTTAAAGTTGAACTAATAAGTGCAATTGCAGCCCATTGCCATTGAGCTTTTGCTAATAATTCAGAAAAATTAACTTGGCTAAATTGTGGAACTAAAATATACAGAGCAAATACCGAGAAAAAAGCTAAAAAAGCATTGCGCCAATTAACTCTTTGAAATTGAATTGGTTCTATCTCTGCAGAGGAAGCAAGTTCTCCTAAACCTTTTCTCAAATCAAGCAATAAATTTTTATTATTTTTTAAGTAATTACGAGTCTTTCTACTCATGGCAACTTTTTGAAGCGCAGGAATCACTGCAGTTAATTCACTTGTTTTGAAAACTTTTTTGGCAATATTTATTGTTTTCTGAACTGATGATACACGAGCCATTGTCACCAAAGATTCTGCAAGATCAATCCGCTGCTGAACTTCTGTTGCTGCAATTGCTCCAGAATGAACTGCCGTTAAAGCAATAATGTTTTTATCTGTAAGGAAAATATTCTCGGCAGATAATGCTCTATGCACGATGTCTGCATTGTGGAGTTTCTTTATATTTTGAAAAAATTCTTCAATTTGTGATTCACTTAATTCAAAGTTATCTTTTGCTAAATCAGATAAATTCTTTCCATCAATATTTTCTAGAGCTATAAATATTGAATCAGGTTCTATTTCTCTGACCATTTCTACTTCTGGAACTTTTACACCCACTGCAGAAATAGCGTGAGCAATCAATGCAGTTCTTTCCACTCTTCGTCTAATACTCATTCCTCTGAAATCTCCAGACGTTTTTAAAAAAAGACCTCGAAGCCAGGAACTAATTACTCCAGAACCTTGTAATTCCCAGTCAAATACCCAAACATTTAATTCTTTATTGCTTGAGAGTTTGACTTTAAAAATTCTTGCTTCAGTTGTTTCCATGACAAAATCCATACTTAAAATTTTTAAACCATCTGCTTCAATTCCTTCTTTTATTTGTTCTTCGCTTGCTCTATTTATTGGCGTTCCAAGAACATAACGAACTGCAAGACCGACTGACCAGCCAAGCAAAATATTTGCAATTTGAGCAACAATTGTTGTTTGACCTGCAATAGATGATACAAATACTAAAGAAAAAACTGAAATTATTGCAATAAATCCAAGTCGACCTTTATCAAAAACTCTTGCAATTATTAAAAAAGAAATTAAACCAGCAATTAAAGGATCTAGGGGAGATACACCTTGAGTTTGTAATCCACCTGTCATTGCCAGAATTAATCTTGGTGAATTACTTTGGATAATAAGTATTGATAAACCAATTAGTAATAAAACAGAAATCCCAGAGGCAAGCAGAGCATCAATTAGTTGTCTAGTCCTATTTCTTGTTAATAAAGAAAAAGTAACTATGACTGGTACAAAAATGATTGCGGTAGCACCGATTGTGTTGAGAATAAAAATTACAAAACCAGGAAGTTCTCTGGTAGCTATTGTTAAGTCTTGATCCAAACCCGCTGTAGTTCGTGCGGCTAAGGTTCCTATGACAACAACCGCCAAAGTTATGCCCAGCGAAATTAAAAGGTTTATTAAGTCCCGAGGACGTCTAGCAATAGGACGTTTGCTTTGTTTATTGAAAAAGTTCATTGAATCTATCGTCCCACTACCTTGATTACTTTGGCCGAACGGACACATGTCGTAGGTAACTGGTGAAGTAGGAGTATGTTGCCTGAAGTTTTTACTAATCTCTCATTGGATAATTCGCCATTAGACCTGATTGAAACTCCTAAATTGGATTCAGAGCAACAACGAGCTGTTTCCTTAAAATCTGGAAAAAATTTAGTAACTGGAAATTCAGGAACTGGTAAAACATTAGTTTTGGCAGAAAATGTAATACAACAAATAAATAGTGGAATTTCTGCAAGTCAAATAATAATTTTTTGCTTTTCAAGAGATCAAGTTAGAACTATGAGAAAATATTTATCTAGAAGATTATTTGAAAAGTCAATTCCTCAAGTTTCTACATTTCATTCTTTTACTCATGCAGTTATGCAATCTGCAATGAATCAAGGAATGTTAAGTGAAAATTATTCTTTATCACCATTGCGATTACTTTCTGGTCCAGAACAAGAAGTCATGATAAATGAGTTGATTAAGGGAACTTTAGAAGATGATTCAATCGATTGGCCATCATATTTAAAACCATCATTACAAACTAGAGGTTTTGTAAGACAAGTTAGAAATTTGCTCGCAAGAATGCGAAGTTTAGGAATGGATCCGGATCAGTTAATTGAAGTTGGTCAAAAATTCGAAAATCAGAATTGGATTGCATTAGGACATTTTGCTGAAATGTATCTAGACAATTTAGATGCTTCTGAATCCATAGACTATGGCGAGTTGGTACACAGAGTTAATTTACTTCTTCATCAGGTTAAAGATTTAAAAGAATTAAATATAAATTACACACATTTCTACGTTGATGAGTATCAAGATATTGATGCATCTCAAGTCAGATTATTAAAAAAACTAGTATCACCAAATAGATTTCTATTATGCGTCGGAGACAAAAGTGAAAGTATATATCAATTTAGAGGAGCAGACTACGAAGCAATAGATAGGTTTGATAAAGATTTTGGCTTGAATGAAGTAATAAATTTAAAATATAACTATAGATGCAAAATAAATATTGAACCCGAATTATTAACGTTTGATAGTTTTACTGCCCAAAGTAATTATATTGCCAATGAGATAAGTAAATTTAAATTTGAAAACAACTCAAATAAATGGTCAGATACTCTAATCATAATTAGAAACTCAAATTCATTAAAAAATATTCAAAGAGCTTTAAGTACTTTAGGAATTCCAGTTGAAATCGATGCTGAAGATTTGCCATTAATGAAAGAACCTGCAGCAAGAGTTTTAATTGACTGTTTGACATTTGCTGGTGAATTAGCTTCGGGAAATAAAAATCCATTGAATCCAACTATGGTTAAAGATTTATTGAAAGGACCATTAATTCAAGCCTCAACTTTTGAAATACGGGAAGCAGCGAGGTTAATAAGGAAAAAAATTAAAGAATTAGAAAAACCCCAAATAAGTTCAGATCAAGCAATTTACTTAGCCATTTTGGATCATGAAAATTTGTATGATCTTCCAATTGAAATTACTAAAGGGATTCGTACGTTAGCTGCCCTATTACATACTGCAAAAGATTTGATAATTGAAAAAAAGAGAGTCGAAGTTGTTTTATGGTCTATTTGGAATTATGAAATCAGTCAAAAAAATAAAGAATTATTTCAAACTCCAGAAGTTGAAAATAAATGGAGCGATAATTTAAGAAATGATGCTCTTTTATTTGGAATGGAAGGAAGAATTGCAGATCAAGATTTAGACGTTATTTTGTCACTCTTTGATTTGGCTTCAAGAGAGGATGAGCGAACTCTGGGCACAAGAGGTGTGCTCAACTTTATAAACGATTTAGGCAAACAAAATTTTCAAGCAGAAACTATAGAACAAAAATCATTAATTGATGAGAAAGTAAAAATTGTTACTGCCCATAAAGTTAAGGGTTTAGAGGCAAAATTTGTAATAATTCCTGATCTTCAAACAGATATTTGGCCATCAGTAAAACTTAGAAATTCTTTACTTGAAGTCGAAAGACTTGATTATGAAAACGTCGTGAGATCTCCTAATAAAAGGGAAATTTTAGAAGAGGAAAAAAGGCTTTTTGAAGTTGCAAAAAGTCGAGCTTCGCAAAAAATATTGATCAGTGCTGTTAAAAATGATTATGAAAACCATGCTGAACCTTCAAGTTTTATGTTTAGCTTTTTTAATGAAAAGCCAAAACATATCAGTGGTTATTTAAATAAGAATTTATCTTTAAATTCAATTGTCACAAATCTTAGACTTTTAGCGGAAAATGAAAATGGTCCAACTGAATTTAAGAAAGCACTTGCCTTAAGACTCAATAAATTAAACCAGACTAAAGATGTTTTTAATCGTCCTGTAAGCAATTACAGTAATCCTCATAATTGGTGGGCGACTTTTTCCAGTAATGACAATTTTTACGAAGTAATAAAAGAAAAATCATTTATTAAATTATCTGCCTCAAGTCTAGCTACACTAAGAGATTGCAGTTTGAAATGGTTCCTAGAAAGAAAAGCCGGAGCAATCTTATTAAGACAAAATTCTGCCAGCATTGGTTCAATTATTCATGCTATTGCTCAAGGCTTAACAAATGATGAGATAAAACCAAATATTGAAAGTCTAAAACATGAATTAGATAAAGTGTGGTTTCAATTAAATTTTGAATCAGATTGGTTAAATAAAAGAGAATATGAAAATACTTTAGAAATTTTACAAAATCTACTTAATTGGCATTTAAAAAGAACTGATAAAAAAGTTTTGGGGGCAGAAATTTATTTTAGTTTTGAAATAAATTTTGAAAATATTGACGCTACAGTACAAGTAAGTGGTTTTATAGATAGATTAGAAGCTGATACTGAAGATACCTCTAATATTCACATAATTGATTTTAAAACTTCTAAAAATAATTTAACAAAAAATGAAGCAGGCTTTGATCCTCAATTAGGAGTTTATCGACTTGCTGTGCAACAAAAAGCACTAAAGTTGGAACTTGAATCTAACGCTAAAGATAAAAGCGCAGATTTAGTTTATCTTCGACTTCAAAATAAATCAGGTGTTACTGAAAGAGAAAGTTTTGATATAGAAAAAAGTAAAATTAAAGAAGTTATAAAAGATGCACTTGAAGTTATCAAATCGCAAAATTACAAAGCTACTCCAAATCCAATGTGTAGAACCTGTGGTTTTAAAAGAATGTGTCCTGCCCAACCAGAAGGCAGAGGTGTAATGGAATGAAAATTTCATTTACTAAAGAACAATTAATGGCGATAAGAGCCCCTCTTGAGCCTTCCTTGGTTTTAGCTGGTGCAGGTACTGGGAAAACAAGTGTCATGGCAGAAAGAGCGATTTGGCTTATAGAAAATGAAAATATTTTGCCAAGTGAAATTTTGGGTTTAACATTTACTAATAAAGCAAGTCTTGAACTAAAAGCAAGAATAAAGAATAAATTAACTAAAAACGAAGATTTTTTAGAGCCTAAAGTTTCGACTTACCATTCTTTTGCCCTAGATATTTTGCGTGATTATGGCTTAAGTATTGGAATAGACTCAGATCTACAACTAATTAGTGAAACCTCCAGAATTTCGCTGGCGTATCAAACTTTGGTTAATACGAATTTAGAAATTAAATACTTAGAATCTAGCCCTAGAAGAATTGCTCAACAAATCGTTTCTTTAGATAATCAAATGTCAGAACATAATCTTAATAAATCAACAATAATTGAATATTCAAATAAACTTTTTACAGAAATTCAACAAACAAAACCAAGAGTTGATTTATTAGATTTAGAAAAAACATTAAAACAAAGAATAGAACTTGCTAGTTTAGTAGAAGAATTTAGAGTTCAAAAACTTGAATCTGGACTAATTGACTTTTCTGACCAAATGAGATTTGTTTATGAGCTCGTTAAAAATAACACAAATATAAAGGATGAATTAAGGACAAATTTTAAAGCCGTATTACTTGATGAGTATCAAGACACATCAATCATTCAAAGGATGATTTTAGTAGAAATATTTGGTGATGCTCATCCTGTGACCGCCGTGGGAGATCCTTTACAAGCCATTTATGGCTGGAGAGGTGCATCAGTTTCAAACATCGATAATTTCACAAAACATTTTCCATTAAAAAATGGTAACGCATCCAAAATATATAATTTGACATCAAATTTTAGAAGTGGATTAAAAATTCTTGAACATGCAAATAGCATTTCAAAAAGTTTAAGGGATATGCATAAAGCCATCAATGTTTTAGTTGCTGATAAAGAAGATTTTGGCGAAGTGAAAATAGGCTTGTTTGAAACTGGCGCCGAAGAAGCAAAAGAAATAGTCAAACAAGTAAAAGAATTGATTTTTGAAAAGAAAGTTAAATTTAAAGACATTGTAATTTTGAGCAGAAATACCAAAGAATTACTGCCAATTTATGATCAACTAATAAAAAATGAAATTCCTGCTGCTTTTTCCGGGAAACAAGATTTAGCTGATGTTCCAGAAGTAAGTGAAGTTTTATCCTATTTAAGAATTTTAGAGGATCCTACTCATAATCCATCTTTAGTAAGAATTTTATCTGGTCCAAGATTTGAAGTCAGTCCTAAAGACTTAGCGTTACTAGCAGAACAGGCTAAAACTTTAGTAACAGATTTCACAGTCAGAGAAAAGAATCGAAATTTTGAAGACAGTCTAAAAGAATCTTTAACAGGTATAGATGTTGCCGAGTTAGCAGTTTTATCTGATGCTCTAAAGCAACCTGGAAATTTAAATTATAGTAATTGGGCTAAAGAAGTATTTAAAAAACTACATGAAGAATTAGAATTTTTAAGAAAATTTATTACAGAACCACTTTCTGATTATTTGTACCGAATAATGACGAAAACCGGATTATTGAATGAAGTACTTTGTTCAAATAATTTTATGACTCAATCAAGATACGACTCACTCGTACAACTACAAAAGATAGCTCAAGTATTTCAAGAGTCCACAACTCATGCGGTAGTTCGACAATTTATTGAATTCTTAGATGATGCAGATGATTTGAATACGGGAATCGAATTTGAAAATATTAATAATGAAAATTCAGTATCTTTAATGACTATTCATAGTGCAAAAGGATTAGAATTTCCTTACGTTTTTATAACTTCTTTAACTAAAAATATTTTTCCAAGTAATAAAGGTTCAACTTGGATTACTAACCCATCGTTAATTCCTTTCGAAATTAGACAAGATAGTGAAGTTTTAGTTCAAAATTTCAAAACTACGAGTAAAGAATTTAAGATTTATGAAGATGAGTGCAGAAATTTACAAGAATTAGAAGAAAGAAGATTAATGTATGTTGCTTTGACCAGAGCTGAACATCAACTAGTGGTAACGGGTCATTGGTGGGGACCAACGCAAAAAAATGTGCAGGGTCCATCTATTTTCTTAGAGGAATTAAATCAAGTTTTGCAAAATGGTCATGGACAAATTTTAAATTGGCATACAGAAGTTTCTGATGAAAATCCAAATCTCAATAATAAATTAAGTTTTACTTGGCCCATGAAACTTGATGAAAGAAAAAGATTAGCTCGAAGAGAACTTGCAAATTTGGTTTTAAACCCTGAAATTGTAGATGAAACAAAATTGTCAAATCAAGAGAAACAAATTTTATCCGAATTCGATAATGAAATTGAGATTTTAGTTCAAAGCCTGCAAGATGAAAATTTGAAATTAAGAAAAGTTGCAATACCTGAATATTTAAACGTTACTAAATCTATAAAATTAATTAGAAATTCAAAAGATTTTGCTGAAAATCTTATTCGTCCGATGCCACATAAACCAATTGATCAATCAAGACGCGGGACACAATTTCATTACTGGGTAGAAAAGTTTTTTGCTAAACCTGCACTTTTTGATGCACTTGATATAGAAGGATCAGCAGATCAAAGTTACATTGATGATCAAACTTTAGAAAATATGAAACAAGCTTTTACAAATTCTTCGTGGGCCAAATTAGAACCCTTAGCACTAGAATGGCCATTTGAAATTTCAATAGAAGGTAGATCTCTACGCGGAAGAATTGATGCAGTCTTTAAAGATGGTGAAGATGTTTTGCTGATCGATTGGAAAACGGGACAAATTGATAAATCAGATAATTTACAACTTGGTTGGTATAGGCATGCTTGGTGGAAATCGCACGGTACAGATCCTGAAAAACTTAAAGCAGGATTTGTTTATGTTCCAAGCATGGTTTTCAAACCAGAGTTAAACCCATTTTCGGTACATGATGAGGTTTTTAAGTTCAAGAAATTAGATTTAAAGTAGTCAAAATTACAAAGTTTAAATCATATGAAAGGATATGGACATGGCTAAATTAACAATGTATTCAACTCAGTGGTGTGGTTATTGTCAAAGATTAAAAGCGCAATTAAAAAGAGAAAACATCGAATTTGATGAAGTTGATATTGAACAAGATGAGAATGCTGCAAACTTAGTTGAAAAAGTGAATGGCGGCAATAGAACTGTTCCAACAGTTGTTTATGAAGACGGCACAGCTGTAACCAATCCTTCACTAATTCAGGTAAAGGAAAAGCTAGGACTTTAAATGCCTAGCAAAAAATTATCTTTTGAAGAATTAGATGATGCTCAACAAGCAATCGTCAACACATTAAATGGTCCAGTTGTAATTTATGCAGGTGCAGGCAGTGGCAAAACCCGAGCTCTCACTCATCGAATCGCAAATGGTGTTGTAAATAATATTTATGATCCAGAAAAAGTTTTAGCACTTTCTTTTACGACAAGAGCAGCAGATGAAATGGCTTTGCGTTTAAGTGCTATGGGTATCAGAAATGTAGCAACCAGAACTTTTCACTCAGCAGCTTTAAGACAACTCAAATATTTTTGGCCAGATGCCGTTGGCGGTCAAATGCCAGTTATTGTTGAAAATAAATTTAAAGTAATTAATTTAGCGATACCTGAATCAAAAAATAGAAGTAAAGAATTTATCTCGGTTATAGAAAATGCTAAAACTAATAGACTAAATCCAGAAGATTTGAATAATCCAGATTATGCTCATGCATACCAGAAATATATTGAATATTTAGATAAAAATAATCTAATTGATTTTGAAGATGTGTTGATGCTTTTAGTTGCAATTCTTGAAGATCGACCTGATTTATTAGCCGAAGTTCATCGAGCTTATGAGTGGTTCAGTGTTGATGAGTATCAAGACGTGAATCCATTACAACAAGCTTTGTTGGACTTATGGCTTGGTGAAAATGACAATATTTGTGTAGTAGGCGATGTATGTCAGACAATCTATTCATTTGCTGGTGCTAAAAATAAATATTTGCAAGAATTTACCAATAAATTTCCAGAAGCTTCTGTATTTAGACTAAATAGAAACTACAGATCGAGTTCTGAAATAGTGGAATTTGCCAACAATTTACTAGCGCAAATGCCAAGTCAAAATTCAAATGTTGGTCAGTTATTTGCAACCCGAAATTCAGGAGAAAAAGTCACGGTTTCCTCATATTTAAGTGAAAATGAAGAAGCCCAGTTCATTGTTGATGAAATTATTAAATTGATAGAAAATAATGTCAATTTGAAGGAGATAGCAGTTCTTTCAAGAACAAACGCGCAGTTAGAAAAAGTAGCAGTTAAATTAGAGGAAAATAATATCAATTATTCAATACAAACTTCAGAAAAATATAGTCTCAGGACAAGATTAGAAGAAAAAATAACTTTAGCAAGTATTCATGCCACGAAAGGTTTGGAATGGAATAACTTATTTTTAATGGGAGTAAGTGATGATCTTGTTCCATTTGCACAAGCAAATACTCAAGAAGAAATTTTAGAAGAATTAAGACTTTTTTATGTAGCAGTAACAAGAGCAAAAGATAAATTATTTATCACTTGGCCCAAAAGTAGAGATACAGATGGCAAAGAAAGAATAATTTCAAGATTTCTTTCAAACTCTCATCAAAGTAATAATAATGTTTTAGATAATACAAATTATTCAATTAATAATGTAACTAAAAAACAAACTCGTGATTTAATTAAATGTAGTGTATGTGCAAAGCCCTTGGTATCAGGTTCTGAAGTTATTCTTAAAAGATGTAAAAATTGTTCAGGAAATTTACCTAACGAATATTTAGAAGCTGCTTTAAATTGGCGAAAAGAAATGGCAAATCAAGAATCCATGCCTGAATTTTTAGTATTTAGTAATGCCACTTTGGAAGCATTTACTGAATATCTATATGAGGCAAAAGAAGAAGAGGAATTCTTAACAATTCCAGGAGTTGATCTAGAGAAATTTAACAAATATTTTGATGAATTAAGCACAGTTTTAGCACAAGTTGAACCAAAGCAGGAAAAGCTTGTTGCTGTGGATAAAAATTTAACTGTGGATAAATAAAAATTACTATTCTTTAAAAATGTTTTAATACCTAAAACAATGTTTTAGGAGTGAATTTGAGATTAACAATAAATCCAGAGATAGATGTAATTTGGTTAAGCAATACCTCAATTCAAATTAGTAACGCAGCAGGGCAATCGTTTCAAATTAC